>WBZU01000437.1_pt1 | contig 36191 bp, 23 predicted proteins | sample 5204311 | NCBI WGS metagenome assembly WBZU01 (sample SAMN12344359, study PRJNA552823) | activated sludge metagenome | biome: Activated sludge suspended growth; feature: Nitrification reactor; material: Wastewater; isolation source: activated sludge from nitrification reactor of wastewater...
CGGTCCCGAAGCCAATGGTGCCGCCGGCGGACGCGAGTGAGGCCGTGCGCGTGGCACCGCGCGTGAAATAGGCGCCGGCTACTTCTTGTCGTCGCCCGCCTTCTTCAGGCGCGTGTAGTCGAGGTAATGCAGGTTCGCCTGGATGTTGTCGGTGTTGGAATACACGTAAGCCAGGAAGAACTCGGTGATGGTTGCCTTGCGGTTGCGCAGCTCTTCGGCGAGGCGGAAAACCAGGGGTAGGCGGGAAGTATTCTCCTTCTCGAACGCTTCCCACCATTTGCGTGCGCTGCCAACGGTGCTGTCCCAATCGAGGTGATCGCGTTTGATGGCTGCGATCGCTTCGCGCAGGCGGTCGTCGCTCCAATTGCGGGTGTCGGTGATGCGGTTTTCCAGGCCGGCATCGCCTCGTGCGTTTGCCGGATCGGGGCGGGGCGGGAGGCCGCGCAGGCTCGCCTCGCGCAATTCATGATCGTGCCGGGAGTGGTCGCCGGTGGTTTCTTTGATTAATTCCGGCTGCTCGCCGCGCTCGACGCAGGCACGGGTGATCACGACCTTGGTCACGCCCTGATCAGCCAGTTCGGGCCATTGGTGGTCCACGCTGTCCACGGCTTTGCCAATGAGCCGCTGCAGGCCGCGTGCGCCGGTATTAAGTGCCTCGGCTTCCGCTGCGACAGCGTCCAGTGCATCGTCAGAGAAGCAGAGTTCAATGCCATGCAAGCCTGCGATCAACTGCTGGCGGCGCAGAGCGGAGTCTTCGATCTTGTCGCTCAGAATGGTGCGCAAGGCGCTGCGGGACAACTCATGGAGCACGGTAATAGTGGCAAAACGGCCCACGAACTCCGGGATCATGCCGAAGTCCACGAGGTCGCTCGTCTGTGCCTGGCAGAGGGCTTCATACACCGGCTGATCCGGGAATTTGTGCACCTGCTCGTCTTCGCGCGGAAGGAAGCCAATGCGGTTGCGGCCTTTCCCCAGGCGTTTCTCCACGATCTTGTTCAAACCGACGAAGGCGCCCGTGCACACGAACAGAAGCCGCGCCGTGTCGATGGGCGGGTGATTGTAGCCTTCGGTGCCTTCGGAGGTGCGGCCATCAAGGAGGGTGAGCAGCGCATTTTGCACACCCTCGCCGCTGACATCGCGTCCGCCCGCGTCGTCGCGGCGGATCTTGTCGATCTCGTCAATGAACACGATGCCCTTTTCGGCCTTGCTTGGATCGCCGCCAGCGCGGTCGATGAGCGTGCGCATCACGCTTTCCACGCTGTTGCCTTTGTAGCCGCTTTCCACCAGGCCGGCGGCGCTGCTGAAGCCGACGGGCACGCCGAGGAAGTCCGCCAGGGTTTTGACCAGATACGTCTTGCCCACGCCGGTCGGGCCGATCAGCAGGATGTGATGGCGTCCGAGATCCACGCCCTCGCGCTCGCGGTAGGCCTGCGCCAGGTAGTGATTGTAAACCGAGACGGCGAGATCCTGCTTCGCGCGCAACTGGCCGTGAACCTTGCGGTCCAGGTAGGCGATCATTTCTTTCGGCGTGGGCAGGATGGGAATGTCTGACATCGGGAAAGCGGCGGAGTAGTCTTGTTAAGGCGGCTGTCGTTACCAAGCGCCGAGCTTCAAGTCTAGTAAAGCAGCACCCAGATGCGCTGCGACGTCTGTCGCGCTGAGCGATTCTGGTGCGGATTCACTGCGGGCGATGGCAATTTCTGCGGCGCGCCCCAGCAGCCAGCTGCCCGCGCTGGCTGCAGCATGCGCGCCCATGCCTTGGGCGATCAGCGCCGCGCAGAGTCCCGCGAGGACGTCACCCATGCCGCCGCTGGCCATGCCGGGGGTGCCGGTGGTGTTGTAGCGCAAGGGCTCATCCGGCGTGGCGACAACGGTGCGGGAGCCCTTTAAAAGCAGCGTAACATTCCACGCGGCCGCGAAGCACTTCGCTTGCGTGGCGCGTGTTGCTGCTGGCGGTTCGAATCGCGCCATTTCGCCTGGGTGAGGCGTCAGCAAGCGAGCACCCGGGAAGCGTGGCACGCTCTGCCTGGCCAGCATGGTCAGGGCGTCCGCATCGATCACAACCGGTTGCCGGGCCTCACGGATGATGCGCAGGACTTCGGCTTCATGGTCAAAGCCAAGCCCGGGGCCAATAGCGAGCACGTCGGGGCCGGTCATGGCTTCCGCGTAGTCACTCACGCATTTGACCATGATCTCTGGCGGCACTTTCATGGCCAGCAGATCGTAGGCGTCGGGCTTCGCGTAGAGAGTGATCAGACCAGCACCGCCGCGCAGTGCGCCCAGCGAGGCGAGCACGGCTGCGCCAAGGAAGCCTCGTGATCCGGCAACGATACCGACCCGACCTGCCTCGCCTTTGTGCATCGTGAAAGCGCGCACCGGCAGCAGCGGCCTCAGCAACGCGGAGGTGATGATTTCAGACCCGCTGCCGGGCGCCTGCAGTTCGGGCAGTTCCACCAGCGCGATGCGGCCAGCGTGCACTGCGGCCGCGTCCGCGAGCAGACCGGTCTTGACGGCTCCGATGGTGACGGTGATGTCGGCGATGACGGCATCCTCACATGCCTGGCCCGTGTCCCCATCGAGTCCGCTGGGAATGTCCATGGCAATTGTGGCTGCGTGACGATCCCTTCGCAGACGGTTCATCTCGGCAGCGAGGTCCCGCATGGTTCCACGCAACGGGCCAGTGGCCCCTATGCCAAGAAGCCCGTCCAGCGACACTACCTGCCCGGCGTAATCACACGCTGAAGCGGCACTCTCCCAGGTTTCGACTTCACTGGCGATCGACTGCCAGTGCCGGCGCGGCAGCGGCTTCAAATCCTCCGCAGGAGCGGTCATGCGCAGCGCCACGCGCCATCCGGAACTCCTCAGTTCGCGACCGGCGACGAGAGCGTCGCCAGCGTTGTTACCCTTGCCGAGATAGAGCAGCGCCAGACCCGGGCGGGGGAAGAACTGGCGCACCACACTGGCAATGCCGCACCCGGCGCGCTCCATCAGCGCTGCGGCGTCGATGCCCCGCGAAAAGGCGGCGGCTTCGATTTCCTGCATCTGCTGGCAAGTCACGGGCATGAGCCACTATGAGCACCCTGCATGGCGCTTGCAATGGCGTGCGTGCGTCCTGCCGGACCGTGAAGTTGTCGGGCTAGGAATTGCCGTCGGCACCTTTGTGACCGAGCTGCTTGACTGCACGGTTGAGCTGCTCGTATTCGATCGGCTTCTTGATCACGGTCACCGGTCCGAGCGAGAGAATGCGGCTGAGAATCTCACTGTCAGGGTAGCCCGTGATGACCACGATCGGCAGGTCGGGATGGATTTCCTTCAACTGGGTGTAAACCTCATCCCCGGGGATGTCGGGCAGCTTGAGGTCGAGGAACACGAAGTCGAACTTCTGCTTCTTCGCCATGGCGATCGCTTCGGAACCGGAGCCGACGACGAGGCGGCCAAAGCCGGCCTTCTTCAGGAATTGCTTAAAGAGCGCCTGCAGCGCGGGGTCGTCATCGACCACCATGACCGTGGGTTGACCGGCTTCTTCTTCTTTGCGCAACACGTCACGGTCGAGCAGGCTGCGCTTGATGCGCCAGCGTCCACCGATTTGCACGGCTGGGAGTTGCCCGCGCTGCACGAGGTAATAGACCGTGGGCAAAGGAATGCGGAGGTATTCAGCCGTTTCTTTGACGGTCATGAGTTCGGGTGGAGCGGTGTCGGCCATGGTAGTGAGTTTGGATCAGGTCTTGGGAGTGAGTGCGGTGGTCGAGGGAAAATGGAGTGGAGGCGGCCCTATAAAAACTAGAACATAACAGCCTCTATGCGTAGGAGGATAAGTCAGATAATGAGAACATTTGCGAAATATGTCATAAATGCAACACAAAAAAACGAATTTCAGCGAAAAAAGCCAATTACAAGAGAATAACAGGAATATTTACAGAACCGAACAAATCCAGCACTACCCATCGGTTTCAAGGGTGAGTGAATTGTTCGTATTTATTGACTATCAGGTGCTTGCGTTGCGACAACCCAACTTCTCGCGCCGCCGGCGCGCCTGGTCGGACGGAACCCTGTGAGAGCATGCGCAGGCGCGACCAGCCGAGTTGGTCGAAAGCTGGGTGTGGTGGAATGTGTGGGAACTACTAGAACGTCACTTGGCCGCCAATGACGGCTTCCCACACGCCACCGTCGCTGCTCGCGCCTTTTCCGGCGGAGTCGTAGCTCAGTTCCGCATAGATCATGGCGGTTTCGCTCAGCCAGTATTCCACTGCCGCTCCAGCGGTCCAGCCAGGGCCGTGATCGTCGATGGCATAGTAGCCCCCGATGTGGGCCGAGACAGCGAGCCGGTCAAAATTCTTCCGTGCGCGCAGCACGATGCCGTGCCGATTGGTGTAGGGGTCCACGAGGGAGTCGAACACCTCGCTGCCAAAGTTGCTGGCCAGGGCGCGGCGAACCTCCTGATTGGGATCAAGCGCCTGACGGATCTCCTCGCCCTGGCTGCGCTGCAGGCTGGATCGAACCCGGGAGGGCACGGTGTTGGCGCGATCGAAGCGGGAGTAGTCAAAGACGTAACCGATGCTGAACTCCGGCCGACGGGAGGTTTCAGTCTGCAGGATATAATCGATCTCTCCAGACGCTCCATACCCCTGGCCGAGACGATCGCCGCCGACACGGTTCCACTGATACCAGGCATTGAAGTCCACCAGCACGCGATCCGTGAGCGGCCCGGAGAGCTTGAATTCAACGCGGTTCTCTCTGCCATTGATCGCCTGCAGATTGACGCTGTCCGTGGACAGGGCGTTGCCGACGAAGCCGAGCGACCAGCCGATCGAACGGTAGGCCAGCTGGCCAACGCGCAGGCCGTAAAGCACGTCATCCTGACTGGCTCCGACCATGGCCTCGGCGAACCAGCGATTATCGAACCGGCGCATGGCGGTAATGCCTCCTTCGAAAATGTCCGCCCCCGTCTTGCTCTTGTAGAAGATGCTGCCTTTGCCCAGTCGCGCAGAGGTGTCGTGCAGGAAGGCACCGAAGCGCCAGTCGCCTGTCCACGCATGATGGTAGTCGAGGGACGCGGTGTAGAGGTCGCCCTCGCTTTCATGCGTGTAGGTTCCGCGGGCCGTCAAAGTGGGCATGAACCAGGATTGCAGATTGCGGCGTTCCCACTTCGCCTCCCACAGATCCTCGGCTTCGTATCCGGGGGACGTCAGCACGGTGCCGTAAGTGTCGTAAGCCGTCTGCCAGTCGCCGAGCTGTGCCTGGGCGGCCGCCAGAGAGTTCATGCCGGGGAAAGGCATGCCCGCGTAGCCCTGGGGGAATGGGGCGTCTCGCAGAGCCTGCAATTCGTCCCTGGCGAAGCGGGCGTTGAAGTAGGCGAGTGCGACCTCGGCATCCAGCAGTCGCGTTTCGATGCTGTTGGGCACGGTCTGGCGTAGCTCGTTGGCGATCTGTCTTGCCTTGGCGCGATCGCCATCCTGAAGAGCCAGGTAGGCAAAGTGCAGGGACTCCTCGACATCAATCTGTTTCAGCCTCAGTTCGGCCTGGGCGCGGGTTTCCGCATCGTAGCGTGGATCGGCCAGGATCACGCGAATGGCGGAGCGGGCCTGGTCGAACTGTTTCATCTCGAGATACACGTCGGCCAGGGAGTCCTGCTGGCTAAAGGGCAAATTCTCCGCCGCCTCCAGCTTCCTGCGCTCTTCCAGGACTCGCAGCGCCTCATCTGGCTTGCCAGTTTTCACGAGATACATGGCGCGGTAGCCCACCACATCGCGATGCGTTTTGTAGTCCCGGTCCAGCTTGTCCAGCACGCGTTTTGCGGTGGAAGTGTCGGCACGCTGGAGAGCGAACAAGCCGGTTTCAATTTCCCGCTGCACCTGGATTTCCAAAATCATGTTCTCCGCCTCACGCCGTGACATGTCGTCAAATGCCGGGTTCGACTGGATCTCGCGAAACGTGGCGATCGCCGTGTCATACTGGCGTGCGCCAAAGTAGCTGAAGGCGAGTTCTGGCAGCCACGGCCAGGGATCGACGCCGGCCTGGCGTTTGCGAAGATCGAGCAGCAGATCGATCGCGGCCTGGGACTGGCGGGCGGCATTCAACACCTCGACCCGGAAGGCGATCACTTCCACGTCCGAAGGCGACTCCTTCATCAGGCGCTCGGATTCCGCTAGCAGGCGGCTCCAGTCCAGCCCGGCGGATTGCCGGATGTTGGCGATGCGCAGCCTCGTCTCCGCAGCAGGCAGTGCAGTGCGCGACTCGACCTTTGCCTCCGCCGATTGATTGGGGTCCTCCAGCACATTGCGATACGCAGCCACCGCTTCCGCGTAGCGACCTGCTTCTGTGAGCGCGTAGGCCAGATCGTCGAGATAGGGGAAAGTGGCGCCCGCGAACTGATTCTTTCGCAGCGCCTCCAGCAAGGTCACAGCTTCGGCTGCCCGGCCTTCCAAGACCATCGACAAGGCCGCAACAGGCACCGAGTCAGGGTCGTCCACCTTTTGTCCCGCCAAAACTTTGCGGGCGATCTCATCCAGGTAACCAGGTGCACGGATGGTTTCCTCTCCAGCAAGCCCGTCGCGCACGCGGATGGCCTCTTTGTTTTGAGGGTCGCGCTGCAAAATCGCGCTTACGATCGCATCGGTCATGCCGGGATTATCGAGCCGCTCATAGACGAGAAGAATCTCCACCAGCCGGTTCAATGGCATCGTGCCCAGCGAGTGCAGGACACGCCATTCAGTTTCATCGATGCTCTCGGGCTTGCGGATTTCCGTCGGCAGATCGTCATCGGGAGCGGTGCGCAGGCGCTGAGGCGTGCGGCTTCCGGAGTCTGCTGGCGGCAGAAGGGAAGGCTCGCGCCCTTTTCCGGGCGCTGTGGTTTGTGCGGACGCGGGCCACGCGGAGGCGAGGACGGCGATCAGCGTGGCGAAGGCGAGTTTGGGTATCATGGTGGCGCTGGTGCTGGTGTCTTGGGCCACGCGAGGGAACTCGTGGTTCGGTTTGGAAGATCGGAGGTGAGCAAAGTAATAGATTGGTTGTAGGCGTTGCGCGCATCGTCCGTGCGCCCCATCGCATCGTAGATGTCGCCCAGGAAAAGCCAGTCATCTGGCGCAGCTTGTGGCGCGCGGCTCACATAGCGGCGCATCGCGCTGGCGGCCTCATCAAGATAACCCGCTTCGTAACGTGCCTCCGCAATGTCTGGCAGAGCTTCAGGCGTTTCAGGGATGCTTTCAAAAATGGCCTCGCCACGCGCATTCTGTCCGCTCAGGCAGCACAGCACCGCCAGATCCAGCCGCGCCCCAGGGGACAGGGGGAATCGTTTCTCCACGTCCGCGCCGGCGAAGGCGATCACGCGGGCGGCGGCGGTGCGTGCTTCCTCCATTTGCAGCAGCGACTCCATGCCGCGCTGATGCTGTCGCACCGAAGGATGCATCAAGACTTCAATCGCCTCCGGCTCGCGTCCGCTCAGGGTCAGCAGCGATGCCGTCGCCACGCGCAGAGGGGCGCTCGCCGGCTGCTTGTCGATGGCAGATCTGAGGATGGCCAGCGCGGCTGTTGGATCTGGCAGAGCGGCCGCCGTCTCGGCGAGATCGAGATAATCCGCGACCATGCCGGAGCGGCGCGCACGCAGGCACTGGGCGGCAAAGAGATGCGGCGCATCGTCCAGCGATTCGGCCAGCAGTTCGTAGTTTTCCAGCGTATGGGAGTCGTGATTTTCATCTGGCAGGCTCTCGTAAAGCGCCAGCGCCTTCGGCTGGCGACCGGCGCGAATGTAACTCTCCGCCAGCTTTTTTAGCGCGGGCACATTCTGGGGATGATGGCGATGCAGGCTCTCGAGGGCGAGGAGCGCCGCGTCCTCATCACCTTCATCCTCCAGCAGGCAGGCGTAGGCGTAGGCCGCCTCGCTGTCGTCAGGGTGCGAGTCCAGCCATCGCTTGTAAAGCGCACCCGCCTCAGCATCGCGGCCCAGGCCGCCCAGCATGCCGGCGAGACGCAGAGTCAGTTCCGGCCTGGTTTGCAAAAGCTGGCTGTCGAGTTGCAGCAGCAGCGCTGTCTCTTCGTCCCGGCCCAGAAACTCAGAGAGACTGAGGCAGCGGTCCAGAGACGATGCATCACGAGCCGCCGCCAGACGCGCATGCTGATCGAATGCCAGATCAAAGAGCGAGTGAGCGTCCGCAAGCGCAGCCAGCATGCGCACGCGCGATAAGTAGTCGGCCAGAGATGCGGGTTCTTTGACCGCGCGCTCATGCAATTGGACAAGGGGCAGGCTCGCCTCAGGCGTCGCCGTTAGTGCCCGTTCGAGCCAGGGAACAACCTCCTTCTCTCGATTGCACTGCCGGGCGAGAGCCAGCCCTTTATCGATTTCGATGCTCGTGGGCGCGGTCCAGTCATCCTTCCAGATGGTCAGCGCCAGAGAGGGATCACCACCTTGTTCGGCAAGCTCCGCCCCCAACCTGGTCAGGTGTTTGATCGGTTCCGGCGCGAGCTGTGCCCGATGAGCGTCCAGCCAGCGATGCAACATCTCCGCCCCGGCTTTTGAGCGCCCCGCCCAGCGATGCGTCACCGCCATCTCCTGTGCGATTTCCGCGGATGAATCCGGCAGCACGCAGAGCCGGGCGAAAATGTCGGCCGCCAATTCGGGCCGGCTCATGGCGAGGGCGTTGTGCGCGATGACTGTGCCCAGATCGGTAAACTGCTTGCTGCCGATGCGCGTTGCCGCTCCGCGCACGAGCCGCCACGCCGATTCTGGCGAGACCACGTCAATGAAATGCACGTCCCTGAGTGCCAGCGCGTGCAGGAAGGCATTGTAATGCGGTGGATTGGACTCGGAAAAGATCAGGCGCAGGCGTTCGCGTGGCGACAAGCGCAGCATGGCAGCCAGGTGAGCGAGTTCCTCGCGCGGGAGCCTCCGCAGATCGTCCTTCGTGGTGCCAGGAATACTGCCGCCCATCGCTTGCACCATCTCGTCATACTGCTGATCCCGCATCAGACGGTCGGCCAGTTCTGTCTGCGAAGGCAGCAGCCAGAACGACAGGCCCATCGCGACGAGCAGCGTCACGAGCAGTGCGCCCACTGGCACCACGCGTGCCGGTTGGGATGAGTCAGCGGCCAGTGTCTGCATAGCGAACCTGGGTGGCGTCCACGACCACGCGGGCATTGGCCGGGAGATTGTTCAGCGTGAGATGGCCTTTGCCATCGGTGGAGAAAGTGAGTGTGCGACTGTCGATCTGGACCGGGATCGCTGCATTGGCAGGAAGGCCGCCGAAATCCACGTGAGCGGCACGCCATCCACGCAGATGGAATGCTGCCCGGCGCTGGGAAAGATCTTCGAAGGCAATTTCTTCAGATGAGAAGCCCAGGTAGAGAGCCGCGTCCGCAGCGGCGAACGGTTCGGGTGATGCGTCACGCAGCACCAGTTCGCATCGTGCGGTGCCATTGGTGTGAATGTAGAGGCAGTCCTGGTGCGTCAGCCAGCCGGTGATGCCCTTGCAGCGCTTCATGTCCGGAATGCCTGCTGACAAGGGCATGCGCAGCGTGCGGCAGTGACCGTTGTTTGAAATCAACCAATGCCGCTGTTCCAGTTCGAACACACGCGTGCGCCACGCATCCCGCGTCGTCTGCGCGAACTGCAGGGCAGTCACCGGGTGCAAATCGCGGTCGGAGCACCAGCGATAAATGCTCTCCAGTGCGCGCAGCGAGCTGAGGTTCATCGCGCTGTAGAAGTGGTAATACACATTCACCGGTTTCACGCGTCGGGGCGACTCCGTGCGCTCGAACGTGTCCGTGACACGGGCGAATCCGCCGTAGAACGGGCCGTTCCAGCCGTTCGCATACATGAACTCATTCTGGTTGGCTGCATTGATTTGTAATTCGCCGTCCCAGGATGTGACGCGCGGGGCCACGCCGGAAGAGCCCGGATACAGCCTGCTGACGACGGTGTCCCCGCCGTTCATGTTTTCCAGATGCATTTCGCGGCAGATGCGCAGAGCTGCGGCGCCGGGGCGGCAGTTGCCGGACCACAGCATGAGTTCCACGGGCTTTCCGCGAGGGCAAAGCTCCCGGTTGATATACTCCACGGAGCCCCGCACCTCGCGTTCGGCATTGATCTCCGGGTAAGCGGCGGCGGCTTTCAGCGGCAGATTGGGCTCGGAATACTCACCAGGGTTTGGATCGCTCAAATCCCAGCAGTAAGGATGAGAGAAGGAGTGCGAGGCGGGTTGCACGTTTGGCAGCGTAAAGATATCGCGCGCCAAGCCCTCGATGCGTGGCTGCCATTCATCGGGAATGCCCTCTGCCAGCGCGCGGATGTCTGCTTCAATCACCGATACCGTGACGGGGAAGGGGAAGGTTTTTAGAATGCGTTCTCGCACGATTTCCGCGCACAGCGGATGTCCTTTGAAATCAGAGACGGAAGCAAATCCGTCGCCATCGACGTGCGAGTAAAAGAGGCGCCTGCCGTCACGCGTCGTGGTATCAGGAGCGGGGAGGGCACCACGGCGAACGAGGAGCGGCTCGATCATCCCGTAAGGGTCTGCGTAAAACAGATTGCTGTCCTGTGAGGCGCGCAGAACCACGAATGGCTCCATCCATGCGCCGCCCCACGATGCGTGAAACAGCGGCGTGAAGTGCAACGTTCGTTGATCCTCTGCCTGGCCGGTGAGTTCCACCAGCACCTTCGCATCTTCCGGAGCCTGGAGATCGCGGAATGCGGGCAGGCGCGGCAGGATCTTGGTTTCGAAGTTCAGCCGCTTGTCGTCCGCCGCCGTGACGCTGACGTCCGAGATACGTGGCTGAACCTGGAGCGATCCGCGCAGGCCAAATGCAGCGCCGATCACCCGCACGGCATCGTCTGAAGCGAACGGCATGCCGCCGAGGAAGAACACCGGGACGTTGGCGCGCTTCGCTGCGGCCAGCCATTCAGCGGTGCCGAGTTCACGACCAGCCGGTGGCAGCATCTCTCCATCGACGATGACCGCTGCGCAGCGTGCGGCGATGTCCCGCGGCAGGCCTTGCGTGGCCACGTTGCAGAAATCGCATTCCAAGCCGAGCCACTCGATCGGAGTCTGAAGCAGCTCCGCGGTCATGGTGTCCGCAGGCACCATGCCGGGCTTGCCACACTCGGCAGGATCCCAGCCGTAGAGCACGAGCACGCGGCGCCGGAGTTCACGCATCGGTGCCAGTGAAACACCGGACGCGTCACGGGCGGTCACGAACACGGACGCGCCCGCCTTCGCCCAGGCGGCTGCGAATTTGTCGTTTAGCTGCTGTTCCGCGCTGGAGGAGAAGCCACGCACCAGCACGCGTGTGCCGCGCGCGAGCGGGGCGCGCAGCTTTGGCAGCAGCGCATCCATCTGATCCAGCGTGCCCTCGAGATAGAGGCCGGCACCGGCAGCTTCGGTGGCGAGATCGATCAAGTCCCTCACACAGATGGTTTTGTCGCCATGGGAGGACACGAGCATGCGCAGCAGGCTTTGAGCCTGTGTGCGCTCGACCTTGTCGAGGCCTTCGATCACCCAGCCATCGAACCCGCGTGCGAGCCAGGGTTCGAGGATTTCGCGCATCACGAACACGGGCCATTCGGAATTGGAACTGTCCAGTCGCACAGTGCCTGGCGAACTGGCGTTGACGATGGTTTGCACGCGCTCCGCCGCTGCACGCTTGAGTTGCGCCTGTTCGAGCTTTGCTGAAACATCGATTCGTGCCAGCCACTGCTGCGATGGTGCTTTCCACTCTGGCGGAACCTCGGCTGGAGACGACCAAACACACACATCGTAGGCGGACACGCTGCCCGCCGCGGCATCGTGGGTGCTGCCTGACCAGAGCAAGGGCTGCGCGGAATGCACGCTGCTGGCTATTGAGGCAATCAGGAGCAGCAACCCCAGCGCGGCTGATATTTTCGGATGCTTTAGCGTCCTGCCATCTTGAACTCCACTCGGCGCATGGCATCGCTTGCGGCGTTTGGAGGTGATGCGGGGGGGCAGCTTCACTCTGGCAAAGGATCGCCACGAGATTGCGAAATCAACCCATATGATCCAACCTGCACAAAAGAGTTAAATAAAGGCAATTCTAGTTGTGGCTTTTCCAGACGGCGGCGACTTTTAACCGAGTGATGAGCAACGACGAACATGCCACGAACACCGACTGGGGCCAGCAAGGGCTGCGAATGCTCTTTGCCCTCGCGTGTCTGATCATCGTGCTCGCGGGTATGAAGTATGCCGCCACGGTGCTGGTGCCCACGGCGTTCGCGTTTTTCCTAGCCATCCTGAGCTACCCGCTGGTGCGCCTGCTGGTGCGCTGGCGCGTGCCGCGCACGGTGGCGCTCGTGCTGACCGTGATGGTGAACGTGGGCATTCTCGCCGGGGTGATCTACTCGGGCGTGAGCCTGGTCTCACGGTTCCAACGCGAACTGCCGCGCTCGAAAGCGGCGCTGGTGAAGAACGTGACGGACGCCGCTGACTGGGCAGAGTCCCAAGGCTGGCAAGGTGCAAAGCAAGCTGTGCAGGAGCACTTCGATGTGGACAAGATCATCGACTACGTGACATCCGGCGATGTAATGAAGGCCATCGGCGGCGGCGTGATCACGACATTCAACATCCTCGCCGTGTATCTCGGCGAGTTGTTCATGGTGCTCATCGTGATGATCTTCATAATAATCGAAGCGCACGGCACGGAAGGGCGCTTTGCCGCAGTCCGCCTGGCTGGCGGGCCGGACTTGTCATCACTGCTGCAGTCCGTCACAGACATTCAGAAGTATCTCGGCATCAAAACCATGATCAGTGCCGCGGTCGGCGTGCTCGCCGGCATCTGGTGCTGGATTCTGGGGCTGCAATATCCGCTGCTGTGGGCCTTGCTCGCCTTCGTGTTTCATTTCATTCCCGCCGTTGGCGCGTGGGCGGCGGTCATTCCCGCTGCAATCGATGGTCTTGTGCAGGATGGCTGGGGGCTGGCCTTCGGCGTGCTGCTGGGTTACATGGTCATCAATCTGGCGTTCGATAGTTTCGTCGGTCCCATGCTGCTGGGCAGGCGTTTCGGACTGTCCACACTCGTAGTGGTGCTCAGCGTCATCTTCTGGGGCTGGCTGTGGGGCGGCGTCGGCATGTTTCTGGCGGTGCCCCTGACCATGGTGTTCAAGGTGTTGCTGGACAACAGCCACGAGTTCCGCTGGCTGTCCGTGGCGATGTCGAAAAAGAAGGTCGTGGGTGGCGAGATTCAGCTCGCGGATTTCGATCTTGATGCCGAGACCGCAGAACTCATGGGCGGCGGCGCATCCACTGAACCGCCGCTGAGACGATGAGCGAGGACGCTTTGCGCGAACTGCATGCGCTGCTCGTGCGCCGCCTTGCCGTGATTGCCGATCATGCGTTGCGCACATCCGATCCGGATGCCCAGCTCGCTCAATTGCGTGATGTTTCGGAGCGCATCGGTGCATGGCATGCGGGTCATCGCGCCTCGTTGCCGCCGCGCCTGAATCATTTCCTGACGGGTGCCAGTTTTGACAAGGCGCGGCTGTGGATCGAAGAAACGCTGAAAGCCTGACGCATTCAGGCTCGATCAGAGAAGATGCCCAGCGCCATAGCCATCTTCGCCCATCCTGACGATATCGAATTCGTAGCGGCGGGCACGCTGCTGCTGCTCGCGGAGCGAGGCTGGGATATCCACTACATGAACGTCTGCCGGGGGAATTGCGGCTCGGTGGAACATGATTCTGAAACCACTGCCCGCATCCGCCTGGAGGAAGGACGCAATGCCGCACGCATCCTCGGTGCTGCGTTTCACGAGCCGATCGTGAATGACATGGAGGTGACTTTCGACATAGCGCTGATGAAAAAGGTGGCGGCCGCCATCCGGACCGCGAAGGCGGGCATCGTGCTCACGCATTCGCCGCTCGATTACATGGAAGATCACATGGCTACGTGCCGGCTGGCGACCGCCGCGGCGTTCGCGCATGGAATGCCCAACTTTCAAAGCGATCCGCCGCAGCCAGATTATGCGGGCGACGTAGCCTTGTATCACGCCATGCCACACGGCCTGTGCGACGGCTTGCGCAAACGCATTGAAGCTGGTGCCTACGTGAATACTGCCCGTGTGCACGCGCGGAAGCGTGAAGCGCTGGCGGCGCATGTGAGCCAGAAGCACTGGCTTGATGTCAGTCAGGGCATGGACTCGTATCTCGTGTCGATGGACGAGGCTTCGCGAGCCGTTGCGCAGCGATCGGGGTTGTTCGAATACGCCGAGGGCTGGCGCAGGCATCTCCACTATGGCTACAGTGCCGCCGAGATCGATCCATTGCGCGATGCGCTGGGGCCGGATTATCTGGTGAATGAAGCCTACGAGGACTGGCTGCGAGAGTAGCATGGCCGGCAATTGAGCCCTTGCCATTCCGGGCCGCGCGCCCACTGTGCGCGCCCTCTACTCCTATGGGCAAGCTTCATGACAAAATCGCAGTGGTCACCGGCGCAGGCCGTGGCATTGGCAAGGCAATCGCCGAACGGTTCGCAGCCGAGGGCGCTCGCGTGGCCGTCGTCAGCCGCACGCAGGCCAACTCCCAGTCCGTGGCAGACGCCTTGAATGCCCTCCGCGCAGATTCGGCGAAGCCCTACGCGGTCGACGTCGCCGATGGCGCGGCGGTCGCTGAGATCGGCAAAAAGATTATCGAAGACTTCGGCAAGGTGGACATCCTGGTGAACAACGCCGGGGTCACGCGTGACAATTTGCTCCTGCGCATGAGCGACGAAGAGTGGGACACGGTGCTGAATACCAATCTCAAAGGCGCGTTCAACATGGTCAAAGCCTGCCAGCGATCCCTGCTAAAACAGAAGGGTGCGCGCATCATCAATATCGCCTCCGTTATCGGACTGATCGGGAACGCAGGTCAGGCCAACTATGCGGCCAGCAAGGCGGGCTTGATTGGCTTCACCAAGTCGCTCGCCCGTGAGTTTGCCGGTCGGGGCGTCACGGCAAATGTGATCGCGCCGGGATTCATCGCCACCGACATGACGGGCGTGCTGGATGACAAGCTCAAGGAAGGCATTCTCACCCGGATTCCTCTGGGTGCCATGGGTGCGGCGGAGGACATCGCAAACGCCGCCGCTTTCCTGGCTAGCGATGAAGCGCGCTATGTGACCGGGCAGGTCCTGGCAGTCGATGGCGGCATGGTGATGTAGCAATCGCCGTGTCCCATCACGTCGCGGCGACGAAACGTTGCCACCAGCGCAGCATCGGCACCAGCAGCACGAAGCAGGCGGCAATCGTGGGCCGATGATGCGCCACGGCCATCGCGTCCACCAGCGGGATGCCTGCCAGCAGCCAGCCCACCCCTTGTCCGATCGCCGGGCCTCCCGCTCGCATGCGACTGGCGATGAAGCCCACGAATATGATCTGCATGACACTCAGCACGACTGTCATCGTGGAGGTGGAATAATGCATGAGGGCCGCGAGAGCCGGCAGGACGGTCAGAAGTGTCACCAGACTGCGCCTCACCATGGACATACTGCCCGTGGCCTCTCCCCGCGCCATCAGCGTGAGGCCGATGATGTAGGCTCCAAGCGCCAGACCGCCCGCCCACACGTGGGGGGAAACCTTTCCGATCATGCTCGCTCCCGCCGCCACGTATAGCAGCGTGCGGCATCCGCCCATGATGACGACGGAACCCGTCCACGGCTTGTGATACCAGTCGTAGGCCAGCACTGCGAGCACCAGCAGCAGGGTGAACTCGGCATTGGCATGGCCGGGGCCGATCATTAGTGCAGCGCCGCCGATGAGGCCCGCACCGCCGAGCGCCCAGACTGTGCCCAGGCTGATCCGCCCGCTGGGGATTGGGCGTTCCGGGCGGTTCTGCCTGTCCCAGCCAGCATCGCACGCGTCATTCAGCATCATGCCAGCGCTGTAAACGAGGGAAGCGCCCAGGAGCAGCCAGCCGAGTTCGGCGGAGAAATCGATTTGCCCGGACAGGAGGCGGGCGGCGATGACATTGGTCCACACAGTCGGGAGATTCGACAGGCGGCAGAGTTCGATCAGGGCACGGAGCATGCGTTTTTAGAATGTTTCCAAAAAAGTGCATCCAGCAACGTTTCGCGTTCGTAAGCTATGTGCTTTTCGGACTTCCGACTCTGGCATGCTCCTTGCAGATGTCAGGGGCACACTGAGAACATATCATCTTTTGGCCGCTTGTGGAATAAATGCCTGCATCGACACTCTTATCAAAGCTTGCAAACCAAATCCCTCTTCAAACTATGACTGCGCCTGCTGCATCTGAAACCGAACCGGTTGACAACTCCGCCCGTGATACGGCCTTGCTTCGCCGCATCGCGATGAAGGACGCCTCGGCCTTTAATGAACTGCACAAGCTCTACGCGCCGCTGATCATCCACGCGGTTCATCGCGTCGTGGATGACTACCAGGACACGCAAGATATCGTGCAGGAAGTGCTTGTGACATTATGGCAGAAGGCAGGACTTTATGACCCAAGCAAGGGCAAACCTCTCACTTGGCTCACCTCCCTCGCGCGCAACCGTGCCATCGATTTGGTGCGTGCCAGACAGCGTCGCAGCCAGTTGAACAACCGTTTCGAAGTGCAGCAGAAAATCGAACTGCCGCACGCTGACGAACGCTCGGGCGACGAAACCCTGCTGGCCAATGAGCGCGCCGAAATCGTGCGCCGTGCCGTGGGGCGTCTGTCGCCCTCGCAGCGGGAAGCCATCGAGCAGGCGTTCTTCCAGCAGAAGGCGCGGAAAGAAATGGCCGCGGCTGGTGGCGAACCGGTGGGAACGATCAAGGCCCGCGTGCGGCGCGGCATCAAGACGCTCGGCGTCATGGTGGAGCGCGATCTGGATCGCTAACCGTTCCGAGCCTCCGCGCGGAAGCGACCTGGCGTCATGCCTGCATAGCGGCTGAAGTGCCGCGTGAAGGCGCTCTGATCGCACCAGCCCGTTTGCAGGGCGATCTCGCCTAGCGGCATGTCGCCCTCTCGCAGCAGACGCGTGGCCTCATCCAGGCGCAGCTTGTGCAGGAGCTGGAGCGGGCTCATGTGAAACAGCCGCTGCACGCGCTGCTCGAACTGGTAGACGCTAAGTCCGGCGCGATGTGCGATGTCTTCGATGCGCAGGCTCTCGGCAAAATGCGTGCGCATGTGCCGCAGTGCGGTGGCCAGTTCGGCATAGCCGGTGGCTTTGTCACCTGGTGCGTCGAGATCGCGCGAGATGCCGGCCACGCCCAGGATACGCCCGTCCGGCCCCCGCAACGCATGCTTCGTCGTCAGGCACCAGCCGGTCTTGCCGCCCGGATAGATGTGCAGTTCCAGTTGCGCCTCCACCGCGTGACCCGTTCGCAGCACGGTCTCATCCTGGCGCGCGTAACTTGCCGCCAGGGCAGCGGGGAACACCTCCGCAGGCCGCCTTCCTATCAGCCTCGTCTTGTCGCCTCCCGCGCACCGATCGGCCAGTGTTTGATTCACTCGCGCATAGCGCCCGGAGCGGTCTTTGATGAAGAACACCACGTCCGGCAGGGAATCAAAGAGCAACTCCGCGAACTCGTGGGCGGCGAAGATATCGGGGGGCTCTTTCATTTTGACTGATTTGGCAGTGAGGCGGCGGATTGCAATCAAGACCCCGCTGGCTCATGACTGCATGCATCCACCACCATGAATCAGACAAACAGCAAATGGACAGGCGTCTATCCCGCAGTCGTGACCCAGATGCACGAGGATCAATCCCTGGATCTCCCGGCAACAGCAAAACACTGGGAGGCTCTGATCGAATCCGGCGTGGCGGGGCTGATCGTTTGCGGCTCGCTGGGCGAGAACCAGACACTGCTGCCAGATGAAAAACGCGCCGTCGTCAAACATGCCGTGCAGGCCGCCGCAGGCCGCGTGCCGGTGGTCAGCGGCGTGGCCGAGATGAGCACCGCTGCCGCCGTCGCTTACATGCGCGACTGCGAAAAGCTCGGCGTCGCAGGCTTCATGATTATGCCGCCCATGGTTTACAAATCCGATCCGCTTGAGACGGACCATTGGTTTCGCACCCTGGCGAAGGCCACGTCGCTGCCGTGGATGCTCTACAACAATCCGGTCGGCTACCACACGGATGTCACGCCCGAGCAGTTTGTGCGGCTCGCGGACATCGAGAACCTCGTCGCCATCAAAGAGTCGTCCGCCAATACGCGTCGCATCACCGAACTGCGCAATCTGGTGGGGAATCGCTACCAGCTTTTCACTGGAGTGGACGACCTGTTCCTGGAGTCGGCGGTCCTGGGCATCGATGGCTGGGTCGCCGGCAGCGGCATCGCCTTCCCTAAAGAAAACCAGCGTTTGTGGGATCTCTCCCGCGCCGGGAAGTGGGACGAAGCCCGCTCGATTTACCGCTGGTCCCAGCCGTTGATGAAACTGGATACGCACGTTCATTTCGTGCAATACATCAAGCTGCTCTGCCAGGAAACCGGCCTCGGAAAGGAATGGGTGCGCGAGCCCCGCCTGCCGATCACCGGCACCGAGCGCGAGCAGGTGTTGAAGATCATCCGCACCGCGCTGGCGGCGCGCCCATCCCTTTGATCCTGAAACATGCGAGCTGGCCTGCTGCTGCTGCTTTGTTGTTTTCTCGTAGCGTCGGCACGAGACGCCAGAGCCATTGAGACTAAGCGTCCACGGCTTCAGATCATCAATGGCAGCCATCAGGCAGTCGAGATCTTCTGGCTGAAGTCCGCTTCTGAACGTGTGTCGAATGGTGTGGTGCCACCGGGCGCTGAAACGATCATCACCACCACCATTGGGCACGCGTTCGCGCTGGTTGGGCGCGAGGACAAATCAGAGACCATGCTGACCAGCACCGTGCCCGTGCAGGCGTATCGCTTCGGCGGCGTGCCTGTTTTTTACACGCAGCGTGCGGATGCGCATGGGTTTCCGATCGTGGCATCCGCGAAGGTCAATCCTTACGCTCTCAAGGAAGCAGCGTTCCTGGTGGACATGATGCTGGCGAAACGGCCCGATGTTCGTGACGCCATGATCAAAAGCGGTGCCCGCATGTGCATCATGGCGCATGACGAATACACAACCAGCCTCCCGGAGTTCGCCCGCCTGGCGCATGAGAAGGTGGACGAATTCCCGGGCCTTCCACCAGCAGACTACTGGGATGCACGTGCCCGCGGACTGGGCGGCAGCGAAACCGATCCGCTTTGCTCCGTGGCCGAAGAAAACCTGCTCGGCTTCGCGGGAGACCCGTATGAAAAGGAGTGCATTCTTATCCACGAGTTCGCGCACAACATCCACCTGCGCGGCATGCTGAATGTGGACCCGACCTTCGATGGCCGGCTGAAGCAGGCCTACGAAGCCGCCATGAAAGCCGGACTGTGGAAGGGCAAATACGCGGCGGTGAACCACCACGAATACTTCGCCGAAGGCGTGCAGTCCTGGTTCGACAACAACCGTTTCAACGATCACGACCACAACCACGTCCATCTGCGCTCGCAGCTCATCGAATACGATCCCGGACTTGCCGCCATGTGCCGCGAAGTATTCGGCGACACAGAGCTGCGCTACAGCAAGCCTGCCACGCGCCTGACCGGTCACATGGCCGGCTACGATCCGGCAGCGGCCCCCACCTTCACCTGGCCCGAGCGTCTGGTCGCTGCACGCGAACAAATCAAAGCGGCTGCACGCGCCCGCAGTGAGAAGGCAAATGGCAGGGCAACCACAAAGCCGAATGTCCTCTTCATCGCGGTGGACGACATGCGTTGTGATCTCGGCTGCTATGGCGTGAATCATCTGAAGTCACCAAACTTCGACAAGCTGGCGTCATCGGGCGTGCTCTTCACGCGGGCCTACTGCCAGCAGGCCGTGTGCAATCCGTCACGTGTCTCGCTGATGACCGGCCTGCGGCCTGACACCACGAAGGTGTGGGACCTCGTCACCGACTTCCGCACGAAGCTCCCCAATGCAGTCACCATCCCGCAGCACTTTCGCGCGAACGGCTATCGCGCGGTGGCGTTCGGCAAAATCTTCCACAACACCTTTCCTGATGATGTCTCGTGGGACGAACCCACGCACAACGCGAAGGGCGTGATCGGCTATTCGCCTGAGAACGTGCAACAGCTCAAGGACTTCAAAGCGAAGATGAAAGCGGACGGCAAACTCCGGCCAGCCATCGAACGCATGCGCGGCCCGGCGACCGAGGTGCAGGAGCAGCCGGACGACATGAACTTCGATGGCAAACAGACCACCGAGGCGCTCTCTAAATTGCGCGACCTCGCGGCGGGCACGTCGCCGTTCTTTCTCGCCGTCGGCTACATCCGTCCGCATCTGCCGTTCATCACTCCGAAGAAATACTGGGACCTCTACGACCGCGCGAAGCTGCCGCTCGCGACGAATCCCTTCCTCCCGCATGGCGCGCCCGCAGTCGCGTTCGGCGACAAGTCATTCGGCGGCTTCTATGAACTACGCGACTACATGGACTACTCCGGCGCGCCAACGCCGTTCGAGGGGCCGCTCACCGAAGTCCAGCAACGCGAACTCAAGCACGGCTACTACGCATCCGTTTCCTTCATCGATGCGCAAGTGGGGCGTCTGCTCGCTGGGCTCGACGAGCTTGGCCTCGCGCAGAACACCATCGTTGTGCTGTGGAGCGATCACGGCTGGAAACTCGGCGAGCACAACGGCTGGTGCAAACAGACCAACTACGAGATCGACACGCGCGCACCCCTGATGATTCGTGCGCCCAACGCGAAAGCGAACGGACAAAAGTGCGATTCGCTCGTGGAGTTCGTGGACATCTATCCCACGCTCTGCGAACTCGCCGGACTGCCAGTGCCGAACCATCTCGCCGGCAAAAGTCTCGCGCCGCTGCTCGCGGATGCGTCGGCGAAGGTGAAGGACGCCGCCTTCAGCCAGTTCCCCCGCAAGCAGGATGGCCGCGATCACATGGGCTACGCGATGCGCACCGATCGCTACCGCTACGTCGAATGGCTCGATGAGCAGAGCGGCAAGATCGTCGCGCGCGAACTCTATGATCATACGAAGGATGCCGACGAGAATGAGAACCTTGCGGTGCAATCCGGACAGGCCTCCTTGCTTGCCTCGCTGAGCGAACAACTCTGGAAGAGCCTCCCGCATCCCCACGCCGGGATGCAGCACATCAGCGCAACTGCTGGAACGATCACCCGGAAGATACGCGAAGTCTCCGGCTGGAAGGTGCATATCAACAAGATGCTTCTCGATACCCAACGAGCCGAAACCGATCACGCGCTCGAACTTCTGAAGAACATGCTGGATGAAATCATTCGCGTGGTGCCTGCCGGCGCGGTGGCGGAATTGCAAAAGGTCCCGTTGTATTTTTCGCCCGCCTATCCCGGCAAGCACGGCGGCGCGGAGTTTCATCCCGATGCGGACTGGTTGAAGGACAATGGTCGTGACCCCGTGATGGCCGGGGGAGTGGAGTTCTCCAATATCTCCACCTTCGAGCAGGAAATGAATCGCATGCCGAACTTCGCCCTCCACGAACTGGCGCATGCTTATCACAATCTCGTTATCGAAGGCGGCTTCGACCACGCCGGAATCAAAGCCGCATACGATCGCGCAAAGGCCTCCGGCTCGTATGATAACGTCGAGCGATGGCATGGCGGCGGCAGGCCCAACACATTCGAACGTGCCTACGCGATGACGAACCCGCAGGAATACTTCGCGGAGTGCACAGAGGCGTTCTTCGTGAGGAACGACTTCTTTCCATTTACGAAGGAGGAATTGAAGAAGCACGATCCTGGCATGTTCGAACTGCTCGGCAAGCTGTGGCACGTCCAGTGATGCCCGTTCAAATTCGTCCGCACTCATGAAACGCATCCAGGTCATCGACTCCCACACCGGCGGCGAACCCACACGCGTGGTCGTCAGCGGCGGCCCTGATCTCGGCGGCGGCAGCGTCGCCGAACGACTCGCCGCCTTCCGCGACTGGCACGATCACTACCGCCGCGCCATCGTCACCGAACCGCGTGGCTCCGATGTGCTCGTGGGTGCTCTTCTTTGTGAGCCACAAGACAGGAGCTGCATCACGGGCGTCATCTTTTTCGACAACGCGCAGTTCATCGGTATGTGCGGCCATGGCACCATCGGTCTCGTGGTCACGCTCGCGCATCTCGACCGTATCAAGCCCGGCGAGCATCGCATCGAGACACCCGTCGGCGTCGTCACCGCCACGCTGCACGACGACGGCACCGTGTCGGTGAAGAACATCCCTTCGTATCGGAAATCCAAAGGCGTGCGCGTCGTGCTCGATGACGAGCGCATCGTCACCGGCGATGTCGCGTATGGCGGGAACTGGTTCTTCATCATCAACGAGCACGAGTTCGATCTCGAGATGAGCAACATCGACGCGCTCACCGACTTCACCTGGAAGGTCCGCCAAGCCATCAACGTGCAAGGTCATCGCGAGGTGGATCACGTCATCCTCCTCGGTCCGCCCGGCCAACCCGACGCCGACGCGCAAAACTTCGTCCTCTGCCCCGGCAAAGCCTACGACCGCTCCCCCTGCGGCACCGGCACCAGCGCGATTCTCTCGTGCCTCGCTGCCGACGGAAGACTCGATCCCGGCAAGGTGTGGAGCCAAGAAAGCATCATCGGGTCGGTATTCGAGGCCAGTTACGAGCCTCACGAACGCGGCATCATTCCAACGATCAAAGGCACGGCGTTCGTGACGGCGGAGAGCACGCTTGTCTTGAACCCGGATGATCCGTTTCAGTGGGGGATCGCGTGATGAGAACAACCATGAAAGCCCTCCGTCTCTTTATCCTCCTGTGTCTTTCATTGTCCTCTGCGATGAGCCAGAACCGCATTGAACAAGCCTTGAGCCTCGCCCAACGAACCGAGAACAAGGTCTTCCGCGCCCGCGTCAAACCAACGTGGCTGCCGGATGGGAAGTCATTCTGGTATCGCGTGCAGACGGGGCCGAAGGAATCGGATTTCGTGCTCATCCATGCCACCACGGGCGAACGCAAGACGGCGAAGGACTTGAAGTCGCTCGGTGTCGGTGGAGACGACAATGCGAGGACATCGGGGTCGTCGATCAACATCCATCCCACGAAGAACACGGGGCCGGAGATGAGCCTGAAGTTCGTCAATCAACTCGACAGCGACACGGAACTTTTCTGGATCGACCGTGATGGCAAGCGAGTGCGCTATGGAGGTGTCCACGCAGGTGCGGAGCGCGAGATGAACACGTATGCGGGGCATGTGTGGCTGATTGCCAATCAAACAGGCCAACCGCTCGCAGTCATCGAAGCGGATCCCGCGGTGGGCACGATTCTCATTGATGGCAAAGGCGCGGCACCCGAGCCGCCGAAGAAGCCGCAAGCTGGCACAAACGAACGCGGTGTGAAGTCGCCCGACGGCAAGTGGTCGGCGTTCATCGAGAAGGATCTCGTCTTCGTGCGCAACCTGGCCACGAAGCAGGCGACTCAGGTGAAGACCGAACTCGGTGGCAAAGCTCCGTTTCAGAGTCGCATCGAGTGGTCGCCTGACTCGAAGGCGTTCGTCGTGAGCAACTGCGCACCGGTCGAGCGACGCCGCGTGAGCTTCGTCGTGTCATCGCCGCAGGGGCAGGTGCAGCCGAAGCTCTTCACGCACGATTACACGAAGCCGGGCGATCCTTTGCCACAGCCGGTGCCCGTGCTCGTGCGACTCGAAGGCAATGGCTTTCAAGCGACGGTCGTGAACAACGATCTCTTCCCCAATCGTTTCGGCGAAAGCCTCAGCATCGACGTGCGCTGGGCTCCCGACTGCCGTGAGTTCTACTTCGACTACAACCAGCGCGGGCATCAGCTCTATCGCATCCTCGCGGTGAACGCGACATCGGGTGTCGCGCGCACGGTGGTCGAGGAGACGAGCAAGACCTTCATCGACTACACTCGCAAGACGTGGCGGCACTGGCTGGACAAGACGGGCGAGCTGCTCTGGATGAGCGAGCGCGATGGCTGGTGCCACTTGTATCTCTACGATGCAGAGATGGGTCACGTGAAGAACCAAATCACGAAGGGGGATTGGGTCGTGCGCGACGTGCTGCACGTGGACGAAGACAAGCGCGAGGTCTGGTTCATGGCGAACGGGATGCGCGCGAACGAGGACCCGTATCACCAGCATCTCTGCCGCGTAAAGTTCGATGGCAGTGAGTTCAAACAACTCACCGACGGCGATGGCAATCATCGTGTTGAGTTCTCGCCATCACGCGAGTGGTTCATCGACAGCTACTCCCGCGCCGACATGCCGCCGGTGAATGAACTGCGCCGCAGCAGCGACGGCTCGTTGGTCTGCACCTTGGAGAAGGCCGATGCGAGGGCTCTGCTCGCGACCGAATGGAAGATGCCGGAACGCTTCGTGGCCAAAGGTCGCGATGGCAAGACGGACATCCATGGCGTGATCATCAAGCCGACGGACTTTGATCCAGCGAAGAAATATCCCGTGGTCGAAGACATCTATGCGGGACCGCATGACTCATTCGCGCCGAAGGAGTTCGATCGTCAACTCGGTCGCACGCAGATGGCGGAATTGGGGTTCATCGTGGTGAAGCTCGATGGCATGGGCACCAACAACCGAGGCAAGGCCTTCCACGATGTGTGCTGGAAGAACCTCGCGGACGCGGGCTTTCCTGATCGCATCGCGTGGATCAATGCGGCGGCGAAGTCGCGTCCGTGGATGGATTTGTCCCGCGTCGGCATTTACGGCGGCAGCGCGGGCGGACAGAATGCGATGCGTGCATTGCTGGATCATCACGACTTCTATAAGGTCGCGGTTGCGGACTGCGGCTGCCACGACAACCGCATGGACAAGATCTGGTGGAACGAGCAGTGGATGGGCTGGCCGATTGATGACTCGTATGTCCGCAGCTCCAACAAAGAGCAGGCTGCAAAGCTCGAAGGCGAACTGTTGCTCATCGTCGGCGAGGTCGATCACAACGTTGATCCTGCCAGCACGATGCAGGTCGTCGGTGCGCTGCAAAAGGCGGGAAAGAAGTTCGAGTTCATGCCCATCATCAACAGCGACCACGGCGCCGCCGAGTCGCCTTATGGATCACGATTGAGGATGCAGTTCCTGGTGAAGCACTTGCTCCCATAACACTGCGGCTCACCGGCTCGTCAGTTCTTTGGCTCCGGCGTCTTGTTCCTGCCCATTCCGCGAAGTCGCGCTGGCGCGGCGGCGACGGTGCCACCTGGCACAAACTTTGCCGGCAAGAATATCTGGCGCCTATCACTCCGGCCCCGGCTGATGTTTTCGGCCCATTTCAGCACGCGGCGTGCGACGAGCCTGCTGTCCCAGGCAATGTGAGCGACGCTGCGGTGGCACCACGCGAACGTGGGATCATTGTCTGTGCACACGAGCGACAGATCTTCCGGCACGCGAATGCGGCGGGCGAGACAAAACTGCATGACCGCAACAAAGAACACCGCCTCATCCACAATGAGCGCAGTCGGTGGTGTGACGCGGAACATGGCATCAAGCATCGCGTGGAAGCTTCTCGGATTCTCATCCCAGTCCGGAAGATGGTAGTCCGCTGGTGGAATGCCATGCGCGATCAATTCATCGAGAAATGCCTGCTCCGGCCCTCCAGGAATCGGAAGCCGCCGGCGAGGGCGCGCCAGGGTGGCGATTCTGCGATGTCCCAAACGAAGCAGTGCCCGCGTGGCCTCGGTCATCGCTGCATTCTTGTCCGGTGCTGTGCCGGCGAGAGGGAGATCTCGCATTGGGCCGAACAGTGCGAAGGCGGGCTTCGCATGCCCGGCGAACCATTCAAGGACATCGAACGAGCCCGCCGTCACGATCCAGGCGTCGGCTTGTGTGCGAGACACGAGAGCTGAGATGCGTCGGGGATTCATGGCGAGATCCACCAGAGATTTCTCTGCCTCGAAACAAACATGTCCGGCCATTCGGAGCCGGTGCCGGATGTCCACGATGTAGCTCAGGCTGCCGTCATTCATCTCGCTCAGCAGCACTGCGATTCGCAGGGAAGACGATGCCTTTGCTGCACCGGTTGAAATGCGACGTCTGCTGCCTTTGCCCGGATTGATCAGGAGACGTTCTTTCTCGAGTTGCCGCAATGCGGTCTCCACGGTTTTCGGATTCACACCCAGTTCGGCGGCGATTTGATCCCTGCCGGGCAGCACATCCTTCCAACGACCGTGCTGAAGGTCAGAACGCAGGTGATCGGTGACCTGCGCGGCGATCGTTCTCGAGACAAATGACATCGGCAGGCATCCTGACCGGTGCATGGTCAGGTTGTCGAGCGGAATGCCTACTTCACCTGGAACGGAAAATTGCCTGTGGCTGCACGCCCATGATTGTCGGTCACGAGAACATGCACCCGGTATGCTCCGGGCTGCTTCGGTGCGTGGAAGGTTGCCGACTGGCCCTCCGCCGTGACGATGCACTGGGGAAGCGTCGCAGGCCTGCGTTCGCGGCCTTTGTCGTCGCGGCCCGCCGTTTCCGGGGTCACGGACCAATGCCAGATCAATGGATCGCCATCGCGATCGGTGGCCTCTGCCCGCGCGGAGAACTCGCTGTCCGCCTGGATCTGTTTTCTAGCGGCTTCGCTGGTCACGGCCGCGAGTTCGGGCGCGTGATCTGGCGGTGGCTGGCCGGTCCAGAGTTCGTGAAGGGCGTCCCTGGTCGCGGTCGACTCGCCGCTTTCAGTGAAAATTCCGAACCACGTCGAAGTGGCTTCCTGCTTCTGTCCCCAGACGAACACGTAGCCGCCCCAGCAGTCTCCTCCGGGCTGGATGGCTGCTGCGTAGGCCTTGCGGATGAACTGCGCCTTTTCACTGCTGGTCTGTTCGATCGGAGCATCCCAGGCGGTGTGTGGACTTTCCCAGAAGCCGCGCGGCCCGTATTCGGTCACGACCCAAGGTCGCGTCCAGCCGGTTTTCGCGAGGTAGCTGCGCAGGCCGTTCAGCGCTGCGTAGGTATTGATGCCAACAAAGTCCAGGCTGGGCGTGTGGGCATTCAGTCCGGCGACCTTCGGGGGCTGCAAGCCCGCGACGGCTGTGAAAGTCGGATGGGCGGGGTCGATCGCCTTCACTGCCTTCGCCAGGGATTCAAGTTGCGTCCAGTAGGCGGGATCTTTGCCGTCACCTTCCGCTTCATTCCCGAGACCCCAGAACAGCAGGGCAGGGTGATTGCGATACTTGAGCACTTCCGTCTTTACGCGCTCAATCTGGCGGGCGCAGTGCCCGGCATTCGAATACGAGAACCACGAGCATTCGCGCTCCAGCCAGATGCCCGCACACACCGTCATGCTGCGTTTCTGCGCATCGTCCAGGAGTTCGCCGAGACCGTCCGTGGTCCAGGTGCGAATGCTGTTGCCGCCGGTGGCAGCGAGTTCATCGAGATGGTCGGAGCCTGCTGCGCCTTTGACAAAGTAGGGATTCCCGGCGCGCGTGATCCCTTTGCCTGGAATGATATGCACGGGCACCGCCTGCGCTTTCGCGTATTGGGCCGGGAGACAGAAGCCGAGAGCGGTGACGACAAGCAGGCGCATCATGGTGACGAACTTGGATGGTGAATCGGGTGAAGGAGGGCGGCGTCAGGGTGATGGATTTGTCGGGGCCGCCTTGCAACCGCCATCAACCGGCATCCGCGTAAGCCTTGCCGAGCGGAGTGATCTTGCCCTCAGCATCGAACAGGGCGGAGCAGCTCAGCGCCGCGTTGGATGGCGTCGCGCTGAACCAGGCGTATCGATGCAGATAGCTCGCGCGCTCCAGTTTTGGCAGCGTGTCTTTGATGAATCTCAGCACGTCTTTTTGCGCATTCTGATTCTTCCCGGTCTTGCCCGCGCTCCAGTCCGCAGGGCAGAACTCAGTGACCCAAATCGGCAGCTTGTAGAGTCTCGCGATCTTGTCCAAATGCGACATGAACTGCGCGCTGCTCGCTCCGCCATACCAGTGCACGGTGACGAAATCGATCCGGTATTTCAGCTTCGCTGCCTGTTTCATGAAGCTCTGCATCCATTCGCAATCAGCATGGGTGCCCGCCGGACTGCCCAGGGGCAGATTGAGCGCCTCCAGCTTTGGCCACAGTGCCAGGGCCTGCTCCACGGTCATGTCGCCCTGATTCTTCTGATCGGGTTCATTGAAGCCGAGCAAGGCGATGGGTTTGTGCCCGGATTCCGCCTCCACCTCCGACAGGGCCTTTGCGGCGGGTCTCGTCGCGCTGTCGTGATGGATCATCGGCACCCACTCCACATTCCCTGGCACGTCCGCCGGTCGTTTGGCAGTCCACGAATAGACCCACTTCGCGTTGAGTTCGGTCACCATCCTTGACCACTCCGGGTTCGCGGCGCCAATCGCGTAACCCTTCTTGTCGCCCGGCTTCGGCGCGCGCATGTCGGTGGCGCCCAGGCTCAGAATGGACGGACTGAGACCCGTGGCAAAAGCCAGGCCTGATTTGATAAAGCATCTGCGGGCTGTGACCTGGCTCATATTGAAGTTGGTCAGTATTGGAGCTTCTCTGCCGAAGGGCAATCCGAATCCCGTTCCACAACCTGTCCCCCAAACGGTCAGGTGGCTGATCGAAAAGGAATTGCCGGGCACAAGCGGTCCGCGTCATGCTGCTGCTCTTGCGCAATCTGTATGAGCCACCTTCCAACACCTGAAACGCATGCCTCTGCATGGCTCTTCTGCATACTCCTCCTGCTGCTCATGGCCCCGCCGACCTTATCCGCCGACTCCTCGTCTGACATGGAATCTCTGCTGGCTCGTGCTCGCGCCAATGATGCGCAGGCACAGCTCGATCTGGCTTTCCGCTATCGCGACGGCAAAGGCGTGGTCAAGAGTGATGCTGAGGCGATGAAGTGGGCACACCTCGCAGCCGACGCAGGCAATGCGGAGGCGATGGACTTTATCGGCTTTGCCTACTTGCGCGGTGCGGTGGTGAAGCGCGGGCCCGAGATTGCCTTCGGCTACTTCAAAGCGGCTGCGAATGCATCTGCCCAGGCAGCATTCAATCTCGGGCAGTGTTACTACGGCGCGCAGGGCACGGAGCAGGACTGCGCCAAGGCGCTTGAGTGGTGGGAGAAGGCGGCGGCTCAGGGGCATGGACGCGCGGCTGCTACCGCGGCGATGGCCTATCTTTCCGGCGAAGGCATTCCGCGTGACGCGGTGCGCGCACGTCGCCTGGCCGAGCGCGCCGCCGAATTGGGCAACCCATCGGGCCTCGTGGTTCTAGGTGAACTCCAGTTTGAAGCAGGTGATGCTGACGCAGCGAGAGCAAGCTGGACCAAGGCATCAAAACTCCTGCCGACTTCCGCCACCGGACATCCCGCGCAGCCTTCTGATAATGCCTCCGCGCAAATGGGCGCGGACCTTTTGAAGCTCATCGATTTTCGCCAGCGCAAGAGCGAGCCGGGGAAGTTTGCCTTCGTGCAGATGCCGCACATCCATCAAGGTTACAACAACTGCGGATCGACCGCCTGCGCGACCTTTGCACGCTTTCAGGGCAGCGACATCGGCGGATGGGATTTCAAGAAGCTCTGCCCTTCGCCGCTCGGCACCGGCACGGACTGGGGACACCTGCTCGACGCCTCGGCGAAGATCGGACAGAAGTGGAAGCTCGTCACCTTCACGCCGGACGATTCAGGCTTCGCTCAGGCCACCGACATGCTAAAGCGCGAGCTCGATGCGGGACGCCCCGTGGTGGTGGACTTCAAATACATCGGCCCGCAATACCCGAATGGCAGCGCTGGCCATACGCTCAGCGTCTGCGGATACATCGCGGCGGAGAATCTCTACATTCTCTGCAATCCCGCTGTCGCCACTCCAGGGCTGCAACTCATCACCGCCGCGGACTTGAAGAACTTCTGGCGCTCCGATCATTATGGCGAGCTGTCGAAAGGAGTGCTCTCGCGGCCCGCGTTTGTCATCGATCGTCCCTGACGATGCGTCCCTGCCATGAAAGTCTTTCTCTTCGCCATCTTCGCACTGCCATCATTTGTCGCCGTGTCCGCACCGCGTGACGCACTGCCGCTCGACGCTCCGGACTGGCCGCTGAACTTTCGTCTTCATCTCGACGGAGCCGCGAAAGTGACGTTGACCGATGGCTTGATTCTTTCTCTCGACGCGAAGGCATCGCACGACATCGCGGTGGAGCATCCCGACAAAGGGGCGCCATTGCTGCGTGTCTGGAGCGATGGCAAACTGGTGCGCGGTCCCGAGGACGCACCTGCCCTGGCAAAGACGGGTGCGCAGGACTTTCCGAACGCGGGGCTCGATCTCGGCGCGGACTTCACGGCGATGGCTCAGTTTGAATCGACCGGCAGCGGCACGCTGTTCTCCAAGTGCGCGTCCACCGGCAAGTGGTCGCCGGATGCAAAGGCGCTCTTCATTCGCGGCGGCAGGCTCGTGTATGACATCGGCTGGCTCGGCGCGATCAACTCGGGACCGAAGGTGAACGACGGCAAGCCGCACACGGCGGTGCTGAGCGTCAGCGGAGGCACGGCGCGGCTTTGGCTGGACGGCAAGGCAATCGCGGAGAAGGCGAACTTCACCAGGCCGGATCAAAAAGAGCATGTATTCAAAGTGGGGCATGCCGCGCCGAACTTCGCGGGCGATTTTACCAATGGCAAAATCAGCGCGGTGAAGGTCTGGAAGCGTGCGCTGCCGGAAGGCGAGATCGCGCTGCTCTTCAAAGATGCCGGTGCGGGAGCGAACACGCCGGACTTCACGCATTCTCCCAGAGGCACCGTCAAACCCGCCATCGAAGGCGGCAGTGGCTGGGTGCAGGCACTGGAGCGCAGCGATCACGCGGAAATTGTCGGCGGATGGAATGACAAGTCGCTCAAGCAAGGCGAGGCGATCTACAAATCGCTTTGCGTCGTCTGCCATGGCACGAAGGAGCAGCCAGGATCGCTGCCCACGGCGCTGCGATTTGCCGAAGGGCAGTTCAAGAATGGCAGCGATCCGTATTCGATGTTGACCACGCTGACGAAAGGTTTTGGCCAGATGGTGCCGCAGCCGCAATACACCACCGCGCAGAAATACGCGGTCATCCAATACATCCGCGAGACCTTCATCAAGCCGCACAACCGTTCGCAATTCGTCGAGGTCACGCCGGCCCTTCTAGCCGCGCTGCCGCGTGGTCTGACACGCGGCGAAGAGGAAAAGATCGACACCACGCTGCCGCCGTATCAGCGCATGGAACTCGGCAACGCTCTGTTTTGGACGCTGGAGGTCGCTGCAGGCAACATTGCGCAAAAAGGCATCGCCATCCGGTTGGACGACGGGCCAGGTGGTGTGACGAAAGGCCGTTCCTGGATGGTCTATGATCATGACACGATGCGCGTCGCCGCCGCGAGCACCGGTGCGTTCTTGGACTGGAAGGGCATCGCCTTCGATGGCAGCCACGGCACGCACACCAGCCTGATCGGCGAGAAGCAGTTCGTGCTCCCTGCGGAGCCGGGCTGGAGCCTGAGCAACACCTTCGAGGACACACGTGTGCCAGCGAAGGATGGCAAAAAGTATGGTCCGGTGCCAGGTCTGCGCTTTCTCGGACTCTACAAGCATCAGAACCAGTGCGTGATCGCTGCGAACATCCACGGCACGCGCGTGCTGGAGTCACCCGCGTGGATGGACTACGGCTCCACGCCGGTTCTTGTGCGCACGGTGAATGTGGGTGAAGCAAGGCAGCCGCTGTTCCTGCGTGTCGCGCCGGACAACATGAATGTCATCGTCAAAGGTGCTGGCGACCTTAAGCGCGAGGGCGGCTTCTGGATCGCGCAGCTAGGCGCGGGCGCGCACGCCCGCTTCTTCATGTCGCGTGTCGATCCAGCTTCGCTCGCAACGATGGCGAACAACTTCGTGCAGCCACTCAAGCTGGAAACGCTGACGAATGGCGGGCCCGCGCAGTGGCCCCAGACCGTGACCACGAACTCGGTGGCGGGCAAAGACGATGCGGCTTTCATCGCGGACGACTTCACTCTGCCGCACGAGAATCCGTTTCAAAGCTGGCTGCGCCCCGGCGGCTTCGACTTCACGCCCGATGGCAAGGCTGCCATCGTCGCGATGTGGAACGGCGATGTCTGGCGCGTGGACGGCGTCATGGACAAGGCCCCTGCGAAGCTGACCTGGCGCAGGATCGCAAGTGGTCTGTTCCAGCCTCTCGGTGTGAAGTTCCGCGGCGATGACCTCTTCATCACCTGCCGTGATCAACTCGCACGACTGCGTGATTTGAACGGCGACGGTGAGATCGACTTCGTCGAGTGCTTCAACGACGACGCCCAAGTGACGGAGCACTTCCACGAGTTTGCGATGGGTTTGCAGACTGATGTCGCAGGCAACTTCTACTATGCGAAGTCCGGCCGTCACGCGCTCGATAGCGTGGTGCCACAGCACGGCACGCTGCTCAAAGTCAGCGCCGATGGCTCAAAGACCGACATCCTCGCCACTGGCTTCCGAGCGGCCAACGGCGTCTGTCTCAATGATGACGGCACTTTCTTCGTGACCGACCAAGAAGGCTTCTGGACGCCGAAGAACCGCATCAACCGTGTGAAGGTCGGCGGCTTCTACGGCAACATGTTTGGCTACACGAACGTCACCGATCAATCCGACTCCGCGATGGAGCAGCCCATGGTCTGGATCACGAACGACAAGGACCGCAGCCCCGCCGAACTCGTGTGGGTGCCAAAGAACGCCTGGGGCAATCTCGGCGGCAGCCTGCTCAATCTCAGCTACGGCACCGGCAAAGCCTTCATCGTCCCGCACGAGATGGTGAAGGGCCAATGGCAGGGAGCAGTGTGCGAACTGCCGATGCCCGCGTTCGCCACCGGCATCATGCGCGGACGCTTTGGCAACGACGGCGCACTCTACACCTGCGGCATGTTCGCCTGGGCTGGCAATGCGACGACGCCCGGTGGCTTCCATCGCATCCGCCGTGGGGCGCCGCCCGCCCGAGTGCCACTGGCTGTTCATGCCACAAAAGGAATGATTAGCGTAACGTTCGGCGATCCCATCACGGACACGCAGAGCGCGATCAAAGTGTGGTCGCTCAAACGCACGAAGAACTACGGCTCCAAGCACTACGACGAGCATGAACTGACGATTCGAGGCGTGAAGCTGAGCGAGGACAAAAAGATCATCACACTCGACATTCCCGATCTCGCTCCAACGTGGTGCTACGAACTCAGAATCGGCGATCGCAATCTGCATGGCACGATTCATGAACTGGCCAATCCGTGAAAATGAATCCCTTGGCTGCCATGCTGTTCACCTCATTTGTCGCTGCTCCGTTTGGCTCACTTCTACGGTGCAGGATCAGCCGTCCGATGCTGGTGGCATTGTTCTGCGCACTGTCGCATTTGTCATTTGGTGCGAAGCCCAACATCCTCCTCATTCTCGCCGATGACCTCGGCTACGGCGATGTGCGTTGCTACAATGCGGATTCGAAGGTGCCCACGCCGAACATCGACAAGCTCGCAAGCGGCGGCATGCGCTTCACGGATGCGCACAGTCCTTGCACGGTTTGCACACCGTCTCGCTACAGCCTCATGACCGGGCAGATGGCGTTTCGTGTGCCGCGCGGTGGCACGGTGTTTCAGGGTGTCGGTGGACCATCGTTGATCGCTCCGGGTCGTCTCACACTGCCAGCAATGCTGAAGCAGCAGGGCTACGCGACGGCGGCGGTCGGCAAGTGGCACATAGGGTTGACCTTCCGCGACAAGGCAGGCGAGCCGATCCACAGCGGACGATTGGAGGACGTGCAGCGGGTGGATTACTCGCGCCGCATCGAGGGCGGACCGCTCGATCACGGCTTTGACCGCTTCTTTGGCACTGCCTGCTGCCCTTCCACCGACTGGCTCTACGCTTTCATCGATGGCGACCGCATTCCCGTGCCGCCGACAGGCACTCTGCAACGCGCCACCTTGCCAAAGCATCCGTATGCGAATGATTGCCGCAGCGGATTCATCGCGCCTGACTTCGATTTGCAGGAGGTGGACATGGTCTTTCTGCAAAAGAGCCGCGAGTTCATCGCGCAGCACGTGCGCAGCTCGCCGCAGAAGCCGTTCTTCCTCTACCACGCCTCGCATGGCGTTCACCTGCCGTCATTTGCTGGCAAAGACTTTCGTGGCAAAACGCAAGCCGGACCGCATGGCGACTTCATTGCGGAGTTCGATCATGTGGTTGGTGAGTTCATGAAGGAACTCGACCAGCATGGCCTCGCGGATAATACACTCGTCATCCTCAGCAGCGACAACGGCCCCGAAACGACAGCCGTCGTCCACATGCGCGAGGATTACGCTCATGATGGCGCGAAGCCCTGGCGCGGCGTGAAGCGCGATGCCTGGGAGGGCGGTCATCGCGTCCCGTTCATCGTGCGCTGGCCCGTTCGCGTGAAAGCAGGCGCCACCAGCGATCAAATCGCCTGCCTCACCGATGTCATGGCCACCATCGCCGCCATCTCCGGCACCGAACTCCCGCGCGATGCCGCCGAGGACAGCTTCAATCTGCTTCCCGCTCTCGAAGGCCAAGCCACCGATCCCATTCGGCCATATCTGCTCATGCAGGCCTTCGCTGGCGAGCGCACGCTTTCGATTCGTCGCGGGAACTGGAAATACATCGCCCATCGCGGCTCCGGCGGGAACAACTACGACAAAGGAGAGCTGAAGCCCTACGCCCTGCCCGACACCGATCCCGAAGCTCCCGCCCAACTCTACGACCTCGCCAACGATCCCGGCGAGACAACGAATCTTTACTCCAAGAAGCCCGAGATCGTGAAAGAGCTGCAAGCGCTGCTCGAGGAGTCGAAGAAATCCGGGCGGAGCAGGCCGTAGTCACAAACTCTTTGCCGCGCACTGACTCGGGGGCCAAAGCTGCGTGCATGCCGTTCTCTTTTGCCCGCCTCGCATCCTTGGCTCTCATCGTGACTGTTTTCGAAACGGCTGCGTGGGCTGAGTCTCCTTCAACAGCCGCGAGCCGCTGGTCGCCCATCGGGTTGAATGCGAATCAGATGTCGATTGCGACGGGGCAGCCTTCGTTGGTGGTGATGTCGAAGGGATCGACGCACATTCCGGTGTGGTCGTTGTCAGGCGGCACGGCGGGGCAGTCGGTGGCGGGTGTGGTGACGGGGCTGCCGGGCGATTGCGCGGCGGTGAAGGTCGAGATCGTGGTGATCACGAATGAGGAGACGACGAGCGCTGAGTTTGATGATGTGTATCGCGTGCATCTCTCGCAGCTCGCGGAGGGCGAGGACGTCACGGAGCGCTACGTGCTCGGCACGCCGGTGCGCACGGCTTTGCCTGCCGCGCCGTTTGTGTCGCGCACCATCTTGCTGGAGTCGCACTACGCCGTGGACCCCGCCGCGCCGCTGTGGGTGCGCATTCAGCGTGAGCCGACCGATCCGCGCGATACCTTCACTCGCCCCACGGGCCTCGCGATGGTGAAGGTGACACCGCTGTCCGCACTCCAGCCTGCGCGAGTGGTGCAGGAGGCGAAGGGCTACAACTCGTGGCCGATGCTCCAGGCGCTCGGCAACAAACTCGTGTGCGTGTATAGCCGTGGCGGCGGACACACGATTGGCGATGACGCGCGTGCTGTGTATGCCCGCACGTCCACCGACGGAGGTCAAACATGGTCCGCCGAGACCGTCGTGGCCGACACGCCCGGCTATGGCGAGGTCGAGGTGGGCAAAGGGCTCGATGCCGATGGCGCGATGCTGCTTTGGGTTCGCCGCATCGGCAAAGGCGAGTGGCATCACGATCTCTATCGCAGCACCGACGGCGTGAAGTTCATGCTCGTCACCACGCCAAAGCTCGACGTGCGGCCGATGCAGATCACGGATGTCTTTGCCGTGCCCGAGGTCGGCCTGATGGCGCTCTGGTTCGCTGGCGACTATGGCGACAAACCCACGAATGCCTGGGGAAAGCTCATCAGCAGCGACAACGGCGCCACCTGGGTGCAAACGCCCATCGAAACCGGCCTCGCGAAGGCCGACTGGCCCACCGAGCCCGCCGCTGTTTACCTCGGCGATGGCAAGATCCTCGCCATCGGCCGCACCGAGGTCGGCCCAACGCAGTTCCAACTCACTTCGACCGACTTCGGCAAAACGTGGAAGCGCTCGCCCACCAACATCGGCGACATCGCCGCCTCCACGCCGAGTCTGATCCTCGATCCGAAGACCGGCTTCGTGAGCAATTATTACTACCATCGCGGCGCGGGCGTGTTGCGTCGTCGCGTGGTCGATCCCGCTCGTGTGTTTGATCATCCCGACC
>WBZU01000438.1_pt1 | contig 36188 bp, 29 predicted proteins | sample 5204311 | NCBI WGS metagenome assembly WBZU01 (sample SAMN12344359, study PRJNA552823) | activated sludge metagenome | biome: Activated sludge suspended growth; feature: Nitrification reactor; material: Wastewater; isolation source: activated sludge from nitrification reactor of wastewater...
CAGCACGGCTTCCAGGGGCCGGTGTACCCGATCAACCCCGAGGCCAGCCACGTCGGCAGCGTGCGGGCGTGGCGGTCGGTCCTCGACGTGCCCGGCGAGCTCGACCTCGCGGTCATCTGCGTGCCGGCCGACGAGGTCCTGCGGGTGGTCGAGGAGTGCGCGGTCAAGCGGGTGCAGGCGCTGATCGTGCTGTCCGCGGGCTTCGCCGAGCGCGACGAGGCCGGTGCGGCGGCCGAGGCCGAGCTGGTGGACTACGCCCGCCGCCACGGCATGCGCCTGGTCGGGCCGAACGCGCTCGGGGTGATCAACACCGATCCGGCGGTGCGGATGCACGCCACCTTCGTCGCGGTGGACCCGCTGCCGGGCCGGATCGGGCTGATGGCCCAGTCGGGCACGATCGGCGCCGCCATCATCGACGGGGCCCGGCAGGTGGGCCTCGGCATCTCCTCGTTCGTGGCCGTCGGCAACAAGGCCGACGTGTCCGGCAACGACCTCCTGCGCTACTGGCAGGACGACCCGGCCACCGACGTCGCCATGCTCTACCTCGAGTCCTTCGGCAACCCGTCGAAGTTCTCCCGGATCGCTCGGGCGCTGTCCCGGGTGAAGCCGGTGGTGGCGGTCAAGGTCGGCGGGTCGGCCACCGAGCCGGGCCTCGATCCGGAGCGCTGGCCCGGCGACGCCACCGCCGCCGCGCTGCTCGACCAGACCGGCGTGATCCGGGTCGACAACCTGACCCAGATGTTCCACACCGCCGGCGTGCTCGCCCACCAGCCGCTCCCGGCCGGCAACCGGGTGGCGGTGGTGACCAACTCGTGGGGCCCGGCGTGGCTGGCGGTGGACGCGCTGCGGGCCTGGGGCCTCGACGCCGCCGACCCGATCGATCTCTCGAACCAGGCCGGGCCGGAGGCGTTCCGGGACGCGCTGGCCGAGGCCCACGCCGATCCCCGGGTGGACGCGGTCCTGGCCATCTACGCCCCCGGCGTCACCACCCACTACCGGAAGGTGGGCGCGGCGATCCGCGAGGCGGCATCGCGGCCCGGGGCGGTCACCACCGTGGCCTGCCTGCTCGGCCAGCACGGACCGTCCACCCTGGCCGACGGACCCGTCCGCGTGCCCCAGTTCCCGTTCCCGGAGGAGGCCGCCGCCGCCCTCGGCCGGGTGGCGGGCTACGCCGCCTGGCGGGCCCGGCCGGTCGGGGACGCGTTCCACCTCGACGACGAGGCGCTGGCCCTCGTGCGAGCGATGGTCGCCGACCACCTCGTCGACGCGGCGCCGGCCCGGCCGGGCGCCTCGGACGGCGACGCCGACGCCCGGCGCTGGCTGGACCCCCGGTCGGCGGCCGCCCTGCTCGACGCGGTGGGCTGCGGGCCGGTCGCCCAGGAGGTGGTGGCCGACGCCGACGAGGCGGTGGCCGCCGCCCGCCGCCTCGGCTACCCGGTGGCGCTCAAGGCGGCGGGCCTCGACCGCCTGTCGAAGACCGAGGCCGGCGGGGTCGCGCTCGACGTCCACGGCGACGACGAGGTCCGTGACGCCCACGCCCGGATGACCGCCCTGCTCGGCGAGGCGATGCACCCCGCCCTCGTCCAGGTGATGGTGCCGGAGGGCGTCGAGTGCCGGGTCGGCATCGTTCGCCACCCGCTGCTGGGCGACGTGGTCGCCCTCGGTCCCGGCGGCGCCGCCGTCGAACGGGTCACCGCCGACGCCGTGCGCCTGCTGCCCCTCACCGACGTCGACGCGTCCCTGCTGATCGACGACGCCGGCCTGGCGTCGGTGCTCGACGAGCACGGCCCGACCGCCCGCCCGGCCCTGGTCGACCTCCTCACCCGCGTCGCCGGCCTCGCCGACGCCGTGCCCGAGGTGGCGGTGCTGCGGCTCAACCCGGTGCTGGTGGTCGACGGCCGGGCCGCGGTGACCGACGCCCGCATCGCCCTCGAACCGGTCGCCCCCGACCCCCGCCCCCCGGTCCGCCGCCTCTGACCTCTCGGGCCGCTCAGGCCGGTGGCCGGGGGAGGCCGAGGATCCGCTCGGCGACGATGGTGCGCAGGATCTGGGTGGTGCCGCCCATCAGCGTGTACGCCGGCGCGTAGGTGAGGTTGCGGGCGACCCGCCGGGCCAGCTCGGCCCGGGGGTCAGGATCGCCGCCGTCGGTCGCGGCGCCGGTGGCGGTGGCCGCCGGCCCGAGGACGCGCCCGCAGAAGGCGGCGACGCGCTGCTCGTGTTCGGTGCAGCACGTCTTGGTCGCCGCCGAGAAGTGGGGCGGCGCCTGGCCCAGCACCTCGCGCAGCACGAGCAGGCGCCCGAGTCGATAGCCGGTCTCGAGCCGGGCGATCTCCTGGCGGATGCGGGGATCGGAGCGGTCGGCGTGGGGGAGGCAGTCGCGATAGAGCCGGTGGTTCGAGACGAGGCGATCGATGCCCCCTCGCTCGTGTTCGAGCTGGCGCATCAGCTGGCGGAAGCTGCCGTTCGGGGTGCCGATCAGCTGGTCGGCGGGCACGTGCACGTCCTCGAAGCGCACCTCGCAGAAGTGGTCGTCGCCGGTGGCGTCCACGATCGTGCGCACCTCGACCCCGGGGGACCGCAGGTCGACCACCAGTTCGGACAGCCCGGCGTGGGGCTTCGCCTCCGGATCGGTGCGGACGACGAGGTAGCACCAGTCCGCGTGGGCGGCGCCGCTCGTCCAGATCTTGGCGCCGGTGACCCGCCACCCCCCGTCCGGGTCGGGCACGGCGCGGGTGCGCAGCGACGCCACATCGGAGCCGGCGTCGGGCTCGCTCATGCCCACGCTCCACATCGCCGTCCCGTCGAGGATCCCCGGCAGCCAGCGGGCCTGCTGCTCGGCGGTGGCGTAGCGGAGCAGCGTCGGCCCGATCTGGCGGTCGGCGAAGTACGCCGACGCCAGGGGGGCGCCCTCCCCGATGAGCGCCTCGAACACCACGAACCGCTCCAGCGCCGATCGGCCCCCGCCGCCGACGGCCACCGGCCAGGTCATGCCGATCCAGCCCCGCTCGGCCAGCTGCCGGGCGACCACCCGGTCGTGGCCGACGAGCCACCCGTCCTCCCGGTGCCCCGCTCGCCGGTCGGCCCACGCCCGGCCCACCCGGCGGGCCTCCTCGGCCAGCGCCTCGAGCGACGGGTCGAGCGCCAGGTCCACGCCAGGAGCATGGCAGCCGCCCGCCGGCCGGGCCCGCGCCGGTAGCGTCGCCGGCACATGTGCGACGCCTTCGCCCCGCGGGTTCGTGCCGGTCGGCTCGCCGGCGATCGCACGAGCGCCGCCGCACGCTGCTCGCCTGCCTCGCCGCCAGCACGTCGGTCCGAAGGCCTCCGCCGGGCGTGACGGGGCCGAGCGCCGCTCGACGAGTCGGGCTCGTGGTCGTCGCCGTCGCCGGTGCCGCGGCGCTCATCATCGGCCTCCGCCTCGTCGCCGACGGTGGTCCCCGGGGCTCGAGGCCGGGCTTCGTGCTCGCGCTGGTCGGGGCGGGGGCGGTGGCGGTGGCCTCCGGCGCGGTGCCCGATCCGGTGCGATCGCAGAGACCGGCGCGGCCCGGCCCGCCGAGGGCGGGCGACGACGGCGTCGACGAGTCGACCCGATCGGGCGCCGAACGGTGGTGGGGGCGAGGGGCCTGGGCGACGGTGGCGGGTGGACGACGGGGGGTCGGCACGATCGTCGGCGCCGCCGCCGTCGTCCTCAGCGCGACCCGCGTGGTCGATGCACGGCCGCGGGGGACCTGGGACGTCACGCTGCTCTGGGGCTTCGGCGTGGCCGTGCTGCTCGTGGCGTCGGGCGCGGCGGCGATGGCGAGCGCATGGTGCAGGGCCGGCGCGGCCCGGCGGCGGGCTCGGCGGGAGCGGGGGGAGCGGTGGACGCCGAGCGGGCCGGCGATCGCCGCCATCGTGGTGCTGGGGGTGGCCGCCGCGGCTCGGCTGGTCGCCCTCGATCGGTTCCCGACCGTGCTCGACAGCGACGAGGGCTTCCTGGTGCTGGTGGCCCGCCAAGCCCGGCTCGGGCACCTGCCCAACCCGTACCGCACGTCGTTCCTCTCCACCCCCGAGCCCTATCGGGCGTTCCAGGGCATCGTGACCCGGCCCCTGGCCGACGCGATCGCGTCGTACCGGCTCACCAGCGCGCTGGTCGGGCTGACCTCGGTGGTGGCCACGTGGCGGCTCGGACGCCGGCTCCTCGGCGACGCGGCGGGCCTGGCGGCCGCGGCGATCCTCGCGCTGCTGCCGCTGCACCTGTGGGCCAGCCGCAGCGGCTTGAACAACATCACCGACGCGGCGGTGCTCGTCCTGGTGCTGCTGTTCACCGTGCGGGCGGTGGAGTCCGGCCGGTCGGCCGACGCGCTCGTGGCCGGGCTGGTGGCCGGCCTCGGGATGGGCGGGTACTACGGCGGACGGTGCATCTGGGCCGTGGCGGTGGTCTGGCTCGGCCTCGCCGTCGTTCATCCCGGCACCCGAGTGCCCCTGCGAACGGCGGCACGACTCGTTGGTTGGACCGTCCTCGGCACCTTCGCCGGCGCCGCCCCATTGCTCGGCTACTGGGCGAGGGAGCCGGACGACTTCACGTCCAGGTTCCGCACGGTCGGCGACCTGGGCCACACGCCGTCGCTGCTCGAACGGCTGGGCGCCGTGCCCTCGGGGATCCTGCGGCCCGTGCTGGACCAGGGGTCGGGGTTCTTCCGCCATCCGGCGCCGGGCGTGGGGTGGATCGTCGCGGTGACCCTGCTCGTCGGGCTGGCCGCCTGGGTCGGGTGGTCGGCGCGCTCCTGCCGGGCCCGGGGCCGACCGACGGCGGAGCCGCTCCTGCTCGCCTGGGTGGTGCTCGGTGCGGTGCTGGCCCAGACCCAAGGTCAGGCCAGCCAGCGGTTCGTCGCGATCACCCCGATCTGGGCCCTCGCCGCGGGCACGGGGGCGGTCGTGGCGGTGCGGGCGCTGGGCCGGCTGGTGCCTCGCGCCGCCCCGACGTGGTGGGTGGCGGTGGTCGTGGCGGCAACCGTGCTGGCGGCCGGCGTCCAGAACGCCCGGTTCTGGTTCTCCGAGGACCGCCAGCTCACGACCTACTCGGACCCGTCGACGATGGCGGCCTACGACCTCGGGTGGCGCCTGGGCGGGGTCGCTGCGCCGCCGGAGGTGCTGATCCTCGGGAGCAAGGCGTTCGGCTACCAGGGCTACGGCAACTTCCGCTTCCTCGCTCCCCGGTTGGAGGGCCACGTGGAGGAGCCCGCCGACCTGCCGTCCGACCTCGGCGGTCCTCCGGGTGCGACGACGATGCCCGCGGTGGACGCGGGCACGCTGACGGTCCTGCCGGCCGCCCATGGCGAGGCGGCGGCGTGCGCGGTCGCCGCCCGCCTTCCCGCTCGGGCGGTGGTGCTGGCGGTGGACCGGCGGGGCACCCGGCTCTACTGGGCGTTCCTCGACGGCCCGACGGCGATACGGCCCGAGCCGACGCCGGCCGGTACCCGCTGGGTGATGGGGGCGACCCTCGCCTGTCCCGGGCCCTGACCTCGGCCGAGCCGGTCAGAAGTCGGCGCCGGCCCGGAGGGCGATGTCGGCCCGGTCGGCCTCGGCTCGGCGGCGCACCCAGGGGGTCCGGGCGAGGACGAGGGCGGCGACGAACCCGGCGATCATCCCGCCGACGTGGGCCTCCCACGCCACCTCCTCGCCGGGGGTGAGGAACTGGGTGACGAAGAACAGGATCAGCACGACGGCGGCCGGGACGTAGACGACCTGGAACGCGGCGGTGGCGATGGCGGTGAGGATGCGGCCGCGGGGGAACAGGGCGAGGTAGGCGCCCATCGCCGCGGCGATCGCCCCGGAGGCGCCGATCAGGGGCACGGCGGCCCGCGGGTTGGCCAGGACGAACCCCCACGTGCCGGCCATGCCGCCGAGCAGGTACAGCAGCAGGTACCGCACCGGGCCGAGCCGGTCCTCCACGTTGTTGCCGAACACCCAGAGGAACAGCATGTTGCCGCCGAGGTGAGCGATGCTGCCGTGCAGGAACATGCAGGTCAGCAGGGTCAGGAAGATCGCCTTGCCGACGGGGAGGCGGGCCGGTCCGAGATCGGCGGGGGACAGCTCGTCGCAGCCGGCGGGGTGGTCGGCGAGCGCCTCGCCGGTGCGCAGCTCGCAGGCCACCGCGCCGTAGCGCAGCGAGAACTCGGTGGCGCCCCGTTCCTTCTGGAGCCGCTCGAGGTACGGGTCGTTCCGGTCGTTGCCGCTCTGGAACCCCGCGGGCTGGACGAACAGGAAGACGACGACGTTGACGACGATCAGCGCCAGGGTGACCCAGGGGAACCGCCGGGTCGGCAGGTCGTCGCGGAGGGGCAGCGCCATCTCAGACCGCCCGCCCGATCCGCATCCGCATGGCCAGCTGGCGCTGGCGCTCGGGGTCGAGGCGGGGATCGGCCACCACCAGCGTCCCGCCGGCGAGGTCGTGCAGGCCGCGGCCGGTGTCGTTCCAGCGGACCATCGCCACCGAGATCACCAGCACCGGCCAGAGCGCCGGGACGTACAGCGTGAGGGCGAGGACCACGGCGCGGGCGAACGAGCGTCCCGCGCTCGGCGGCTGGCCCCGCCGGCGGTCGACGACGACCAAGCCGGCCTGACGGTGACCCGTGGTGGCGCCGTGGCGGTGCACCCGGCGGGTCTCGTCGATCACGAACACCACGATCCACGCCGCCGAGGTGGCCAGCACGAAGGTGAGGGTGCTGGTGGGCACGGCGGCGGCGAGGGCGAGCAGGCCGACGGCGCCGGCCAGGACCGGCACGTCCACCAGGCGGCGGAGGCGGGCCCGCGCTCGGACGTCGAGGTCGCCGACCCGGCCCTGGGCCACCACGCGGGGCGGCCGGGCGCCGTCGGCGAAGCCGGGGAGGTCGCGGGTCGCCACCGGGAGCGAGGCGGTGCGGGGCACGACCATGGTGGCCGCGGCCCGGTCGGCCACCCCCCGGCCGAGGGCGTCGCCGAGCACCGACGCGGCCCACACCGCCCACCCCACGACCGGGAGCGCGGCGAGGGCGGCCTGGGCGGCGGCCCGGCGGGCGGCGGCCGCCGGTGGCGGGGATCCGGGGCGATCGAGGGCGACGATGCGCAGCCCGACCACGAGCTTGCCGGGCGTCGCCCCGAAGGCCGCCACGGTGGCCGCCTCGTACACGAACACGGCGAACCACACCAGGGCGAGCCCGGCCCACGGTCGGTCGGCATCGCCGAAGAGGCCGAGCACGGCGAGCACGAGGGCGACCTCGGCGATGAGGTCCAGGGTGCGGGCGCCGATGCGCGACGCCCGCGGCGCCACGGGGCCGCTCGGCGGCGGGACCCACGCCGGCCCCCAGGGGCCCGGCGTCGCCCACGGACCCGGTGGCGCCCACGGACCCGGCATCGGCGGAGGCGGACCGGGCACCACCGCCCACGGCGGGGGCGGCGGCCACGGGGTCGCCGCCGGGCCGGGCCGCCACGGCGGAGGGGGCGGCGGGGGAGGGGGCAGGTCGGTCAGCGGCGCTCGATGGCCACGTAGTCGCGCGCCGGGGCGCCGGTGTAGAGCTGGCGCGGGCGGGCGATCTTCTGGTCCTGCTCGAGGAGTTCCTTCCAGTGCGCCAGCCACCCGGCGGTGCGGGGGATGGCGAAGAGGACGGTGAACATTTCGATCGGGAAGCCCATCGCCTGGTAGATGAGGCCCGAGTAGAAGTCGACGTTCGGGTAGAGCTTCCGGCTGATGAAGTAATCGTCGGCCAGCGCCACCTCCTCGAGCTTCAGGGCGATGTCGAGCAGGGGGTTCTTGCCGGTGACCTCGAAGACGTCGTAGGCGATCTTCTTGATGATCTTCGCCCGGGGATCGAAGTTCTTGTACACGCGGTGGCCGAAGCCCTGGAGGCGTCCCTTGCCCTCCTTCACCGCCTGCACGTAGCCCGGCACGTTGTCGACGTGGCCGATCTCGTTGAGCATCTTGATGACGGCCTCGTTGGCGCCGCCGTGGCGGGGGCCGTAGAGGGCGGCGGTGGCCGCGGCGGTGGCCGAGTACGGGTCGGTGTGGCTGGAGGCGGCCACCCGCATGGCGGTGGTGCCGCAGTTCTGCTCGTGGTCCGCGTGGAGGATGAACAAGATGTCGAGCGCCTTGGCCAGCACCGGATCGGCCTGGTACTCGGGCTCGGCGATCTTCCACATCATCGACAGGAAGTTCGACGCGAAGTCGAGCCGGTTGTCGGGGTACACGAACGGCATGCCGACGCTGAAGCGGTGGGCGCCGGCGGCCAGCGTGGGCATCTTGGCGATCAGGCGGACGATCTGCTTCTCCCGCACCGCCTCGTCGTGGATCGACTTGGCCTCGGGATAGAAGGTGGAGAGGGCGGCCACCGCGGAGACCAGCATGCCCATCGGGTGGGCGTCGTAGTGGAAGCCCTCCATGAACCGCTTCCGGACGTTCTCGTGGATGAACGTGTGGTAGGTGATCTCGTGCTTCCACGCTGCGTACTGCTCGGGCGTGGGCAGGTCGCCGTAGATGAGCAGGTAGGCCACCTCGAGGTAGGTGGACTGCTCGGCGAGCTGCTCGATCGGGTAGCCCCGGTAGCGGAGGATCCCGGCGTCGCCGTCGAGCTCGGTGATCGCCGATTCGGTGGCCGCCGTCTGGGTGAAGCCCGGGTCGGCGAACCAGATGTTGCCGAGGAGCTTTTTCCACGCTCCCGCGTCGACCCCTCCGTTCACGATCGGGATCTCGACGGACTCCCCGGTCCGGTTGTCGGTCAGGGTCACGCTCTCGGGCACTCGCGGGGTCTCCTACCTCGTCGTCTGCGGTGCCCCGACGACCGGGTCGTTCACCGGTGAGCTCCGGCGCCGGGCACGGTCGGGCAGCGTACCGCCCGGACCCGGCCGCCGGTGCGGTCCGCGGCGGCCGTCATCGAGCGTTCACGTCCGGTCGACGGCCGGATCGGCGGCGGGATCGGCCGCCGGGTGGAGGCCGGGGCGCGCGGGCACGGCGGCCGCGGTGACCTCGCGGACGAGGCCGAGGGTGGCGCGGGCGGGCGCCGACAGGCGGGTCCGCCGCGAGGTGGCCACGCCGACCGATCGGGGCGTCGTGTCGCGCAGCGGCACCGCGTGCCACCCCCGGCCGACGGTCCCGATGGCGCTGGCCGGCAGGACGGCGGCGCCGAAGCCGTCCTGGGCCAGCGAGGCGAGCAGCCGCATGCCGTCCACCTCCGCCTGGGCCTGGAGGGTGACGCCGGCCCGCGCCGCGTCGGCGTCGAGGTCGTCTCGGAAGCCGGTGCCTGGCGGTTCGAGCAGGAGCGGCACCTCGGCGAGGTCGGCCAGCCCGAGGGCGTCGGTGCCGGCCAGGGCGTGGCCGGGCGGGACGAGGACGAGGTGATCCTCGAGGAACAGCGGCTCGACGTCGACGTCGGGGTCGACCACCGGCAGGTTCACCACCGCCAGGTCGAGGCGTCCGGCGGCGAGCTGGGGGATGAGGGACGTGGTGGTGGCATCGACGACGATCAGCCCCACCCGCGGGTGGGCGGCGGCGAGGGCGTCGAGCAGGGCCGGGACCAGCCAGCGACCGGTCGTGCCGATCACCCCCAGGCGCACCTGGCCGGACAGCTCCCCCCGGGACGAGCCGACGTCGGCGGCCAGGGCGTCCAGCTCGGCCTGGATGCGCCGGGCCCGGGCCACCACCAGTTCGCCGGCCTCGGTCAGCAGGCCGGTCGTGCGGTCGACGAACACCGCCCCCAGCTCCCGTTCCAGGCGGGCGACGTGGGTGGACACGTTCGATTGGACCGTGTGCAGCGCCCGCGCCGCGGCGGAGAAGCTGCGGTGATCGGCCACGGCGGTGAGGGCGGCGAGCTGGCGGAGGTCCATCGCTCAACATGATGGCAGGTATTCATCGCAACTGTTGGACAGATGGTGCTCGCGATCGTTAGCATGCGAAGCACAACAGACCGCCGAGGCCACGGTCCCCCTCCGGGCCTCGAGCGACGGGTCGAGCGGTTCCCCTGCCGCTCAGACCGAAGGAGGACCGGCCGTTGCGGCCGGTCCTCCTGCTGTTTTCGGCCGTGGCCGCCGTGCCGCCGGCACCGGGCGAGCTCCGGCTCGGTGTCCACGCTCAGGGCGCCACCGCGCCCCAGTCGGCGAAGCCGGAGGGATCGTGGCGGCCGAAGGTGCCGAGCTCGAAGAGGCCCCAGCCCTCCCGGCCGTCGATCGTGGCCCGGGCCACGTGGTCGCAGAGGCCGAACGGGATCATCGCCGCCACCGCCGGATCGGTCAGGTCGATGTCCACGCCCTCCACCCACTCCCGGCCCTTCCAGGCGCCGTGGGTCCAGTCGCCGCCGCCGTAGCCGGTGCCGGCGTTGAGGGCGACGAAGCCGAGGGTCTCGATCTCGATGACCAGCGGCGAGCCGTCGGGCTCGGTGAGGTGGATCGTCGCCCCCTCGGGGTGGCGGGTGCCGGAGCGGTAGCGTACGTCGATGCGAGGCCAGCCGAGCTGCTCCGGCCGGCGCCCGGCGGCGGCCGGCCACACCCGCACCGCGTCGTTCAGCACGCGATGGCCGTCGGGGTCCTCCTGGACGATCAGCACGATGGCGACGTCGTCGAAGCGCAGCGGCACGTAGCACCACCAGAACCCGTCGATCGGCTCGTCGCCGGCCCGGCCCGCCGGGGCCGGCTCGCCGACCGGGCGGATCCCCCACGAGCGGTCGCGGGTGCCGACCCAGCGGTCCGGGGTCACCTCGTGGACCTCGCCCCGGACCCGCAGCTCGCCCTCCCAGGTGCCGACCTGGGCGAACCGCTGGGCGTCGAGGACCACCGCCCGGCCCGAACGCCACACGTGCGGTTCCTCGTCGACCGCCGGGTAGGACCCGGACCAGGTCAGGTCGAAGCCCACGCCGTGCTCGTCGCCGTCGCACACGAACCGCACCCGCTCGAGCGGCTCGATCACCTCGAGGCGGAACGGGCCGACCGCCGGGGCCAGGCGGTCCTGGTCGTCGAGCGCGTCGCTGGCCCGGACGGTGACCTGACGGTCGCCCACCCGCACGGTGGCGTAGGCGTCGATCACGCCGAGGTTCGGGTAGAGGCCGAGCCCGCACACGAGGAACGGGTCGCCGGCGCGGCCGTGGGCGTTGAAGTAGCAGCGGTCGTAGGCGTTGCGATCCGAGCTGACCACGTGGGCGATCGACAGCGGGGCCTGGTGGATCGGGAACTCGTCCAGGGGGTGGGGCATGGGGCACGTTCTAGGCTCCCGCCGTGGACTCCGCGGCGTTCTTCGACCTGGACCGGACCCTGCTCACGGGGGCGAGCGGCCCGATGTTCTCGACGATGCTCAAGCGGGTCGGCCTGCTGCCCGATCGGTCGATTCCCGGCGAGGGCCTGGTCTTCAAGTTCTTCGACGTGGTGGGCGAGACGCTCCCGTCGATGTTCGTCACCCGCCAGATGGCCCGGGCGGCGTCGGGGTGGGATCGCTCCCTGGTGCAGGAGGCCGGCCGCCTGGCCGCGGAGCGCCTGGTCGACGAGGTGCCCGGGTTCGCCCGCGCGCTGATCGAGCGGCACCGGGAGGAGGACCGGCCGGTGGTGATGGCCACCACCTCCCCCTACGACCTCGTGCGGCCGCTGGCGGAGGCGCTCGGCATCGAGCACGTGATCGCCACCCGCTACGGCGAGGCCGACGGCCGCTACGACGGCACGGTCGACGGCTTCTTCGTGTGGGGCCCGGGCAAGCTCGCCGCCGTGCGGGACTGGGCCGCCCACCACGGCGTGGACGTCGGCCGCAGCTACGCCTACTCCGACTCGATCTACGACCTGCCCCTGCTCTCGGCGGTCCGGTTCCCGACGGCGGTGAACGCCGACCCCCGCCTCCGGGTGGTGGCCGCGCTGCGCCGCTGGCCGTCCATGCACTTCGACGTGCCGGCCGGGGTGCCGAAGCTGGCCGGCGTCGAGCCCCAGCGGGCGCTCCAGATGCTGGCCCGCCCCGAGCTGTTCCCGTGGGTGCGCTGGGACATCGCCGGCACCGAGCAGATCCCCGAGCGCGGTCCGGCGATCATCGTCGGCAACCACCGCTCCTACTTCGACCCGCTGGCCATCGGCATGGTGATGGCCCAGGTGGGCCGGCCGGTCCGCTTCCTCGGCAAGAAGGAGGTGTTCGACGCGCCGATCGTCGGCCAGATCGCCTCCGCCCTCGGCGGCATCCGCGTCGAGCGGGGCTCCGGGTCCGACGAGCCCCTGGCCGCCGCCGCCGAGGCGCTCGACGCCGGCGAGCTGGTGGCGATCATGCCGCAGGGCACGATCCCCCGCGGGGCGGCCTTCTTCGATCCGGTGCTCAAGGGCCGGTGGGGCGCGGCCCGCCTGGCCGCCCAGACCGGGGCCCCGGTGATCCCGGTCGGGTTGTGGGGGACCGAGAAGGTGTGGCCCCGCAACGCCCGGACGCCGAACGTGCTGGCCGTCGGCCACCCGCCCACCGTGCGGGCCCGGGTGGGCGGCCCGGTCGACCTGCGCCACCGCAGCGCGGACGCCGACACCAAGCGGATCATGGCCGCCCTGGTCGACCTGCTCCCCGAGGAGGCTCGGGTGCGGCGCGAGCCCACCCCCGAGGAGCTGGCCCGCACCCTGCCGGCGGGCTACCGGGGCGACGCCACGGCGGAGGCGGGGCGGCGCCCGGGTTCGGACCGCTGACCGACCGAGGCGGCGACGAGCCGCTCGCCTGGAAGGCCGATCAGCCGCCCATGTTGAAGTCGGTGATCGAGATGTCGCACTGGTCGAGGAAGTCCATCATCGCCGAGATGTCGCTGCTGTCGATCTGATCGCCGTTGGTGACGAGGGCGTCGAGCAGGCAGTTGGCCTGGTCCTCGGAGAGGCCCATGTCGGTGTAGGTCTTGATGATCTGCTCGCGCACGTCGTCGGGGATGGTCGACAGGGGGCCCGAGCCGTCGGTGGTGTCCGAGCCCGAGTCGTCGAACTCGGTGGTGGTGGTCTCGTCGTCCGAGCCCGAGTCGTCGATCGTGGTCTCGTCGTCGGACGACGAGTCCTCGGTGGTGGTGGTCTCGTCGTCGGCGGTGTCGGGCGCGGTGGTGGAGGCGCTCGTGTCGTCGTTCGACGCGCTGGTGGGCGCGGCCAGGAGGCGGCGAGGTGCGGTGGTCACCCCGCCAGACTACGCCTCCTCGGCGGGCACGTCTGCGCCGTCGCCGGCCCCTTCGGCGTCGGCCTCGCCGTCCGGTTCGGTGGTCTCCGCGCCGTCGTCGACGGCATCGTGGGCGGCGTCCTCGGTGGCTTCGATCACCGCCCCCTCGTCCTCGGCGCCCGACGGCGGCGGCGCCCACGCCGGCGCGGTGCCGGTCTCAGCGGCGACGACGGCGGCCAGCGCCTCCCGGTAGGCGGCGTCCGCGGCGGCACGCTGCTCGGCGGGGGCGTTGCGATCGCGGAGGCGCTTGACCTCGGCCGCGGCGGCGTCCTTGGCCGCCACGAGGCGATCGTGGGCCTCGGCCTCGGCCCGCTCGCGCTTGGCGGCCCGCTTGGCCTCGCGCTCCTTGGCCTCCTCGCCTCGGACGAAGGAGGCGAAGGCGGCCAGCGCCGGGTCGGCGGGGCGGGGCGGGGCGGCGGGCGCGGCGTCGGCGCCGTCGGGCCCGGAGCCCTCGGCGGGGGAGGGCGTGGCGGCCGGCGCGGGGCCGCCCGGGCCGCGGCGCTTGCGGGCGGCCATCAGCCCTGCCCCATGCGCTGGCGGATGATGTTCAGGGCGCCGCCGGCCTTGAACCAGCCGATCTGCTCGTCGTTCATCGTGTGGTTGGCCTCGAATCCGATGGTGGTGCCGTCCGGCTTGACGATCTCGGCGTAGACCGGCACCCCAGGGGCGAGGTCGGCCAGGCCGAGGAAGCTCAGCTTGTCGTCCTCCTCGATCTGGTCGTAGGTCGAGGGGTCGGCGAAGGTCAGCGGCAGGACGCCCTGCTTCTTCAGGTTGGTCTCGTGGATGCGGGCGAAGCTGCGCACGAGGATCGCCTTGGCGCCACGGAACCGGGGCTCCATGGCCGCGTGTTCACGGGAGGATCCTTCGCCGTAGTTCTCGTCGCCCACCGCCACCCAGCCGACGCCGGCCTCGTGGAGGTGCTTGGCGATGTCGGGGAAGGTCTTGGTCTCGCCGTCGAGCGGATCCTTCCCGGTGCCGTCGGCCTCGGTGTAGGCGTTGATCACGCCGGCGAAGAGGTTGCCCGAGATGTTCTCGAGGTGGCCGCGGTACTTCAGCCAGGGGCCGGCCATCGAGATGTGGTCGGTGGTGCACTTGCCGTAGGCCTTGAGCAGGATCGGCAGGGCGACGAAGTCCTGGCCGTCCCAGGGGGCGAACGGGGCGAGGAGCTGGAGGCGGTCCGAGGTGGGCGAGACGGCGACGGTCACGTCGGAGCCGTCCTCGGGCGGGGCGGTGAAGGTGTTCTGCCCGGGGTCGAACCCCGCCTCGGGGAGGGTGATCCCCACGGGCTCGTCGAGGCGCACCTCCTCGCCGGCGTCGGTGACCAGCGCGTCGGTGGCGGGGTTGAAGTCGAGCCGGCCGGCCAGGGCGAGGGCGATCACCGTGTCGGGCGAGGTCACGAAGCTGAGCGTGTTGGCCGACCCGTCGTTGCGCTTCGGGAAGTTGCGGTTGTACGAGTTGACGATCGTGTTGACCGTGGCCGGGTCCATGTCGGGCCGGGACCACTGGCCGATGCAGGGCCCGCAGGCGTTCGCCAGCACCTCGCCGCCGATCGCCTCGAGGTCGGCCAGGAGGCCGTCTCGTTCGATGGTGGCCCGCACCTGCTCGGAACCGGGCGTGATCAACAGCTTGGTCTTGGCGGTCAGGCCCTTGGCCGACGCCTGCCGGGCGATCGAAGCCGCCCGGGTGATGTCCTCGTAGGACGAGTTGGTGCAGGACCCGATCAGCGCCGCGGAGATCTCGAGCGGCCAGTCCTTCTCCACCGCGGTGGCGCCGATCTCGCTGACCTTGTGGGCGTAGTCGGGCGAGTGGGGGCCGTTGATCAGCGGGGCGAGGGTGCTGAGGTCGATCTCGATGACCTGGTCGTAGAACTCGTGGGGACGCTCGTAGACCTCGGGGTCGGGCCGGAGGTCGGCGGCCACCGCCTTGGCCGCATCGGCGATCGCCTCGCGGCGGGTGGCCCGGAGGTAGGCGTCGTGGCTGTCGTCGTAGGCGAAGATCGACGTGGTGGCCCCGATCTCGGCGCCCATGTTGCAGATGGTGGCCTTGCCGGTGGCGGAGATGCTCTCGGCGCCGGGACCGAAGTACTCGACGATGGCGCCGGTGCCGCCCTTCACGGTGAGGATGCGGGCCACCTCGAGGATCACGTCCTTGGGCGAGCTCCAGCCGCTCAGGGTGCCGGTGAGGTGGACCCCGATCACCTTGGGGAACCGGACGTTGAACGGGAAGCCCGTCATCACGTCCACCGCATCGGCGCCGCCCACGCCGATGGCCACCATGCCGAGGCCGCCGGCGTTGGGCGTGTGGCTGTCGGTGCCGATCATCATCCCGCCCGGGAAGGCGTACTGCTCGAGCACGACCTGGTGGATGATCCCCGAGCCCGGCCCCCAGAACCCGATGCCGTACTTGGCCGACACGCTCTCGAGGAAGTCGTAGACCTCCTTGTTGGTGTCGATGGCGACGCCGAGGTCGATGCTGGCGCCCACCTTGGCCTGGATCAGGTGGTCGCAGTGGACGGTGGTGGGCGCCGCCACCTGCGGGAGGCCGGCGGTCATGAACTGGAGCAGCGCCATCTGGGCGGTGGCGTCCTGCATGGCGATGCGGTCGGGGTCGAAGTCGGTGTAGGAGACCCCCCGCTCGAGGCCGCCGTCCTCGGGGTCGCGCAGGTGGTTGACGAGGACCTTCTCGGTGAGGGTCAGCGGCTTGCCGAGCCGGCGGCGGCCGATGGCCACGCGTTCGGACAGGCGGCCGTACACGCCTTCAACGAGTTCGATCGGGGTGCTGGCGGTGACGGCCATCGGTTCACCTCTGCGGGTCGGTTCCGGTTCCGGCGACGCGCTTGCGCCGCCGAGCAGAGCATACAACTATGAGACAAGTGCGCACGATCCGGTACCGGGAGATCGCCGAGGACCTGCGGTCCCGGGTGGAGGGCGGCGAGCTGGCGGCCGGGCAGGTGCTGCCGTCGGAGGCGGCGCTGTCGGGACAGTACAGCGCCTCCCGGGTGACGATCCGCAAGGCGCTCGACTCGCTGCGCGCCGAGGGCCTGGTGGACGCCCGCCAGGGCTTCGGCTGGTTCGTCCCCGCCGAGACGGTCCGCCAGCACCTGGCCCACGTCGGCACGATCGAGGCCCAGCTCGAGGCCGAGGGTCGGCGCTCCGAGCGACGCATCCTCGACTTCGGCGTCGTCCGGCCCCCGGCCGACGTGCGGGCGACCCTCGGCGTCGAGCGGGCGCTGCGGGTCCGGCGGGTGAACCTGGCCGACGGCGAGCCGTTCGCCCGGGTCACCGTGTGGTGCCCCGAGGAGCTCGGCGCCGGGCTCCGCCGCGACCAGGTGGCCGAGCGCTCGTTCCACGAGCTGCTGCCGGTGGCGCTGGCGGGCGCGACCCAGACGATCGGCGCGGCGGCGGCCGATCCCGGCGACGCCGAGCTGCTGGCGGTCCCGGTCGGCTCACCGGTGCTCGTGTGCCGGCGCCGAACCGTCGACGCCACCGGCCGGCCCGTCCTGCTCGGCGAGTACGTCTTCCCGGGTCACCGCACCGAGTTCACCGTCGACCTCGTCGCCGACCCCGCGTCGATCGCCCCCACCGGCCTCCGACTGGTCGAGTAGCCCGCCGCCGTCGGCCTCGAACCTGCACGGGCTGGGCTGCGGGCCGGCCCCGTTCCCGTGCAGGTTGGCGTCGGGCTGGAACCTGCACGGGTCGGGCTGCGGGGTGGCGCCGTGCTCGTGCAGGTTGGCGTCCGACAGACTGGGGGGATGGCTCGCCGCACCCGATCCGCTGACCGTTCGCCCGCCTCGACCCCGGTCGACGCCGCGGCCCGCAAGGCGGGGTGGGGGTTCCTCGGGGCGGCGGCGCTCGGCGCGCTCGACACCGCCAACGCCCGCACCCCGTTGCCGCACTCCGACCGCGGCAGGGTGGCGGCGTTCTTCCCCGGGTGGCTGACCTCGGAGCTGCCGCTCCACGCCATCGGCTGGCAGGCCTTGGCCACCGCCGGCTGGATCCGCAAGGGGGCGCTCAAGACCAAGGCGGGCTGGGCCGGGCTCGCCCTGTCGGGGGCGTCCTGGTACGGGCTGGCGAAGATCCACCAGGCGGCCAAGGGTGCCGGCGAGGTGTTCGACGCCGCCCTGCGCGAAGGCCTGGGCGACGAGCTCGATGCCGGCGAGGACCCGCTCACCCCGCGGCCGGGCGTCGAGCTGGTGCGCAGCCGGATCCTGGCCGGTCCGGTCAACGGCCGCCGGCGCCGCTACGTGACCGGGCCGGCCATCGCCTACGGGGACGCCGGCCGTCGCAACCGGCTCGACATCTGGAAGCGCCCCGACCTGCCGGTCGACGCCAAGGCGCCCGTGCTCGTGCAGGTCCACGGCGGCGCCTGGGTGATCGGCAACAAGGAGGAGCAGGCCACCCCGCTGATGGAGCTGCTGGCCGAGCGGGGCTGGGTCTGCGTGGCGATCAACTACCGGCTCAGCCCGCGGGCCACCTGGCCCGACCACATCGTCGACGTCAAGCGGGCGATCGCGTGGGTGAAGGACCACATCGCCGAGCACGGCGGCGACCCCGAGTTCGTGGCGATCACCGGCGGCTCGGCCGGCGGCCACCTCTCGTCGCTCGCCGCGCTGAGCGCCAACGAGCCCTCGTTCCAGCCCGGCTTCGAGGAGGCCGACACCTCGGTGGCCGCCGCCGTGCCGTTCTACGGCGTCTACGACTGGACCAACCGCGACGGCACCGGCATGGCCGGCATGGAGGCCTTCCTCGGCAAGCACGTCCTCAAGAGCCGCCTCGCCGACGACCGCGAGCGCTGGGAGCAGGCGTCGTCGATGAGCTGGGTCGGTCCCGATGCGCCGCCGTTCTTCGTGATCCACGGCTCCAACGACACGCTGGTGCCGGTGGAGCAGGCCCGCTCGTTCGTGGCGATGCTGCGGGCGGTCAGCAAGAACCCGGTGGCCTACGCCGAACTGCCCGGCGCCCAGCACGCCTTCGAGATCTTCGACTCGCCGCGGACGCTCTACACGGTCGACGCCGTGCACCGGTTCCTGGAGGCGATCCGCCACCGCGACGGCCACCGCACCACGGCCGAGGCCGAGGCGATGGCCGACGCGGCGGTCGATCCCGCCGCCGGCTGATCAGCCGAGGGCGTCGATCCGCTTCTCCATCTCCGCCGCCGTGGCGTCGAGGCCGGAGGTGTCGATCGGGTGGATGGTGCCGTCGTCGGTCAGGCCGTCGAACCCGGTGATGGTGACGCCCACGGTGCCGTCGCGGAACCGGAGGCGGTACGCCTTGAGGTCGTAGGAGTCGGTGCCGTCGGTGAGGTTGACGGCGATCGCCACCTGGATGCCCTGGTCGCCGTAGGTGTCGTTGAGGGCGGCGTCGAGCGAGGCGGTGACGTCGAAGTCGCCCTGCTTGGTGGTGATGGCGTCGCAGTCGTTGATGCTGTCGACGAGGGCCTGGAGCGTCTCGGTGTCGATCTCGTCGGCGTCGGGGCTCAGCGTGACCCGCACGGTGGTCTGCTCGGCGTCGTTGATGAACCCGGCGGTGGCGGCGTCGTCGTTCGGGGCGCTCATCATGGCGGCGCCGTCGGGGCACTGGTCCTCCGCCGCGGTCTCGAGGGCCGACTCGTCCTGGGGGTCGGAGGGGTCGACGCTCCAGCCCGAGCCGATCTCCTCGACCGTGGGCAGGATCGCCTCGAGGTCGGCGGTGGTCGGTCCGTCGGCCTGGTCGCCGCCGTCGTCGGCCTCGGTCGTGGTGGTCTCGTCGTCGCCCGCGGTGGTCGTGGTCTTGTCGGCCGCGGTCGTGGTGGTGGCGTCCGCCTTGGCGCCGTCGCTGTCGCTCGACGAGCAACCGGCGAAGAGGAGGGCGGCGACGGCCAGGCCGGCGAGGGCCCGACGACGGGACGGGGTGGTGATCAGCATCGCCGAAGTGTACCCCAAGTAGCTGCGCGGATAGGTGACCCGTCGTCGCGTCGATGGAGGTTGGACCTCGGCGGGCGCCTCGGTTCACCGACGCCGTATCGATTGGTCGGCTCGCCTATCGGCTCGCCTCCTAAACGGGCGATCGGCACGGGCATCGTGGCGGGCGCCGGTGGTCGGGGCTAGGACACGGGTCATGGCCCCAACCGTCGAGCCCCGCATCAGCCTCATCACCCTGGCCGTGGCCGACCTGGGCGCGAGCCGGCGGTTCTACGTCGACGGCCTCGGCTGGGAGCCCTTCCTCGAGGGCGGTGACGTGCTGATGATCCGCGCCGGCGACCGGTTGCTGCTGAGCCTCTGGACCCGAGCGGGGTTCACCGCCGAGGTCGGCGAGCCGATGACCGGCGGGATCGCCCCGCTGACCTTGGCCCACAACCTCGCCTCCGCCGCCGAGGTCGACCGGGTGATCGAGGCGATGGTGGCCGCCGGGGGCGCGCTGGGCGAGGCCGGGACGCGGCGGGAGTGGGGCGGGTACTCCGGGTACGTCCTCGACCCCGACGGGTATCGCTGGGAGATCGCCGACGCCGGCGACGGGCCGATCACCGACCTGGTGGTGCCGTCGGCGGCGGGCGACGCGGCGGTGGCGGGCGATGCGGTGGCGGACCTGCCGGGCTGGCGACGGTCGCCCGACGCGCTCCGGGCCCGGTGGACGACCGGCTCCTTCGCCGCCGGGGTCGACCTGGTGGTCGCCATCGGCGAGGTGGCCGAGGCGATCGACCACCACCCCGACCTCGACCTGCGGTTCGACCACCTCGACGTGGCGCTGTCGAGCCACGACGTGGGCGGTGTCACCGACCGCGACCTCGACCTCGCCCACCGGATCTCCGCGCTGGCCGCGGGACGGGGGATCGAGCCGGAGCGGTAGCCGCCGGCATCTCGTGGTAGGTGTCCGGCATGTCCGACGCTGCGCCCGACCATCGAGTGATCGCCCCGACCGCGGGGACCGTCGCCCACCTGCCGGTGGCGGTCGGCGATCGGGTGGCGGCCGGCCGTCCGCTGGTGGTGCTCGAGGTCATGAAGATGGAGCACCCGGTGACCGCGCCGGTCGACGGGCAGGTGGCGGCGATCCACGTGGCCGAGGGCGACGCCGTGGAGGCGGGGGCGGTCTTGGTCGAGGTGGCGGCGGCGTCGGTCGCGGCGTCGCGTCGAATCGACGTCGATTCGGCGCGAGTTGACAGAACGGGTGCGGGGCGATTCGACGTCGATTCGACGGAGGCTGACAGAACCTGTCGTCGATTCGACGTCGAATCGACGCCGGGCCGCGACGACGAGGCGGACATCCGGGCTGACCTGGTCGAACTGGCGGCCCGGCGGGCGCGGCTCGGCGACGACGCTCGGCCCGAGGCGGTGGCCCGGCGGCGGGCTCGGGGCCAGCGGACGGCCCGGGAGAACGTGGCCGACCTCGTCGACCCGGGGTCGTTCCAGGAACACGGCGGGTTCGCCTACGCCGCCCAGGAGCGGCGCCGCCCGGTCGAGGAGCTCCAGGCCCGCACCCCGGCCGACGGCCTGATCACCGGGGTGGGGACCGTCAACGCCGACCTCGTGGGACCCGAGCGGGCGGCGGTGGCGGTGGCGGCCTACGACGCCTCGGTCCTGGCCGGGACCCAGGGGTACCGCAACCACCACAAGAAGGACCGGATCTTCGAGCTGGCCGCCCGCCAGCGCCTCCCGGTCGTGCTCTTCGCCGAGGGCGGCGGCGGCCGGCCCGGTGACGTCGACGTGCCGGTGATCGCCGGGCTCGACACCCGAGCCTTCGAGCTGTTCGCGGGGCTGTCGGGCCTGGTGCCCACCGTCGGCATCGCGTCGGGGTTCTGCTTCGCCGGCAACGCCGCCCTCCTCGGCTGCTGCGACGTGGTCATCGCCACCGAGGGCGCGTCGATCGGGATGGGCGGGCCGGCGATGGTCGAGGGCGGTGGCCTCGGCACGTTCGCCCCCGAGGAGATCGGGCCGCTGGCGGTGCAGGTGGCCAACGGCGTGGTCGACGTGGCGGTGGCCGACGAGGCCGAGGCGGTGGCGGTGGCCAAGCGCTACCTCGCCTACTTCCAGGGACCGGTGGCGCCTGGGCCGGTGCCGGACCAGGCCGCCCTGCGCGACGTGGTCCCCGAGGCTCGCAGGACCGTCTACGAGGTGCGCCGGGCGATCGAGGGGCTGGCCGACGAGGGCAGCGTGCTCGAGCTTCGACGCGGCTACGGCACCGCGGTGGTCACCGCGCTGGTGCGCCTGGCCGGCCGGGCCGTGGGGGTGCTGGCCAACGACCCCGCCGTGCTCGGCGGGGCCGTCGACGCGGCGGCGGCCGACAAGGCGGCCCGGTTCCTCCAGCTCTGCGACGGCCACGACCTGCCGGTGCTGACCCTCTGCGACACGCCGGGGTTCCTGGTCGGGCCGTCGGCCGAGGAGCAGGCCCAGGTCCGGCGGTTCGCCCGGCTCTTCGTCGTCGGCGCCTCGCTCACCGTCCCGCTGGTCACCGTCGTGCTGCGCAAGGGCTACGGGCTCGGCGCCATGGCGATGGCCGGCGGCAGCTTCCGGGCCCCGCTGGCCACGCTGAGCTGGCCGACCGGCGAGTTCGGCGGCATGGGGCTCGAAGGCGCGGTGCGCCTCGGCTTCCGGGCCGAGCTGGAGGCGATCGAGGACCCCGCGGCCCGCCAGGAGGCGTTCGACCAGATGGTGGCCGCCGCCTATCGGCGGGGGGCGGCGATCAACATGGCGGCCCACCTGGAGCTCGACGACGTGATCGACCCCGCCGAGACCCGCGATCGGGTGCTGGCCGTCCTCGCCGCCGCCCCGTCGCCGCCGGCCCGCACGGCACGCAAGCGGCCGGGCATCGATCCGTGGTAGCCCTCCCGGCGATGACCGAGACCACCTCCGCCGTTCCGCCCGCCCGCCGTGCCCGCCGCCCCCGCGGTCGCGCCCTCGCCCTCGTGGCCGCGGCCGCCGTGGTGCTCGCCGCCTGTGGCTCCTCCGATGGGTCCGACGGCGTGTCGGCGAACGGGGACGCCACCACGACCGTCGCATCCGGCGACACGACCACCACCACCGAGGCGGCCGCCGCGCCGCTGGAGATCCTCGTCAGCAACGACGACGGCTACGAGGCCGAGGGGATCGACGTGCTGGTCGAGGCCCTGCGCAAGGTGGACGACGTGGAGGTCACCGTCGTCGCGCCGCTGAGCCAGCAGAGCGGCCAGGGCGGCAAGACCACCGAGGGCGAGCTGAAGGTCACCGACGTGACGCTGGCCTCGGGCTACCCGGCCAAGGCGGTCGACGGCTACCCGGCCGACACGATCCGGGTGGCGGTCGACGAGCTGGGCATCGAGCCCGACGTGGTGATCACGGGGATCAACTCCGGCCAGAACCTCGGCCCGCTCGTCGACCTCTCCGGCACGGTCGGCGCGGCCCGCGCGGCGGTCGCCCGGGGGATCCCGGCGCTGGCCACCAGCCAGGGGGTGGGCGACACGTTCGACTACCCGAGCGCCGTGCCCTTCATCCTCGACTGGCTCGACACCCACCGGGCCGACCTCGCCGCCGGCAAGGCCACCGCCACGGTGTGGAACCTCAACGTGCCGTCCTGCAAGACGGGCACCAAGGTCCGTGGCCTCGCCGAGGTCCCCGCCGACCTCGACGGCGACACCGGCCAGGCCCTCGCCGCCCAGGACTGCGCCTCGACCACCCCGCTCGACGACCTCGACGGCGACGTCGCCGCCTTCGTCGCCGGCTACGCCACCTTCGACGAGGTCCCGGCCAAGCCGGCGAGCTGACCCTCGGGACCTCGCCTCGGCGCCCTCGCCGAGCCCGCCCGAACCGCCCAGCGGCCGGCCCGCCCCGTCGTCAGTACTGCCAGGGGTAGGGGGCCCAGTCGGGGTCGCGCTTGTCGAGGAAGCTGTCTCGTCCCTCGGCCGCCTCGTCGGTCCCGTAGGCGAGGCGGGTGGCCTCGCCGGCGAAGACCTGCTGGCCCATCAGGCCGTCGTCGACCAGGTTGAAGGCGAACTTCAGCATCCGCTGCGCGGTCGGGCTCTTGCCGAGGATCGTGCGGCCCCACTCGAGGCCGACCCGCTCGAGGTCGGCGTGGTCGACGACCCGGTTGACCATGCCCATGCGGTGGGCGTCCTCGGCGGTGTAGGTGTCGCCGAGGAAGAAGATCTCGCGGGCGAACTTCTGGCCGACCTGGCGGGCCAGGTAGGCCGAGCCGTAGCCGCCGTCGAAGCTGGCCACGTCCGCGTCGGTCTGGCGGAACCGGGCGTGCTCGCGGCTGGCCAGGGTCAGGTCGGAGACGACGTGGAGGCTGTGGCCGCCGCCGGCCGCCCACCCGTTCACCAGGCAGATCACCACCTTGGGCATCGTGCGGATCAGGCGCTGGACCTCGAGGATGTGGAGGCGGCTGGCCTTGGCCGGGTCGACCGTGTCGGCGGTGTCGCCCTCGGCGTACTGGTACCCGTGGCGGCCGCGGATGCGCTGGTCGCCGCCCGAGCAGAACGCCCGGCCGCCGTCCTTGGGGGAGGGGCCGTTGCCGGTGAGCAGGACGCACCCGACGTCGGGGCTCTGGCGGGCGTGGTCGAGGGCGCGGTACAGCTCGTCGACGGTCCCGGGCCGGAAGGCGTTGCGCACCTCGGGCCGGTCGAAGGCGATGCGGACCACCCCGACGTCCACCGCCCGGTGGTAGGTGAGGTCGACCAGGTCCTCGAAGCCGGGCACCGGCGCCCAGGCGGCGGGGTCGAAGATCTCGGAGACGGCGGCGTCGGCGACCATGGGCCGGTTCTAGCCGGTGCCCCGACGCCGGCTCCCGCTCGGTGCCGCCGACGCTGTGGGAGGATCCGCCGATGGACGCCTCGGACCTGGTCGCCTGCCGTGAGATCGAGCAGCTCAAGTACCGCTACGTGCGCACGCTCGACACCAAGGACTGGGACGGGTTCCGGGCCTGCTTCACCGACGACGCCCATGCTGTCTACGGCGACCGCCTCGTCTTCGACGGCCCCGACGACATCGTCGGCTTCATGCGGGACAACCTCGGGCCCACGATGATCACCCTCCACCAGGTCCACCACCCCGAGTTGAGCGTCGACGGCGACACCGCCACCGGCACCTGGGGCCTCCAGGACCGGGTGATCATGACTGAGCACCGGCTCCTGCTCGACGGGGCCTCCTACTACGACGACGACTACCGCCGAGGGGCCGACGGCACCTGGCGGATCGCCCGCACCAGCTACCGGCGCCTGTACGAGCACATGATCTCGATGGACGACGTGCCGAGCTTCCAGCTCACCGCCAACCCGTGGGCGGAGCGGTGACGGCGCCGTCCGAGGGCCGGCTGCGGCGCGGCCGTCTGGCCCTGCTGGCGCTCGTCGCCCTCGGTGCGGTGCTGCTGGGCTGCGGTGGCGGCGGCGGTTCGGACGACGAGGCCGGCGGCGACGGGTCGAGCGACGAGACCACCACCACCGGTGTCGCCGCGCCCACCGGGCGTTGCACCGTGGTGCTCGACGGCGAGCTGGCCACCCTCTTCCCCGGCGGCGAGCCCGACGCCCCCGGCACCGACGACGACACCACCTGCGACTGGGAGGTGACGATGATGGGCTCGGGGGTGACCGGGCGGCTCCACCTCGGCGTCGTGCCGCTCAGCTTCGACAAGGCGGTGGCCGACGCCGACCAGCTCGGCTCGACCGCCGAGGACCTCGACGGGCTCGGCGATCGGGCGGTGGTGCTGGCCCGCCCCGCCCTCGTCCAGGTGGTGGTCGAGACCGACGGCCAGGTGCTGGCGGCCAGCGCCGTCTACGACGACACCCAGGCGCCGCGGCCCGACGACGACGTGGTCGAACGGGTCCTGGTGGCGATGGCCGGCCGCCTGCTCGAACCGGCCGCCTGAGCCACGACCGACCCGGGCGCCCGCCGACGGCGCCGGTTGGGACGGCACCTCGGCGGTGCGGTGCGGTCACTCCGATGTCGACGCTCGCTGCCGACGCATGAGCGGCGACGGGTACACGGTGCCGACCACCTCGCCGTCGAGGAAGCGGGCGAGGCGATCGGCCTCGCGGTCGAGGGCGGCGGCGGCCTCGGCGCCCACGTCGTGGAGCAGGGCCACCTGCACCGACCCGTCGGGCCGCTGGACCCAGCCGCCCACGACGCGTCCGTCCCACCACGCGGTCGTCCCGGCGTTGCCGCCCCGGTCGAACACCTCCTCGCGGTGGGGGTGGAGGTAGAAGGCCCGGTGGGTCCAGCCCATCGTGGTGGGGTCGAGCACGGGCAGGAGGGCGGCGCCGGGCTCGGGTGGATCGACGGGATCGAGATCGGAGGCGAGCAGCCAGCCCCGGGTGGCCGCCTCGGGCTGGCCCGGGTGGGCGTCGAGGGTGACCGCCACCGCCCCGAGGTCGGCCAGGGCGGCCCGGACCGCGGCCCTGGTGGCGCCGAGCCACCACACGAGGTCGTCCTCGGTGCCCGGGCCGAACCGGGCCAGCCAGGCGCCGACGAGGGCGCGGTAGCCCTCGGCGGCGGACGGGTCGGGTTCGTCCGGGGGGCCGAGCCACTCGGCGGCGAGCGTCCAGCGGGGCCGCGACGATCGCCAGCTCCCGGCGTTGGTGCCCCGGACGATCGCCCCAGCGGCGGCGGCCACGGTCAGGTACCGGGGGGCCAGGGGGAGCGAGCCGGTGGGGCCGTAGGGGGTGGGGATGCGGGCGTCGAGCGCCGGCAGGACGGCCCGCAGGTCGGCGGTGGTGGTCGGACCGTGGCGATCGAGGTGGGCGTGGACCGCCGCCACGGTGGTGTCGACCAGCGCCAGCGCGTCGGCCTCGGTCCCGTCGACCACGCCGTGCTTGACGAGATCCCGGGCGAGGTGGGTGCGCTGCTGGGCGGCCACCCGGGCGGCGGCGCTGGCGCGGGTGGCGGCGAGGAGGGCGCGGGGGACCGCCCACACCGTCCGGCGCATCGCCAGCTGCTTGACGATCGTGCGGTCGTCGTAGAGCGCGGCGTCCACGTCGCCGAGGGTCACCTCGGCGCGGGCGTGGACCGCCAGGTGCACCGATGCCGGCTCGGTGGCGTGCAGGGCGACCACGGCGGCGGCCGCCTCGGCGGGGGAGCCGACCCGATGGGGCGCGGTGATGGCGTGGCGGGTGACGAGGCGGGCGCGGCGCTGCTCGTCGGCGACGTGGGGGAGGGCGCCCATCGGCGGCGACGCTACCGGTGGGTCGAGGCGGCGCCGGGGTCCCGGATCGGGCCGGACCGGCCTCCTACCGTGGGCCCGGTGATCGAGGAGGAGCCGAAGACCGGGCCGGCCGACGTCTCGCGCACCCTGACCGACGCCATGGAGCGGGCCGGCGTCCACCCGGCCTACGTGCACGCCACCCGGGTGTGCGGCTTCGTGCTGACCGAGGCCAATCGGGCCTCGCTCACCGCCGCCCAGGTGGCGGCGTGGGACGCTGCGCTCGACGCCTGGTTCGCCGAACACCCTGGTCACGGGTAACCTCATCCGTCGAATCGACGTCGATTCGACGAGATTCGGACATCGATCGCCGCTGGCGATCGCCCCGCAGCGGGCCGCCCACCGGGCGACCGCCGGACGGCTCCCTCGCAGAGGTGGCTGTCACCCCGGCCCGAACGACGTGGCCGGGACACCCCCCGAGAGGAACCCATGAGCACCACCTTCGCCGACCTCGGCGTGCCCGCCCCCCTGGCCGCGCGCCTCCACGACCGCGGCATCGACGCCCCGTTCCCGATCCAGGCCGCCACGCTGCCCGACGCCCTCGCCGGCCGCGACGTGTGCGGCAAGGCGCCCACCGGCTCGGGCAAGACGATCGCCTTCGGGCTGCCGCTGGTCGCCCGCCTGCCCCGCAGCGCCCCCAAGCGCCCCAAGGGCCTCGTCCTGTGCCCCACCCGCGAGCTCGCCCTCCAGGTGGCCGAGGAGCTCGAGCGCCTCGGCGACCTGCGGGTGCTGGCCGTCTACGGAGGCGCCTCGATCGAGCCGCAGCTCAAGCAGCTCCGGGCCGGCGTGGACGTGGTGGTCGCCTGCCCGGGCCGCCTCCTCGACGTGATCGACCGCGGCGCCTGCGACCTCCGGGACGTGCAGATCGCCGTGCTCGACGAGGCCGACCGCATGGCCGACATGGGGTTCCTCCCCGACGTCCGCCGCCTGCTCGACCAGACCCGCGACGACCGCCAGACCCTGCTGTTCTCCGCCACCCTCGACGGCGCGATCGACGAGGTCGTGCGGCGCTACCAGCGCAACCCGGTGGTGCACGAGGCCGACGACGAGGAGTCCGGCGACGTCGAGCACCACCACTGGGTGGCCGAGCGGCCCGGCCGGGTGCAGCTCGCCGGCGAGATCGTCGAGCGGGTCGGGCCGACCGTCGTGTTCTGCCGCACCCGCCACGGCGCCGATCGGGTGGCCCGCCAGCTGGCCGCCCTCGGCGTCTCGGCGGCGGCGATCCACGGCTCGCGCAGCCAGGCCCAGCGCGAGCGCGCCCTCACCCAGTTCCACCGCGGGGAGGTCAAGGCGCTGGTGGCCACCGACGTGGCCGCGCGCGGCATCCACGTGGAGGGCGTCGCCTGCGTCCTGCACTTCGATCTGCCCGCCGATCCCAAGGACTACGTACACCGGTCCGGGCGCACCGGCCGGGCCGGCAACCACGGGACCGTCGTGGCGCTCCTGCCGATGGCCCAGAAGTCCGACGCGGCCAAGCTCCGCCGCCAGGTCGGCCTCGACGACGTGGTCCTCACCGAGCCCGACGTCGCCCTGCTCCCCGCCGGCCACGCCGCCTTCCGGGCCTCGGCCGAACGGGTGCGGCGCGGCAAGGACCGCCCGAAGGATGCCGGCGCCAAGGCCAAGCTCCGGGCCAAGGCCATCGCCGACGCCGACCGGGCGCCGCGGCGGTCCGAGCCGGCGGGCGAGCGCACGGCGGCCCGGGCGGCGAAGCCGGCCGACGCGGCCACCTCGACCAAGGGGACCAAGCCGACCAAGGGGACCAAGCCGGGCAAGGCGATCAAGCCCGCCAAGGAGACGCGACCGGGCCCGAGGGCGGCCGAGGAGCGGTCCAACGACCGCTCGCCCGCCCGCGATCGGACCGACGCTCCGTCGACCGGCCGGAAGGCTCGGCCGGGCAAGGCCGAGCGGGCCGCCATCCGGGCCGAGCGGGAGCGCTCGGCGCCGCCGATCCAGGGCGACCTCGATCGGGCGGTCGCCGGGTCGGGCAAGGTCCGCCCCAGCGGGGCGTCGCGCCGCAAGGCCCACCGCGAGCGCCTCGCCGCCGCCGGCGAAGAGCTGCCGCGGGCGAAGAAGCGCCGGAGCGGGTCGCCCCGGCCCGCGCCGGCCGCCGGTGGCCGCAGGCCGAAGCGCCGCACCTCGCCCCGCTGACGGCCGCCGCGCCGCGAGCCCGACGCGATGCCCGGACAGCCGATCCCCACCGGCTGCCCGGTCAACATCGGCTGCCCGATCTACATCGGATGCTCGACATACATAGGTGACCCGATGTAGGTTGCCCGGCGATGGCTCGGACGCAGGAGGAACGGCGCGCCGAGACCCGCGGCCTGCTGCTCGACGCGGCGGCGGACCTGTTCGCCCGCAAGGGGTTCCACGCCACGTCGGCCGAGGCGGTGGCCGCGGCTGCCGATCGCACCACCGGCGCCCTCTACGACCACTTCGGCGGCAAGTCGGGCCTCTTGGTCGCCCTGCTCGAGCGGTGGATCGAGCAGACGATCACCGACCTCAGCGCCAGCCTCGAGGGAGAGACCGACCTCGACGGGCGCCTCGCCGCGCTCTGGTCGGGCCTGATCCGGCGCGACGGCGAGTCCGGCGACGCTTGGGTGCTCCTCGAGTTCGAGCTCTGGCTCCACGCCGTGCGGGACCCCGAGATGGGCGTGGTCGGCGCCGAGCGCTTCCGGGTGATGCGCGAGGGCCTGGCCGGCGGCCTGCGGGACTGGTCCGACGAGTTCGGCTTCGCCCTGCCGGCGCCCTCCGACGAGCTCGCCATCGAGCTGATCGCCCTGCTCGTCGGCCTCGCCTTCCAGCACCGCCTCGAGCCGGCGCTGGTCACCCGCCCCCTTGTCGTCGGCGGCCTCCGTCGCCTCCTCGCCCTCCCGGAACCAGCGGTCGCGCCCGGCCGCTGACCACCGCCCGCCACCCCACCTCCCCGAACGCACCCACCCGACCGACCACCACGGAGCACCCCCACCACCATGCAGACCGACCTCGCCAAGCAGCTCGGGATCGAGTTCCCGATCTTCGCCTTCACCCACTGTCGCGACGTCGTCGTCGCCGTCTCCAAGGCCGGCGGCCTCGGGGTCCTCGGCGCCGTCGGGTTCACGCCCGAACAGCTCGAGGTCGAGCTCGACTGGATCGACGAGCACATCGGCGACCACGTCTACGGCGTCGACATCGTCATCCCCGGCAAGTACGAGGGCATGGGCGCCACCGATGCCGACCAGCTCGAGGCGGACCTCAAGGCCCTCATCCCCCAGGAGCACCGCGACTTCGTCCAGAAGCTCCTCGCCGACCACGACGTGCCCGAGCTGCCCGAGGACGAGCGGATGCGGGAGCTGATCGGCTTCGGCACCGCCATCGCCGGCCCGCAGGCCGAGATCGCCCTCGGCCGCGAGAAGTGTGTGCTGCTGGCCAACGCCCTCGGCACGCCGCCGCCGGACGTGATCGAGAACGTGCACGAGAAGGGCAAGCTGATCGCCGCCCTCTGCGGGTCGGCCGCCCAGGCCGCCCGCCACAAGGCCGCCGGCGTGGACATCGTGATCGCCCAGGGCACCGAGGGCGGTGGCCACACCGGCGAGATCGGCTCGATCGTGCTGTGGCCCGAGGTGCTCGATGTCCTCGGCGACACCCCGATGCTCGCCGCCGGCGGGATCGGCAGCGGGCGCCAGATGGCCGCCGCGCTGGCGATGGGCGCTCAGGGCGTGTGGACCGGCTCGCTCTGGCTCACCGTGGAGGAGGCCGACGTGCCGCCGGCGCAGATGCAGAGCCTCTTCGACGCCACCAGCAAGGACACGCTGCGCAGCCGCTCGTGGACCGGCAAGCCATGCCGCATGCTGCGCAACGAGTGGACCGAGGCGTGGGAGGCCGACGGCAACCCCAAGCCGCTCGGCATGCCGATGCAGTTCATGGTCACCTCCAACGCCGTGCAGCGGGGACACAAGTACCCCGAGGCGGCCAAGGACGTGCAGTTCAACCCGGTCGGCCAGATCGTCGGGCGGATGAACAAGCTGCGGTCCTCCAAGGACGTGATCTTCGACATGGTGAGCGAGTGCATCGACGCCACCGACCGCATGAACCGACTGATGACCGAGAGCGTGGAGGCCTGATCCCGATGACCGATGTCGACATCCCCCGTTGCCCCGTCACCGACGGGACCGACTTCACCGACCCCGACCTCGTCCAGGCCCGGGTCCCCCTGCCGGAGTTCGCGTACCTCCGCCAGAACCGCCCGATGTACTGGAACCCCCAGACCAAGGAGAACTCGTCCTACGACGACGGGGGCATCTGGCTGGCCACCCGCCACGAGGACGTCAAGGCGATCTCGTCCGCCCGCGAAGGCTGGTCGAGCGAGGAGAACGGGGCCATCGTCAAGTACCAGGGCCACATCGGCAAGGACGAGCGCGACCTCCAGCGCATGATGATGATCAACATGGACGACCCGCACCACGCCAAGGTGCGCGGCATCGTCTCCCGGGGCGTGTTCACGCCCCGCGGCGTGTCCAAGATCGAAGACGCCCTCCGCCAGCGGGCCCAGATGATCGTCACCGAGGCCAAGGCCAAGGGGAGCGGCAACTTCGTCGACGACGTGGCCTGCGAGCTACCCCTCCAGGCGCTCGCCGACCTCATGGGCTTCCCCCAGGAGGACCGCAAGCAGGTCTTCAGCTGGTCGAACCAGATGATGGGCTACGACGACCCCGAGTACGACCACGACCCCGCGGTGGCCGCCGCGGAGATCCTCGGGTACGCCGTCACCCTCGGCGAGACCCGCCGGGCCTGCCCGGCCGACGACATCATCACCAAGCTGGTGCAGGGCGCCGACGACGAGACCCTCAGCTCCGAGGAGTTCGCCTGGTTCATCCTGATGCTGGCGGTGGCCGGCAACGAGACCACCCGCAACGCCATCAGCCACGGCATGCACGCCTTCCTGAACAACCCCGACCAGTGGGAGCTCTACAAGGCCGAGCGACCCGAGACCACCGCCGACGAGATCGTCCGGTGGGCGACGCCGGTGGTGATGTTCCAGCGCACCGCCCAGTGGGACCAGGAGGTCGGCGGCGTCGAGGTCAAGGCCGGCCAGCGCGTCGGCCTCGTCTACTCGTCGGCCAACTTCGACGAGACGGTGTTCGAGGACCCGCACCGCTTCGACATCACGCGTGACCCGAACCCCCACGTGGGCTTTGGCGGCGGCGGCGCCCACTTCTGCGTGGGCGCCAACCTGGCCAAGGTCGAGATCAACCTGATGTTCAACGCCATCGCGGACCACCTCCCCGACATCAAGGAGCTGGCCGAGCCCCGCCGCCTCCGCTCCGGCTGGCTCAACGCGCTGAAGGACTACCAGGTCAGCTACGGCTGATCGTCGGCTCGGAGGCGGCGCCCGGCGCGGGCGTCGCCTCCAGCCAGCGGTGCACGAGGGCGACCACGCTGGCGCCCTCGCCGCTGGCCGCCGCCACCCGCTTCATCGACCCCGACCGGACGTCGCCGGCAGCGAACACGCCGGGCACCGTGGTCTCGAGGTTCCCGGGCGGGAGGCCGTCGGTCCACGCCGCCTTGGGCACGTCGCGGCCGGTGAGCACGAACCCGGCCTCGTCGCGGGCCACCTCCCGCGGGATCCAGTCGCACCGGGGCTCGGCGCCGAGCAACAGGAACAGCCCGCCGGCCTGGCGCCGCTCGACCTCGCCGTCGTCGCAGTCCCGCAGGGCGATCCAGGACAGGCGCCCGTCGCCGCCGCCGTCGACGACCTCGGCCCCAGTCCGCACCGAGATCCGGCGGTGGTAGCCGATCTCGTTGACCAGGTAGGCCGACATGGTCTCGGCCAGGCTGGGCCGACGGACGACGATCGTGACCGACCTGGCGAAGCGGGCCAGGTGGACGGCAGCCTGGCCGGCGGAGTTGCCACCGCCGACCACGAACACATCTGCGCCCTCCATCTCCCGGGCTGCGGTCATCGCCGCCCCGTAGAACACACCGAGCCCGACCAGGTCGTCGATGGCCGGGACCCGGAGCTTGCGGTAGCTGACGCCGTTGGCGATGACGACGGCGCGGGCGGCGATCGAGCCGCCGTCGGTGTGGAGGACGTGGGGACGGCCGACGGTCGGGTCGCCGACGTCGAGGCTCGTGACCGGCCAGCCGGTGAAGAACCGCGTCCCGAAGCGGATGGCCTGGTTGCGGGCCCGCTGGGCCAGCCGCATCCCGGAGATGCCACGGGGGAAGCCCAGGTAGTTGCGGATCATCGAGCTGGTGCCGGCCTGGCCGCCGATCGCCTCGGACTCGACCACGACCGTCGACAGGCCCTCCGACGAGCCGTACACGGCAGCGGCGAGACCGGCCGGGCCGGCGCCGACGACGGCGAGGTCGACCACGGTGTCCACCTCGATCTCGTCGGGTCGTCCGTAGACGGCGACGGCCACGTCGTGGACCGAACGCACCGGCAGGACGCCACGGCGCAGCACCTGCACCAGCGGGTAGGTCGGCGACTCCCCGGCGGGCAGCAGCGCCAGTGCGGCCGCACCCTCGGCGCTGTCGGGGGTCGAGGTGAGGTTGGGCATGCCCATCCGGTCGAGGAAGTCGCGGATGGCGAGGGTCAGCGGGTCCACCTCGGGGGTGACGATGCGGATCGCCGCCACCTCGGGCGCAGCCACCGTCGAGCCCCAGTCGGACAGCAGGTCGACCACCGCAGCGTGGAACTCCTCGTCGCGCCGGCCTCGGGGGAGCAGCAGGAAGGCGTCGTACTTGCCCTTGGCCAGCGCGGGCCGGAGCGCCTCGGCGTCGTCGCCGAAGTCCTCCCAGGCCGCGGTGACGATCACCCGGGCGGTGGGCACCACCGACCGCCAGCCCATGATGGCGTGCATGACCGGGAGCGTCGGCGGGTCGGGAGCCTCCGCACCGAGGTCGGCCGGGCCGGCGAGGCGGGATCGGGTGACGAACAGCGCCACCTGGGCGCCGGCCTCGCAGCGCTCGGCGGCGAGGTCCTGCGCCTCCGCCGCCGACCGAGCCGTCCGCAGGTCGTAGTCGCGCTCGTACCGGGCGAACTCCCCGGCGAGGACCTCCATCGTCTGGGGGTCGGGGGCGACGAGGACGATGACGGGATCCGGCACGGCGGCCAGGCTAGGTAGGGCGATCTCCGACGCCACGCCCGCGGGTTCGGGTCCACGGCCCGTCGGGCGGACGGCCCCTCAGTCGTCGATCTTGGCGAGGAGGCGGCGCAGCATCGTGGTGTTGCGGCTGGTGCCGGCGCGGCCGGGGGTCTTGCCGAGGACCTTCTCCCAGTCCCGCTTGGTGAGCTTCGAGTCGGACGACTTGCCCTTCATGAGCCAGTGGACGTCGCGGCCGTGGACCTCGAGCGTGTCGAAGTCGCCCGACAGCGCCTCGATCCCCTTCGCCTCGGCCTTGGTCAGCGGGTCGGTGAAGAAGGTGACGAACCAGGTGTCGCCGTCGTGCAGGTCGAACGGTTCGAGAGCCAGGGCCTTGCGGACCTCGGCGACGGTGCGGACGTAGGTGGTGACCTCGAAGCCGACGTCGGCCTCGATGGCGTCGCCGATCTTCCGCTCGAGGTCGCCACGGCTGCCGGTGGCGTCGAACACGACGTTGCCGCTGTTCACGAACGTGGTGGCACCGGGGAAGCCGAGCTCGTCGAACACCTCGACGAGCCGGGCGTTGGCCACCTTGCGCTTGCCGAGGTTCACCGCCCGCAGGAACGCGATCCGCTTCGTCATCGCCGCCGAGCATGGCACCGGGGCGGATCACCCGTCCGGGTGGACCCGCCGCAGCGCTCGAGCCGGGCCGAGTCCACGGTGGCAGGATCGCCGCCATGACCGATGACCCGACCTCTGCGGACCCCGTGGCCTCCCTGGCCATGGTCACCCTCGACTGCGACGACCCGGCGGCCCAGGCCGAGTTCTGGTCGGCGGTGCTCGGCTGGGACGTGGCCCACACCTCCGACGACTACGCCATGCTCACCGGCCCGTCCCACGCCCTGGGGTTCGGCCGGGTGGACGGCTACGAGGCGCCGGCCTGGCCCAACCCGAACGGCACCAAGCAGTTCCACCTCGACCTCGCCGTCGACGACCTCGACGCCGCCGCCGATCGCTGCGTCGCCCTCGGTGCCACCCGCCCCGACGACCAGCCCGGCGAGACCTGGATCGTCCTCCAAGACCCCGCCGGCCACCCCTTCTGCCTCACCAAGGCCGAGAACTGGGGCTGACCATCCCGCGCCGCTGAGCACGGCGCCGATCCCACCCACCGGTGGGCGGGATCGGCGCTCGGTGTCGGAGCTGGGCACCTGGCGGCCGACGGGTGGGCGATCGCAGGTCAGGTGTGGGCGGTGCGGAGGGCGCGCTTGTCGAGCTTGCCGAGGTCGGTGCGGTCGAGGGTGGTGACGAGACGGATCTCCCTCGGGCACTTGAACCGGCTGAGTCGTTCCTCGCACCAGGCCTGGAGCGCCTCCGGCTCGGGCGGGGCCGCGGGATCTCGGGGGACGACGAGCGCGATGAGAACCTCGCCGAGGTCGGGATGGGGGAGGCCGATGCCGGCGACGTCGGCCACGCCCGGGTGGGCGGCGAGGATCTGTTCGGCCTCGGCGGGGTAGACGTTGACGCCGCCGGTCACGACCATGTCGGCGAAGCGGTCGGTCACGTAGACCCAGCCGTCGGCGTCGACCCGGCCGATCTCGCCGAGGGTGAACAGTCCGGGTTCGAGGTGGGCGGCGGCGCTGCGTTCGGGGTCGCCGTGGTAGACGACGCCGCGGCCGGTGGCGTCGCGGAAGTACAGGCGGCCCTCGGTGTCGGGCGGGAGCGGCGTGCCGTCGTCGTCGACCACCACCGCCTCGTAGGGGCCGACGGCCCGGCCGACCGAACCGGGATGGTCGAGCCAGTCCTCGCTGGTGATCGAGGCGGTGACCCCGACCTCGGTGGCGCCGTAGGCCTCGAGCAGGACCGGGCCCCACCACTCGATCATCGCCCGCTTGACCTCGACCGGGCAGGCCGCACCGGTCTGGAACACGAGCCGGAGCGAGGACACATCTGCGGTGGCCCGCACCTCGTCGGGCAGGGCCAGGAGGCGGGCGAGGTGGGTGGGCACCAGCGTCGACGAGGCGATCGACCAGGCCTCGACGGCGGCCAACGTGCGAGCGGCGTCGAACCGGCCGAGCACCCCGACCGGCGTGCCCGCGGCCAGCGCCCGCACCGCGTTGAGCGGGCCGGTGTGGTGCAGCGGGGCGACGACGAGGTGGCGGCCGAGCCCGACGAACCGGTTGGCGGCGAGGGCGTCGAGGAACCCGGCCCACGTGTCCCGACGCGGGAAGACGTTGGGCGGCAGCTCGGTGGCCTTCGGCGTGCCGGTCGTGCCGGAGGTGAACAGCAGGTTGGGGCGGATCGGTCGATCGTCGGGCGGGGGACCGGTGGGAGCGGCGGCGATGGCGGCGTCCCACTCGGCAGATCCGGTCACGAGCACCGCCGGTGACCCCTCTGGCCGTCGGTGCTCGTCGCCGTTGACGTCGACGTCGGCGTCGGCGCCGACGACGTCGGAACGCTGGGCCGTGGCCAGGAGGCCGGCCGCCTCCCGGGCCCGCTCGGCGGTGGCGGGCCCGGCGACGACCACGGCGACGTCGGCCCGCTCGAGCAGCGCCGCCACCTCGGGGGCGGCGAGGTGGCTGCTGAGCGGCACGACCGAGGCCCCCGAGCGCAGCCCGGCCACGTGGGCCAGCACCGCCTCGCCGTGGTTCTCGGCGAACACGGCGACGCGCCGCCGACCCCCGTCGGTCGCGTCCCGGAGGTGGTGGGCCAGCGCGTCGATCGTCGCCCACGCCTCCGTGGCCGACCACGCCCGCCGCTCGTCGACCACCAGCGCATCGCCGGCATCGGGCAGCGGCGGCAGCGGCGGAGGCACGGCGCCCGAAGCTACCGTCGGCGGCTCGCCGC
>WBZU01000439.1_pt1 | contig 36122 bp, 34 predicted proteins | sample 5204311 | NCBI WGS metagenome assembly WBZU01 (sample SAMN12344359, study PRJNA552823) | activated sludge metagenome | biome: Activated sludge suspended growth; feature: Nitrification reactor; material: Wastewater; isolation source: activated sludge from nitrification reactor of wastewater...
AGAGACCCGCATGCCGAGCGCACGGTAGTGGGCGATCGGCGCCGACGCGTCTGCGCGTGTCGTTCCACTCAGGATGATCGTCTGGGGTGGGATACGAAGTCGCCGCATGAGAGCAGCGTGAGCGATCGGTGGCAGATTCGCAAGCACCGTCACGTCTGCGAGCTGATGGGGATCGAGCGACTCGATGCGTCCCGACGCAACCTGCCACCGCGGCGGCGCACTACTTGCCGCCAGCGAGCCGCGCGCCTGGGTCACAGCGGCGGGGTCGGCGTCGATGCCCAGGCATGGACCGCGACCCGACACGACCCACGCCTGGGTGAGAAGCCCCGACCCGCATCCCACGTCGACGGCACTGCCGAACGGCAACCGGTCGATGGCGCGAAGACACAGCGCAGTGGTGGGGTGGTCGTGCGGACCAAAACCCTCACCCGCGATCTGGACGAGCTCACGCACGCCGGCCGGCGCGGGCGCGTGCAGGTTCGTGCGCCGGTACCAGCCGCTGACAACCCGCGCGGGCGTATCGGGGACCTGCACGGGCGCCGGTGCGCGGGAGTGGGCGACCGGGCAGCGTGCGAGGGCGTCGCTTGCGCGGGTCGGGCTCAGCCACGGCGCACAGACGAGGCCCACGGGCGTCCAGGAGATCGGTTGCAGGTCGATCAGTGCACCGAAGAGCGGTGCAAGCTCAGACGGAGCACCATGCACGATGAGCCCACGCGCGATGGCGGTACAATCACCCGTTGTGAGCCACTCCTTCGACGGCGCCCAACTGCTCGAACGCGCCGCGGTGGCACAGGGCCACGTCGCGCGCATGAGCCTTGACGAGCGCCTTGAGGTTGTGGGCGACTGCCGAGCTCGCCTGGCAGCGGCGGGAGACATGATCGTCGCAGAGGCGGTGCGCGAGAGCGGCCAGACCGTCGGCTTCGCCCGCAGGGAACTCTCCTCGGCGCTCGCGCTCATGGATGCGATGCCGCGCCTGGCAGATGCCCTTCGCACCCAGATGGTGCCGTCGGTGTCGGGCACAACGATGCTGGAATGGGCGCCCTACGGCGTCGTATTCGGTTGGCATGCGGCGAACTCGCCGGTGTGGGTACCGACAGTGGTCGCCATTTCCGCTCTGGTAGCGGGCAATGCCGTGCTGTGTCGACCCTCCCGGCGCGCCGCATCCACAAGCCGGCTCGTACTCGAGACCCTCATGAGTGGCTGGCCCACGCACGCGGTGCAGATCGTGACCGCTCGGCCAGAGCAGGCCGAGGCGATGCTCGCCGGGCCCGGCGTGCACGCCGTGGTCGCCCACGGTTCGACTGCCACATGCCGACGTCACATGGTGCGACTTGCGGCCGCATACAGCGACGGTGAGACCTTTCGACCTTACATTCCGGAGGCGTCGGGCAACGATCCGGCGATCGTGCTGAGCGGCGCGGACCTTCCCACGGCTGCGAGCGCCATCGCGGCCGGAGCGTTCACGAATGCCGGGCAGCTGTGCATGGCCGCCAAGCGCATCATCGTGCAGTCGCAGCTTTGGGGGGAGTTCGAGCCGCTCCTTCGCGATGCGGTCGAGCGTCTGGTCGTCGGCGACCCCGCCCGTGAGGAGACCGACGTCGCACCGATGGGTGAGCGAAGCGGCGTCGGGCGGGCACGCACCGCCCTTGCCGAGGCGGTGGCACTGGGTGGCCAGGTGGTTGCGGGGCACGGCGAGCAGGGACCGTTCTTCACCCCCACTGTCGTATTGCTTCCACGCGCGGCTGTTGGAACGATTTTGTGGCGCGAGGAGAGCTTCGCACCGCTTCGCGGCCTCATGCTGGCCGCCGACGCCGACGATGCCCTCGATCTTGCAAACGCCGACGTCCATGGCCTGGGGGCGAGCATCTTCGGCGACGGGGAGCGCATCATCGGACGCCTTCGCGCCGCACGGGTGGTGGTGAACGAACATCCCCTCTACCAGGACCCGCACTTCGTGGTTGGTGGTGTCGGCGACAGTGGCCTCTTCGGGGCGCGCCCGAAGGTTGAGCAGCTGGTGTACGCCCGCCGCGTGCATCGCGCCGGCGAGGTGGCGATCAGGCAAGCACCCGCAGATGCTGCCAGCGAATGAACGCTTCGAGGCCAGGGCGGCCGAGCTCGGTCCCAAGACCTGAGCCGCGCCACCCGCCGTACGGTGCGTGCGGCACGACGACCCGCCAGCCGTTGATGGCCACGGTGCCGCTCTTGAGGCTGGCGGCGGTTGCCATGCAGGTGCGATGGTCGGTGCCCACAAGGTAGTTCACAAGCCCGTAGTCGGGGCGGTTGGCCTCGGTGATCTGGGCATTCAGATCGGCCACCTCGATCAGCGCGACGATCGGCGTGAACGGCTCCTCGTCGGCGATGCGTGAGCCCGGCCCCGCCCCTGTGATGAGCGCCGGGTGCACCCATTTGCCGTCGTCGTCGCCACCTTCGACGGTGGCGCCGACCGCGCGCGCGTCGGCCAGAAACTCCCGGTGGCGGGCAAGACCGCGGTCGGTGGTCATCACCCCGGCGGGCACGGTGGCAAACCGTTCCCTGAAACGTTCGACGAACGCACCGGTGGTGGCGGGCGTCGTGAGCACTCGGTTGACGGCGTAGCACGCCTGCCCGGTGTTGACGTATCCCTGGACCGCGGCGACGTCGACGGCGACGTCGAGGTCGGCGTCGTCAAGCACCACGAGCGCGCCGTGACCGCCGAGCTCGAGGCTGAGGTGTTTGAGGCGTGGAGCGGTCCAGGCGGCGATCTGCTCCGCGACCCGGCGCGATCCCGTGAACGCGACCTTCGCAACCTTGGGATGGGTGGCGAGGGCCTCACCGATCAAGGGCCCGTCACCATTCACGATGTTCACGGTGCCGGGTGGAAATCCGACCTGCTGCGCCAGATCGGCGATGTGCCAGGCGGCGAGCGGCGTCTCCTGCGCGGGCTTGATCACGAGCGTGCACCCCGCGGCAAGCGCCGGGGCGAGCTTCCACATGACAAGTGCAACCGGGAAGTTCCATGGGGTGATCGCCGCCACGACCCCAACCGGCTCAGGGCGGACGGTGCTGCCGGTGGTGATCGAGTCCGCCGGCAGGTGATGGTTCCAGCTGCGTGCGGCCTCGGCAGCGAAGTAGTGGGTGACCTCGAACGCGCGGGCAATCTCGGCCCGCGCCTCGGCAAGGGGCTTTCCGACCTCGTCCGCCACGACGGTGGCGATGCGCTCGGCATTGTCGTCAAGCAATCGGGCGAAGCGTTCGATCAGGTCGGCGCGAACAAGGGGCGCGGTGGCGCGCCACTGCTGCAGGGCATTGTGGGCCGCGTCCACGGCGCGGGCGACGTCGTCGGCGCGGGCACAGGAAACGTCGCCGATGAGGCGTCCATCGCGCGGCGCGTGAATGCTCATGGTCTGCTCGGTGAGCACGTGCTCACCGCCGATGATGAGCCCGTAGGGTGCGGGTGTCGTCATTTGGTGCTCCGCCGGCGACGAAGCGGGTGCCGACCAATGGCGCTGACCTCACGGATGCGCCACGCGGGCTCGTAGCCTGCGATCAACTGGATGTCCTGTTGTGCGATGCGCCGGGCATTGGTCGCGTCCTGCGCCCAGACCTCGAGCCGGTGGATGTCGCGGCGCACGAAGCGGTCGTCGGTGGCCTCCCAGATCGCAAACGTCACACCGAACTGATGAGTACCGGGTGCCCTCGGTGTCAGTGGTTTGAGCACTCCGAGCGACCATGCGGAGGTGTCGGCGACGGCCCGCTCTGCCAGCTCACGCAGCGCAAGTGTGCGCGCATCGTCGGCGCTCGGTGCTTCGATGACAATACGTCCGGCCACCCGGGCCTTGTGGGTTCCGGGAAGGCGACGAAGCAAGGTGAATTCCCAGCTATAGGCAGCCGTCGACACTGCGCGCAACCCTACTGCAGCGGATGCGTCAAAAGCCTGAGGATTTCACGTTTTCGCTCCGTGAATTTCGCCGAGGTGACGACGTCGGCGCCCCGGGGGCCGCGCATGGGCGATTCCATGGTCGAAAGGACCCTCCCCGGGCGTGGACCCAGCACGACGATACGGTCGCCAAGACGCAGTGCCTCGTCGATGTCGTGGGTTACGAGCACACTTGTGCGGCCCGTTTGGGCAAGAAGCTCGGCGAGCCAGCCTTGAAGCTCGCTGCGGGTGACCGCGTCGAGCGCGCCGAAGGGCTCATCCAATAGCAGCACCGGCAAATCCGCGAGGACCGTGCGAAGGAGCGCCACACGCTGGCGCATGCCCCCCGACAGCTCGTGCGGCCAGGCGCGTTCGAACCCTCCGAGGCCAAAGCGCGTGAACATCTGTGCGGCACGCTCGCGAGCCAGATGCAGATTCATCCGGCGGATTTGGGCGCCGAGCAGGGCGTTGTCGATGGCGCGCCGCCATGGAAGGAGCGTGTCGGCCTGCGGCATGTAGGCGCCGCGTGTTGGCGCTGTCGTGACAAGCCGCCCATCGATCGTCGCCGTGCCCGACGTGGGATGCACCAGTCCTGCGAGGATGCGAAGGATCGTCGACTTGCCACACCCGGAGGGGCCGATGAGCACCAGACACGAGCTTTCGTCGGCGCGAAAGCTCACGCTGTCGAGCGCCACGGTGTCGCCAAAGACGTGGGTGAGCTCGTTCGCGAGAACCTCCGCGCTCATCAGCCGGGCAAGAACGCGTTTGTGAACGCCGTGTCGGGATCGGTGAGTGACGGGAGTCTGTGCGTGCCGAGGAATGCGTTGAATCCGCGCCAGATCGCCGGATCCTGCGCGCCCCAGCGTCCATGTGCGTCGTCGAGAAACGGCGCCATGAAGACCGCCGACTTCTGCCACAGCACCGGGTCGGTACCCGAAAGGGCATCCGCCACCAGCTTTGCCGTGGCCGACGGCTCGGCGCGCATGTCCTGGTAGCCCTTCGCCGTTGCGGCAAGAAATGCCCGCACCACAGCCGGGTCCTTCTGCAGCATGTCATCGCGGGCGACGATGATGGGTGTGTACCAGTCAGGGATGCAGCCAAGGTGGTTGCGAAACGCGATGGTGTTCATCGGCAGCTTCTGCAGATCGCGCATGCGGATGGTGTCCCATCCGTCGAATACCCATACCGCGTCATAGTGGCGCTTTTGAAATCCCACGGAGTAGTCGACATTTCCGACCTCGGCGAAGTGGACCTTGGACGGGTCGGCTCCGTCGCAGCGCACGAGTGTTTGCACCAGCGCACGCTCAAGTTCGCCGCCAAATCCTCCGTAGGTCTTGCCCACGAGGTCTCGCGGACGTGTGATGCGGCGATCGGCCGGGCTGATCAGCGAGCTGGTGTTGGTGCGCATCACCGTGGCGATGGAGCTGATCTTCGTGCCCTGTGCGCGTGCCGGGATCAGCTGTTCGGCCGCGCTGAATCCGAAGTCCCCGTTGCCTGCGGCAAGCTGGGCGAGGGCGCCATTTTGGTCCGGTTCGATGATCTCGACGTCAAGGCCCGCGTCGGCGTAATAGCCCTTGAGCTTGGCGTCGTAGACGCCCAGATGGTTCGTGTTCGGCGTCCAGTCGAGCACCACCGTGATCTTCGTGCCGGAGGTGCTCGCCGAGCCGCAGCCCGCGAACATGAGCAGGAGGAGGCCGGTGTACAGAGCGCGACGCAGATTCACGGGCGAGCCTTTGCGGGTGATGCGATGTTCCAGGGACTCAGACGGCGTGCGACCAAGCCGACAGCTCCATAGATGGCAAGCGACAGCGCGGCGATGACGGCGACGGCCGCGAGAACCTGGTCGGGGCGGGAGTTTCGCTGCGAGCGTGCGATGAACAGGCCAAGGCCCGACCGCGCACCACCGATCTGCTCTGCGATCGCCGCCGATCCCAGGGCGTATGCGGCGCTGATGCGAAGCCCGTCGAAGATGGCCGGCACGGCGCCGGGGATGATGACCGTTCGAAGGATCTGGGTGCGGGTGGCGCCGAAGGAGCGTGCGAGCTCGAGCCGCGCGGGATCGGCGCTCGTGAACGCTCCGGCGGCGGCGATGGCGACCGGAAAGAACACGACACCGATGACGACCACGATACGCGGCCCCCAGCCGAAACCCAGGGCAAGGACGAGGATGGGGGCGAGCACGACCGGAGGCACCGTCTGGAGCCCGACAAGCAGCGGCTCGGCGGCTCGGCGCGCGATTGGCCAACCGGAGATGAGTGCTGCGACAAGAAGGCCAAAGATGGCGCCGCCGAGAAATCCGAGGGCGGTCTCGGCGAGTGTGGTCGTACCGTTGTCGGCAAGGGCATGCGTATTGGCGGCGAGGGCGCGTGCAACGGCAGACGGCGGTGGGAACACGATCGGATCGACGTGCGCCAGGCGCACCCAAATCTCCCATCCAGCGACCAGGACCCCAAGCAGGATGAGCGGCGCCGCGTAGCGCGCCAATCGGCGGCTCACGAGCGGTGCTTTCCGGTGAGCGTCGACATCTGCGTTGGGACCGCGGGGCCGTCGGCGACCTTGATGACGCTCACACACCCCTGGGCGCCCGCTGCGATGGCAGCCTCGTGCACAGCGCGAGCGAGCGCCCAGAGATGGTCGGCGGGGCCTTCGACGCTCGTGCCCAGCGGACCGACCTCATAGGTGAGGCCGCTCCTTGCGATGACCGCGATCGCCGCGTCGACGTGGACGTATGGGTCGGTTGGCGTCCCTGCGGGGGCAGGCAGCACCTGAAGTTCCATGATCATTCCCGCTTCCCTCCGCTCGCATTACCGAGTTCAGGTTCTCGGGTGGTCCCAAATTGGGATCTCAGCCAGGCGGCCCCCCGAGCAGGTCTTTGATGCCACGCTACCACGGACCGTAGAATCGGGTACGTCGAGACGATCTCCCAAAAGGACACGGCGTGGACGTTGGTCAGGCGATACGCAAACGGCGAGCGGTGCGGAGCTACACCGATGCTCCGGTCGCACCGGACGTGCTCGACCGAGTGCTCTCACTCGGGCTGCGCGCACCGACCGGATCGGGCGCCCAGTCGTGGGGAATGGTTGTCGTTCAGGATGCGGCGGTGCGCTCCACCATTGCGCAGCTGATTCTCGACGGCGCGGCCAAGTACTTCGCCCTCATGCGCCCGAAGGCCGACGGCGCCACCGATGCCGAACACGCCGCCTGGGGACGCGAGTATGCACAGACGGTGCTCGGCACCTATCCGAACGTGCCGGTATGGGTGCTCGGCGTGATCGTGCCGCGACGCAATTACCCCGGTCCCATGGCCGAGTGGGGTCACACCGACGACCTGGTGAGTGTGGCGTTTGCGATGCAGAACCTGATGCTCGCCGCACGCGCCGAGGGCCTTGGCACGGTGCCGACCACCGCATTTTGGAAGTTCGAGGAGGCGCGGCTACGCGAGGCGCTGGCGCTTCCCGACGAGGTGGAGCCGGTGATCCTCACGCCGCTTGGCCATCCGACCGCCTTTCCCACCGGCAAGGCGCCCGCGCTTGCGCGAACGTTCAAGACGTGGCGCACGCTCGTGCACGATGATCGCTACGGCAACGTGCGCGAGGCGGAGGGCTAGAACCCAAGGTCGGCCGGTGTGACGTCGGCGATCGTCGCCCGCACGAGGTCGGCCTGGGAGAGTCCTGTCGCCGCAAAGGTCTGTGCGACGGCGACGCATCGCATCCCGGCCGCCTTCGCGGCTGCCACTCCGTGGACCGAGTCCTCCACCACCGTGCAGTCGGCGGGCTGCACCCCCAGGCGCGCCGCGGCCAGAAGGAATGCGTCGGGAGCAGGCTTTTTGCGTGCGACGTCTTCACCGCACACGACCGCGTCCCATGAGTCGATCGGCAGCGTCGCCGCGTGCAGATTCGCTACCAGGCGGATGTGATCGGTCGCGGAGGCGACGGCCACCGGCGCCACGCGCCGACAGCGCCGAACGAGCTCCGGTGCGCCCGGATATGGCAGGAGCTCACCGACGAGGTCCAGATAGATGGCATAGGTGCGGGCCTTTGCGGTGGCGACGTCGAGTGTGATGCCATGGGCGTCTGCGACACCGGAGATGTAGCGGTCCTCACCGGCGCCGACAAATGGCTGAAAGTCCTCGGGGCGCACCTGCATGTGGCCGCGCTCGTGGAACATCGCGACGGCGGCGCGATTGATGAGCGGCTCGGAGTCGACGAGCACGCCGTCCATGTCGAAGATGACCGCGCGCGCCATGTGCACAGCCTGCCAGGCGCCGTCGCGCAGCGTGTCTGACACGGTGTCTGCCGGACGCCGGACGTTCGATCACCCGTCCGGTCTGATGCACGCAAACCATGGTTATGTTCCGGCACGGCGGGTCGTCACGTCGAACACTGCGCAGGCAGGCGCGAGTCGTATACCCCGGTCGGCGACTCGCGCGAGGGCCCAGGTGCCTGGCAGGTCACTAGCGTCGGTGGCACACCATGCGACGGGCCGATCGGCTCAAAGGAGTGGCAATGGAGCGCCAAACGGCGGCGGTCGTGCGAAATCCGTGGGCGAGCTTTTGGGTGATCGCATGCGGCGTGTTCGTCGTCTACCTGGACGTGTTGATCGTCAACGTCGCGTTTCCGGCGATGCTTCGCAGCTTTCCCGGCGTCACCCTCGCCCACCTGTCGTGGGTGTTGAACGCCTATGCCATCGGTTTTGCGGCGATCCTCGTCCCCGCTGGGCGCCTTGCCGACCGCATCGGGCGAAAGCGCGGCTTTCTGCTTGGCATGGCGCTGTTCACGGTCGCATCGGTCGCATGTGGTGCCGCGCCGAACGTGGGATCGTTGATCGGTGCGCGCGTGGTCCAATCTGCCGGAGCGGCGATGATCATTCCCGCGTCGCTGGCGCTGCTTCTTGCGTCGTTTCCGGCCGACAAGCGTGTCGGTGCGATCGGTGCATGGGCGGCGGTGGCGGCCGTGGCGGCCGCCCTTGGGCCAAGTATCGGTGGAGTACTTGTCGAATCCAGCTGGCGGTGGGTGTTTCTTCTGAACGTCCCCGTCGGTATTGCCGCCATCATCGGTGGCCGTCGGTTGCTCGCCGAAAGCCGCGACCCGGCGGGCGGTCGCATCCCTGACCTGGTCGGCATCGCGCTGCTTGGGCTCTCGGTGGCGCTGTTTGTACTCGCGATCGTGCAGGGGCAGGGATGGGGGTGGTCGAGCGGTCGTATCTTGGGTGCGTTCGGCGGGTCGATCGGACTCGGGCTCGTATTCCTGCGTCGGTGTCTCACCCATGACAGACCCGCCATCGAACTTGATCTGCTGCGCTCCAAACGATTCTCGGCCGCCAATGTGGCGTCTTTGGTGTTCACCGGTGCGATGAGCGGCATGATCATCGCGAGCATCCTGTTCGTACAGGACGTGTGGGGATACAGCCCCATCCAGTCGGGACTCGGCGTCGCACCGGGCGCGATCCTTGCCGGACTCGGTTCGGTTGCGATCGGGCGTATCGGTGTGAAGCTCCCTGCGCGCGAGGTCTGTGTGGCAGGGGCGCTCATTTTTGCTCTCGGCACGGCCTGGTGGTTGTGGCGTCTCACGGCCGAGCGCCACTACGTGCGCGACATGCTGCCCGGGTCGATCCTGACCGGGTTCGGGATCGGTCTGGTCCAGCCGGTGATGACCGCTGTGGCCGCGACCTCCGTGCCGGCGCACCGTTTTGCGACCGGTGGCGCGGTGCTCAATGTCGCCCGTCAGATCGGTACGGCGATCGGGATCGCCGTCGTTGTCGCCATTCTTGGAAACGCGCCGACGTTCGATCGCTTCGACGCCGGGTGGATCACGCTGATCGGTGCCGCGGTGCTTTCGGCGATCGCGTCACTGTGGATCTCACCGCCACGACCGACGCCGAGCACCTGAGCCTGCAACACATCGTGCTCAAGTCACCTCGGCGAATGTCGATACGTCATGCGTGACCGATCGGCTCATTCTCGGCGTATGTGGGCTCGTGTGTGCGCTCTACGTCGTATTCGGCGGTAAGACGGCGCCCTCCCCCGCGGGAAGCGATGCTCCGGTAGCGGTTGCGCCCACCACCGTCACCCGCTCAACCCCGACGAATGTACGAGCGACCCCGACGCCCACCGCGGCGAAGACCCACGCCGTGGCACCCGCCGGTCAGACGCCGACCAGCGCCCAGATGCCGGAATTTCAGCGCCGATACGCAGCCGGCCTTCTGACGAGTGACGATCTGCCGACTGCGACGCGCTTTCGCGCCGACACAGTGAAACGCTCCCCGCAGGGGCCGGGACTGCTTGTGCGCGCGTTCGGCTCATGCTCATGCGGTCGCTCCACCGCCACACGCGTGGAGTCGATTTCGCTTCCGCTCGACACCGAGGCGCACGCGATCGTGTTCTTTCGCCGCCCGTACGGTCTCCAGCAACTCGTTCGCGCCCAGGTCAACAGCCACTTCCCCGTGGCGCCGGTCACAGGGGCGACGGTGATACGCCGTCTGAAGCTCTCACCACGCGCGGATGTGGTGCGCATCGAGCTCGAGTTCGGCGGTGAGTCCGCGATGTTCGCGTTCGCCCGCTCCGGCGCCACGATCGTCGGAGTCGGATTCACCGGCTCGGGCCCTCAACTGCACGCCGGTGACGTGATGAAGCTGCTCGCGCGCGCCGTCGCTCACGTCAGCGCGTAGATCACCTCGTTCCAACAGGTGGCGCGAGTCGTATACCCCGGTCATCCGCTCGCGCGTGCGCCGTGCGCTCAGGGGATGGTGCGGTCTGTCGGGCTGAGGGAGTTGCGCACGGCCACCGGATCGTAGATGTCGATCGCGGCACCCCCGACGGCGACATCCGGATGATGGAACCATGCATCGACCACGCCGCGCCATGACGCCGCAAGCTCACGTACCCGCCAGTTGGTGCGGTCGGCACGCGAGTACTTGTCAGTTGACGTGCCGACGGCCCCATCCACACTGATCCCCGCAGCCCGGCAGATCGCGACGGTCCGGTCGCGATGGAAGTCATTGGTGATCACCACCGCGTGGGTGACCCCGAAGATGGTCCTGGCGCGCGCACACGAGTCCCAGGTGCGCCTGCCGCCGTAGTCGACGGCGATCTGATCGGCGCTCACGCCCCGTTCGATGCTGGCACGACGCATCGCGCCAGGCTCGTTGTGTCCGGCGACGGAGTTGTCTCCACTCATGAGCAAGCGGTCGACGATACCCGCGCGAAGAAGCTCCTCACCTGCCATGAGGCGATCGGTGAGAAGTGGAGACGGTGTTCCGTCGATCTCAAGACCGGCACCGAACACGATTCCCACCCGGTGGGGACCCGGTGCCAAGTCCTGTGCGGCCGCGGTGCTGCGCGTGGTCACCCAGAGGGTGAGACGCCCGCCCACGACTGCGAGTGTGATCACGACCAAGCAGATGATGATGAGACGCCGCCGCCGCACCGAACGAGCCTAGTGGCACACCCCGAAAATCCCCCGACGCTCAGGCCGACCACGACGACCGCGTCAGGAGGCGGCCACCGCAGCGGCCACCGCAACCACGCCGCTGACATGGCGCGCTCGGGCCGCGGCGCTCATCGCCCCCGCGGGAAGCTCCACCACAAACGCCGCCGCGCTGGGAAATACCCGTCGCTGCCATCCGCTCGCGGTCCCTCGAATCGTGTCGTCGGTGCGCATCCCCATCCTCACAGAGCTCGCATAGACCCGGCCGGCGTCGATGCTCGTTCCCGATGCCCACACCAGATTCATGTGCTGGTGGTACCAAATCGTCACGTCGGGGCGGACCTTCGCGATGAACGACCGCCCCGCCCAGGTCTCAGGCTCAGAGAAGACACGGGGACCGCTGAAGTAGGTACTCCACGGGCGTCCGGAGCGAACCCAGTTGTTCTTCCAGTTCCGGTTCAGGTCCACACCAGCGGCGTTCTGGCGTGTCAGGTGTCGCGCGCCGTCGGGGTTGAGGGTCGGGATGATCCACAGATTCGCGTCCATGTTGGCCGCAATGAGCGGCTGGATGAGCGCCCGTGCGGCGCACTCGTTGCCGTGGATGCAGCCCACCACGAGCACCGTGGGGCCGGTGGACATGCCCGCATGGATCGCCTTGATCGCCCGCCCCTGACGCGAGGTGCCGATGACCTGAATGCTTACCCCCTGCGCGACGACACAACTGGCAAGCACGCAAGCCAGGACCGGGGTTGCCCGACGGATCATGACTGCGCCCACGTCGCGGCGATGCGCTCGGCAAGCGCGATCACCGCCAGATGGGTGTTTGCCGAGGGGATTCGCGGAATCACCGAGGCATCGATCACCGACAGCCCATCAAGGCCGAGCACCCGGCAGTCCGCACCGACGACGGCGGTCGGATCGTGCGAGCGTCCCATTCGACAGGTCCCGACCACGTGGTGGAAGGTCTCGACGGTCCGAAGCGGATGGTCGTCGTCGTCCTGGTTCGGCCAACTGTGGAGCACGTCCGCAACCGGAGCTGTGCGCGACAGGGCCATGAGCTCACGGCCAGCGGCGATGGCGACATCCATGTCGCCATCGGCCTCGAGCCAGCCCATTGCAATCCGCGGCTGAACACGCGGATCGGTACCGGCCAGGTCGATCTGGCCGGTACGCCCTCTGCTGTCGGCAACCTGGACGTTCCAGTCGCTGTAGCGGTGTCCGGCGTCGGTGATCCCGGCGTACGGCATGATCTGAAACAGTCGATCGACGCCCGCCACCTGTGCCTGGCATGTGAGCAGCACCTGGATCCATGGGTTGGGCCACACGGGCGCGTCCGTGTCGATCCAAAAGCGGTAGCTGATCTTGGGGTGATCCTGCATGCCGCGACCCACCCCATCGAGCTCGTGCACCAGATCGATCCCGTGGGGGCGGATCTTCTGCGCGGGGCCGATCCCTGAGCGCAGCAAGAATGCCGGAGTTGCGTAGGTGCCAAGCGCGACGATCACCTCGTCGGCGTCGTAGCGACGTTGCGTCCCGTCGCCGTCGACCACCTCCACGGCCACCGCCTGTCCCCTCGTCACGACGACGCGGTCACAGATTGCTCCGGTGACGACGGTGATGTTGCCGCGCTCCATGGCCGGCGCAAGGTGGGTGTCGGCAGGTGTCACCCTGACGCCGTCAACCATGTTGAAGGGCGTGGGTCCCACACCCACCGCGCCGGGCGCGTTGTGATCATCCACCCATGCATGGCCGCGGGCGAGCGCCGCCTGCGCGAAACGCTCGAAGATCTCGAACCACTCCTCACGCGGGTAGCGGTTGATCGGAATGGGCCCGCTGTCGCCGTGGTGGGTCGCAGTACCGAATTGCAGGTCCTGTTCGATCTTGGTGAACCACGGCAGCCACGACTCCCACCCGTAGCCGTCGACGTACGCGTTCCACTCGTCGTAGTGCTCGGGAAGTCCACGCAGGGCGATGGTCGCGTTGGTGATCGACGATCCGCCCACCACCTTGCCGCGCGGCACGTGCACCATGCGCGGAGAGGCGCCGGCCTGGGCCAGAAGCCCCCAGTCATGCGTCTCCTTGATGATGCGGTAGGCGTGGGTAAGCTCGGGAGGCCACATACCGGGCCCGTAGCGCGGTCCGGCCTCGAGCAGCACGATCTCGGCGCCCGGGATCGCCCCAAGGCGCGCGGCAAGGACACAACCGGCGGTTCCCGCGCCGGCAATCACAATCCGCACATCGTCTCCTTAGGCCGAGGCCATGCGGCCGCCGTCGATCACGAGCGTCTGCCCGGTGATGAATGCCGCCGCATCGGTCAGCAAGAATACGATCGGCCACGCGGCCTCGTCGGTGATTCCCACCCGGCCGAGCGCCGTCTTGCCGACGAATTTGTCACGAAGGGGCGGATTGGCCTCAAGCAACGCGTCAACCATTTCGGTGTTGATGGTGCCGGGATTCACGGAATTGCAGCAGATCCCCGCCGGGCCGAGCTCGACCGCCATCGTACGGCTCACGGCATCAATCGCCGCCTTCGTGGCGTTGTAGGGAGCGATGTTCGGAAGTCCTGAAAGCGCTGCGATGGAGCTCACGTTGACGATCCTCCCTCCGCGCCCGCCCTCCACCAGCGCTCCGGCAGCGGCACGGGCGAAGGCGGCGGCGGCGAACAGGTTGACGCGCATCACCTCCTCCCAGTCCGCGGCCGGCGTCTCGGTGACCGGTCGGTATCCGGGGGCACCGATTCCCGCATTGTTGACAAGGCCCCAGAGATCACCGAGCTCGGCGGCCGCGGCGATCGCCTGGACGGGAATCTGCGGATCGGCGACGTCCCCGATCACGGCGCGTGTGGGCGTCGGGCAGGCTGCGAGTACGCGCTCCAGATCAGCGGCGCTTCGCGCCACGCCGACCACCGCCGCCCCCAAGCTCGCCGCATCGCGGCACACGGCCGCGCCGATGCCACGTGAGGCACCCGTGACAATGACAACACGCCCTTCCAGGCTCAACATTCGGTCCATAGCGGGAAGATTACGCGGGGACGTATGCCAGAATCCACGGCAACAATTGTCCGACACAACCAGGGGGCCGCGACGTGCTGAGCTATGCGTTTACGGAGGAGCAGGAAGAGATCCGCGCAATGGTGCGCGACTTTGCACAGAACGAGGTCCTGCCCCTGGTCGAGGATGCCGAACGTCATGAGAAGTTCCCCGTCGAGCTGATGCCGAAGCTCGGCGAGCTCGGTCTGCTTGGCATCGTGTTTCCGGAGGAGTACGGCGGAATCGGCCTTGACAAAATCGCCGAGTGCATCTTCGTCGAGGAGATGGCGAAGGTTTGCGCTGGCATCGCCGCGTCCGTCAACGCCCACACGGACCTGTCGGCATTCCCGATCCTCAAGTTCGGCACCGATCAGCAGAAGGAGAAGTACCTTCCCCGCTCGATCGCCGGCGAGATCATCGGCGCCTACGCCATCACCGAGCCGGGCACCGGATCGGATGCGGCGAACCTGATCACCCGTGCGGAGAAGAAGGAAGGCGGCGGATGGATCATCAACGGCCGCAAGAACTTCATCACCAACGGCACGCTGTGCGACTACTGCATCGTGGCCGCCTACACCGACAAGTCCCAGCGTGGCTCGGGCATCAGCGTCTTCATCGTCGACCGTGACACCAAGGGCTTCGAGGTAACGCGCAAGCTGGAGAAGATGGGCCACCGCTCCTCCGACACCGCCGAGCTTCTGTTCGAGGATTGCGAGGTTCCGGACGAGGCGCTTCTCGGTGGCAAGGAGGGTGCCTTCGGCGCCCTGATGGCGACCCTCATCACTGGTCGCGTGAGCCACGGCGTCAAGTCCGCGGCGATCGCCGAGGCTGCGCTCGAGGCCGCCATCCAGTACTCCAAGGAACGCGAGACCTTCGGCAAGCCGATCGCGAAGCATCAGGCGATCCAGTTCAAGCTCGCCACCATGGCCACCAAGGTCGAGGCGGCGAAGGCCCTGGCCTACAAGGCGGCGTGGCTGTACGCCACCGGGCAGGAGTGCACGAAGGAGGCCTCCATGGCCAAGTACTTCTCCGCCGAGGTTGCAGACGAGGTCACCCGTGAGGCCGTCCAGATCCACGGCGGCTACGGATACGTGATCGAGTACCCGGTCGAGCGCTACTACCGCGACGCAAAGCTCGCCTCGATCACCGAGGGAACCAGCGAGATCCAGCAGATGATCATCGCGCGCGATCTGCTCAAGTAGTCGCTCCACACGGTGGAGCGGGACATATGGACGGGGCGCCCTTGCGGCGCCCCGTTTGCATTTGCCTCAGGTGGCGACGGCGAACCCGATCTGTCGCCGACCACGCACGATGCACTCCATGCACGTTCGCCGCCTCCTGCGAATCGAACCGTTGGGGACCACAAACGGCCGACGCGATCAGACCGTCGGCGGGCGATGGGGCGTATGTTTTGTTCGACGTTTCGCCGCACGTTCACGACCCGAGGTGACTGCCAGATGACCCCACCGCTTGCACCCCATGAAGTGATCCAGGCCGCCCCTGCGGGGCTGCTTGACGCAATGAGCTACCCGTACTTCCAGACGGTGTTCGATCGTAAGAGCCGCCGTGTGGGACTTGGGATGGAGGTGGAGTCCGAGGTGCTCGACTTCAAGAGCGCCTACTCGCCGGTTCCCCTGTCGGAGCTCGAAGAGGCGCTTCTTTGCATCGCAGGAACCGGCCTTACCGGGCTGAACCTCGGCGATCTGGACCCGGTTCGCGGAATGAGCACACTCGTCCAGTGGACCACCCGCACCTGGCCCTCATCGTGCTCCAACCACGGCACCGAGCTGTTTTTCTCGAACGACACCGGCCTGCACATGCTCGACATGTTCGGCCTCATGCCCGAAAATGACGAGGTCATGACCCTGTCGGGAAAGAGCCCCGACGATCAGGCAGAAGCTGTGCTTGCGATGTACCGCCGTGCCCGCAAGACCCTCTCCGACGGTCGCGCACCGCTTCCGACGACGCTTCCGGGACTGTTCGACTTCAACCAGTGGAACGCCAACAAGCCCGGCACCACACTGTTCGTGCCGGTCACCAATACCACCCTCGAGTACATCAACCTGCTGTTCATCTACCTGGCGCGAAGCTACGGCTTCTCACTCGTGGACGAGCAGCACGGCTACCGCTCGGCCGGACTTGACGATGCCCTCGCCTCTGGCCGTGTGAGCGCGCAGCGCCAGATGGGCATCGTGGAGCTTGAGCAGCGAATCCTGTCGATGCTCGTCGTGGAGCAGGCGTTCATCTGCCAGAACATCAACCTGGCCATGCAGGCGCTCGGTCTCGGCGGATGGACGTTCACCGGGTATCTCGCGCGCTTTGTCATGGGCGGCGGCGACGTGCCGGGTCTGGGTTTTCGCTTCCACGAGGCCAAGGCAGGCATGCCGACGGTACCTGTCGGTCGCGACGGCGTGTTCGAGGCCTTCTGCCCACCGTATTACAAGGACATGCACGAGGCGGTGGATGCCTTCATGGCCCTCAAATGGTCGGCCCTTGACGACGACGTCGCGAAGCCGTACCTCGAGCCGGACAAGATCGTCAATGCGATTCCTCGCCCCCACGATGACACGGTCGAGCTTGTCAAGAAGTATTGCCAGTACTGCGTCGACACCTACGGTCGCTTCCCGGTGTACGTCGATCCTATGTACCAGCGTCTGACCGCCCAGGCCCAACATGTGGACCCGGACTTCTACGCGCAGTACTACCCGCCGGGAGCGCTCACCCACCAGCACCTGAACCACTTCAACTGCTGGCACCCGGACCTTGCCGACGCCGACGGAATGCCGCCAAAGCGGTAGTTCACCAGCGATCGCCGCGTGAAATCACGAAGGGCGCCCATCGGGCGCCCTTCGCTCATTTGCTGCGATGGTGCGCGGCGGGCTATGCCTCGCGGCGGCGGATCAGCATGTTCCACTGACCCTTCTGCACAACCTTGTCGTCCTGGTTCAAGACTTCGATCTCGTAGATGCACCAACCCTGGGCCGGGTTCTTGTGCTCGGACTTCTCGCCGATGGTGCGCTTGACGCGGATCGTGTCACCGATGAACACCGGTGCGCGGAAGGCCCACTCCTTGAGACCGACGAATGCGGCGGTCGCGATCTTCGGCTCCATCTTTTCCACCTGAAGACCGGTTGCGATCGAGGTCACGAGCATGCCGTGCGCGACGCGTTGGCCGAACACCGACTCCTTGGCCTTCACATCATCGATGTGAAACCAGTTGAAGTCACCCGACACACCGCAGAAGTTCACCACGTCGGCCTCGGTGACCGTGCGGTTCAGCGACTCGGATGTATCGCCCGGATTCAGGTCCTCCCACAACAGACGCTCTTCAGCCACAGGGTCTCCTTCGATCAAACAGTGATTGACATGTGAAGCCTATCTGCCCCGCACCGCACCCTTCCAATGAAAAGAGGGGCATCCCAGACGGGACGCCCCTCCCAAACACACACCACGGAGCCGGCGTGCTAGAGGCTCTCGAGGCCCTTCTGCATGCGGTCCATACCCTCGTCGATCACCGCGTCGGGAGCGGCGTAGGTGATGCGCACGTGACCCTCACCGCGGTCACCGAAGGCCGAGCCGGCCACGACGCCCACACCGTGGTCTTCGATCATGAAGTCGGCGAACTGCTGGGCGGTCATTCCGGTTCCGCGAATGTCCGGGAACACGTAGAACGAACCGTCCGGGGTCGCACACTCCACACCGGGCATCGCGTTCAAGCGGGCGACCATGCGATCGCGCTTGGCCTGCAGGCGTGCGGTCGTCTCGACGACGTGCTCCTGGGGACCGGTGATGGCGGCAAGGGCGGCCATCTGCACGAACGCCGGCACGTTGGTGACCGAGTTCTGCTGGAAGATGTCCATCGCGGTGATCATCTCCTTGGAGGCCACACACCAACCGATACGGAAGCCGGTCATGATGTAGGTCTTCGAGAAGGTGTCGACGAGGATCGACCGGTCGGCCATGTCCGGGCAGGCGGCGATCGTCTTGTGCTCGCTCGGCGCGTAGACCATGTGGCTGAAGATCTCGTCCGTCAGCACCATGACGTTGTTGCGCTTGCAGATCTCGGCAATCTCGTCCAGATGGTTGACGTTCATTCCGTTCGGACGCTGCGGGGAGTTGATGATGAGCAGCTTGGTCTTCTCGTTCATCAGCCCTTCGAGTGCCTCGAGATCGAACTCGAAGTTCGGCTCGACGAGCGGGGCGTAGACGACCTTGCCACCGGCGTAGGTGATCCAGAATTCGTCCGGCGGGTAGCCGGGGTTCGGGAAGATGACTTCGTCGCCCTGGTCCACGAGGGTAAGCAGCGACTGGGTCAGCGCATGCTTGGCGCCCATCGTGACGAGCACCTCTTCACGGACGGTCGGACGACCGCGCTTGGTGGCCTCTTCGGCGATGGCGTCGCGAAGCTCCGGCATTCCGGGGCCGGGCACGTACCGCACATGACCCTCGTGTACCGCGTTCGCGGCCGCCTCGTAGATGTGCTTGGCCGGGTAGAACTCGTCTCCCTGAAAGTCGCCCTTTTCGAAGTGGATGACCCTGCGACCGGTCTCCTTCTCGAGGGCCTCGGCCTTGCGCATCGATGCCCACTGCTTCGGCAGGACGAAATGCGAGGTCCTGCTGGAAAGGCGGGGCTGGTAGTCACTCGACATTCCGTATCACCGTTCTTTCGTGTCGTTGTCCAATGGATGCCTCTGGGTGCGAACCCGAAGCTCGGTGGGCGCAAACGCACCCGATTGTCCAGCGCCCATCCGGTGCGAAAGCCCGGCGGCCGCCTCCATCACCACCTGACCGAGCTCTTGCACCCGGTCGGGGGTCACACGTGTCACCGGTCCGCCGATGCCGATTGCGGCAACAACCGTTCCGGTGTGTCCGACGATCGGGGCGCCGATGCACCGAAGCCCCTCCTCATACTCCTCATCGTCGATCGCATACCCCACCTGACGAACCCGCTCGAGTTCGTCAAGCAGTTGCTGACGATCGCAGATGGTGTTCGACGCACAACGCGCAAGTCCGCGTTCGGTGATGACCGTGTCGATCACCTGCGGACCTTGGTGGGCAAGCAGCGCCTTGCCGAGACTCGTCGCATGTGCCGGATACCCACGGCCGATGGCCGACGGAATCCGAAGCGCACGACGCGCCTCCACCTTCTCGATGTAGATGGCCTCGCCACCGTCGAAGACGGCCAGATGCCCTGTCTCACCGGTGTCGCGGACGAGGCCCTCCAGAAACGGGGGTGCCTCCTCCCACAGATTCATCTGTGCGAGCACCTGGCTGCCAAGCTCGAAGATGTGCAGGCCGAGCCGGTAACGGCTCGTCGCGCGGTTTCGCTCGAGCAGTCCCGCGGCCTCCAGATTCACAACGAACCGGTGAACCGTCGACTTGTGCAGCGACAAGCGCTGCGCAAGATCGGACACGCCCATCTCCGGCTCATCCGGGGTGAACGCGTTCAGGATCGAAACGGCGCGCTCGATGGCCTGGATGCGGTACCTGCCCGCTCCTGACTCACCTACGCTGTTTGTCGTCTCTGCAGCAGTTGCCAACTGGCCGTTTCGCATCGTGAGTGGATGTCTTGTTCCGTTTGGAACAAACTTCATTGTTACCGATCGCGTGGCTCACCCTCAAGGGGTGACTGCATAATGCAAACCCGTGTCTTATGATGTGAGACGCCATAGTGTCAGCGAGGGTGACCGGGTCCCACTCGATACACCAGCGCTAGATTTGGCCCGCCGCGACGTGAGCGCGCTCGCTTGTGGCAGTACGCACAAAGCAATGCCGTCGAAAGGGAATGCCGTGCAGTTCGAGGACCTGCTGTATGAGGTTGCCGATGGACGGGCGACGATCACCATCAATCGCCCAGAGCGACTCAACGCATTTCGCGTCCAGACGGTGGAGGAACTTGCGATTGCCTTCGAGGCGGCCGCGGACGACGAGACCGTCGGTGTCATCGTCATCACCGGAGCCGGCGAGAAGGCATTTTGCGTCGGCGGCGACGTTCAGGACCCCACGCGCACAGCCGCCCAGAAGCGGCACCTGCACCATCTCCACGATCGACTTGCCCTGGGTATTCGCAACAACGGCAAGCCCGTGATCGCCCGGGTGCAGGGATACTGCATCGGCGGCGGAAACGAGATCAACGTCATGTGCGACCTGACAATCAGCGGCGAATCGGGCCGCTTCGGGCAAGCGGGACCCAAGATCGGCGCCGCGCCGCTGTGGTGGGGATGCCAATTGCTGCCCGCCGTGGTCGGTGAGAAGAAGGCCCGTGAAATCCTGTATCTGACGCGCCAGTACAGCGCCCAGGAGGCCCTGGCCATGGGTCTTGTCAACACCGTCGTGCCGGACGACCAGCTCGACGCCGAGGTCGATTCGTGGTGCACCCAAATCCTTCAGCGCTCACCGATCGGCCTTCGCATGGCGAAGATCGCGATGAACGCATCAACGGACCTGTTGTACGGCGCCGTCCAGCACGGAATCGAGATGGTCGCGCTCAACCACGTCTACGGGGATGAGCCGAAGGAGGGCATCGCCTCATTCCAGGAAAAGCGCAAACCCGATTGGCGCAAGTTTCGCGGCGGCGCAGGCCCAGAGCCCGGGTGAACACCCAGACGCCAAACCTGAGCGCACTGCGCGCCCCGCTACGCGGCGCGGTCGAGCGGGCACTCGACGGTGAGCGGCTCACACGTGCGGACGGAGCGCTTTTTGCCGATGTGCGGGGCGCCGAACACCCCGCCCTGTGGGCCGCCGCCGCCGCGCTTCGCGACCGCGGTCACGGTCCATGGGTGACCTACTCGCCCAAGGTCTTCATCCCGCTCACGAACCTCTGCCGGGACGTGTGCAGCTACTGCACCTTCGCCCAAGACGAGAACTCGCCGCGAGCCCACACCATGAGCCCGGACGAGGTGCTCGCCGTCGCGAAGGCGGGCGCGAAACTCGGCTGCAAGGAGGCCCTGTTTTGCCTCGGTGACCGACCGGAGGTCCGCTGGCCGTCCTATCGGACCATCCTGCGCAGGTACGGGCACGAGTCCACGCACTCGTATCTGGTCGCCATGTGCAAGATGGTGCTCGAGGAGACCGGCATGTTTCCCCACCCGAACGCCGGCGTGCTCTCACGCCGCGAGCTCGAGGAGCTGCGGGAGGTCTCACCGAGCCAGGGCATCATGCTCGAAAGCACATCCGACCGGCTGTGTCTGCCGGGCGGACCGCACGAACATGCGCCCGACAAGCGCCCCTCCACGCGCCTTACAATGATCCGCAAGGCCGGTGAGCTTCGCATCCCGTTCACGAGCGGCATTCTGATCGGTATCGGGGAAACCGCCCTGGAGCGTATCGACGCCGTCTTCGCCCTTCGCGACCTGCACGAGCAGTTCGGCCATATCCAGGAGATCATCGTCCAGAACTTCCGGGCGAAGGAGGACACGCCGATGGGCGAGGCCGGCGAGCCGGGGCTCATCGACCTCATGACCGCCTGTGCGATTACACGCCTTGTCATGGGGCCGGACATGAACATCCAGGCACCGCCGAATCTCTCCGCCGACTATGGCCCGCTGCTTGTGTCCGGAATCAACGACTGGGGAGGCGTCTCCCCTCTCACCCCGGACTTCATCAACCCGGAAGCCCCCTGGCCGCAGATCGATCGCCTCGCGCAACTGTGTGGGGAGGCCGGATACCGACTTCGCGAACGGCTCACCGTCTACCCTGAATTCGTGCACGACGACACGTTCATCGCCCCGGCCGTCGCAACCAGGATCCGTCCTGTGTGCGACGCCGACGGGTATCCATTGGAGTTTGCGACATGAGCACCCTTCCCATGGTCACGTTCCTGCGCCGCGGGCATGTCTCCCCCGCCAGCGTCACCGAGCTCGCATCAATCGACGACGCGGCCGCATCCAACGTGCTCATCGAACGACTCCTTCCGGTCGAGACGGCCGACAACCCTCATTCACCCGCCGCGGCCTGGGTTGGCGAGGCCACGACGATCATGGCGCTTCGCGCCCGCGAGGTCGATGGCTGGCGCCTAACCCTTCGCCACAGCGGCTCGCGCGCCCACGTGCTCGACACCTTGGTGCGCCAGGACGTGGCGTTTCTTCGCACCACCCCGACGCGCCGCGACGAGGCGGTGTCGCTGTGCACCGTTCCGGGATCCGTCACCGTCGCATCACTCGAGGTCGACAGCGTGGAGCAGGCATGCGCCGCCATCCTTGCGGGGATCGGCGACGTCGTGCTCGATGCCTGGGACGAGCAGCGCGTTGGCGCCCTTCGCGACGCCCTGCCCGAGGTGCGCTTGGTGGAGCGCGGACCGTTCCCGATCGGGGTCGACCTCGATCGTGCACGTACGGTGCTGTCCCGGCCGCTGTTCAAGGCATGGCTCGATCAGGTCGACGGCTGCGGCGCAGTGCGTCCCCGCCACGGTTGGGCACCGGGCAAAGACATGGCTCCGCCGGTTCCGGAGCGTCGCCTGTCGGTCCAGTGGATCGACACCTCCTGGCAAGCGGGCGACGCCACGCGCGATCTCGGACGCATCGACCGCCACGTGGCGGCGATCCTCGAGCGCTCACTCGACGGTACCGCACCGTCGCGTGATGAGATCGCCACACTCTTTGGCGCCCGTGGCGGCGAGGTCGAGGCAATCGCCGCCGTCGCCGATGAGATTCGCCGCCGCACCGTAGGCGACGAGGTGACCTATGTGGTCAACCGAAACATCAACTACACGAACCTCTGCTACTTCCGTTGCGGCTTTTGCGGGTTCTCGAAGGGCCCCAAGAGCCTGAACCTGCGCGGCGCGCCGTACATGTTGAGCGTGGATGAGGTCGCCGACCGCGCCGAGGAGGCCGCCGAGCGCGGCGCCACGGAGGTGTGCCTTCAGGGCGGGATCCACCCCGACTACGACGGCGACTTCTACGTCCAGGTGCTGCAGGAGATCAAACATCGCCTGCCGTCGATGCATTGCCACGGGTTCACGGCGCTCGAGGTCTGGCAGGGCGCCGAGACGCTCGGAGTGTCGGTGCGTGAGCTCCTCACGCGACTTCGCGACGCCGGACTGGGCACGCTCCCTGGAACCGCCGCGGAGGTGCTCGACGATCGCATTCGGGTGCACCTGTGCCCGGACAAGATCCGCACCGCCCAATGGGCGGAGGTGCACATTACCGCCCACGAGCTCGGCCTTCGATCGAACAACACGTTGATGTTCGGCCACATCGATGGACCCGAGAGCTGGGCGAACCACTTTGAGATCGTCCGCCAGATCCAGCGGCGAACCGGAGGTTTCACGGAGTTTGTGCCGCTGCCATTCGTCCACATGGGCGCTCCAATCTACCTGCAGGGCAAATGCCGTCCCGGTCCCACCTGGGACGAAGTCGTGCTTGCACACGCGGTCGGGCGCATCGCGTTCGACGGCCTGATTCCAAACATCCAGGCTTCATGGGTCAAGCTCGGCTTGAGCGGCGGAGAGCGGCTTCTGCACGCCGGATGCAACGACCTGGGCGGTACGTTGATGGATGAGAACATCTCACGCGCGGCCGGGGCGAGCCACGGGCAACTTGCAACGCCCGAGGATTTTCAGCGCGTCATCGCACGGGCCGGACGGACGGCACGCGAGCGCACCACCCTGTACGGAACTCCGCCGTCCACGACGACCCCTGTGGGCGCGCCGCTCTAACTCTCGACGTCACCGTCTGTCGCCTGTGCGGCAAGCGTGCGCATCTGGTCGATGTCGACGACCTTGACGCGTGGGCGCCCCACCACCGTGCCCGCGTCGCGTTCGGCCCGGTCGATCGCGCGCCATCCCGACCAGTCGATGGGCGTCACACGATCGCGAATGAGCGCGTCGACGGCCATCGGCGACGGCTCGGACGCGACGGGCAGTGAGCCGGCCGCGAGATCCTCGAGGAGGGCGTCGACGCTCTCCCCGGCATCGGCCTTGTTCGTGCCAATCACCCCGTGCGGGCCGCGTTTGATCCATCCTGCGACGTACCGCCCCGGAAGCGGCACACCGCCGGCCTCTGTCAGCACTCGACCACGGTCGTTCGGAATCGTCCCCGACCGGCTGTCGAAGGGCAGTCCCGGCACAGGGGCGCCGAGATAGCCGACCGCCCGAAGGACAAGCCCCGCGTTGATCTGGCCGCGATGATCGGTGGCGACGGCGCGAAGGGTTCCGGAGCCGTCAGCGATGAGCGCGTTGGTCACCGTTTGGACCATCTCCACGCGCCCGCTGCCCGACAGGGCGGTCGGGGAGGTCAAGAAGCGCAGCTCGATGATGCGCTCACCCGGCAGAGGGGTGCGCCCGGCGACCTCTCCCAGGGCGTCGAGCACCCGCCGCGCATCCTCATCCTCACCTGCAAGATCGGCCGCCTCGGCCAGATCGGTCGGGTCGACCACGAGGGTCACCCCGGCAAGCTCGCCAAGTTCTCGAAGTTCCTTGGAGGTGAACGCCGCCTGGGCCGGACCGCGCCGACCGAGCATCGTGACGGTGCGCACCGCGCTTGCGCGGAGGGCCGCAAGGGCGTGGTCGGCGATGTCAGTGGTTGCGAGCACGTCCGGATCGGTGGAGAGGATGCGCGCCACGTCGACGGCCACGTTGCCGTTTCCGACGACCACTGCGTGGTCACACGTCAGATCGACATCCAGTCCGAACGCATCCGGATGTCCGTTGTACCAGGCGACAAAATCGGTTGCCGACAGACTCCCGGCAAGATCCTCGCCGGCGATGCCCATCGATCGGTCGTTCGGCGCGCCGACCGAGACGATGAGTGCGTCGTAGTGGGGCGCAAGGTCGTCGATCTCGACGTCGCGCCCGAGCTCGACGTCCCCGAAGAAGCGAAATCCCGGATGTGCTGCGATCCGTTCGTAGATCTTGGTGACCGACTTGATCTTTTGATGATCCGGCGCAACCCCACCGCGCACCAGCCCATAGGGGGTCGGCAGGCGATCGTACATGTCGATCTGCACACCCTCGGGCGCACGCTTTTGCAAGTGCTCGGCGGTGTAGAAGCCCGCCGGTCCGGCCCCGATGATCGCCACGCGAAGTGGCCGTCCAAGATCGCCCATCAGTCAGTGTCCTTTGGCGCGTCGCGTCGAAACAGATCGTGCTCCTCGGCCCGTACGAGATCGCGCATCGTCCCGGGCGCGGGGGTCGTGTCCACCCCGCGAATGACCACCACCGGATGGCCTCCGCCCTTGTCCATCACCATGCCGGCCGCTGCGGCAAGCTCATCGCCGAGTGCCTGCTCGGTGGCGACGAGCATGCGCCCCTCCCGATCGAAGCCGCCGCGGTGATCCACCACCGCGTCGAATCCGGCGATGCCGATCGCGATATTGATGATGGCTTTGCGAAATGCCCGACCGTGGGTATCGGTGACGACAACACCTACGCGCCCGCCCACCGCCGCCGATGCGGCCGCCTGGATATGGCGGGCGCTGCGGTCCGGGTCGACCGGCAGGAGCACCACATGCCCAAGCGGCACATTCGACGCGTCGATGCCCGCATTAGCGCAGATGAAGCCGTGATGGGTCTCACACACCAGCAGGCTCCCGCGCCGACGCACGATCTGTCGCGACTCACGCAGGATCAATTCGAGAAGACGCGGGTCCTTCGTGTTGGTGCGGGCGAGCTCCCGTGCAGCGGGCCCCGGGGTGACGTCGTCCAGGGCGACCATCCGCCCTTCTGCCTTGCTCACGATCTTGTGCGCCACGGCGATGATGTCACCCGGACGGACACCGTCTGCGAGCGCGTGTCGGGCAACAAGCGCAGGAAGATCGACACCCGGGGTGATCTCACCGATCCCCTCGATCGCAAACAGCCCGATCACGGCGCCACCACGGCGCCCAGCGACTCGGCGATACCCAGTGTGTGGCACACCCTGACCGTGGCGCATTCGTGGCCGCTTCGCACGAGCGCCACCAGATCATCGGGGGTGTCGATGTCGCGCGCAAGGCCGCCGACCGGCAGCGCCACCGCCGCCACGGCGGCCGCTGCCGCCGACTCCAGGTGCGCGGCGAGCGACGCCACGCCAAAGTGCGTACGGATCACGTCGGGCGGGCGCAGATACAGGGCGTTGGTGCCGGTTCCGTCGGCCGATACGGCACACACGATGCCGGGGCCACGTCCGAGCGCCACGCTCACCGCATGCAGATCATCACGTGTTGCCAGGGGCAGATCGCCCATCAGGACGAGCACGTCGGGCGCATCGCACGCCGCCACCCCGAGCGACACGGCAACGTCGATTCCACGCGCCGGTGAGGCGTCGGCGACGATCTGCGCCCCGCACTGGCGGGCGATGGCCTCCACCTGGGTGTCCGCGCTCACCACGATGACCCGATCGCTAAATCCCACCCCGGCTCGGATCACATCGGTGAGCATCGCGATCTGGACGGCAAGTCGCTCGGGCGGTGAGAGGACTCCGGAGAGGCGCGAGAGTGCCAGATGAAGCGGCTTGGCGGGGATGACGACCGGCGTCACGCCATCGCCTTGAGCGCCTCACCGGCAAGCCGCGCGCGCTCGGCGCGATCGGGCATCAGAATGTCAGTGGCGATCGCACGCATTTCCAACTGTCCGATGGCATCGAGTGTCGCGGCGTCCTCGCTCATATGCACCATGAACGCCGACGCCACGTCGCTGTAGAGCCGTGCCATCACCAGCGGCGAGCACTCACTCACGCCAACCCCTGCAAGAAAGCGGTCCGCCGGACCTTCGACAGGTCGCGTCCCGATAATGGGACTGACGGCGATCGTCGCCTCGCGCCGTGCCGCGACGGCCGCACGTACCCCCGGCACCTGCAAGATCGTTCCGATGGACACCACCGGGCTCGACGGGGCGATGACGATCGTGTCCGCCTGCTCGATCGCCGCGATGAGCCCGGCGGGGGCGGTGGCATGCTCCACCCCCTCCAGAGTGATCTCGTCGATGTGCTCACGCGCTCCGTCGCGTACGAGATACTCCTGGAACGCCTTCGGGCCCGTCGGCGTCACGATGCGGGTACGCACCGGCTCCTCACACATGGGAAGCACGCGCGTCTGAACACCAAGGCGCGTTGCGATGTCCGCCATGACCTCCGAGAGCGCCATCCCGTCTGCCAGGCACATGGTGCGGTGCATGTGCGTCGCAAGGTCGCGGTCGCCGATGCCAAACCAGGCGTCTCGCCCGTAGGTTGCAAGCCCTTCCAGGCAGCGGAAGGTGTCTGCGACATAGCCCCATCCGCGCTCGTCCACAACGCCGGCAAGGGTATAGATGCAAATATCGAGGTCCGGGCAGACCCGAAGCCCGTAGAAATCAGCGTCGTCGCCGGTGTTGACGATCGCCGTCAGGTTGGCCTGACCCACCACCTGCGCCAGGCCGTCGACCATCTTCGCTCCCCCGGTACCTCCGGAGAGACAGACGATCACGAACGGTCGGTGGGTCGGGGCATCAACATGGCGCGGCCGCGGATCGTAGCATCGGCCGATTTGCCCCTGCCTACGGCGATGGCGCCGCCCGCCCGCGGCGTGTGGCGATCACCGCCCCCACGATGGCCGCGGTGACGAGCCCGAGCAACACCTTGCCGGCAACCGCCTGGTGATGCACGAGCACCAGCACGATGCTCGACGGCAGATATGTCACCAACATCAACACGACCAGGCTCACGCCAAGCCACGGCAAGATCATGATCGACAGTCGCTCGACCGGCACCTTCGCAAGACCCGATACCAAGAACAGCACCAGCCCGATCGGCGGGTGGATGAGCGCGAGCACCAGGTTGAACACCACGATCAAGCCAAAGTGGGTCGGGTCGATGCCGAACTGGTCGGCGATGGGCGCAAGAAATGGCGCGAAGATGAACAGCGCGGGCAACGGCTCGACGAATACTCCGACCAGCAACAGCAACACGTTGATGGCAAGCAGGAACACGTACTTGTTGTCGGTGAGCCCGAGCAGGAACGACTGCAGCGATTCGCCGAACCCGTTGACCTGCAGCACCTTGGCGAGGATGGCCGAGTCGCCCACCAGGAGCATGACGATGCCGGTTTCGATGCCGGCAAATGTGAGGATGCGTGGAAGGTCGCGCACCGACACCGAGCCGTACCAGAACATCCCAAGCAGCAACGCCACAACAAGCGCGGCCGCGCCGGACTCGGATGGGGTGAACACCCCCTTGAGAATGCCGCCCAGGATGATGAACGGCACTGCTAGGACCGGGAGCGCCTGCCAGCCGGTGCGCGCCACCGTCGCCATCCCGGCGAACTGGCGGCGTTTGAAGAACCCGAGCCGACGCACAACGACGTAGACCGTCGCCGCCTGAAACACGAGCAGCAACATCTCGGCCATCACACCTGACAGCAGCAGATTACCGATGCTCACATTGGCGACGAGCACGCCGTAGGCGATGAACATCACCGAGATCGGCCCGATGGGTCCTTTGATGGAGGCACCCGCGACCACGGCGGCGGCGACCTCCTTCGGGTACCCCTCCTTCACCATGGCAGGCACAAGGAGCGGGGTCATGATGGCCGCGTCCGCCTGCGCCGAGCCGGAGATGCCGGACACGAACGCGGAGGTCACCTGGCACACGTAGGCCATGCCACCGCGCAAATGTCCCACGCAGGCCGCGGCGAACTGGATGAGCTTCTGGCTCATGCCGCTCGTGTTCATCACCTCGGCGACCACGAGGAACATCAACACGACCGTCAACTCGCTGTATCCGCCAAGGCCCATCGTGGACTGGGTGGTTCGAAACGGAAACAGCGTGTCCGTGCTCGAGTAAAACGACAGGCCCGCGATGCCACGTACCGAGACGATCCCGACGATCGACAGCATGAAGATGATCGGGTTGCCCGCCAGGGTGAGCGCCGCAAACAAGATTCCGAGGCCGATGAGCGGTGTCGCACCCACGGCAAGAGCGCCCCAGATCATGAGCCACACCACCAGGGCGAGTGCCGCGCCGGCGCACGCGCCGGTGAGCACTTGGCGCCCTGCGACGGGGCCCTGGCGACGAAGCAAAACCGCGGCGTCGACCGCCTTCGCCAGGTAGTGCACCGTGATGAACAGATACCCGAGCGTCATCGAAACGACACCGTAGAACTGCGGGATTCCGAGCAGGCTCGTGGTGCCCACGAGTGTCTCCCGGGCGACTGCGTAGCGCACCGAGTGCCACAGGCAATAGACCAACAGCAGCGCCAGCGACACGTTGGAGAACGTCCGCACGCCGGCTCGCCACCACGCCGGGCCGCGATCGCGAAGGAAGGTGATGGTGGTGACCTCCCCGAGGCGCACCGCGAGCGACACCCCCATCCAGATGACCCACAAGAACGCATACGAGGCGATCTCGTCGGTTCCGTCGAATGAGAAGTCGAGGACGTACCGGGTGAAGACGGTGACGGCCACGGTGCCCGAACACACAAGCACCGCACCGATCAGGATCACGCGTGTGATATCGGCGATCGCGAGCGACAGGTGCGAACACCACGCTGCCACGCGTTCGTCGAAGTGACGTGAGCCCTGTGCGCGCACGGGGATGAGGGACGCGTCGTTCACGATGGGATGCTGTCACGTGGCCGGGCGCACATGCGCCCGACCACCTGACATGTCACTCCGCTACGAGGTCTTGCAACCCGCAGGAAGCGCGGCCGGCGCCGCCGGCGGGCCCATTGACGCCTTCAGATCCTGAATCTGCTTCAGGAAGTCCTTGGTGTCGGCGTTCGCCGCGAGCTCGTCGAGCGCGGGCTGGGCCTTCTTGGCAAGTGCAGCGCGGTTCGCGTCGCCCGCCGAAGCGAAGGTCATGCCGGCGTCGCACAGCACCTGGACGAAGTTGGTGGCGCCCGGCGCGGGAGCGGTGAACACCTTGATCGAGTTGCCGGCAAGGTTCTTGCCAGCATCGGTCAGGATCTTCTGCTGATCGGCCGAGAGCTTGTCCCACTGCGCTTGGTTGATCACGACGGCGGCCGGGAACGGCCACAGGGTGACGTCGGCGGTGACGTACTTGGCCGCCTCGTTGAACTTCTGGGTGACGATCAGGCCGTAGTTGGCCTCAAGGCCATCGATCGCGCCGCTCTTGAGTCCGGGAAGGACGTCGGGCAGTGGCATCGGCGTCGGGACGGCTCCCAGGGCCTTCAGCGCACTCACCATGACTTTCGACGACGGCGCACGGAACTTCTTGCCCGCGAAGCTCGCGACGCTCGTGAAGGCGGCGGTGCGTCCGACAGGCTTTCGCAGACCACCCTCGAGGATTCCCAACCCATGCAGACCGATCTTCGTCGGTCCGGCGGCGCTGTCGAGCATTCCCTGCCCGATCTCGCCTCCGAGGATCTTCTCGTCGAGCGGGTAGTTGGTCACCAAGAACGGCGCCTGCAACGGCTGGAAGACGTTGACGCCCTTGCTGTCCCAGACTGCCGTGGACACCCCCGCCATCTCGATCGTGCCACCGGACACGTCGTCAAGCAGCGTGACGTCGTTGCCACCGGACGCTCCCGGTATCGGCTTGATGGTGATCTTGCCGCCGGAGGCCTTGGAGACCTCGTCCGCGAACGCCTGCACGGCGATGCCGTACGGGTGCTGCAGGGTCGTCACATATCCCAGCCGCAGCGAGATCGTGTCGCTTGTCGAACTGGTCTTCGTGTCGCTCGATCCGCACGCGCCGAATGCGACCGTTATGGCTCCGGCACCGGCGAGGGCGACGACTGTACGTCCGAACCCCTTCATGAACCCCCCTTTGTTCTTGAAGAACCCGCACGGTTGCACCCGCAACCGCCTGCTGTGTGTGGTCGCTGGCCGACCGGCCGGTCCACGCGGCCGAACATTACACCTTGGTTACGCAGAGGTTGTCAACATCCGCACGAAGTCCGAAACCGGGCGCAAACCCTTGCGGCGACAGGCTTCGGCCGCATTAAGATTCCATCATCGTGGCCATTGACTCGGTGTGGGTACGTGACATATGCTGCAACTGCTGACGCACCACAAAGGGTCACCCGATCCCGAGTGGGCTTGAGTGCGTTTTGTGTGCGCCACCCTTCCATCCTGAAAGGGGGAATGCCAGATATGGCAGATATGTTCGCCGTGACGCAGATCCCAGGTGCCGAGACGGGAGAGATCCCGCCGTCGCCAGTCGATCGTGACGAGAAGACCGCTTTTATCTACTCGCTCGTTGACCCCATCTGGGACATCGACACACTTCCGCTGACCTACACCAACTCGCGTTGGTCGGCGTTTTTCTACCGGGCTGACGAGAAGGCCCTCCGTCGTGTGGTCCCTGACTGCATGGACATCGAGGACGATATCGTCGAGTTCTGGTACGTGGATCACAACCACACCATGCTCGGCCCGTACGGTGAGTGGGGCGCGACCGTTGCAGCAAGCCACAAGGCTGGCGACGGCAAGACCTACTACGCCGGTTACTACCCGTACATGTACCTGACCCAGGACGCCGCGATCGACGCCGGTCGTGTGCTTGGTTTCCCGAAGAAGGAAGCCTTCATCCGCGTGCTTGAGCACGGTGGAGCGCCTGACGATGGTTACGGCTTGGACACCAAGCAGTACCAGTTCAATCACTTCTCGTTCCTCATGATTCGTAACGGGTATGTGATGCACTCGGCAACGGGTAAGTACGACGACGCTGATCTTCCGGCAAAGCCGGCGTTCTACGGCAATACTGAGTACGGCCGTATGAACATGAAGGTCGTCACCGCTCCGGATCTTTCCACCTCCCGTTGGGAGCTGGTCTACCTTCCGTCGCTGGTCACCAAGGACCTCGCAACGGCAATGGGTCGTCCGGACACCGAAGGTTCGCACCGCTTCCAGGTGAAGCCCGAGTCGATTCGCACCGCGAGCGCCGGCAACATCAACTGGTTCATGCAGGCGACTCCGTACGACAACCTCGGTCACGAGCTTCCGCCCAAGGAGCTGCTCGGTCTCATGACCTTCAGCTTCGACCTCATCATCCCGGCAGGTCAGGTCCTCTGGACCGAGACCTACACGCGTGATGAGACCTGGGCTGGTGCGGCCAAGCCGTACCGCTTTGGACTCCGTCACCGCTTCCCGAAGCCCATCGGCCTCGGCGCCTAATCGACTCAGAAAGGAGCATCATGGGTCAGCAATTGAATGTGACCAGCGTCCCCTGGATCGAGTCCGGCGATGCGCCGCCGCTTGCACTTGACCGTGACAAGCGTGACATCATCTCGCAGGGTGTCGCAGATCCGCTCGTCGACTACGACATTGTGCCGCTGACGTACACCAACTCCCGTTGGAGTGCGTTCTTTTACCGTTGCACCGAGGCAGATCTGAAGCACGTGCTTCCGAAGTGTCTCGAGCTCGAAGACGACGTCGTCGAGTTCTGGTACGTCGATCACCTCCATACGGGCCTCGGTCCGTACGGCGAGATGGGCGTCACCGTTGCCGCTTCCTGCAAGAGTGGAGATGGTAAGACCTACTACGGTGGGTACTACCCCTACATGTACCTCACGCAGGATGCTGCTGTGTTCGCTGGACGTGAGCCCTTCGGTTTCCCGAAGAAGATCGCGTACATCATCACGCAGGAGCATGGTGGCAAAGAGGATGATGGTTACGGTGGATTCGGCAACGACTACTTCAACTTCACGATGGAGCGTCGCGGCTACCTCATCCACACCGCAACCGGTCGCTACGACGACGCTGAGCTTCCCGCGAAGCCGGCGTTCTACGGCGATCCGAACTACGGTCGGATGAACCTCCGTCTCATCACCCAGCCGGACCTCAAGACCACGAAGTGGGACCTCACGTACCTCCCGTCGGAGGTCACCGAGGCGACCGCTCGTGCAATGGGCCGTCCGGAGACTGTCGGTCAGCACCGCTTCCAGCTCAAGCCTGAGTCGATTCGTACCGCTTCGGCGAATGCGATCCGCACCTGGGCGCTGCAGGCAACGCCGTTCGACAACCTCGGCGCGATGATGCCGGTCAAGGAACTCATCGGTCTGATGAGCTTCAACTTCGACCTCATCATCCCGGGTGCAGACACCATCTGGACCCAGACGATCGAGCGTACGGACGAGGACATCGCGGACCTGCTCTTCGCGACCCCGTACCAGTACACGATGCGTCACCGCTTCCCGAAGCCCCCGGGCGTCTAGTCCGACTTCGTTTCGAAGCATCGGGGGTCGGAACCATCTGGTTCCGGCCCCTTTTTTGTTGTCCGAACGTCCGGCTCTACGATGGATGACGTCATGACGTTCCACCACCCGCAGGAGCCTCGCGAACATGTCACGAATGACCGTCACGACCGGCAACGATCTTCCCGGATGGGAGATCACACAGGTACTCGGGGAGGTTTTCGGACTCACCGTCCGCACCCGGCACCTGGGCTCACAGATCGGCGCGTCGCTCAAGTCGCTCGTCGGCGGTGAGCTTCGCGGCATGACGCAGATGCTGGCGGAGGGCCGCATGGAGGCCATCGAGCGCCTTCGCGAGGAAGCGGCCGTCCTCGGCGCCGACGCCATCATCGCAATGCGCTTCGACAGCTCGGACTTCGCCCAGATGGGAACGGAGATCTGCGCGTATGGCACCGCGGTTCGCGCCGTGCGTCGCTGACTTCAGCTCCGTACCCGTCCCCGGAACTGCACGACCGCCTCGGACGGCCACCCCCTACGTGTACCCCCTTCCCCACGTGCGTGCCCGTCTCCATTGCGCCCGAGATTGCTGACGACCTTTGAATCACCGTCGGCCGACCTACCGATCCGCACTCGACATCCCTCGACGCACGCACGGGCGTGTTGCGGTACTCGTGCACCGCAGGTCATACGCCGCTGGGTGACTGCTCCGCCAGCGGAGCACGGCCACTGCGACCTCGCCACGATCGGCCAGCATCCTGTGGACGTGCAGAGGAGGCTCTGGTCGGTAGGTGTGCATCCGTACCCTGCCCCTCCCAAGTCGTGCACCGGATGCGGAGCTTCGACAGACGCCTACGTGTACCGCGCCGACGGAGCTCGGCCATCACTAGCCCGCCTGTCAGAGCGCGCCAGTGCAAGCCATGGCCGTTTGGCAGGCCAAAGTTGCGTGGGTAGCGCTGGCGGGGTGTGTGTGGCCGGGTGGAGAAGGAGAACCACCACAGCCGACGAAGATGTGCACGACAAGTGACAGCTGTGCGGCGCAGGAGGTGCCCATGAGGGTGATTGCGGTCTCAAATCAGAAGGGTGGGGTGGGCAAGACCACCACAGTGGTCAACCTGGCCGCGGCGGCGCGCAGGCGGGGCCTTCGCGTGCTCACGATCGACGCAAATCCGCAGGCGCACCTTTCACGTCACGCGGGGGTCGGACCCGACGCCGTGGGATTGTCGGCGCTTCTACGCGCCGCCGCGAACCTTTCGCTCGACGAGGAGATGATCCGCGCCGTGCTCGATCAGGAGCGACATAGCGGATTTGACTGCGGGGACATCATCCCCGCCGAGGGCACCCTCGACGACGACAGCGCGGTGCTGCTGAACGTCAGCGGACGCGAGCAACTCCTCCGCGAGGTCCTTGCCCCGATCCACGACGAGTACGACGTCGCGATCATCGATACCTCACCCGGCTTCGACCTCATCGCCACAAACGCCTGGGTGGCCGCCGACGCGATCCTCGTGCCGTGCCCCCCCGAGGTCTATGCGCTCGAAGGTCTCGCCAAACTCGCCCGCCACCTCGCCGAGGTACGTCACCGGTTGAACCCGGATCTTCGTGTGCTTGGCATTCTGCTCACCCTCGCCGAGCTGCACACCATCGACGGACGCGCAACAGCCGACGCCCTGCGGGCCGGAGCCCCATGGCCGGTCCTTCGTCAGGTCGTCTCAAAGCGCGTCGCATACCGCCAAGCGGCGAGCGAGCGGATTGCGGTGCATCAACTGGATACGGAACTCGGCCGCGTCTGGGACCGAATCGCCGAAGAAGTCATGTCCGATGTGAGGGAGGTCGCAGGTGTCTAGCTCAACGCAAACCGCTCGTGAGGGTGCGCTCGCAAAGCTCGCCGCCGAAGCCGCCCGCTTTGAACATCCCACCGAGCGCGAGGCAATTGGCACATTGTCAACCTCGCCCGCCCCCGCACCGGCGCGCATACTCGCCTCGGCGCCATCACCGGCCCCTGTGGCTCGTACGCCAGAGGCGGCGCACCGCGACGGCTACGTGCCCGTGGCCGTGGCGCCCGAGCGGGGCAACACGCGTCCCGTGGTGGCGGTCGACGGACGCCTGCACATGCGTGTGGCGACCCAGACGCTTGTCGATGTCGACGCGGTGGTTCGACGCTGGAAGGACGCCGACCCCGTCGCCCTGCGCGACCTGGAGCGTGCCACCCTCGTGCGCATCGGGCTTGCCATGGTGCTCGCAGATGTCCGCCAAAACGGCACCGACGGCGCGGTAGGGGAGGCCGTTCGCGCGGCGCTGGACCCGCAGATTCGCCATACCGACACCCAAATGCCCGCGCTCTCGCGTTGGCTCAGGCGCTCACCGGAGGATTGAGCCGGGCCTTCGTCCGCGCCGACTTGAGCCGGGGTGTGCGTGTCACGACAACCTGGTTGATCCAGCCAGCTCGTGCGTCGAGCACACGCTCACGGGTAAATCGATAGCTCGGGTCCACTTCGCTGATTGCCTCGCATGCGCGCATGATCGCCGCAACGTTGTCGCGATCGCGCGCACACGTCGATCCGAGCGTTGTAAACAGTGGTGCACCGAGCGCATACGCCTGCCACTCGAACTGACCGTCGCGTTGGACAAAGCGCTCGTTTTCCAGCAGGCCGTAGAACTTCCGGGCAATCGGCGGCAGCTCCCGAAACGATCCCCAATCAAGCCATACGCCGGCCTCATTTTGGAGTTGCT
>WBZU01000407.1_pt2 | contig 35994 bp, 24 predicted proteins | sample 5204311 | NCBI WGS metagenome assembly WBZU01 (sample SAMN12344359, study PRJNA552823) | activated sludge metagenome | biome: Activated sludge suspended growth; feature: Nitrification reactor; material: Wastewater; isolation source: activated sludge from nitrification reactor of wastewater...
CCGAGCGGCTGCGCCAGAAGGCCATCAAGGATAGCCACGACTCTCTTCTCTCGATTATTGAGGCATGGGCAGAGCACAAGCGTATTGAAGGCTTTTTCCAGGAGGTTAGAGATACGGCTGAATCTCTATCCGAGGAGGTTCGTGCTGATGTGCTAAATCGGCTGGGCGAGGCACAGCAACTGATCGGCTTATCGGGAGCACTTGATCGGCTATTGAACTGGCGGACACCAGAAGAGCGTTTGGGAAAATTTAATTAGCGAATATATTGTCGTCATTAAAGGATTGTCAGCGTTGTCTGTTTTGGCACGCTCTACTCGTGCTCGAAGAAAACCAATATGACTGACTCGCCGACACATTACGATACTTGGTTCTCCAAGTTGGTTGCTCAAGGGAGTACCGAACCCCGGGCGGCAGTTGCCGTAATTCACCGCTTCCTCGACGGGAAAGCCAGCACGGGGATGTCTCCTGTCCAGCGCGATCAGGCGCTATGGACGAGCTCGTTTTGGCGAAGCTGTCCTGATGAGATATTTCATACTGAGGCGTTCGCGTTAGCGTTCGCAAAGTATCTCGGGCGTGACGGCGCCTTCGATTTCGCCGAGCAGCGGCGAGCATTATTTGTCGCTCCGGATACATGTAAGCGTGCCATTCGATATTCGAAGGCCTTTCTTTCGCCTGACACAGGGCGATGGCGAGAACTTCATCGCCTTCTTGATCATGAGGTCAAAGGCTATCGAGGGTTTGTTCGAGAGTGTCTAGCCATATCCAGGCGCTACATGGGGTTGCGCAGGGATGCCGATGCAGCATATCGGAAACTCTCTCGCTTGCCGCTAATGGATTTAATCGTTCTTGCGAGCATGTCTGCCTTCAAAACGGAGTTGCCTCCATTTTTGGGTGTCGCGCCTCCAAATCGCTTAATTCCAAGTCCTGAGTTCCGATATCCGCTTTTCACTGAAGCAGTAGCTCGGCTGCTTGCACGGCGATTGGCCGATTGTGCTGAGGAAGAACTGTTGATCACCGAGGAGCACATTCGGCGTGCTTTTCAACGGCAGATGTATCCATTACTCCGAGCAAACCATTTTGATGGAGGGCTCTGTAGTCGGAATCTGCATACGTTCGAGTGCTATGTCGATGCGCAACTTCGGCTTGACGCCTTTCGACAGAATGAGATTTCGAATTTCTGTTTCGATGGTTTCAGCGTAGCGGATCAAGGGAGAACAAGCGAAGAGTTAGATTCAGCAATTCGGCCTTTGGCATGCTTTGAACCTTGGGTTGGAAGCACCTTGCGAGGAATGATACTCAGGGAGCACTGGAACAGCGTTGGCTATTCACAGTGGGAACAAGGGGCTCGCGTGACAGGTGCGATGGCCCCTGCAGACGGGAGTCTCCCTCCTCTCGCCAAAGCGTTTGCGGACCTCGCAATTCTCCATGACCTCTATGGCCTAGACAGTAAGATCGATCTCGGTGCCGGTGTTTTCGTTCATCTCGATCAAGCATGCTTGTTCTTAGAGTTGGCAAGGGACAACTACCGAAACACCCTGCTCATTCCATTTGCCCAGGCGATGTATCAGCACGGAAATTGGGCTGCAGCCTTAGCCGAAGTTGTCGAGTCCGGAATGTTTGATGGACTTCAGCAGCGGTACCCAATTCTTTTCGCGACTTGCGACGAGAAACTGAAAATGCTTCGTCAGTTCACTGTCACAGACGAACATCCCACGGGCAGTGACGTCGCAGCGGCTGCATTGTTGAAATTCTGGGGTAATGACTTAGAGCGAATCGCCGACCCTGTTCACCGACAGAGCGAGTTTCTAAAGGGTAACTTCGCTGAGCAGCCACTGTTGAAACTTGGTGATTTCGTTTTTACCCTGCCATGGGTTCTAACTACGCAGGACATTCCAACCGCGTTGATCAACAATTTACGTCGAGTCAGACAGCGGCGGACTGAGACCAAGAATGAAACAAACAGGATCGAATTGCGTTTGGCTGAGCAAATGCAGCAACGTGGATTCCAAACGGTGGTTGGGTTTGAACCTGATGATGGTGACGGCGAACCGCCTGGAGAAATTGATTTAATTGCAGCGTTGGATGGGCATCTCTTCGTATTCGAGATTAAGTCTGGATACGTGCGGCAAACATTCGAGACTGCCTGGATTCATCGAACGACGACCCTTCGCAAAGCCGGTCGCCAGTTGCAGCGAAAGATTGAATCGCTGCGACTGGCATTTCCTAATGAACTGAAGGAGGCATTAGGGATCGATGCCGTTCCTGACGAGGTTCAAATGCACGGCTGGATTGTCGATACATCTGTCGATTTCGACCGAGAAAGGTTTTCCGGCTACATGAAAGTTAACATGACCGAGGTGATCGTTGCCTTGCAGGACTGTGCTGGCATGCTTATCGGAGATGAGGCGTTGAATACGCTTTACCCGGAAGAATTTTCTGTAGCAAGGTTCGTTGAAGTTTTAGCAGAAGAACTCATTTGGAATGCCATCGAGAAGTCTTAGCTAACGTTAAGTTTCCTTGTCTGATAGGGCGCATGTCCTACGGACTATCAGACAAGTGCATGAGCTAGCAAGAAAGAAGGTGGAGTACCCCCGATGATTGAGGGAGATTTTTTGCACCTCATGAAAAATTTTTCCATGAGCTGCAATGAATTAAGTATTTGATTGTAAATGTATTTTATTGGTTGTTTTTTGGGGATAGAGTTTCTCTTTGGGGTCGGGTTGATGTGTCGTTTTGACCCTGTGTAGACATCTACGATAGGAGAAACTGAAAATGTCGCAAACAGAAAAGTGGGGTGATGCTTGTTTTTACTGCGATGAGTGTGGCGTGCAATTTCGTACGCCGTTCTACACAATTTCGTCGCAAAAGGAGCGTACGGAGTTCTATGACGGAGGTAGGCTTCCGGAAATTGCTGTCAGCAGGTCGGAGTCTGTGGCAACTTGCTGTTCGTACCAGTGCCTTGAGAAGCAACGTGAGAAAATCTTAGCTGCCGAAAATATTCGTCCAAATTACCCCGGGATTGGCCCTACTGAATCGTGTGGGCGCTGTGGGGGAGAGGTAATCACTGAGCAATTCCATCGCACTTGGGTCGAAGAGGTTGCTGAATGCCAATGGGAGCCTGATTTAGGGAATATACGCCCCATAGAAGTCACGACGCTGGCTGTCCTTTGTGCTGAGTGCAGCTTGACGCCAATTGCTAACAAGTGATGCAATTTTCACAAATTGTGATTTTGTAACTTATGCCCATTTGCAGGACGGCTAGACAACACAAGTGCTACCCGTCCTGCAGAACGGGTGAGGATATTCCCAGAGACTTACTGAACCCGTTGCATAGCTAGAACGCTAGCAGCTTCTTTCAAGTCATCGATAGACACTTTTCCTTGCGAGTGAAGTATCAGTAAAAATCCAATTGGATCGGGTAATTCGCGGCCCGACTCGTAACGGGAGCCTCCGGATTGCGTACAACCGAAAAGCTGCCAAAACTCAGCCTGATTAAGTCGCATTGCCTGACGGTAGTCGGCAATATTTTGAAGGTCGAGGTTGTAAGTGATTTCATTAGTCATTTTTGACTCCACGGTTAGATGCTGTCTGCGTTTGCAGTGAGGTGGTTGACGAGCATTTCGCGAAGCGCAGGGTCAACGTAGAACCAGTCACGTTTGAAATTGCACTGCTTAGCAATTTCCTTGAGGTTCGGGTTTGACCCACGAAGCGGCAGCTTCTCGCCACGGGTTGTTATGCTCATTAGAAAAGTAGAGAGCGCCTCAGATGGCGTTCTAAGCGCGCTAACGGAATGGGTGACTGCTTCCTGCTGTTGATATTCCTCCAGCAGTCGGCTGACTACCTTGTTCTTGTAAAAGGCACTGCGCTCGAAATTGCAGGCTGATGCGATGGCCGTCAGACACGGCTTGCCGGCACGTCGGGGGAGTGTTTGGCTATCTTTCTGTAGGTCAGCTAGGTAGCTTTTCAGCGCCTGTTCTGCGGTTGGCCGTTCTGTTGGGCGTTCATCGAGCAAGCTAGTAACAAGCTCCTCCTTGCTGTCGACTGCAATGAAAATTGACTCTCCTGAGCCCTCATGGGGGATGCGTAAAGTTTTTATCCTTTGAGCCATGCATAGACGATGAAGTCTTCGTGTCGAACTGCAATGCTCCTTGGCAATTGCCAGAAGCGAGATGTGGGTTGACATCAACTCCTCGATTGACTGATGCGTAACGCGAAGCCTGTCTGGGCCTGGCACAACTTCCAGATAGCCATCACGGGCTAGCCCTTTGATCGCAAGAGCATTACACCCCAGTTTTTCACATGCTTCTTTCAAGGAGATCGCACCACCAGAGGCTTTAGTTCGGCATTCCTGAACGATGCGCTCAACCTCTGATTTACGAAACAGAATTGATGAAATTGTGTTGCCCAGACGCCCGAGAGACTCAATGTGGCCATTGAGATAGGCGGCAATGAATTCACCTTTGCCATTCTTCGACCAGAAGCGGATCTCCTGCATGACGTATTCGAGCTTGAATACGGCTTCGCTTGGAATTACCTCAAGCAGAGTGCTTTTTTCGAGCATTACTTGATGGAAATTTTTCAGGTCGAGTTCGTGATACCCGCCTTTGTAGGGTGGGGTATGTACTGGTGCGTAGTGCCGAGATTCCTTTAGGAAGTGAAGAACGCTGACGGGGAGTTCGAGTTGCTGTGCAGCTTGGCGCTCCTGGATGATTTCCCCCTCAGCTTTAATTGTCACCGTAAAGCCTGCCGCATCTGCGATGAAGCGCCTTTGTTCACCCAGCACAACTTCCTTGAGATTAACTCTCCCTGTACTTGCCCATTTGTTTAGCGTTCGGGGATCGACATTGATCCTTTTAGCGAGCATTTGCCTCGACATGTATCGTTGGTCTTCGCCGACTCCATCAAGCATTCGATGGTCGACAAGACCATCTCCCCACTCTTCGCTACCGAAGCGGATCATTTCCTCTCGGAGGAAAATGAAATCCGCAGAGTTTTTGCGCTGCTTAAACATGGAAGTGTAGAAATCGCTAAAGCGCTTCCGGATACTGATTCCGTCAGCGTTAGTGTGTTTGTCGAGCTTGCGCAGAAATTCATGAAAATTTGCAGGCCAGTTTGAAAGCGTCGCCGTCGCCGCTCTCATTACATCTGTGCGACCATCGATTTGCTCCACTGAGCCAGTTTTTAGTGCCTGATTTCCTATGGCCACGAGCAATTCGAGGATAGATCGTAAGGGTAGAGCCCAAAGTGCATCGACAGGTAAGGATTGATCTGCGACTTCCGGCTTGCTGGTGCGATGAAGTTTTGCGTAGAGCAAACGCATCAGGTCGATTTCTTCTTTCGATGCAGGCTGAGTCACTACTCGATTCAAATTTTCACCGCACTTGCATTTGAGTAGTCCTGGCCGGAACCATGTCAGCGGTGTGTTGCAGACAGGACAATCACTCAGCAGTCGGGTGCCGTGGGTAGGGCAGGCAATGGCAGCGCTGAGATCCCAGAATGCATCAATAAATCCGGTTTCAGCTGCGCAGCATTGGCAGAGCGCCGGCTTCTTGAGCCTCAGGGGGCTATAAGTAAGCGAGCCCCCAAGGACGTGGCCTCGGAGTTGAAATTCCTTGTTGCCGTTCTCTGCACGATAGGTGTATTGCTTCAATAGTTCCGGCGTGCAACCCAGAACAGAGGCCAGCTTGTTAACCTTAAATCCAGGGCTAACGATCTCACTTTGCTCGAATCCTGCCAGTGAGAAAACGTGCCAAGGGGAATCGTATCCGTTGGTTTCGCTGACGCGCAGTGCATAGCCGAGAAGGCTCTCGGTAGGGTGGGGTGCGGGAGTTCGGGGCAGCAAGGTCACTTGGTGTGCTCCCCTTTGCTGCCTTTGCGGCGTGCTGCGCCACGGTGAGGAAATGCAATTTCAACGCGCGTTCCAATCTTTGCAACGCGATCAAGTAGATCGGTCGTTGGGTTGATCGAGAAGTCGCGTGAGAAAGGAGCAATCGATTCAGCGCTCTGAAAGCCCATCTCTACGGACTTCTTGAGTGCGATTTCAAAATCCTCGAGGGAAATTGAGCGTCGATTTTCGTCTAGCGCCATCCAAACTGCTGTGCGAAGAATCTTGGTGATGTAACCCATCAAACCGCCTGACGCGCAGTGAAAGCGAAATGCCATCTCGTCCGACGAAAGATCGGGTAAATCAAAGTGAAGGGCGATCTGTTCGTGAAAAGCAGCCAAGATGCCTGCAAATTCGGCGCGGTGATCGGCAACATTCCACTTGAAGCGTGGCATGACGACCGGGGCCATGAATCGTCCAGCCAGTTGTTCGTTAGCACGGAGAACATCGATGCAGTTCGGGAGGCCGGAAACGACAATTGCTACTTTGCTTTCGTCGACGATCATCTTTAACCAGTCTGCGACATGGTATGCAATCTTGGAGGAGCCTTTGTCGACGAAATGCTGAAACTCATCCACAACGACCATGCGTGTTTGACACTCACTCAATAGGTGCTGCAAGCGATATGTTTTGACTTGCTCGGTGCCCTTGTCGAACTTAGGGTCGCCAAGTGTGTGCAACATGCGCTCAGCAAGACCCTTAACCGTTGGTTTCGCTGGTGTTCGTACTGAGAAAACAGGTACATGCATACCTTCTGCTGTACGGAGACGAGGGTGTGCCATCTCCATATTTTCCAAAGAGCGAGATTTCCCTGTACGGGACTCCCCGATGATGGGCAAACAGATGGGTTCCTTTGCATCCTCGGCGTAGCGAAAGCATTGTTCCAGTTGTGTGGTGGCGCATACGAATGCGGTATGAGGGACGAGAGTGTCTTCAATCAGGGTTTTGATATTGGTCATTTGCGTATTCCTTAAGCTTGAAAAATTGAATTTGAATTGCGGTTTTGTTGAATGGGGGTGAAGCGCTTGATCGGTCCTGAGGGTTCGATTTGAGAATCGAATGGCTTTGCCGAACCGGTGTTTGCTTCAAATCCTTTGTTCGGAGCGCCAGAGTCGGGGGACGCCTCATCGGTATCTGAGGGGCTAGATTTCGCCGCCTTTTCCTTTTGCTTGGCACGCTTATCAGCTGCACGGTTTGACCGCTCAACCGACTTTTTCCAGCGGCGTTCTGTGCCAAAAAGCTCGCGGATCTTTTCCTTGGCTTCAAGCCAGACCGTTGGGTCATCGTATTTGTGGAGTTGGGTGGCTGCGTATTTCTTGCAGATCTTGTGCTGCCACTCGCTCATTCCTTTCGCATACTCCTTGGCAATTGCAGGAACAACCATGACGGACTTGTCCTGCAATGAAATGACATGAATTTGACCGATGTCTTCCGGATTGACGCGAATCTCAACTTCTTGCTTGTCTCCATATTTCAGGCGCAACTGACTCAGTTCTGGGGAGTTGTAGTACAAGCAGTCATATTCAATGCCCTTGTGACTAAGGGAGCGGAACATGGCTTTGCCACCAATCGCGTCTAGCAACTTCGGATCAGCGGGAAGACGAATATCTTCAAAGGCGATCGTGTTTTTCCATGCATCGTTTGGTGAGACCTTGAGTGCACGGTGTGGCTTCTGGTGGTAGTGATCCACCACCCATATATTGATGGCTTCCCGGAGCGTACTAAGCCGGATGACGGCGTGCTTGCTCGGGTCGTAATCGCCTTTATCGAAAATATTGCTGAATGTGGTGCCAGGGTTGCTATGCGCCACCCCACGGTTCAGGCTGCCCAACACGCGTTCGATTTTCCCTTTGAACCAAGGGGTTTTGCGGGCGGAGTAGTGAATTTCTACACCGAGCATCAGGCATGCGCTTTCGAGGCTGTCACTATGAAACTCCATGCCGTTGTCGACCACGAGTTCCTGCATGACGCCATAAGCAAGCCAGTCATTGACTAAGCCAGGTTGGCTTTCCTTTAAGTAGGTCTTCGGCCTAAATGCATGTTGGAGGCACTTCGCTACGGTCAGATAGCTAGGATCAGCAAAGCTAACGTGAATACCAAGGATGCAACGCGTGTGATCGTCGATGCAGGCCGTAATCCACGGGCGACCGAGTGGCAATCCGGTTTGGTCATCGATTACCATCATGTCCAAGCGGGTGTGGTCGATTTCGGCACGTTCGAGCGGAAGCGCGGTGATGCGATGGCCTTGAACGGAGCGAAATTTGTTATTGGCCGCATCGCGTCCGTAACGCGCGACATAACGGTCATACGCAGGAATTTCATCGATCATGCCTTGAAGCAGCCGCCGGGTTGGCAGTTGGAGTTGAACATCCGTTGGCAGCAGCTTGTTTTCGCGGATGACTTCTAGCTGTGCTTGTTCAAGCACCTCTTGAGCAGTTGGGCGCTCCCGCGTCATGTAAAGACGATCAATCACATCCTGTACGATGCGAACAACTTCGGATGAGAATCGCGGAGTCCGGTTTCCCCGCTTGTGGATTTGGCTGATCAAGCGGCTTATTGAACGGCCTCCTTCAATAAAGCGCTTACGCCAACGGCAGACGGTTGTGAAATGCGGTCGATTATCGGGGCACCCCAACTTCTTCCATATGCGATCAATAGCGGGGTTGAGGATGGTATAGGTCGCAGGAAGGTCTTGTGTTTCCTTGGCGTAGAGATACCTAACCTTGGCGCTTTCTGTTAATTCCGTCTTTCCTTTGGCAACCAGCGTTGCCTGAATCTGGTTGTCCTCAGTAGCCTCGATCTTGTTCTGGCTAATGAACGTTAATTCATTGCCGTACATGCCAAGAAGGTCGGTTTCCGTGTGCTCGATAATTCGCTTTGTGGACTGTTCTTCAAGTTGCCAAATCGCATCATCAACTTTTCGGAGGAGGGTGTAGGGCTTGTTATTGATCGAAACTAATAGGCCACTCTGGAAGCATTTAGTAGTCATTTTTCACCCCGATTCGTGTTGTGCTTTAGGACAGAGAGATGCGTCAGCTCCTTTTCAATGTCACACCAAAGATCGCCATCAAGAATCAGGCGATAGATGTCTTTCCGGGAAATCTCCACGTCGCTGGCTGCTTGCAATTGCTCAATTGTCATTTCGGGTATTTGGGCAAAGATTTGCCTGACCTTTTCACGCCGAAGGCAGGAAACTTCTTCGCGCCCATATGCCAAAAGTGCCTTCATGTTGTAGAGCCTGATTTTTCGACCCAGATCTTCTCCAAGCACGACTTGGTATTCATAGCCAAGGTTTGGCAGTGCAGCGGATAGCAGCCTTGTTCGCGTCGCTGTCTCAGGCCGTCTAGCCTCAAAAGCTGGTTTGATTTCCCAGAATGCCTTCCGGTGCGGTGTCTTTACGAGGATGTCTGGGTAATGAACGTACTGTTCACCGTTCATCATGAAACGGATTTCGCAGGGTTGTTCTTGAAAAAAGTGGACATCGGGGTCTACTTCAAGAAGCCGGAACGCATTCAACTCATTAATGGATTCCCATTGCAGCATCCGATTCATCTTCCGGCTTGGAAACTTACCGGTCGCTCTTGCGCGTGATCGTGTTACGACCTTTCTGGCCCGGGTTTTTCCGGCTTCTGGGAAGGTGATTGTTACGAGTTGCTGAGGCTTCATTGCCTCCTGGTTTTTCGCTTTTTGCATGATTTACACGCAAGCGGTGCCGGGCTGTCGCTGTGACCAGCGGCAACAGAACGTGACGTCATTGTTGGCGAAATGCCACGTTTGACTTGTCACTAAAGGGCATCTAGACTGAAACTTCTCACGGAATCAACTTCGATGCACCGACGGCTTGGGTACGCTACCCAGGCCGTTTTCTATTTCTGTGTGTGTCTCGGCAAAGCTTTGCTTTCCTTTCTATGGTTTCGATTAGTTAAGAAAAATTGATCCTTAGGAATGTTGTCTAGTCGGTTCCCCCTTTCTTCTCCACGCCCGAAGGCTTTAGAGCTTTCAGCCAGTTATTGAAGTCCGCTCGCAGGGCAAATTTTCCGCGCCTGTTCGGAATCGAAAAAACCTCAATAGGTAATTGGCCTCGACGCAGCGCTTGACGGAAAGCTGCGCCCGTTTGGTACCCCAAACCAAGGAACAATTCTTTGCCTCCGATGAGCGGCGTAAATCCTTCGCCAATGCTCGTCCTGGGAAATTCGTTTTCAGATAAATCGTTGTGCTTCATGGTGTTTGGGTCGTGCTTTCAAGTTCGTTGCTGTAACGTCAAGATACGCGAGGTACCTTCTCGTTACAGCCCCCTTGGGCGCCTGTTTCGAGTAAAGTTTTGAACATTGATTTACTCGAATGGCGACGAAAATTGATGGGGGATGAACCCGTAAGAAGGCGCAGACCGTTGATGCCTGCAGCGCCTGATGCGTTGAAGCACAGGCGTTTGGCTGATCGCTTGGATGGTCTAGCCGGAATGGCCTGGGCCTATTCCGTTCTGCACTTTTCGGGGATGTCGGCGAGATCTGCCGGGATTTACTTCACACCAGCAGAGCACCTGATTACTGCTGGAAATGGTTACTCAGCAGATTCAGGCGTCTTTAATTACTACCTGAAAGGTACGCGCAAGCCGGTTTCGGGGCCACGAGGAAAAAATGGGGTTGACCTAATCGCAGCTGTTGGCAGAGAGGAGTACGGGAGCAGGGCAAACTCCTGGTTAGAACATCCTCTTTGGAAGATCTTTTCTCGAAACGTGTCTCAGGAATACTTGGCCCTATTTTGTGCACCGGAAAAAATCCCCTTACACATTGTTCCTTACTTATTTGCCAAAGACTTATCGGCGATTCCGGTCGAGCGCGCACCACGAATACTTCGTGCGCGAGACTTCTTGTATGTCTGTGCGTTCTACCGAGCGTTTCATGCTGGAGGATATCCATCGACACTGGTGCCATTAATCAGATATCTCGTACCTCAAGTTTGTAGTCTTGATCCGATTTTCAGGTACATACATGCCCCATTTATGAGAATGCTTGAGGACAATTATTTCAAGACCGATGAGCAGGTTCTGGATGCTTGGCCTGTAGAGGAACCTCCTTGTTTTGATCCCAAGTATTCTGAAGACATGTTTGAGAATGGCCCTTGTCCGCTGAATGGCACGGGAAAGGCGAAACATGTCTGTGAGCGATGTGAAATAGGTGGCGGTTTAAGTGCGTCTGAATTTGATTGGGATACCTAGGAGCAGTCGTCTGTTTGTTTAAGCAGAGTGCTTCGTGAAATAGGCGTCCCCAGCTTTTTTGCATGGGGTTCCTATTTCATTCTGCTGTGTTGTTAGTTGCCGCGACATTAATGAATTGTAGGTTGCTCCTTCAAAGCCGCAATGATTGCTTCGAAGTTCTCTTTTGAGCCTACATAACGTTGTTCCGAGGCCATGAATGCCTGAAAGGCTGCCAGGTTGGAAATGATTTCTTCCGCTAGTGCGAGAGCGGTCTGACCTTGTTGATTGAGACGATTAGCAAGGCTGGGTTCTTGATTCAAAAGATGTTGAATTATTTTTGTGTCGGCCATACGGACTGCCGTATGCAGAACGGTCTGGCCACCTTTGGCTGTGAAGTTCTTTGTGTCGGGCTTGCTCTGCAATATCGCTTCTGTGCATTTTATGGATCGGCCAGTGATTGCTGCATGTAATGGCGTCCGGCCCTTGTAGTCTTGGGTATTTATATCGGCACCTGCGGATAGCAGTGCTTTAACCAATACTTCGTCGTCAGCATCTGCTGCAAGCATTAGCGCCGTCTGTCCTTTGAAGTCAGGAAGATTGACCTGTTCAGGCCAAGCTGCAATCAACATAAGTATTGCTTGTCGCCAGTTATCCATGTGCTCTTTGACTTTATTTACCTCGTGACGGAGATGAGGTGGGATGGCTGCCTTTATTGCAGGTAAGTTGCTCGTAAAAAAATTCCGCATCTTTATCCAGCTCATCAATACCGTATCCCCACGGACTTCTTTGATGCGATCCTTCCTGAATTTCTTGGCGTTTGACTTCAGCCACTCTTGCAACCCCTCCTGATTCCCTTCGAAGATTAATGGAATGGTTTCCTTTATGTAGGACTCGGCTTGTGTGGCAGCGATAGGCCGTAGGTTTCGGAGCTTTGGGTATGGTTTATACAGATCAGTCCAGAAATACTCGCTTGCCCATCGGGCTGCGTCCTCCAGAGAAGGGAGTTCTCCATCAAACATGCCGAAATCCCTCATGTTTCGGAAATATTTTTCATGATTTCCCGGAAGTAGGCGCTGGTTGGCGACGGCGCAGGCGAGTGCGTCTCTGGCAATTTCTCCCCTGGCGGGCCCAAAGTTCCTTTCAGAGCATGCATCCAAGGCTTCGCGAAATAACGATGCCGCAGTGTTGAAGTCATTTAGTGCTAAATGGTGTTTTGCCTCGTTCTGAAGCAAAGGGGCTTTCCATTGCGCGTAGGCTGGATATTGTCTAGCCTCGGCGAGTAATTTTTCGACGGTATGCTGAACATCTGCTGGGCGATCTTTCGAGCTGCAATTCAGTAGAGTGTTAAGTTGGATGCTGGTCGCAGCAATCAATTGGCCAGGGTTCGACGCCAGTTCGCGCATGCGGCAGATGGCGGCATGCAGTGCATTTTTCGAAAGTGATGAGTCTTGCGCGATCTGGCTGACAATCCAGTAATCGTTCACTTCACTGAGAATGCGCCATGGCGATCCGGTCCGTAAGCGATCAATCAATGCGATGCAGCGTTTGTCAGCCTCAAGTTCGTCCATGAGGCGTTGTGCTTTGTTTCTGACATGCGCCGGGAGCGCACTCTCATCAAGCGTTACCAAGTCCTCCAATGGCTCACCAGGCTGGAGTTGCGCGAAGCGGCGAGAAAGGATTCCTGCCAATTCTTTATAGGCGGAATCAAATCGCGATGGCAGAACACACTGCGAAATCTCCACTCAGTTGACCACCCAAACGCATCGCACCTGACCAGGCAATCTCCTCCGACCTGACCACCCATCTCGTCCAGTTGACCACCCCGCCGAAACGGGGCGGAATTTTCAGGTCGAAGGCGCTCAGGTTTTCTTCGCCCGAACCTTGCGCATCGATTCCCCCTTCAGTTCCATGAAATGCGCCCGATGCACGATCCGATCAAGAATCGCATCGGCCACGGTCGGATCGTTGAACAGGTCGTACCACTTCTCCGGCGGGAACTGGCTGGTGATCAACAGCGATCCCTGCAGCAACTGCTGATCAATAATATCCAGCAAAATCGGTCCAAGATGGACATCGATCCCGCCGATACCAAAATCGTCAATAATCAACAGTTGCGTCTTCACCAATTGACGCCTCAGCTTTGGCAGTGAGCCATCAGCCTGCGCCGTCACCAGATTCTCGAAGAGTAGCGTTGCCGTCGTGAAATAGACGGAATACCCTGACCGACACGCTTGCTTCCCGAAGGCGCAGGCCAACCAGGACTTGCCGGTTCCCGTCACTCCGGTCAGCGCCAGATTCTGCCGTCGGGCAATCCAGCCACAATCGCCCAAGCTGGCGACCATCGCTGCATCGATCCCCCGGGTTGCCCGGTAATCGACATCCTCCAGGCAAGCGGAGGGCTGGCGCAACTTGGCCGATTTCAACAAACGCTCAATCTTCCTGCTGTCACGATCATTCACTTCAGCATCAAGCAGCATGGCAAACCGCTCGTCGAAACTCAGCTTTTGCGTCTGCGGCTCGTCCAACTGGCGGTTCAGTACCCGCAACATGCCATGCAGGCCGAGCGCCTGCAGTTGGGTTGTCGTCTGGTGATTCAACATGCCACACCTCCTTGTTGTGCGTAGTATTCAGCGCCGCGTAGATTGCCGTGTTTCTGCACCCAGGCCGTCGGCTCCACCGGCAGGCGCTGATCGCTCCGATTGCTGATGATGGTTTTCAGGCGCGGGAACGAGAGCACACCGATCTTCATTGCGAATGCGCATGCGCTATCCAGGCGATCATGGTTTTGCTCCTCGCGCACCCAGCGCCGAAGATTGCGAACCGATTTCACCCCATTGGCGAAATCCCGCCGCTGTTGCAGGTTGCCGCGCACCCAAGCCAACACATTCGGGCCAACGTTCTCGGCCCATTCCAGCATGGCATCCGGGTCTTGCTCGCTTTGCCGCAGATGTTGGATCGGCATATGCTCCTGAAGCGTTCTATGGCCCGGCGACGCCAACAAGGTATGGCTGGCAATCCGATGACGATTCAGCAATACCTCGATCGTCGTGCTGGTCGCCCGCAGGTCGACCACATGCTTGCGGTATTGGTAAGGGACCGAATAGAAACTGCCGGCATACTCAACGTGGTAATCCTCGCCGACGCGAACCTTGTATTTCCAGGCCACGCACTCATAGGCATGAACCGGCAGCGGACGCAGTGCTGGTTCATCGAGTTCAGCAAATCGCTGTGCCCGACTCTGCTTGTATTTCTTGCTGATCTTGTGGTTCAGCAAGTAAATACGCTTGGCAATCTCGACATTGAGTTCATCCACACTGAAGAAGGTCCGCTTACGCAACGGCGCCAGTACCCAGCGCTGCACGATCTGCACACCGACCTCGGCCAGGGATTTATCCTTCGGCTTGCGGCTGCGCGCCGGGTTGATCAGCACGTCATAGTGTTCGGTACAATCAGCATAGGCCGCGTTGGTAATGACCTCCTGCGGCGTGTGCTTGATCACCGCCGATTTCAGATTGTCCGGCACCACTTGCTGCGGCACGCCACCGAAGAACTCGAATGCCTTCACATGGCAAGCGATCCAATCGGCGATCTTCTGTGACGGAACGGCATACGCAAAGGTATAGGAGGAACCGCCCAGCACGCCGACGAACACCTGGGCGGGTGTCTCCTCGCCCGTGTCCGGGTTGGTGATCGGCATCTTCCTGCCGCAGAAATCGACGAACAGTTGGTCACCCGGCTTGTGGAATTGCCGCATGCTCATCCGCTGGGTCTTGAGCCAAGCCTTGTAACGCTTTTGAAATTGCGAATAGCTCAGGCAATCGGCCAGGCGTTCGTGGTTGGCTTGGCGGTACTCTTCCCAGAGCAGACTCAGGGTCATGTCGCGCTGCGATAGCTCCTCGCGGATCACGTCCCAGTCTGCGTTGATCTTGCCTGATGGATACGGGTTACGGGCCGTACCCAAGCGGATGGCGAAGGCTTGATCGTCGAGCGCCGACAACTCGGTAAAGGTCAAGCCGGTGGTTGTCAGCCGGCTACGCAATAGCTCGACCGTATTGTGCGAGAGGGACAGCTGGCGTCCGATGGCGCGGCTGCTCAAGCCCTTGTCGATCAGGCGAAGGATATCGCGCTGAACGGGAATCGGGGTTTTCATGAAATCTCCTTGCTTGCCTTGCGGCAATGTTCCTGAAAGTGAGGAATGCACGAGGCCGGCCGGCACTTGACGCCGGCGCGTAAGGCAAGGAGAATCAACGTGTCACCCGGTAGGAATGACATCTCCAAAGAAGGGCTCTGGACTCGACCTCCTGAGCCCTTCTTGCCATGTGGCCTCGATCTTTACTGCAGCGATCGTGGTCAACTCATGGCGTATCCTCCCTGTGGCTTTGCCGCTGACGCGGCTTGAAGATGTAACGCTCAGGCCAAATCTCTTCGATCCTCAGACCAAGCAGGCTGGCGATATGCAGGGCTACCGCATATGCGGTGATTCGGCCGTGGATCACATTGCTCACCACGCCGCCCGAGACGCCGACCTCGCGGGCAATTTGGGCCTGGGTCTTGCCGAGTCGGCGCAGGCGATAGTTGATCTCGACAGCATCCATGGTTAGTAGAGGTGACATACCTTCTTTCCAAGAGTAGGCTATCTCTCAATAGCCAACGAAATTCTCGATCGCGATAAATATACGCTCAATGAGAACCTCCAATCAAGAAATTTCTGGGGCAACGCCGCCTGGATTAGACGGATTCGCCACGCGTGTCGGGCAGGCCATCGCCCATACCGGGATGAATCAGTCCGAGTTTGCTCGGCAACTCGGTGTATCGGCAGGGTTCGTCAGCGATGTCGTGCGTGGCAATAAGAAGCCCGGTGCTGAGTTCCTGTACGCAATACGCGCAAGTTTCGGCATCTCGGTCGACTGGCTACTGACGGGGGAAGGCACTCTGTCGGGGGGCAGCGGTATCGATCTCGATCTGCTGCGCACCGTCCGCCTGCAAATCGCCGTCGCACGCTCGGCAGTGATTGATGGTGACAGCACGGCAAAAGCCTTGTTGCTGCTGATTCGAGACGGGCGTTTGCAGGAAGCGGCGGCCGAACCCGAGATCAAGGAATTTCTCGACAGAATTGCACCGACTGACCCTGATGCCGAACTGGCGATGGAACTCTACAACGGCCAACTCTGGACCAGCGACCCCGGCGCCCAACGCCGCAACCTGCTCGCCGCTGCCATGGCGCATTTTGAGGCGCGTAAGCCGATCGACAAGGTAGCGGCATTGGCGCGAAGCAGCGGATCGACCTCGACGCTACAAATCAATACCGGTGCTTTCAGCAAGATTGCCGGGCGCGACTTTCACGAACGCTGACGGCCGACCGATACGGAGAGTTTTCCCATGCACGACATTCCCGAAATCGACCGCGCCCAACTCAATGTCGCCCTGGAACAGCGGGCGGCCGGGCGCGACTACCACGAGTATTTCATTCCCGGTTCGATCAAGCTGCTGCTGGCGACATCGAGCAAAACCAAACTGGACGAACTGGCCATCGATAACGAGCGCCTGTTTGCCTATCGCTTCGGCTTCTCGGCCACCCCGTCGGTACGGCCCCAGGTTGTCGCCTTCAAGAATCAATACGAACTACTCGATGACGAGATTCGTTGGCTTAAACGCGCCAGCCACCTGCGAGTGACCCGTCAGGAACTCATCGTCGACACCAGCCGGTTGATGCCCCTGTATGGATGGTTCCAGATCGCGCTGGTCAGTTTGGTGTTTGCTTCGGCAATCCTCCAATTGGCCGGTGCGGACAACGCGGTGCCATGGCAGCGTGAACTGACTCAGATCGCCCTTGCGGCGCTGTGGCTCGGAGTCGCCGGAGGTTTGGTCAAGATGTTCGTGACACCGTGGCGAACCTTGAAGAAAGCCGGGGTACTTAAACCGCTGGCGCGACACACAAGCTGACCGATCCTTGGCCACTCAAACGCTTATCGCACAGCCATGCCTTTTGTCATATTGACTTTGAATTATTCCAATCAGAGAATGCCCAATCTTCATAAAAACAAGCTGGGCGATGGAAACTTCAGAGGGTGGGCTGGGGTATCAAGAGGTTCTATGGCTGCTCGGTAGCCTATGCAGTCTCTATCGCATCCCCTTCGACCCCAAGCTGGTCGAGCAGGACTTTCCCCCGCCACATAGCCTCGCCACCTTCCACGAAGCCGCTCGTGCGCTGGGCTTCAAGACTGGCCAGTCAGCGCATCCTGCGGATTGGCAAAAACTTCCCCTGCCGGCCATCGCCTTCCTGCGGGCCGTGCCGGAAACGACCGCCGAGGAAGCCGTCCCGACCATCCCGGTCCTCATCCTCAAGACCGACGGCCAAAAACTTCTCTACTTCCGTGCCGCTAGCCAAGCCCCGGAAACCATCACCGTAGCCGAAGCCGCCACCCAGTTCGAACCCGGCCTCATCCTCGCCTCGCGCGAAGCCAGTGGCACCAACAAGGATGGCGAAATCCCCGGCTTTGAAGTTGAGAAGAAGGCATTCGGCTTCAAGTGGTTCATCCCCGAACTACTCAAGCACAAGCCCATCTGGCGTGACGTCCTGCTCGCCAGCCTGGCCATCCAACTCGTCGGACTGGCCACCCCGCTATTCACCCAGGTCATCATCGACAAGGTCGTCGTCCACCAGACCCACAGCACCCTGATCGTCCTGGGCATCGGCCTGGTCATGTTCATGCTCTTCACCAGCGGCATGAGCTGGCTACGCCAGTATCTCGTACTGCACACCGGCAACCGCATCGATGCTGTGCTGGGCAGCCAGGTCTTCCGGCATCTCCTGAGATTGCCCCTGCCATACTTCGAACACCGCCCCACCGGCACACTCGTCGCCCGACTGCACGGCGTCGAAACCATTCGCGAATTCGTCTCCGGCGCCGCCGTCACCGTGGTCCTCGATTTCCCCTTCCTGCTCATCTTCCTGGCCGTGATGTTTGCCTATAGCTGGCAACTCTCACTGATCGCCGTCGGCCTGCTCGGCACCATCGCCTTCATCAGCTTTCTTGTCGCACCGGTCTTTCGCGACAGGCTCAACCATCAATTCATGCTCGGGGCGAGAAACCAGTCTTTCCTGACCGAATACGTCTCAGGGATGGCCACCGTCAAATCCCTGCAGATGGAAGCCGACATCGACAAGAAGTACGGCGACTTCCTGGCCCAATACCTGGCTGCCGGTTTCTCCACCAAGCAGGTGGGAAACACCTACAACGTGATTGCCAATGGTCTTGAACAGGTGATGACCCTGGCCATCCTGATTGTCGGCGCCTTGCTGGTCATGCAGAACGACGGTTTCACGGTCGGCATGCTCGTCGCCTTCCAGATGTTCGCTGGACGCATGAGCCAGCCGCTGCTAAGACTCGTCGGCCTGTGGCAGGAATTCCAGCAAGCCAACATCGCCGTCAAACGCCTCGGCGACATTCTCGACATGCCGCAGGAGCCCCATACCTTGACACCGACCCGAGAGAATCAGGGACCGGGCAGGATCGACCTCAGCCATCTCGCCTTCCGCTATTCCGAACATCACCCCTGGCTGTACAAGAATCTCAGCCTGACGCTAAAGCCTGGTCATCTGACCGTGCTGATGGGGCCTTCCGGTTGTGGCAAGAGCACGTTGGCCAAGCTGCTGCTCGGCTTCTACCAGCCCAACGAAGGCCAGATCAATCTCGATGGCAAAGACATCCGCCACCTCGCCGCCAACGAATTACGGCAAACCTTCGGCGTCGTGCCACAGGAAACCGTGCTCTTTGCCGGCACCCTCTACGACAACCTAGTCATGGCGCATCCGCATGCCAGCTTTGAGGATGTGATTCAGGCGTGCAAGGCGGCGGAAATTCACGAAGTCATCGAAACGCTCAACAACGGTTATCAGACTGAAATTGGTGAACGCGGGACCGGGCTATCGGGTGGGCAGCGACAGAGAATTGCTATTGCTAGAGCGCTTCTCAAGCGGCCGAAGATTCTGGTGTTTGATGAGGCGGTTTCCAATCTCGATCAGCAGACGGCGGAACACTTTGCGCGGACGATCAACAAGCTCAAGGGGAAGGTGACGATGCTGTTCATTACCCATCAGATTCCGCGGGGGTTGGCAGTGGATGAGGTAATTGAACTCGGAGCTAATGCGACCAGGCAAATGGAAGTCGTGGAGGAAGAAAAATGAGGATGCGGGATATGCATCAGGGCAGGAAATCCGAAATGCTACGGTCGACCGGAAAAAAGGGCCAAAAATGCAAAACCCTAGTTTGGCCAATACCGACGCAATCGGCTGCCAACGCCTCTTGTTTTAACCAGCCAAGGAGAGCGGCATGAACCCGACCACCCACCGCAAAATCCTTGCCGTCCTTGCCTTGATCGCCACGTTCAGCATGAACGCCTGTGCCGGGTTGTTCGGGTTGGGCGGAGAGAGCTGGAAAGAAGAAGTCCTGCTGCACGATGGTAGCAAGCTGATCGTCGACCGCAGTGTCGAGCGAGGTGGCCCCCATGAAATCGGGCAAAAACCTGCTTACACGAAACAGGTTCTGACGTTTAGGAATCCGGCAACGGGTGAGCAGGTTGTTTGGGAAGACAAGGCCACACCCGATTTGGGCAATAGCAATTTCCTGCCCATGGCCCTCGATATTTACCAAGGGACGATTTATCTGGTCGCCAACCCGATGGGCTGCCTGGCCTACAACAAATGGGGCAGGCCGAACCCGCCCTATGTCCTATTCCGTTATGGCAGCAAGGCTTGGGAGCGTGTCCCGTTGCAGGAACTTCCTGCTGAAACCAAAGCCCTGAACCTGATCTTTTCATCGCCGGATACCGAGGTTGAAAATTTGGGAAAACGCTTTGTCGATGCAGGAACAATTAAACGGCTCAATACCGGCTTCCAGCAAGCTGAATACAAATCCATCCAGAGGGAGGCGATGGCAAGCACTGGTCAACAGTGTGGAGTTGAGTATTCAAACGGCAAGGGAACTTGGTTGAGCATAGATTGGTTTAGAGACGAGAAGGATTTAGCGGCTTGTTTGCGAGTTTGCGAAATCAAAGGCTTCAACGATGCGACATGCCCTTGCGGCCAATTCTTTAAAGGAAACTGAATATGATTTCGAATACAGAATTCGCTTTGATGTCAGGTGCTGCATATAAATCGACACGTGACGTAATTAATCAAATTCCCAGTCCAACCAATTGGCTTGCTGTAAAGCACGAAACACAAAATAGCGGTTTTGAGGCCATCGCGTTTGTTCGCGATGGAACGACGCTAGCCACCAGCACCGAAATCGTCATCTCCTACGCCGGCACGAATCCCGCCGACCTTTCCGGTGATATTGCTGCGGACCTAGCGCTCGCTGAGGGAAGCTTGTCCGTTCAGCTACGCCAAGCGGCGGACTACTACCTGCAAGTCAGGGCTACAAATTCTGGCGCAACCATCTCCTTCACCGGCCATAGCCTCGGCGGCGGCCTAGCTGCCCTGATGGCCGTCTATTTCAACGAAAGCGCCTCCACCTTCGATCAGGCACCGTTCCTACGCGCCGCGCTTTGGCAGGAACAGGTGATAGATACGAACGGTAATACTATTCCCCATCTGGTAGCCGCAGATCTACTCACCTATCTGCAAAATGAAGGTATCTACACGGAGTCCCAGCTTGTCAGGCTCAAAGCTTATGTCGATGCAGCCAACCCCGCGAATCCCAACCCGGTCGCAGGGGATGCATTGGCCGTTCGCGGACAAAAAGTCAGCAACATCAACACCGACGGCGAATTTCTGACCAATTGGTTCATGGTGCCAAGTTCCAACCGGATCGGCACGCAAGGCGACATCGTCAACAGTCACGATGGCCTCGGCCTGCTTGGCGGCATCGAACTGCATTCGCAGGCACTGCTCACCGCCTTCCTGCAAAGCGACCCGACGGCGGCCACCAACCCCGACACCAGCGCAAAAACGCTCAACCGGGTAACCTTTAAGCTGCCCGATTTATTGAAGATGGTGTTTGACAAGAATCTGTATGCCTTCGATACCAGCAAAGCGAATACGAAGAACGAAAACTTCCTCGAACGCCTCGTCAAGCATCAGGCCGGAATAGGAACCTCACTCCCAGCCGACGACATGCTCACCCGCTTCACATCCGACCTCTGGACACTCGCTCAAGACGGCGGCCTGACGATGAACGACGGCAACGAAGGCAATTCGGCGTTGCATCAAGTCAGCAACGCCCTGATCGCCTTCGCGATGCAAAAATACTACGAAGAAAAAGCCACCAGCATCGGTCATGGCGCGAACCTCTTCACCAGCGAAACCGGCGGCCTCCGTTTCGACATGGCGGCCGTCTCGCAGAACTTCAAGAATTCATTCGATGCGAATCAGGCGATCGATCTCAGCCAAGCCAAAGGCTATGTCGAATATTTCGACAAATATCTGGACACCACCGTCTTCAGGGATCAAGAGCGTTCCCTGATTCGAGCTGGTCTCCCCAGTATGCGTGACTGGTACGTGCAAGCCGGCGCATCCGGCATGACCGCCAGTGACACCCAAAACCGCGGTGCCTTCATGCTCGGCGGCAGCGGCACTGATCAACTCACCGGCGGCGACAAAGCCGACCTGCTCGTCGGCAATGGCGGCGCTGACCTATTGGACGGCGGCAAAGGCAATGATGTCCTCGTCGGCGACTCCGGTATCGACCAACTCAAGGGAGGGGAAGGTATTGACCTCCTCCTCGGCGGACAAGGTGGCGATGAATACCTTGTCGATGCCGGCAAAGGGGCCGACGTCATCCTCGATGACGATGGGCAAGGAGTCATCAAGATCAATGGTCAGGAAGCCGAGGGCAAAGCGAGCCTGGCCGACCCGACAAAATGGCGCCAATTGGGCACCGATACCTGGCTGGACGAAGAGCACGGCATCCTCTATGGCAAGCAGTCGGACAACGGCAATACCCAACTCTTCATCCACAAGGGCGATCGAAATATTGTGGTCGACCAGTGGACCGCGACCGGCCTCGGCATAGACCTGGGTGCGGGCACCACCGACCACAAGCTCCCATCCGTCGTATTGTCGCCCGTCGGCGATCACCCCGCCATCGATCAGAACGCCGCCACGGGGATACAGGCGGGCTATGATGACAATGGGAATTTGAAGACCGACTATGGCCAGGTCGAAGCACGGCAAGACATCCTCTATGGCAGCTCAGGCAACGACTCCCTGAGTGGCCTGACGGGCATTGACTATCTGGATGGCAGGGGCGGTGACGACATTCTGGATGGCGGGCTAGGTGCTGACGCACTAGCCGGTGGTTTGGGCGACGATATCCTAAAGGGAGGAGATGGAAATGACATCCTGCTGGGAGACCATACCCTCCCTTCAGTCAATTCGTATGACTACACAAAAGCCTCAAGTCTGATTGCCAACATCACCCATACCCCTACGGGGAATGGCAACGTCCTTCATCAATTTACCTTGGCTCTTACCAGCACGGCATCGCCATCCATTGGGGGGAAGGACTATATAGAAGGCGGTGCTGGTGACGACATGGTCATGGCGGGAGGCGGTGACGACTATGTCGATGGTGGAGCGGACAATGATGCACTGTTTGGCGAGGGCGGCAATGATTTGATCTTGGGGATGGGCGGCAATGACGATCTGGTCGGCGACCATAAAGGCGCTAACGATCCATTTGGTGACGACTACCTGAGTGGTGGTATCGGAAATGATCGGCTATTTGGCACGGGCGGCAATGATTTTCTCGATGGCGGTGATGGCGACGATATATTGGCTGGTGATGGAAACGAAACAACCGACGATGGGGACGACATACTTCTGGGGGGGGTAGGCAACGACACTATAGTGGGAGGAGGTGGTGCTGATGTTCTCTATGGCGGTGCCGACAATGACACTCTCTCAGGTGGTGACGGCAATGATTTACTGGATGGTGGTAGCGGAACAGATTATCTAGCCGGAGGAGAAGGGGATGACGTTTTCCTGAATGTGACGGGGGACGACACGATTGATGACCTTGCCGGAAACGATACGATCTTTCTGGCAACGGCGAACAATATTGGTATTGGAGGCATTTCCAGCGGCTATTTCACTGTCCCAGAGGGGACTGGTAGCGAAATCGTTATGTCATTGGACACCGGCGAAACACTTCATTTGAGAAATGCATTCTTCTCAAGTGGCACCACGAGCATTCATTTTGCCAGTGGTAGCAGCCTTGATCTTGAGTCTGTAGCTGCGAACGCTATCAACACATCACTCAGCCTCTTTCTGGGCGCCAAAAGCGGGAGAGTTTTCGGTGCTGCTGCTTCTGATTATCTATTTGGGGGAAGTGGAAACGACAGTTTGTCCGGACACAAAGGCAATGATTCACTCTATGGCGGGCAGGGTAACGATATATACGAATACAACCTAGGTGATGGACAAGACACTATTGCTGAAACCGATGGCGCTAACGACATTTTGCGTTTTCGGGTAGGGATCTTGCCCGATCAGGTAAAACTGGTCCGCTGGTGGTCAGGTCAAGGGGAGGATGCTCTTCGATTGGAAATTCAATCCAGCGACCCCAGCCTACAAGGCTATGTACACATTTCGGGATATTTTATATCGACGGCGAATCGGATTGAGCGGATCGAGTTTTCAGGCGGCACTTCATGGTCTTATGCCGATATCCAGGCTCAATTGTTGCAGCCTACTTCTGGAAATGATTCGCTGGAAGGTTTCCTTGAGCCGGATGTGATCGATGGCTTGGATGGAGATGACTCGATCAACGGAAAGGCGGGTGATGACACGCTGTTCGGTGGAAACGGGATAGACGATATCCAAGGTGGCGCTGGCAACGACACACTGAATGGTGGTGCTGGCAATGACCGCTTGGTAGGTTATGGAATGTGGTTGAACGATACCGCTTCGGCCCTTAACGATGCGGGCAATGACACGCTGGATGGCGGAGCGGGTAATGATCTCCTTTATGGTGGTGCTGGCAACGATATATATCTATTCGGTCGCGGCGACGGCTACGATCAAATCGGAGAGATACCGAGCCCAAGCGGGGCAAGTACCGATATCTTGCGGTTGAAGGCCGGTGTTTTGCCCCAAAACGTTTCATTGCATCGCATGGGAGTCGATCTTTTTGTGGTGATCGATGGTAGCAACACCCAAATCAGAGTCGCCAATCAATTCATGGCAGGGGACAATGGTATTGAGCGAATCGAGTTTGATGGAGGTGCAGGCGCGGCATGGACAACGGCTGACATCGCTGCCCGCGTCCAGGTAGGAACACAGAACAGTATGGTCGGCACATCGGCCGATGACATATTTGTGGTTGACCATGAATCTGACCTCATTACTGAGGCCGCAAACTCAGGTAACGACACGGTATTGGCCTCTCGCTCGTTCATCGCCCCAAACAATGTGGAAAATCTGACGCTGACCGGATTTTTGAATATCAACGCGACCGGAAATCTGCTGGATAACGTTCTGCGTGGCAATGTAGGCGACAACACCATAGATGGTGGAGATGGATTCGATGTTGCCTACGGCGGACTTGGGAATGACGTTTACACCAACGTCGAACAGATCGTCGAGTATGCAGGCGAAGGTGTAGATACTTGGATCAGCAGTGGCGGTGGAACGCTGCCGGATAATGTCGAAAATTTGTTCATGGGCAAATATGGTCGCGATTGGCCAATCCCCGGATATGACAGCTATGGTTACACCTATGGAGGGGGCCCAGGAACAGCCATAGGCAACGATCTTGACAATATTTTGACAAGTCCGGGCAATGGCTATTATGGAAGCGTTCTTGACGGAAAGGGCGGAGCAGACACCATGGTGATCAACGGTTGGGATCACGTCACAGTGTACGTCGATAACCCCGGAGACAAGATCATATCGATCAGCCAGGGGCCAGATGAGATCCGAAGCAGCGTTAACTTCACACTTTCTGAACCAACTCGCTTCCTTGCGGACAATTCATACAACGTCAACAGCGTCGGCAATCGACTGATTTTGACTGGTTCCGATACTATCAATGGTACTGGAAATGCGGTCGCAAACTATTTGGCTGGCAATGAAAATCTGGCATCCAATACGTTATCAGGTGGAGGCGGTGACGATGCCTATCTGGTTGGCTTGAACGATCTCGTTGTTGAAGCGGCGAATGAAGGTCATGACGTCGCTTACCTATGGGTTGAAGAGTCGAACCGGGAATTCAAGCTTGCCGATCTGAGTATGGCAAACGTTGAGGGGATCGGTCTAGTCGCTCGTGGAGAAAATCTTTCACTGCGAGGTGATGAATGGAATAACGAATTAAGCGTTCATAACCAATTGTCCTGGATGAACGGTGTTCATTTATATGGCGAAGGCGGAGACGATACCCTAAGCGGAGGACAAGGGGATGACGTACTAGATGGAGGTTCCGGGGCTGACATCATGGCGGGAGGTAGCGGCGGCGATACCTACCTTGTCGATAGCCCGGATGATCAGGTGATCGAATACAACTGGAATGAATGGATTCCTACCCCCGATACGGTTGAGAGCAGCGTCAGCTACACACTGGGAAATAATGTCGAAAACTTAATCCTGACGGGCACCTCCGCCATTGATGGTACTGGCAACGGGATAGACAATCAGCTTATCGGCAACAGCGCAAATAATCTCTTTAGCGGGGGAGATGGCAGCGACGTGTATGTTTTCGAAAGGAGCTTTGGCAACGATACGATCATAGATACATCCGGCTACGACGTAGTCCGGATGAATGGTTATCTGATGGGCGATTTCTCGCTTAGCCGCGATGCTGATAATTTGGTCATGTCTGCGAAAAATGCTTCAGATACACTGACAGTCCGAAACTACTTCACCGACTACGGATTTAAGGTTGATGCGGTCGTCTTCGACGATGGTTCCTGGTCGCAGTATGAACTGGACAACCTGAGACCGAACACACCTCCCGTTCTGGCAAATCCACTTGCCGATCAGTCTGCCGAAATAAATGCACTATTTATTTTTGCCATTCCAGCAAATGCATTTTTTGATCCCGATGTTGGTGACAGCCTGGGCTATTCGGCCTATTTAGCCAATGGCAACAGCCTCCCCGATTGGCTGACCTTTGATTCTCAGACAGGCCTGTTTCAAGGAACACCACCAGCAGGCACCCCAAGCACATTGAGTATTCAGGTGCAGGCCTATGACTGGCGAGGTAGCGTGGCCAGTGATGTGTTTGACGTTCTGGTCTTGCCGAAACATCTAGACGTTGTTGGGACGGCGGGAAATGACATCCTTAACGGTGGTGCTGGCCGAGATATTCTTAAAGGCTTGGCCGGCAACGACACGCTTGACGGAAAAGCCGGCGCAGATACTTTAATCGGCGGGACGGGTAGCGATACCTATGTGGTCGACAATGTCGGCGACATCGTCACCGAAGCTATCAACGAAGGTGTCGATTTGGTCCAGTCTAGCGTCACCTTCACGCTGGCGGCCAACGTCGAGAACCTGACCTTGACCGGAACCAGCGCGATCAATGGCACAGGCAACACGCTGGACAACGTGCTGACCGGTAATACCGCGGTCAATATGCTGACCGGTGATGCTGGTAACGATACCCTGTCCGGCGGCGCTGGAGCCGACACGATGATTGGCGGTATCGGCGATGATACCTACGTCGTCGACAACACCGCTGACGTTGTGACCGAGAACGCAGCCGAAGGCATCGACCTCGTTCAGTCCAGCGTGACCTATTCGCTGGCTACCAACGTCGAAAACCTGACACTGACTGGCACGGCGACGATCAGCGGTACCGGCAATGCTTTGGATAACCAATTAATCGGAAATACGGCCGCTAATACCTTAACGGGTGGTGCCGGCAACGACATCCTGAATGGTGGCGCTGGCAACGACACCATGATCGGCGGTACCGGCGACGATACCTACGTCGTAGACAGCGCCACAGATGTCGTCACCGAAGCTCTGAACGAAGGGATTGACCTGGTTCAGTCTAGCGTCACCTACACGCTTGCCACCAACGTCGACAACCTAACCCTGACTGGCACGACGGCCATCAACGGCACCGGCAATGCATTGAACAACGTCCTGACCGGCAACAGCGCCATCAATACCCTGACTGGTGGCACAGGAAATGACATGCTCGACGGTGGTGCCGGCAATGACACGATGGTCGGTGGCCTGGGAGACGATACCTATGTCGTCGACAGTGCCTCCGATGTCGTTACTGAAAACGCCAGTGAAGGCACCGACACGGTCCGTAGCTCCGTTACCTTGACCCTCGCCAACAATGTCGAGAATCTGGTGTTGACCGGGACAGCAGCAATCAATGGCACCGGCAATACACTGAACAACGTTCTGACCGGTAATAGTGCCGCCAATACGCTGTCCGGCGGTACGGGGGCCGATACGATGATCGGCAGCGCAGGCGACGATACTTACGTCGTCGACAATACCGCTGATGTCGTGACCGAAAACGCAGCCGAAGGCACCGATCTCGTCCAGTCCAGCGTGACCTACACGTTGTCAGCCAACGTCGAAAACCTGACCCTGACTGGAACAACCGCGATCAATGGCACCGGTAACACCCTGGACAATGTCCTGAGCGGCAACACGGCAGCCAATACCCTGACCGGCGGCGCTGGAAACGACACGCTGAATGGCGGTACGGGTGCCGACACGATGATCGGCGGTACCGGGAACGATATGTATGTCGTCGACAACACCGCCGATGTCGTCACCGAAGCCCTCAACGAAGGCACCGACCTGGTCCAGTCTAGAGTCACCTACACACTATCCGCCAATGTCGAAAACCTGACCTTGACCGGCACGACGGCGATAAACGGTACGGGTAACGCCCTGGACAATATCCTGATCGGTAACAGCGTCAACAATACGCTGACCGGCGGTGACGGCAATGACACCCTCGACGGTGGCGTCGGCAACGACACCATGGTTGGTGGCTTGGGGGATGATGTCTATGTCGTCAATGTCAGTACCGATGTCGTGACCGAAGCGGCGAGTGCCGGCAACGATACTATCCAGTCCGCCGTTACGCTAACGCTGACCACCAATGTCGAGAACCTCGTCCTGACAGGCACAGCCGCCATCAACGGCACCGGCAATACCTTGAACAACCTCGTGCGCGGCAACACGGCCATCAACACGCTGAACGGCGGCACGGGTAACGACATCCTTGAAGGTGGTGATGGCAACGACATCCTGACCGACACCTCAGGTACTGCACTCTTCAACGGCGGCACCGGTGCAGACACCATCACAGGTGGCGCCAGTGCGGAAATCTTCCTTGGTGGTCTGGGCAACGACACCTACACCACGGCAGGTGGCAACGACATCGTCCTATTCAACAAGGGTGATGGTCAGGATACCTTCGCCACGGGCGGTACCGGTAGCGATGTTATTTCCCTAGGTGGTGGCATCGCCTATGCCGACCTCACCCTCTCCAAGGCAACCAACGACCTCGTGCTCAAGATCGGAACGACCGACCAGATCACTTTCAAGGACTGGTACGCCGCAACGCCATCCAAACCAGTGGCCAAGCTGCAGGTGATGGCCGAAGCGATGGCTGGATTCGTGCAAGGCGGCAGCAACCCACTCATGGATCAGAAGGTGGAGAACTTCAACTTTGCTGGTCTGGCAGGTTCTTTCGATACTGCACGGGCAGCCAACACCAGCCTGACGAGCTGGGCGCTGACCAATGCCCTGACCACCTTCCAGTTGGCCGGCTCGGATACAGCCGCGCTGGGTGGAGATTTGGCATACCAGTACGGCAAGAACGGCACGCTAGCCGGTATCGGGGTAACACCGGCACTGGCCACCTTGTCCGATGCGAATCTGGGCGGTAGTGCCCAGACCCTGACACCGCTGGCAGGCTTGCAGACCGGCTCGGTGCGTCTGTCGTAAGACGTGCGCCAATGACAAGGGAGGCGGCAAAGTACCGCCTCCCTTGTTCTTCAATCTTTTGAATCGTGCCCGATGAAATCGATGTTCCCCGCTAACGAAGTCGATCCCCTCGATTTCTCGCCACCCCTGTTGCGCCTTCAGGACGCCCCACCCAATCCCTTGGGGCGCAAGGTGCTCTGGCTGCTGCTCAGCCTCCTGACTGCCTTGCTGCTGTGGGCCATTCTTGGCCGTCTCGACATTGTGGCCGTCGCCGAAGGCAAGTTGATTCCCGAGAGCTACGTCAAGATCGTCCAGCCGGCCGAATCCGGCATCGTCAAGGAAATTCTGGTCAGGGAAGGACAAGCCGTCAAAGCAGGTCAGGTGCTAATGCGCATGGATACGCTAATCAGCGAAGCTGACACCAAATCCATTGATGCTGACTATCAGCGCAAGCGTCTGGCGCTACGCCGGATACAGGCGGAACTATCGGGCACCCCGTTCAAGACGGAAGCCGGCGACCCATCTGGCCTCGCCCAGGAAATCAACGCCCAATACCGGGCCAATCGTACGTCCTTCGAAGCTGCTCTTGCTGAAGAACGCTCCAGATTGACCAAGGCCAAGCAGGAATTAGCCGCTGCCGAACAAATCAAACGCAAACTCGAAGAAACCTTGCCCCATTACCGGGATCAGGACAAAGCTTACGAAAAGCTTGTCAAGGATGGCTATGCCGGCTCCCTGATGGGGAGTGACAAGCGCAGGGAGCGCGTCGAGAAAGAACAGGAACTCCAAACCCAGGCCTTCGTCATCGAATCGGCCCGGGCCAGCATTCTTCAATCAGAAAAGAAACTCGCTCAGATCGATTCGGACTACCGCCGGCAACTGCATGCCGAGCGGAATGAGATTCAGGGTCAGTTTGATAAATTGGCGCAGGAAGTCACCAAGCAAGCCCATAAGCAAGAGCTGCTCGAGCTCAAGGCATCGCAGGATGGCATCGTCAAGGATTTGGCGACGCATACCACTGGGACTGTCGTTCAACCCGGTACGGTCCTGCTGACGTTGGTGCCACAAGACGAAATTCTTCGGGCCGAAGTTTGGGTTTCCAACGAAGACATTGGCTTTGTTCGACAAGGGCAGCCGGTGAAACTCAAGTTCGCCGCTTTCCCCTTCCAGAAGTACGGCATGGTCGAAGGTATCGTCGAGCATGTCAGTGCCGATGCGGCGGATAGCAATACCGGGAATGGGAACACCCAGACCGATCCTTCGAAGAAGAATCAGCCCTTGGTCTACAAGGCGCTCGTTGCCCTCAAGCAGATGAGTCTGGAAATGGACAAGCAGCGTTTCTTGCTTTCGGCTGGGATGCAGACGAATGTCGAAATCAGGTTGGGGGACCGGACGGTGATGGAGTATCTGCTGTCACCCGTTCGCAAGGCTTGGCATGAGGCAGGGCGGGAGCGGTAATAGCACACTCATTTTCGACAACCCCCACCTGCCGCGCTATGCTTGCCGCCTGGCTCGTTCGGCTTCGCCGATCCGAGACCACGGAAAGTTCTGCTTTAGACCCGAATTAGTAATTTTCCAACAGCAAGGTCTCTGGAGCGGGCGTGGTCAGGTCGGATGCGATTGATTGGTCAAATTCGATGAGAATGCATGGTCTAGTCAGTGCGATTCTGCACACACAGGAAGATGTCTTCTATGTCCCATGGTGGGAGCTGGCTTTCGAAAAGAGCATCCTCCTCATCTCTCGTTTCTGAATTTTTCCAGGCATTGATTGTCGCGTTATAGGAGGCCCCAAAGATGCTGATCAGTTGCAGCAACTTGTTTTCAGCAGGATTCGCGCAGCTTTCTTTGACGCCAGGGCAGAGCTCTTTCAATAGCCTGCGATAGCCATCTTGGGTCATACGTGCAACGAGGAATCGTTGTCGGATGAGCTTGGCGCTCGGTTTTGCATAACGTACGAGAAGCAACTGGACAAAAAGCTCTTTTTCTTCATCTGAGGCAGAACCGTCAAGGATTGCCTCAATTCGGCCTGGCTGAGTCATCGGAATCTGGTCACGCAATTTTTCTGCGTTTAGGCCTTTGCGAGAAATGAATTCAAAGGCCTTTGTGAGTCTGAGGAGATTGGGCAAGTCCGGGGCTAGTTCGAAGCAGCCCCTGAAATCCAGCTCGCTGTTCGGCTGAAAATATTCATTTATCGTTGAGCTTCTGGGAATGTTTCCAGAGAGCCAGTTGTACAAGTTTCGCTCAATCGAATCTTTGTCTTCCTTGTCGTTATTGGTGTCTCCCATTTGTTCTTTCGCACGGTCCATTGGGAGGTCAAGCAGGTCGAGCAGCCATTTCACGACGCTGGGGACTGGTAATTGAACGGTTCTGCTTACAGGATCAATGTGTGGCAGAAACCAGAATTCGCCACCGGGCATTCCTTTGTCGAATGCTCCCTCAAGGTTCCAAAAGGCGATGCGGCGTCCGAGGCTCGGTGCATAGGAATAGCCCAGCATATGCCAGAGAACTTGACGCTCATCGGCATCTGATGTCCAGGTATGGAGCTCGACCGCTTTTTGAAATACCGACCACTCCATCAGATTCTGGAGCGCATCACGGCAAGCCAGTGGGTCCATATCAAGGGCACGGAAGATTGCATCGAGCATTTCCTCCAGTTTCTTTTGGTGATTCTCCGTTTCTAAGCCAAGGTCGGCAAATTGCGCCTTGATTTTGCTCGGATAGCTATCGAGATCCAGACTTTGGTGGATTTGGAGGAGTAGTCGCTCAAATGATGGGATGGTTGCCATGATGGTGTTCAGCAGGAGTTAGTTGGAGCCCGAATACTGACTCTCGTCGCAATCGAATGCGATGAAAGAGGGCGTACCCCCCCCGTTTTCAAGATCTCTTTTCGATAATCGAGTCCATCAGATCGATAGGGGGTACGCCGTGTTTCATTTTTTGTAAAAAGGGCTTTCGGCACATTGGGGGCATTTTCATCAACCGGAGTTGAGGATGACCACCCAGTCTGTAGAAAAAGGCCGTGAGCTTGTTATCAATTGGCATGTTACTGAGGCTTGCAACTATACGTGCCGGTATTGCTATGCGAAATGGCAACATGCTGAATCGGTACGTGAGCTGATTCATGATCAAGAAGGCAGCCGGAGGCTGCTGAGCGAGATCTATAGCTATTTCTCACCTGAAAATGAAGCCAATCCCCTGCGTAGAGAGATGAGCTGGAGCACAGTCAGACTAAATCTGGCTGGGGGTGAGCCTTTTCTTTACGGGAAAAGGATTGTCGAAACAATTGAGGTGGCCCGTGAGCTGGGATTTGCTGTATCGATAATTTCTAACGGAAGTCGACTAAGCACTTCCGTGGTGACCGATATCGCTCCTCATTTGTCGGTGTTGGGCATTAGCTTGGATTCCGGGTGTGAGCAAACCAATCGGGAGATTGGCCGAATAGACAAGAAGGAGGGGGCTCTTCCTATTCAGGATCTGGTATCGAGGCTGGTATTGGCGAAACAACTCAACCCCGAGCTCAAGCTGAAGCTGAATACTGTGGTGAATTCCAAAAACTGGCTTGAGGACATGAGCGAGGTCGTCAGTCGATTAGCGCCGGAAAAATGGAAGGTATTGCGGATGCTTCCAACCGTCACGGACGACTTGGCTGTATCTGAGAAGGAGTTTCAGTCCTTTGTGCTTAGGCACCAGTTGCTTGGGAGCATCATGTGTGTGGAGGATAACGTCGATATGGCAGAGTCCTATTTGATGATTGATCCACATGGATGCTTTTTTCAGAACTCTCTGGGACGAAAGGGGTACGACTACAGTCCGCGAATATTGGAGGTTGGGGCGGCTGCGGCTTTTGCGCATATTGGATTGTCTGTCGCGAAATTCACCTCTCGGTACCCTGCCATACAGGGGGGGCTTGTATGAGATACAGCTCTGACAAAAATATCGAGGCATTGGTTAAGCAGTTGGTCAAGACTGGCTGGCACTACTGTCGTCGAAGTAAGCATGGGCTGTTACGTCCGCCCTTAGGCCGTCCTGCACTCACCGTGCCCTGCACACCAAGTGACCGAAGGGCCTTTGCAAATTTCAGGCGAGACGTACGTCATGCCCGTGCAGAATGAGGCAACTTTTTGGTGGCTAAGGCTGAGTTTTTCATTGCCATTTGGCATTTGCGTTGGCCTTAAACCCACGTCGATACTAGGGTTTATCCTAATGATCAATATGGACAGGTGGCTTGCTCGCGTATAAAATTGCAGCGAAATAATGCAATTATGTCGATGAAAAAATCACTCTTATCATTTGAAGGGCAGGTCGGGCGCTGTGGCGACCGCGAGGTTTTCGTCGGCTTTGCAACTGCTGCTGAATTGAGCCGAGTTAGCTTTCCAGATATTTTGGACGAGGTTACAGGGAAAGGTTATCAGCGCCGATTTCACCGCGAACACAGTCTTGAATTCAAGCGCTATATCCAACAACCTGGGGCATCAACGATTCCCTTAACCTTTAATCTTCGCCCTGGATTGACTGGATGGAGCTTAAAAAGGAAACCGACTAGTGCTTCTTTGACTGTCGATCCGACACTGGGGCCAGTTATGGCTCAAGTGGATTGCCAACATCGTCTTGGATATCTCCGTGAAAGCCAGATTCCCTTCGCATTCATGGCCTATATTGGTCTGGATATCGAAGAGGAAATGGAAATATTCCGTGTTATTAATGGCAAGGCTAAGGGCTTAAGCGGTAGTTTGCTCGACTTCACCGAGGCTAGACTTGTCGAGAAAGATCTCAAGGCGGCACGGCCAGAGCTATTTCTGGCATTGGTCCTGCATGAAGACCAGCGTTCCCCTTGGTATCAAAAACTCGACCTCGGTGGAAACCGAACTACAGGTCCACAGCGCGTGGCGTCGCTACGTACGATGCAAAAGGCGGCTCGACGTTTTTTGCGTGAAGCTGCTCTTCCTAATAAAGAAGTAGATGAAACAACTGCTTCGGTAGTGATCAATTTCTGGAAGGCAGTAGCGTTGGTCCTTGCGGAAGAGTGGAAACATCCTCGCCAACATATGCTTACCAAGGGCATTGGTGTGTATTGCCTGATGAGTCTTGCCGGCGAGTTATATCGAGAAGGGCTCAGCAAGAGGCAATCTTGCGACCTCGATTATTTCATTTCTGCATTGTCGGATTTCGCCCACTCTGTTGATTGGTCGAATCAGGGGCCACTCAAGGGCTATGGTGGCGCCAGTGGTGCTGATGCTGCATTGGGACTTCTGCGCGAGATGCGTGCAAACAAGCTTGGATACATCAATTATGGCAAACAAGAACATCCTGCTCATTGAGCCGGGCTACAAGAATAAATATCCACCGCTTGGGTTGATGAAGCTTGCGGCTTACCATGGGCCGTACGGTAAGCGCGACAATGTTAAGTTCATCAAAGGCGACAAAGATAGGTCAGTCTTCAATGTCAATTGGGATCGAATTTACATTACAACGCTTTTTTCCTTCGAGTGGAAGGAAATTGCCAAATCTGTTGATTCAGCGATTGCTATAGCAAGAGGTGATGCTGCCAGGGTGTTTGTCGGAGGTATTGCTGCTTCGCTGATGCACGATAAATTTATTGCTGAACCGCGTTGGCGTGGTGTGCGCTTTATAAGCGGGCTTCTTTCAGGTTCACCTTCAGAGTCTTTGCAGTTGGACGACTTTGCGGAGGAATTGTATTCAGATGATTTCAATGGGACGCCCATTGAGGATTTAGTGCCGGACTACTCGATTCTCGATCAAATACGGGATCAATATGTCTATCCAGTTCATGATGCGTACTTTGCATACGCTTCTCGCGGTTGCGTCCGTAAGTGCCATTTTTGTGGTGTGCCAAAGCTAGAGGGCGAGCAGCGCGATTCGCAATCTATTACGGGGCTGATTAAGGCCATTGATGAGCGTCATGGCCCAAAGCGCGACCTAATGTTGATGGACAATAACGTTGTGGCATCGCCAAATTATCGGAACATTATTGCTGAGATACGTGATATCGGTTTCGAGAGAGGTGCAACGTTCCGTCGCCCAGGTAAGCCATCCGTGCAACGTCGGGTGGACTTCAATCAGGGGGTCGATGCACGAATTTTGTGCAAAGACAATATGTATCTGGAGCAGATGGCGACAATTGCAATCCGTCCGCTACGGATAGCCTTCGACCATCTCGGCGTGCGCAAGCCATATGAGACAGCAATTCGTATGGCGCATGAAGTGGGTCTTCATGACCTTTCAAATTACATGCTCTACAACTTTAAGGACACGCCGACTGACTTGTATGAGCGTATGCGGCTGAATATTGACCTGAATGAAAAGCTAAATATCAGAATCTTTTCATTTCCGATGCGTTATCAGCCGACAGATTTGCCAGAGCGAACATTCGTTAGTGAAAACTGGAATCGCTACTATTTGCGCTCCATTCAGATCATTTTGCAGGCGACGCACGGTATCGTTAGCGGAGCACCGGATTTCTTCCGCCGCGCATTTGGAAGGGATAAGGAGGAGTTCGAGAGTCTACTGCTGCGTCCTCAACACTTTCTTTTCAATCGATTTTGGTATGAAGACTATGAGGGGCGTGCAGAATTCGATGAGTTCGATGCAGCGTTCAGGAGCCTGAACGGGGATGAGCGGCTTGAACTGGCTCATCTGCTTTCTAGCACCACCCCCACAGGCTTTTCTGGGTTAATCGGAAAGGCTAACAGTTCAAAGGTCAATCGCATTCTTGCCTTCTACGTCCCGGTCTCTAAGGAACAAGAGGAAGAGATTTGGAAGGTCTCTAGGCAGCGTCTGCAGGAAAATAAATTGATTGCTGCGTCCATTCCTGATGACGAATTAGTCGAGGACGCTGGCCTCACTGAAACCGCCTAATTTTGAATTCTATAAGTTTAATAAATGACCTCTTCGGCAATTAACATTACGGTAAAACCTAAGTCTCTAATCGACGCCGAGATCGTTGTAGGAAAGGACATCCTGGAGCTTTTGGCAAATGCGTAGCCCCTC
>WBZU01000440.1_pt1 | contig 35975 bp, 32 predicted proteins | sample 5204311 | NCBI WGS metagenome assembly WBZU01 (sample SAMN12344359, study PRJNA552823) | activated sludge metagenome | biome: Activated sludge suspended growth; feature: Nitrification reactor; material: Wastewater; isolation source: activated sludge from nitrification reactor of wastewater...
TCGCCGCGCGCAGCTCGAAACGCAACGCGACGCGCTTTTGGCCCAAATGGCCGCACGTCGGGCGGGAAAAACGAATATGCCGGAGCAGCCCGCCAAATCAGCTCAGCCGGGTACGGAATTGTCGGATATCGTCGAATTGGAAACGGAATGGCACAAATTGCGGCTCGACTTGGAACGGGCCCGTGATGCCTTCCGCAAAGCCGAAGACAAAGAACGCACGGCGCGACTTCAAGCGACATCGGCCGAGGTCGAAGTACAAGAATCCCTCGTGATTACGGATCCGGCCTATTTGCCCGTGCATCCGGAAAGCGGGCGAGGGCGAGTTTTTCTTGCTGGAACCATTATCGCTCTTTTCATTGCGCTCGGCTACGCCGCCGCCCGCGTGCTCTTGTGCGACACGCTGTTTGACGAAGGCGATGTCCAGGCTCTCGGCTCGCCGCCCTTGTTGGTCTCCGTACCTCACATTTCGGGGATTTACGAGCCGTTTGTCTCGTCACACGCACCTCGCTCGACCGCTGGGGATCGAGCGCCGATATCCCGCCCGGTGGTTCGTCCCGATGAAACCCGGACCTCGGCAAACGACGCCGCGACCGAAGTTCGAGCGCTGGTGAAGCCGGTGTCGCTGCCGGCCAATGCGTTGCACACGTACGTCGAGCCAAACGCCCCCGGCTTGCTCGTCGTCGGCCCTCCGTACGAAGGCACGCTCGATCAAGTGCGAGATATCGTCCGCGAGTCTCCGGCGACGGTCCTGGGTGCATTGCGTGTGTTGCGTCATCGATTGGAACAAAAACGCGCCGAGCAATCGCTGGTCGTGAGCATTCTCAGCGCCGCCCAAGGTGAAGGAAAAACCGCGGTCGCCCTGCGCCTGGCCTTGACGTTGGCCGAAGCGGAGCGAGCTCGTGTCGTGATCATCGAAGGGCATTTGGCGCGCCCGCAGTTGGCGTCGAATCTGCGGCTGCACGTGCCCGAAGAGATGGGTTTGACCACGCAGCTCCGGCGTCGCATGAACGGTCATGACGGGGCTTGGAATCTTGTTCGAATCGGGGCATCGGTATTCGCCATGGTCGAACCGGATCCCACGCATGTTTTTCCTGAAACACTTCACTCGTTATGGTTTCCCGCACTGATTCGCGAATTGAAATCCGCGTACGATTACGTGCTCATCGACGGATGCCCCGTGCTCGACTCCGGTGACGCGAATGTGCTCGAAGAAGTATCCGACGTCGTCGTACTCGTTGCGCGTGCGGGACAAACCACCGGAGGCATGGTGGCGGACACGGTGCGGCGCATTGGAGAACGGCGTGTGTTCGGATTGGTATTGAATGACGAACCTCCGAGGTCGAGAACATGAGCAAATTGGCGCCTTGGATGCTCGATTGGGCGATGAATCGTATGCGGACACATTTGTCGCGATCCGTATGTCGCGCCAAACATCGCCCCGAGCACGTATTGATCGCGTTGTGTGATCACTTCGAGCCCGGTTGGACGGGGGATCCGAAGCTGCCCGGGGCGGCACCGAAAGAAATATGCCATGAACGCGTGGTGACATGGCGCCGACGATATCCCGCGTTCGTCTCTGATTTACGCGACAGCGAAGGTATTCCACCTCGGCATACGTTTTTTTATCCCGGAGATCAATATGCGTTCGATCTGGTCGAACCATTGGCACAACTCGTGGAAATGGGTTTGGCGGACGTGGAAGTCCACCTGCACCACGAAAACGATACCCGTTCGTCGCTCGAGGCCAAGCTGCGACAAACACTGGAAGACTTGCAAGCTCACGGCGTCGTGCCGCATCTCCAAGGCCGTCCGCGCTGGGCATTCATTCACGGCAATTGGTGCCTCGCCAATGCCCGTCCGGACGGAGCGCATTGCGGGGTCGACGACGAATTGGATTTGCTTCATTCCATGGGCTGTTATGCGGACTTCACGTTCCCGTCGGCTCCGGATCCGACGCAGCCGCGCATCGTGAATTGCATTTATTACCCGGAAGGAGACCTGCGCAAACGGTGCGCCCATGAACGAGGTGAACAGGCGAAGGTTGGAGATGCCCGCCCGAATCAATTGCTTTGTGTGCAAGGTCCATTGGCGGTTTGTCGCCGCCAAGGACGCGGTTTGCCCTTGCGCATCGATTCCGGCGCCATCACGGCCCGAGATCCCGCAACGATCTCGCGCTTCGAGACTTGGATCGCCCAAGGCATATCGATTCGCGGACGCCCTGAATGGATATTCGTGAAACTATCGACACACGGGGCTTCGTCCCGCGAAGCGTCGAATCTTCTGGGACAAACACAGCGGACGTTCCATGAAGGTTTGCGGGATTGGTCGAGACGAACGGGCGTACGGTATCATTACGTGACGGCGCGGGAACTGTTCAACGTGGCTCGAGCAGCCATGGACGGAAAAAGCGGAGATCCTTCGTACTTTCGCGATTACGTCGTAGCCTCGGCGCCTCGGGCACGTTCCTATTGAAATGGTTTACCCGGGAACGCTCACACGTCGATCAGTCCTGCACGGAGCGCCAAACGCGTTAGATCGGCGACGCTATGCGTGGCGACCTTTGCACATAATCGAGCCCGATGTGTTTCCACGGTCTTGACACTGATCGCCAAATGTGCCGCGACTTCTTTCGCCGAACTGCCCATGGCCAAAAGCCTGAGCACTTGGCGTTCGCGCTCGCTGAGAGAAGCTACCATGTCCGCACCTTCGCGGCGCTGCAATGCCCGCACCATCGCGGCGCTCACATCCGACGAAACGGCGGTTCGTCCTTTTGCAACCGTGCGAATGGCTTCCGCGAGTTCTTTCATTCGGCAGCGTTTGGAAAGATAACCATCCGCGCCCGCTCGCATGGCTTCGCCCACGCGAAATTCGTCGCGAAACGTCGAGAGCACGAGGACGCGCGAGCGACCGTGGGTCTTGATTTGTCGAATGAGCTCGATACCGCAGCGATCCGCCAGCGATAATTCGATCACGACGACATCGAAGGTTTGTTTGTTTTTTTGCGCCAGCGCGTCTTTGGCGTTTTCAGCCTCGACGACCAGCGTGACATCCGGTTCGTCACGAAGTACCTTGGCGAGCGATTCTCTCACCACGTTTTGATCATCGACGAGCAATAGCTTCATGGTTTCCCCCTGAGCCAAACCCATACCGCACGATCGACGAACCGAAAAACCCGAAAAAGGACTAAGGTTTCACCTGGTGCGGGGACGAACGAAGTTTCAGCCTCGCCAAACGCGAATTCTGTTGCCGACGTATGACGAGACGAACGCTACGCCCGGACGTACAGGGCTTCGAGGCCGCGAATGATGTAACCGGATTTCCATTGTGGTTCGGCAACGAGCTGCAATCGGGGCAAACGCCGCAGGATTGTCTCGAACAGAATCTGGGCTTCCATCCGGGCCAACGCGGCGCCGAGGCAAAAATGAATGCCCGCTCCAAAGGTCAGGTGAGGGTTTGGCGAGCGCCTGATGTCGAGTTTGTCCGGTTCATGAAACACGGCCGGATCGCGGTTGGCGGATCCGAAAAGCAACCCGAGCTCGGCGCCTTTGGGCACGCGAACGCCGCAAATATCGACTTCTTCGAGCACCCAACGCTCGAAAAGCTGCAATGGAGTATCGAAGCGAAACAATTCGTCGACGGCGGTCGAAACGAGCGCGGGATCTTCTTTGAGTCGGACGAGTTCGTCCGGATTCCGGAACAACGCCCAAAGCCCATTGGCCACGGCATTGACGCCCGCTTCATGCCCGGCATTGAGCAGCAAAACGCATGTACCGATCAATTCATCTTCGGACAAAGAATCCCCGGATTCGACGACTTGGGCAAGGTCGCTGATCAAATCATCGTGCGGACGAACGCGTCGCTCACGCGCGAGCTCGCGCAGGTAATCCCCGAATTCAATGCACGCTCGAACCGCGCGTCGTGCGGATTCGTCGGAAGGGTGGAGTTCATACATGCCGCAGATATCGGCGGACCAAGGTCGCAAGCGATGCCGATCGGCGTCGGGAATCCCCAACAATTCGGCAATGACGGTTACGGGCAAGGGTTCGGCGACCGTAGCGATAAAGTCGAATTCTCCACGTTCCGCAGCCACATCGACGAGTTTGTCCACGATGTCGTGGATACGCGGGCGGAGTTTTTCGATCGTTCGCGGCGTGAACGCTTTCGAAACGAGATGCCGTAGACGCGTGTGATCGGGCGGCTCGCGATCGAGCATTCCGTTGCGGATGACGTGCCAGAACGGAGCGTATTCGGCGGGTTCGTCCGGACGCCCCATTTCAGCATGCGTGGCTTTGTGCAAATAGGTTCGGCCGAAACGACGATCGCGCAAAAGCGTATTGACATCGGCATAACGCGTAACGAGCCAGAGGTTCAGTTCGGGGTGATAATGAATGGGCCCCAGGTCGCGAAGTGCGGCATAAACCGGATACGGATTGGCGATGAACGAAAGGGACGTGGGATCGAAGGCGGCGAGCGGGAAGGGGAGGCTCATGGATTTTCGTCGCCACGTTGGCACGGTTTGGGGCCGCAGAAAAGCCCTGCAAGCGAAGTATTCACGTCGCAAATTCTTTTCAATTTCCGATCCATCATGTACCGTCCGCGTATGTCCTTTCGTTCGTTGGCCTTATCGTTATCACTGGTCGTTGCGCTGGTTCCCAAGTCCGCACAAGCGGCGGATGCCGTCGAACCTCGAATGCAAGTCAATTTTCCCGTGGACTTGACCATTTCGGGGGCCGGTGCCGCCATTTGGCTCACGACTGAAATTCTGAAAAGCAAGATTGCGCCGTCATCGTGCCATTGGTGTGAGCCGCCGTCCGGCGATCTTGCGGTGAAAAATGCGTTGCGTTGGGACAATACGAAAAATGCCGACGTGGCCAGTTACGTCACCGGGTTTGCCCTTGCGCCGATCGCTGCATTGGGGCTCGATGCCGCATCCGTATATTCGCGAGGAGGCAGTTTTCGTGAATGGGGTGAAGACGCGACGGTTATCGTCGAATCGATTGTCGTTGCGGCGAACCTGAATCAGCTCGTCAAATTCACAGTTGGTCGGGAAAGACCATTTGTTCACGACCTCGCGCCGGGTGAAAAATCACTGACCAAATCCCCGGGAGACAACAATCTTTCGTTCTATTCGGGCCACACGATGCTGGGGTTTGTCTCGGCGGTTTCCGCGGGAACGGTGGCCAGTTTGAAGGGATATCGTTCAGCGCCCTGGATTTGGGGAACAGGACTGACGTTGGCCGCGGCGACGGGGTATTTGCGCATTGCCGCGGACAAACATTATTTCACCGATGTCCTCACGGGGGCGATCATGGGCTCCGCTGCGGGATTTCTCGTTCCTTGGCTTCACCGTCCCAAAACGACCACAGCTCGCGTCACGGGAATGGCGGCGGGACCGTTACCCGCAGGGACGGGTACCATCATTACGTTTCAAGGCATTCTGCCCTGAAGGCTTCGACGACAAACGCTGCCTCGACGTTATCGATGTCCATGCCAACCATGTTTTCGACCATCAAGGAAAAACTCCAGTTCGATTCGGCATTTTGGCGGGAAATCATGCTCGCGGGGATCAAACATGGCCCCGAAGCGTTCGTGAAGTACAGCCCGCCGTTGTTTGGAATCGCGTTTGGCTTGGCACTTCCCGCCACACGAAAACGCGTGCAAGCAAACCTCGAACATCTCCTTGGACCTCGGTCCGCGGCCCAAGAAGCTCTGGATGTCGCCGCGGTTTTCGCCAACTACGCGCATTGCCTCACCGAAGCTACGCTCGCGGGCGCCGAGCGCGGATATGAGATCACGCCTCGCACGTACGGATCGGATCATTATTACGACTGCATCGCCGATGGGCGCGGCGTCATCATCGCAACCGCGCACACGGGAGGTTGGGACGTCGCCGGATCGATGCTGCAGCGAGGTCGTCAGCGCGAAGTGTACATCGTCATGGCGCGCGAACGCGATTCGAATGCGCGGAAGATCCAGGACGAAATGCGCAAAAAGACCGGCATCAACCTGGTCCACATCGGCGAGTCGCCCTTCGACGCGTTACCTCTGCTTCGGCATCTGAAAGACAACGCGCTCGTCGCGATGCAAATCGATCGCGCCCCCTCGAACATGCGGACGCGTACGGCGATGCTCCTGGACAAACCATGGCGCGTGCCCGAAGGTCCGTTGCGCCTCGCCGCCACCAGCGGAGCTCCACTGCTCCCAGTGTTTACCCGGCGGATCGGCTTCTTGCAGTACGAGTCGTTCGCTCATCCGCCGATCCGTTTGTCCCGACGAGCGTCATCCCAGGAGCTCGACGACGCCGCGCAAAAACTCATGGACTACTTGGGAGCGTTCCTACGCCAAAATCCCACACAGTGGTTCGACTTCGCGCGCCAAGAGCCCGAGACGACTACAGCGGCCCCTCCGTGAGGCCATGGACGAACTGACGCACCATCGGTTCGTCACTCGCTTTGGCTTCTTCCGTCGTTCCATCAAACACAAGCCGACCTCGGTACAACATGCCGACGCGATCCGTGACCGTCAGCAGCCGATCGAGATCGCTCGACACCATGATCACCGTCGCTCCGGCAGCCCGTTGTTCGTTCCGCAAAAGTTCAAAGATGCGCTGCGACGTCACCGGATCGAGGCCCGCGGCAGGTTCGTCATACAGAACGATTTCGGCCCGCGAGATGGTGGCTCGAGCAACGCCCACACGTTTCTTTTGTCCCCCGGACAAACCCGCGGGTAAGCGATCCTCGAAGCCGGGAAGCGACACGACCTCGAGACGTTCGGCAACTCGTTCGGCGATCTCGTCGTCGGGCAGATCGAAGAGTCGGCGCAAGGGAAAGGCGATGTTTTCCCCAACCGTGAGGTAGTCGAAGAGGGCGTTGTTCTGGAACAACATGCCGAAGCGCAGGCGAAACTTTTGCAGTTCTAGATCGCTCATCGAGTGTACGTCTCGACCATCGACGAGCACATTTCCCGAGTTGGGTCGAAGCAAGCCGGTGATGAGCTTGAGGAGCACACTTTTTCCGGACGCACCCGGGCCGATGAGCCCGTAGAGGCAACCTCGGGGGACGGAGAGGCTCACGCCACGTAAAACCGGTTGGCGTCCAAAGGTTTTGGTGACGTCGTTGATTTGGATGAATGGCTCGGCCATGGGGGCCTCGCGCGTCATTGCGCAGCGAAAGTCGTGCGGGAGACGTCAAGGCGGGGATGCGACGGGAAGGACAAACCGCGCACAGCTCCCGCGACACACGAGTTGATGCCGGGATTCGAGGGCCGGGTTGTCACCGTCACGCCGACTGCACGTCCGTTTTGCACGGCGGCGCAGATGTTGACCTCGGTCGAGGGAGGCACACCGCAGCTGTTCAAGTACGAACCGCGATTGAGCACTGCACCGTACGCCCCGGCGGTGAGATCGGGCGGAGCATCTTTGCTGTAGTCCTCGACGTACTTGGCTTGCGCGCCCTCGCAGCTCATGCCGCCCGCGAGGATCGGACGACCGCCGCTTCCACCACCAAACGAGCCTCCACCGGCGTTGGGTCCGGTCTTTCCGCCACCAAGTCCGCCGGACACATCGACCGCGACAACCTTGTCGCCTTGCACGGTCGTGTTCTCTTTGCGTGAACCACGTTTGCTGACGAGCCATCCGGCAAACCCGGCGATGAGCACGCCGACGACCGCGACGCCGATCAGGGCTTTGTATTGCGTACCTTGGCGTTCTTTGACGACGACTTCTTCGAGCGCCTTCTTCTCTTGCTTGATGTCGCGATTGAGTTTGGCTTGCTCGGCGAACGGCGCGAACTGCTCCCAGTCCTTGATGAATTTCTCATCGTTGACCGCAGTGTCGCGAAGGATGTTTTCCCCGACGAACGTGCCCGTGGCGATCTGTTGCAGCAGCTCGACGGCGCTGAATGGACCGTGATCCATGCCGTCCTTGATCACGACGTACCGAGGACTCGTGTCCGCTTCGAGCCGTGCCTTGAGATCGGCCAAACGCGACGTGGGATTGTCCAGCCGAACCTGCGGAGCTTGCACGACGGCGACGGGAAACGGACCGCTCGGCAAAGGCGCACGCGGCGCTGCGGGGATGGCGACAACGGGAGCCGAAGGATCCGGCAGCGGGGGCAAACTTCCAAAATCAATGTCGACGGCGATGCTGTCCTGCTTGGGACGAGGCGCATGCGCCATCGCTTGAAGGGCTTGCGCCAACGCGCCGAGATCCGCAGGTCGACTGTCGGCCGTTGCGACCAGCGCTTTGCCCAAGACCATTTCGAACTGCGGGGGCAAACCCGGGACCGCTTCGGACGGACGCTTCATGCCCGGACCAACACTCGATCCCGTAAGCATTTCGTAGACGATCGCGCCGATACTGAAGACGCTCGCCCGAGCATCACCGGGATTTCCCGATCGTGCTTCCGGAGCAACCGCGGCTAGATCCGCCGGCAAAATCGGAAGAACTTCAGCCTTGTCCTCGAGCAAACTCGCCGCGGAACCGGTGAAAAGAATCGCATTGGGGTGAATGAAGAGCAGTTTTCCTTCACTGTGCGTCTGCTGAATTTCGGCGCAGAGCGGCACAATGATGGCAAGTGCCTCATTAAGTTCGAATTTCTTGGAGGAAGCTCGACGCGCTTCGAGTTCAGCGCGCAGGGTGCCGGGATTGATCGACATCGGCGCCACCTTACAGCCGAATGGCCTCGGTGCTCAATACAGTCGAAATAGAAGAGGTTATCAGGACATGGCGGACGGCGGAGTCTTGGCCCCCATCGCGCGTTCCTCTTCTTGCAGAACGGTGAAAACCAACCCGGCGCCGATGATCGGAACGAGCCAAATGAGCTGAGCTTGAAGGACTTTTTGTTTGCGTTCGAAGACGGTGCTTCGAAAAACGCGGTAAGTAAGCCAGGATTGGAAAGAGACGAGCGCAAGAAACGCCGCCCCGAGAATGCCGTCGAAGAGGTCCATGGGAGTCGCGGGAACCTAGGGCCGACTTCGCCATGCGCAAGGGGCACGCATGACGAATGCATCGATGGTGCGAAACAAGATCTGACTAGACTGCGCGCCGTGCACCTCGGCCGTCGTGTCGTCTATGTTGGAGTCACCGTCCTCGGGATGATGACGCCGCTCGCGCTCGTGTCCTTCACTGGATGCAATTCACTTCCGAGCGCGAGTGTCGATGCGGGGGATCTGCTTGGAGCTTTCGAGCGTGATGCATCGGTGCCCGATGCTTCGGCGGATGCCGGGCGCAAAACGAATCCCAACAAGGCGAAAGACGGCGGTGTCGTGGATGCGGGAGCGTCGAACGTTCCTCCTCCGACACCTGTGACGCGATCTCCGAACGAAGGCAGTTGCGTCACACCGGATGGACAACCGGATCGAGACGTGAAGCGCACGTTTGGTCGACCGGTTTGTCCCGGTGCGGAGATCCTCGAATGGAAGGACGCGTGGGGAGCGCCGAGATATGCCTGCGTGATCGCTCCGAAAGGCATCGAAACACGGGCTCCGGTGCCGCTCGTCATCTTCTTCCACGACGCGGGGAAGACACCTTCGAGCGTCGACAAAGAGACCGCGCTTCGGAAGCAGGCTGCGCGATTCAACCTCACAGGTGACGCCGCTCATGCCGGGTTTGTCATTCTCGCACCTCAAGGTCGAGGCATCCGTGGCAATCGAGACGGGGCGATGTTCGACGTCGACTATGTCGCCGAAGACAACGTGGACGTGATGACGACGGATCACTTCGTCGAAGTGCTGACGTCACGAAACATCATCGATCGCCGACGCGTGTATGCCGTCGGGGTAGGCAACGGCGGCTTGATGGCGACGACCTACACGATGCTGCGCGCCGATCGAGTGACCGCGTTCGCAACGTTTGGTAGTGACCAACCTCGAGCAGCTTGGTCGTGCGCCGGACCGCCTCCACCTGGGTTTGTCATGTACCGAGCCTGCGATCGCATCACGCCTTGCGCGTCGGTTGAACGATGGCTGCGCGCACGTGACGGCACGGGAGCGGAGACGACGTCTGTGCGTTTGGACAGTGGATCGGGAGACGAGCCGAATTGTGCCTTGGAGAAAAAGTGCACGGCGATCGTCGGCACCGCGAATCACCGTCGGTGGCCGAAGACACGCGAAGACGACATGTTGCGCTTTTTTGCGCGCCGAACGTTGTCGGTCGCCCCTTGAGATCCCGAAAAAAACACGGGCGAATCAAGCCGGGAATGATAGTTGTCGAACGTCATGCTCGGCCCTTCGATTCCCGCTTCCGATGCCGCACTGAATGCCGTTCTGCAGTTCATTGACGAAGCCGTGTTCGTGTTCGACGAGCAGCTCGTGTGCCGGCATGCGGGCCCGAACGTGCAGCGGTTGTTTGGTGTACAGCCCGAGGTTCTTGTTGGACAAACCCGGCGCGTCTTGTTGGATCAGCTCTTGGCGCCGGTACCGGAACTGAGCTCGCTGCGCACGCGGCTGAACGAACATGCAGTGATGCAGGCCGTGGTGGAATCGGATCCGATCGACATCGAGGCACCGCTTCCACGAAGACTCGTTTGGATCTCCGCACCTGTCGTGCGTGATGGAGCGACCGTCGGCCGAATCGACATCGTTCGCGATCTGACGCGTGAAAGATTGCTCGAACAGAAGATCGCCGAGACGACACTGAAGCTCGAAGAAGCGTCGCTGGTCGATGCCCTCACCGGCCTCGGCAACTTGCGACGCTTCGCCGAAGAATGCGAACGCGAACATCGACGCGCGCAACGCGTGTGGGACTCGTATGCCGTCGCGCGCGTGGACATCGAGAACATGGCCGCACTGAATGCGAAATACGGACGCTCCAAGGGCGACTCGCTTCTGCGTGTGCTCGGCGAACGTCTTCGAGCGTCACGTCGGCAATACGACATCGTGGCTCGCTGGGACAACGACGACTTCGCGTTGCTCTTGCCCTGCATCGATCGAACGGCCGTGCAACGAGTTCTGGAAAGAGCGGCTCTTCAAGCTGTCGAGGGAGCGCGTGAAGCTGGATTCGAGATCCAATTGAACGTCGGTGTTGCGGTCTGGACACCGCCCTCGGCCGACAGCGCCACGGACGTTCTGCAACGCGCCTCGAACGCACTTGGATTGGCTCGACAAACCGGTCCGGGATCGGTCCACGTCGACCTCGATGGAACGGATTTCAAAAACGATCCGTTCGCGTCGATCGGCGAACCGCCGGAACGTGTCGAGTGACGAACGCCCACGTGGTCCCCGTTGTTCACGCGACATGGCGATCATGACTTCAAGTTCTGCGTGAACTTCTTCGGAACGGGCGCGAGCGTCGCGTACATCTTTAGAAACGACACGTAATCCGCCGACATCACTGTTTATTTCGACCAACACCCACGCGGTTCACCGTGCCGTTGATCGTCGGCGAATCAGCCCTGGTACGACGTGTGCTGTGCCACCGCGTCATGAGTCGACGACGGATACAGAACGAACATCGAACCACGACGGACGCGAAGCATCGAGGCCACATCGAGGACGATCCGATCGAGTTGCTGATCCGCCGTTCGAAGCGACAACAGCGACGCGGCGATGCTCGTGCAGCCGTGTTGTTGCTGCAGCAGGCGTGTTCGATGGATGAGTGGCGTGCGCGAAGCTTCACGCTGCTGGGCGCACTGTTGACGAAGATTGGAAAAAACGAGGAGGCGGAGCGCGCATGGCTGCACGCGCGTTGGTTGCGTCAACGAGCTGGTGAGGCGTCGCGAGCGGATGTCACGATGCGCTTGATCGAGCGGCTCCGGGCGTCACGCCGCGCGTCGCTCTGACCGTCACGTCGTGCGTATCGCGCCGATGTGGAACGAGCGGAGCGTGTTGCGTCCACAGAAAGGGCACGCCCATCCGACATCGAAGCGTTCCGCGGTTGCGGACATGCTGTGCGCGGGCGCGACTTCACGTGCTCCACCACGCGATGCGGATCCCGCAATGACTTTGCGATTCTCGTCGAGCGTCGCCGTCAGGGTCGCTTGGCATTCGCATCGACTACTCACGCTGTGTTGGCTCATGAATCTCCGAGATCGATTGTCGAGACAATCCGTTGAACAACGATGAAGGTGCTTATAAAGCGGCCCGACGTGCAGCTCAAGAGGTACAGGCAGTCCTCGAGCTTCACAACTTCTTGACTTCGACGGCTTGGATCGTCGCCGAGCCCGGACCGACCAGACCGATCACGAACGTGGAGTCATCACCGATCTTCGCGTCGATGGAGCGCCCGCCTTCGAGGGACATCGTGCGCAACAATGCTCGCTCTTCACCGGAGGCAGTCCGAACAGTGATGAACAGATGGCTACGTGGACGTCCGATCACGATGGCGTCGGTGGTTCCAGACGGACAAACAAACGTTCCCTTGCCGGTGATCGCCTTGGTATTGCCGATCGAACACGTCGTTTCGACTTGGGCCTCTTTGGACGATTCCGCGAGGGCTGAAGCGATGACGGCGCCGCCACGAAGAACTTCGACGTCGTCGACGTCGATCGCGATGTTGCGACTTCCGATCGCGACGTAAAAGCCGCTCGAGCCAGGCGCAGCCGTGAGTGTCGTTTGTTGATCTCCGCTTCCGGCTTTGGCGATCGTCAACGTGGATGTCGACTCGGCGGCCTCGGGATCTTCGAGGGATCGCAGGGCGACGTAAACATCACCCGGTTGAGCGGCGCGAACCTTGAAGCGCACGGTCAAGTCGTCGCCCGCTTTGATGAGCGGCGCGGCGGCCGGTGAGTAATTCCCGACGACGCGCAGCACATAGCGACCTCCCGACGCGTGGAGCTCGTTCGTGCCGGCCCGCAGCACGTCGCGCGAACCATCGCCGGTGACTGTTGCGGTGATTGCGCCGGATGCCGGGGAGAACGATACGCCGGCGCCGGTGACTTGGCTCAGTTTGTCTCCCAGAACCCGATTCGACGCAGGTTTGGAATCCGAAACGGGCGCACCGACATCGCCCGATTGTCCGTCGAATTTCGTGGAGATCGCTTTGACTTGATCGCGCAAACGCGAAGGGCCGTCGCTCTCGTTGAACTTGCGTTCGTCCCAGACCTTGATGAGCTCCGACATCAATCCGGTGATGCGTTCATCTTCGGAGTTGTGATCGGCGAGCGACATTTTGCAGGCGTTGTATTGCGTGCAGACTTCGACGCGACGCTCTTTCAAACGCGTGGCGAGATCGCCGGCGGCATGAATGGCTTCGATGCGTTCGTCGGCGCCTTTGCTCGAAGACGCCGTCTTCAACGCCCCTTCGACGTTCAACGCTCCGAAATCGGCGGAGACATCCGCGCAATTTTCTCGAGCGATCGTGCCGATCGGGGCAGGGCAGGAGACCTCGCCCTCCGAGCCGGCAGCAGTGTTCGCCCCTCCTTGCGATCCGCCGCAAGCGGCGAGAAAGGCAAACGTCAATCCAAGACAAACATGGGTGGAATTCGTGCGGGCAACAAACACGTCGAGCAGGATATGCCGGCTCGTTCGACGGGCGGGAGGGAACCGCGATCGTCAACGCTTGCCAAACGCGACGGAGTCCGCTAAGCATGGCGACGCAATTGGCGGGACTAGCTCAGTTGGTAGAGCATCAGCTTCCCAAGCTGAGGGTCGCGAGTTCGAGCCTCGTGTCCCGCTCCAAAAGCGACAAATCGATGTAGACGAATGATTGGGTATGCCCGTGCTGCATACCCTTTGTTTTTTCGAACTTCGTCTTCCGATCCAACTGTCGTAGGCGCGATTGGCCACCTACGTGCATCCAACTCGGTCGCCGCTTCTGCGGTGCACACGGACGACATGACAGCGTGAACGTTTCCAGCGTTCGCAGTTGTTTCGTGCTGTTTCGGGAGGACAAACGGAATGCACGAAGCGCAACGCGTCGCGTGGAATGCAGGGTTGATGATCGCCAAACAAGGCGTCATGGCCGTGCTTGGCGTGCTGTTTGTCGGGTACATGGCCAGAACCGTCGGTGTCGCCGCTTGGGGGGAATTTCAAGCATCTCTGGCCATCACCGCGATCGCCGCCATCGTCGCGGGACTGGGTGTGCGTGGTTATGTCGCGCGTGAAATCGCGATGAATTCGTCACTGGGACCGCGCTACCTGGGCTCGGCGCTGATCATTCGCGGCGTAACCGGGACAATCATCCTCTCCGCCATCGCCATCGTCTCGTTGACGACGCGTTCAGCCGAAGGCCAGTGGCTCGTGCCCATCGCCGCCGCGTCGCAACTGGCAACGCTGCTGTACACGACGATGTGGCTGAGCTTCGAAGTTCACGAGCGATTCCAGTACATCGTTTACGTCGAGCTCGGTGCACGGCTGTTTGTCTTGACCATGGCGACGTTGTGCATCGCTTGGGGGCTCGGAATCGTTGGAGCAGCAATCATCTTCGCCATGGGCAACGCCATCGAGCTCGCCCTGACGTATCACTTTCTCTGCCGAAGACTCTATGCCCCGAGCTTCGAAACCTCGACGTCCGAGCTCGTGTCCATTGCCAAACGAAGTTTGCCGTTCGGCTTCGTCGGCGCTCTTCTCGGCGCGGTTCGTCAATCCGATCGCGTGTTGTTGCGCTGGTTCGGCGACGAATCGATGGTGGGAATTTTCAGTGCGGGGGCGGTGTTGGTCGAGCAGCTCGAGGTGTTGTCCGACCTGGTGTTTGGAGCGGCTTTCTCCGTCGGAGTCCGGCTTTACGCGGGCGATCCCAATCGATTCTTGGGCCTTTATCGCACGGCGATCGTGACGGCCATCGCCATCGGACTACCGATTGGAGCGGGAACATGTTTGCTCGCGCCCGACATCATTCATCTGGTGTACGGCACTACGGGGTTTGTCGGAGCCGATCGAACGTTGCGCGTACTTGCGTGGCACATCCCGGCGACGTTCGCGTTTCATGTGACGTCTTTGCCCCTCATCGCGGGAAAACGAGAAGCTGCTCTCGGCGCCGTCTTGCTGCCGGCGCTCGTCGCAACCTTCACGCTCGATCGTTACCTCGTGCCACGGCACGGTGCGTTTGGCGCGGCATCCACCGCGCTCGTCGTGTCGATTGCCGTCGTGTCGGCCCTGCTCGCCCTCACGCCCGCGTGCGCCCGAGAGATCCCGCTGGGTCGAATTCGAGCGGCGATCGTGGCCACGGGATGCATGGTGCTCGTCGTGAGTTTGGTGCACCGATCTTGGGGCGTGTGGATGTCCATTCTCGCAGGCGTGGTTACTTACGTCCTGCTGTCGTTCGGCCTGCGTTTGGTGACGCTCCGCGAAATCCAATTGCTGCTGAAACCGGGAATGACGATGGTTCAGCAAGAAAAACCATCCGACGCCAAACCGTCACCGATCGACGCAACGAGGAGCAGTGAAGACGCATGAAGCTCACGCGCATCGCCGGCTTCGAGCATCGAGACGCGAATGCGACGAAGCCGGCGGCAGAACACATTTCGTATCGTGACGAATTACGGGGTCATGCGTCGGCCAATCGCCAGGTTGTAGATCGCCAACAGGACGACTGCGCCCAGGATTGACATCAGGAACCCGCCGGGGGACGAGTTTGTCGTGGACACACCCAACAGACGGCTCAAGAAACCGCCGACGAGTGCTCCGCCAATGCCAAGAAGTACCGTGATCGCGAATCCTCCAGGCTCACGACCGGGCATGATCAGCTTCGCCACGATCCCGACCACCAGACCAAACAACACCCACATCAGTACAGCAATCATCGTCCGCCCCCTTCGATTTGCGCGCACACGTGCACGACATGGTGCCAACGCCTGCAAGCCGAAAAGCAGGCATGCTGTCTCGGCCAAACGCCTACATTGCACGGGCCGTGCCGGGCATAACGTGCACAGCTCAAGCGCGACGACGCCGTATTTCCGTCGCCGCACCATTCTCCACGCGCGGCTCTTCGGCCTGCACGACCGAAGGTCGGCGTAAACCGTCACGTCGACGAGCATCATCGAACATGGATGGGCGAGGTCTTTCGAGCTGCGCCAAAAAGTTTGACGTCCAATGATCGACGGAAGCTTTCGCAACTTGATCGCGTAGTTGCGTCATCCGCACCGCATCGTCGTTTGTCTCAACAGACAGCGCCACCCGGGCCAAAACATCGTCGAACCCATCCTCGTCATAGGGATTCACAAGGATGGAACCGCGAAGCACATCGGCGGCTCCCGTCAGTTCGCTGAGCACCAGACGTCCCGTCGAAGCCGGACGCGTCGCCGGGTACTCGAATGCGACCAGGTTCATCCCATCGCGCAGAGGCGTGACGATGGCCGCATCGGCCGCGAGGTAAAACGCAGCCAGCTCACGAGCATCGAAACTTCTTTCGAAGAGGTGCAGTGGAGTTCGTCTAGGCGAACCAAATCGTCCGTTGATCCGTCCCACCAAGCCTTCCACGTCTTCACGCAACGCCCGATAGGCGCCGACAGACTCACGACTCGGCACCGCAATTTGTACGAACGTCACCTGCTCCCGAGCCTCGACGCTCCGTTCGAGAAGACGCTCGTACGCTTGGAGTCTTCCAACGATGCCTTTGGTGTAATCGAGGCGATCCACAGAGAGGAGCAAACGCGATCCTCCGAGACGATCCCGAAGTTGAGCTGCGTTTGCCTGAACGTCGGCGTCACGCCCCAACGCGGACCAGCTGGACGCATCAGCGCCCACGGGACACGCGATGATGCGGGACGCTCGACTTTTCCAAGGCACGACAAGTTTGTCTTGGTCAACTTCGTAGGCGATGCCGAGTTCGCGCAACGCGTGGCCGAATGCTGCCACATATCGAGGCACATGAACGCCGACGACGTCTGCGCCCAGGATTCCTTCGACGAGCTCTCGACGCCAGGGGAGCGTCCGGAAAAACTCGACCATCGGCCAAGGGACATGCCAAAAAAAGCCGATCGTGAGGTCCGGTCGGCTCGCGCGTACGTACGCAGGGACAAACGCCAGCTGATAATCGTGGATCCATACGGTTGCGCGAAGCGGAGCAACGGACGCAACGACATCGGCAACGCGTTGATTGACGTCTTGATAGGCACGAGCAGCGAGATCTTTGAATCGGCAACGTTCGATGAACCCATGCGCGAGAGGCCACAACGCTTCACTCGAGGCTTCCACGTACCAAGCCGAGCGCGTGTCTTTGGGAATCGATACGGGAATGACGCGAAACTGCGAATCGATCGTTCCCACGGCATCGTGTTCGGTACCTGCGGCAATCCATGTTCCCTCGAGCCGACGCACCGCAGGGAGAAGGGCGGAAACAAGACCGCCTGGAGCACGCGAAAGCTTGGGACCTTCCGCAACAAACGGAGCTCGCGCGCTCACGACGACGAGTCGACTGGATTGCTGTGCCATGACGACTCCGTTCATGCGAAAGCGATGCCGTCACCGACGTCACGTCGAGCGGACGAGGGCCGTACGCGCAGGCTCGGCAATGAAGTGAGGCCCTCGATGCGGTGGAATTGGTTGCTGCGTCAGCGTGTGTTAGGGTCGAAAGCCTGAGGAGAATTCACACCGTGCGGCTTTATCGCCTTCTTCCGATCGCTACCTTCACGTTGTCTCTGTGTGTCGCCCGTCCGTCGAACGCGCAGACAGATGAAGAAAAAGCTGCTGCTCGTGCACTCGCAACGCAGGGCGTCACCGCATTACAAGAGAAGAAGTACGCCGAAGCGCTGGATCTCGTGACGCGTGCCGAAGCGGTGAATCACGCCCCGCCACACCTGCTTTTGATCGGTCGCGCGCAGGTTGGTCTCGGTCGCCTCGTTGCCGCGAAAGAGAGCTTTCTCAAGCTAATCCGCGAGCAACTTCCCGCGAACGCGCCGGGGCCGTTCAAGGATGCTCAGGCTGCCGCAAAAGTGGATCTCGAAGCGATCGAGCCTCGGATTGCGTCGCTGCAGATCTCGCTGAAGGTCACCGGCGGAGGCTCGACATCGAAAGTCACGCTGAAGATGGACGAGCAACAGGTGCCCAACGCGCTGATTGGCGTTCATCGACCGGTCGACCCGGGCAAACATCTGGTCTCGGCGTTTGTCGTGGGCCGAAGCCCGGTGACACAAGAAGTCACGCTCGGAGACGGCGAAAAGAAGGAAATCGAACTGACGATCGAGCCGGCGCCGGTGTCGCTGGTCGAAGAAGAAAAGAAGTACGACAAACCGCCGCCGCCTCCTCCGCCACCTCCTGGAGGCATGAGCACGTTGCGCATCGCGGGCATCGCCGGGATGGGCGTGGGCGTTGTCGGATTGGCCGTCGGCGGGGTTTTTCTCGGCCTCAAGTCGTCCACGCAAACCGAGGCCGACACATTGTTCAACTCTTGCAAGCCCGGCTGCGATTCAGGCCAAGTCGCACGCATCAAGCAACTTGATCAGGATGTCGTGACGCAGAGAAACGTGGGCTTCATCGGGCTCGGTGCGGGCGGCTTGTTCCTCGCCGGGGGAATCGCTCTGTTCATCATCGGCGGAAACAAACCGGCGCCGAAAGCGGCCTCGAGCTTCGTCCTACCGTACGTCGCGCCAAACGGCGGCGGCGTCGTCGGCACCTTCTGACCAGCGACACGCCCGGGTTTGTCTCAATCCCACACACCCGGGTTTGTTTCTTGAAACCACGCTCGTGATGATGCGCCGCCGCAGCGCATCGATGCGCTGCCGCGTGCTTGGCAAACGCGTTGTCGAGCCTAGTAGCCGAGTTGGAATTCGCCCGGCTTCTTCGTCTTCGTCGTGCTTCCGGTCGGCTTCGGCCCTTTGAGCGTCGGCGTGGGAGCTCCGGTCGGAGCTGTGGTGGTCGGAGCATTCGCAACGGCGGATCCTGCCGGAGGCGGATCTTCCAGAGCAACTTCACGCGCGGACGTGTCGGCGGAAGGTGCGGGAGGGGGAACTTCCGCAGCGGACGCAGGAGGTGGCACGGGAGCGGGTGCGCTCGTGGCCGGCGGGTTTGTCGCAACGGGGTTTGTCGCCGAAACGACCGGCGTGTTCGTCGCTGCGGAATCTTTGTGTGCGAACACGAAATAGCCGGCCACTCCGAGACCCGTAAGCATCACGGCCGTGACGAGCACACCGATGAGCGCTCCTGAACGTGACGAAGTCGGAACGGGCGGAGGCGCGGCTCCGGATGCGTTGCCCCATGAGTTTGCGGTGCCTGAAGATCCGTCGACGACACCGGAGATTTGTCCGGGAATCGAATGAGCTCCGACGCCGGGAATTGCGCCCGGAGGAGGAGTTTGCACCAACTGATGCAGCATCCCCGGCGGAAGCGTGGCTTGCCGTTGACCCGTGGGGTTTGGAACTGCAAACCCCGGCGCAAGGTGTGCGTTTTGCCAAGCAAGCAGAGCTTCTTTGAATTCGGCGCACGACTGGAAGCGATGCGCTTGTTCACGCGCCATAGCGCGTTGAATGATCGCGGAAAAATCGGAATCGAGGTCCGGGACAAACTGTTGCGGAGGTGGAGGAAGTTCGAGCGCGATTTTGAAGAGCAGCTCGTTGAACGTCTCGGCGCGGAAAGGCACTTGACCCGTCGTCGCTTGATACAGAACGACACCGAGCGCGTAGATGTCGCTGCGAGCATCGACTTGCGCCATGCCTCGCGCTTGCTCCGGCGACATGTAGTAGGGCGTTCCGACGACAGCACCAGCGCGCGTGACGTTGAACTCTTCACCGCTGATTTGAGAGAACTTCGACACACCGAAGTCGAGGATCTTGATGAAGTCGGTTCGTCCCGCCTTGCTGGGCAGAATGAAAATATTGTCGGGCTTGAGATCGCGATGAACGATGCCTGCGGCATGCGCGGCACCAAGCGCATCGAGCACCTGCGCCATGAGCGGAATGCTTTGCGCCGGCGTGAGACGACCGTTTTTCTTGATGCGATGGCTGAGAGTTTCTCCGTCGAGATACTCCATGACCATGTAGCGAGATCCATCGGCCAAAACGCCGAGATCCAGCACTTCGCAAATGTGTTCGGAACCGATACGTCCCGCGGCCTGAGCTTCACGTTCGAAGCGCGCGACGTTGTCGGCGGCACTCGAAACGCTCGCATGCAGGACTTTGATGGCGACGCGTCGCTTGATGCGAACGTTCTCGCCTTCATAAACAGCGCCCATTCCGCCCGTTCCTAGCAAACGGAGGATCTGGTACTTCTCGTCGATGACTTGGCCGGGATTGAGGCTCATGTAGGCGTCGCTCGCATGAAGAAGCGCAAAGGATCGAACCTGCCAATCCTACCATGAGTCGATACGGCCGGCCCAGTGCTGTCTGATGCGCCCAGCCCAAGGCCGCTCGGAACGCCCCAAGGACCGGAACGGACGAAATGCCTTCAAGGGCTTGCGCGACACGAGGGCTCTTCGTGTTAACGTCCCCCGCGTATGGCGCTCTACGAGCTGTCGATCGACGACGCACACCTTCGCGAAGCCGAGATGCTCATTTCGCTCGAAGGTCGAAGTTTCCCCACTCTTGCAACACGTTGGGAATCCCGACTCTTCGACCAGCCTTGGTCCACAACGCTGGTTCTCGACTACACCATTCCACTTCCACCTTTGCCACCGGGAGGGGCGTCGTTCATCGAAGTACGAATTGCGGCGTACACCGGCGGCGCCCCAACGAAATTTCTCTACTTCGGCACCGAGATGAACTCGAGCGTTCCGCGCATCGGACCGGAGATGGAGAATCAAATCGGGGCCGCGAAGATCTTCCAGGAGTTCCGGTTGGACGAACACACGTCGCCGGTTCCTTATCTCAAGCTGATCCAAACCACGCCGCGGATCTACGGCGCTGGAGCGCAGGACTATTACAGCCCCGCGATCAAGATCGAACGCTACGACGGAGCGGCATCGAGCGAGCAACTCGCCGATTTGTTTCCCACGGTCGTGGCGAACTTGCCTTGCATCAAAGGTCATCTGCTCACGGACTCGACAGGCGGCTTGTGGACCGGGACGCGATACATCGGACAAACCTCCATCGCGATCCTGCGTCAGGGCAAGGTCGTCGGTATGCACAAGCGTATCGGGCGTAGTGATCGCGATGCGGTACCGCCCGAGATTCGCAAACGAGATCCCAAGCTCGACACGCTCAAGGAATGGGTCGCGATTGATCTTGGCGCGCAGACGACCGTCGTTGCTTTGCGCAGCGATCGCAGCTCGCCGGAGCTCATTCGCATCGGTGCGACGACTCCGCCCGTCGTCTCTGCGGACTACGAAAATCCGAGCGAGATCCACTTCGACCAACTCGCCAAGACGCTGAAAGCCTGGCGAGATCGCGTGATCCTTCCGATGACGCGCTGGGGTGAAGTCACGGTTGGTCATGGCTCACGCGCGTTACGTAAACGAAGTGCGGAGGAAGCTCCGTCCATCGCTGCTTCCACTCTCACGCACTTGCCGCTCATCCGCGAGCGTGTGGAGCTGAAGGACAAACTCGCGTTGCGTGGTCGCGGTGATCCGGAAACGCAAGAAGTTCTGAAGAGGCCCGCGCCGCCGATCATCGATGAAGAAGGCATCGGCGCGCATGATCCCTTCGATCCGATCGAGTTTTACTCGTACTACATTGGTTTGCACGTGAACCATCGCACGCGCGGCATCCACACCCGCTACCTCGTGGCGATGCCTGCCGGCTGGTCCGCCGATCGTCGCAAGAGCGCACTCGTCGCGGTTCGTCGCGGCATCTTCCGGAGTTTGCCCGCGGGCATGCTCGAGTACCACGACCTCGAGGGTCTCACGGTGCTCGACGCCGGTCCGTCGACGATTCCCTTCGTCGCGCACGCGTTCCGCGCCTTCGCGATCACGCCGAAGCCCGATCCCGTTCCGTTCTGTGCCATCGACGCCGGCGCGAGCGAAACAGGCATCACGTTCGGCCTGTTCCGGAATGCCAAACCCGATGAACAGGTCGAAGGCCTCGAGCGCATGATCGAATACATCGAGCCGTCATGCATCCCGTGGCTCGGCGGTGAACGACTCCTGCATCGCCTCGCGTACCGCATCTACGCAGCGTCGGTCGCGCAGGTGATCAACGGACGGATTCCGTTCGACCGTCCCGTGGACGAACCTCCCACACCCGCTGTGGAACACCTGCTCTCCGCGTCGCCGTGGGCGCGGGCAAACGTCGACTTGCTCAAGGACGCCATTCGCCCGTTGCTCGAAGGTGGCGACCAACGTCTCACCAAGTCCGTTCGACTCGCAACGGCCGAAGGCGAGCCAGTCGACTTCACGCTCGACGTGGATCGTCAAGACATCGCGAATGCCATCGACAAGTGGTACTCGGACGGCGTTGCGTTCATCGCGGCGGGTCTGGAAAAAGCGCTCGAGAAGATCGGTCGCGGGCCGGACCCGTACGAAGGTCTGCGCGTCATGCTCGGTGGTCGTATGAGCATGCATCCGGTCTTCTTCGACAAACTCACCGCGAGTTTGCCGAAGAACGTAAAGATCCATCGCTTCATCGAGCCGGATCGGCTGAACCTTGGAGCACCAACGGTCAAGACGGCGTGCGCACTCGGTGCGTTGGCGATGAAGTTCGAACGTATCGGAGCGGTAACTCGTGCGGAGAAGCGCGATGCCTTCCGATATCGCGTGGGACGCAATCGCCACGGCCAGCTTGCGGACGTGCTCGATCCGACGGTCGAGTACGATGTGTGGCGCGAGATGGGCGCATGCACGAAGCCGAACGTCGAAATCCTTCACATGAAGGCGGAAGACGACGGCGAAGTTGCTGCGGACGATCCGCGCGTCGAGATGGCCGTATGCAAACTTGGCGCAGGTGCCGTAGGTCAACGCGTGTACTTGCGTGCGGTTGGTCCGGCCAAAGTCGAAGTCTCCGCAGGACCTCCCGGCGGCGATCCCGCGCCTGGCGGGCCCGTGTGGACGATCGACCTCGTCGACAACATCGCGCGCCCGCGCGCGTGACGCTCGGTTGAACAAGGGGGGCTTCGAGTCGCTTTGCAGCGCTCCGGGCCCCAACCCTCCGATCGAAGCTAGAGGCTGCGCCGCGTGATGTAGAAGAAGTCACGCGGCGACGGCTCGCGCACGTAGTCGCCCGAGCGGTAATCCACGTGCGGGACGAGCGAGAGCACCGCTCGACGTTCCGCAGCTGCCGGATGATCGAAGAACAGGAAACGCGGGTAGGCGTAGTTCACGTCGAGTTGCGCGGCATCTCGAGCGCCGACGGCTTTCATCGCCGTCGCCAACGACTGCGCCGTGACGGCTTCGCCCAGCGCGTAGAACAGAGTTTTTCCCGACGCATCGATTCCGATCGCCGATCGCCGGATCACCGTCTCACCGCTGACCGTCGCGCCCCAGTTCTTGGTCGACTCGGTGAGCTTGTTGTTGAGCGTGTCTTGCTCGACCAAGCACGGCGGGGTTTGTCGATATGCAACCATGTCGGACTGCGTCGCGGAGATCTGCGGCCACGTTCGGATCCGAATCGTCCCGTCTCGATAGAGTCCGACGGTGCACGCGATGTCGCGCGGAGGCAGGAAGATCTTGCCATCGAGCATCATGCCGTATTGGCCGTGGAGCGCTTTGAATCCACCGTTGAACACGGCGATCAAATCGGCATGTTCGTTTGTCGGAACAAGACCCGGACGTTCGGCGAGAGAAACCTTTTCCGACAGAGGTTCCGTCGTTCCCGCCACGAGTCGGAGATTGATTCGCGTCAGATCCATCGCCACGACGGCGACGGCGGCAAACGGTCGTTTCTTGTCCGGATGAACGATGCTCTTGGCCAGTAGCGGCGGATCTTCACCTCGACGTCCTTCGGCCAACTCGAGCCAAACGCCATCGGCAGGAGTGGCGACCGTGGGGAAGGGGGCTTCGAATCGCGGTGGAGGGAACGCCGGAGCGTTGGGGTTTGTCGGAGGCGTCGGCGCGGCGGAAGCAGCCGGGAGAGTGGGAGGCGGCTCGGCGGAACTCGTCGCCTGAGCACTTGCCGGGACTTCCCAAAACGTCTGCGGAGCGTCGTCTTTGTGTCGCCAGACGTTGATGTCGTCGGCGATCCCGTAGGCGGTGTCTTCGATCCACGCGACCACGGACGGACCGAGCACGGCACGTACACCGTCGGCGAGTGCCGGGCCAAACCCTGGGATGTTGTGGATGCCGTACCAAACGCCGCCGACACCGACGACGGTCACGGCCAAACCTATGGCCAAACGTCGCGGCCAACGCCGCTGTTTTTCCTTTGCCTGAGCCGGCTTTACTTCATCTGCCACGCGGCGCGGAAGGTAGCGCATTCATCCTACGCACCCAAAGTTTTGCGCCGCGGATGCTCAATCAGAGAGTCTGGCCGTGAGCCATCGTCTTCAAGCCGTCTTGAAAGAGAATTTCGACCTTTCCACGGTCGATCACCCGCGAGACGACTCCATCGCCGAACTTCGGGTGGCGCACGAGTTCACCGATGCCGAAGGTCAACGTGATGCGGTACGGCTTGAATGCGCCCACGGGTTGACCTGCGATGGCGTGCTCCCACTGCGATGTTTGATCACGTTCGCGTTGTGCCGCCGCAGCAGCCTTCGCGCTCACCGTGCGGCGCGGCGGCTCTTTTTCTTCCGTGACTTCACGTTTGCCGCTGCTCGTGACTTTGCTCTTGAACGTCACGGCCGGAGCCGCCTTTTCAGTCTTCGGTCGGCGATAAAGATGGTGCGAACCGCATGTCTTGCATTCGACCTTCTTCACTTCGTCACCAACCATCGCGATGATTCGGTGTGTCAGGTCAAGCTTGCACTTGGTGCAATAAGAGTCGATTTCGCCGCCCGTCTTAGGCTTCTTCGTCGTCACGTGCCCTCGCGTCTCTTGCGCTCGCGCCGCACGTCTTTCGTGCGGTCTTTGATGGATACTTGCGATGTAACGGTTGGTTTGGGCAAACCTGTGGAGATGGGAGTGTTCGCGGCATCCGCTGATTCGCCGCTACGCTCCTCACTTTCGTCGTCGTCCCCTTCGGCAGATTTGTCGCTCGACCGAGCATCGTTTGGAACGAAACGAATTTCTGTTTTGATCTCAAACGAAAGCTTCGTGAGGATCTTCGTGATTTCGTCGGCAAATTGGGTGTGTTCGATGACGTCGCGAATCTCCTTCGCGACGACTCGATAAAGGCCCGCTTTGGTGTCGTCGATCTGCTGGTAGAGGTAGTGCATCACCTCTTTCGGCAACTTCATGTCGCCGACGAAGTTCCTCAAACCATCCGGACCGTCTCCAAGTCTCCCGACGCCTGTCTCGACGGCTTTCTCGACAGCGCGTTTGAGCAAATCCGGAATCGCACGATCGAACGAGCGGCGCCGTTCTCCCTCGGGTTTGTCGCCGTCAGGGCCGTCGTCGCGGGGCGTCGTATCGTCGCTGTCACCCATTCGTGCGGGTCAGTAGCGACAACGAGCCCGAACGTCAATCAGGCAATGCAGCGCGCAGCATCCAGACCTCCGCGGCGGCCCGTCCTTTTCCGTGCCGGGCAGTCAACTCGATGGTCATCGCGTCGTTTTCAAGCGGGCAAAATGGGCGATCCGGCTGAACGATGGGCCACCGATCCTCGCCGTGATCTTGCGCGATGGGTGTACCTCGACTCGAACGCACCACGACATCGAGATCCGTCACCGTCGCGTCGGCAACCGCAAAAACCCGATAACAGGCACCACGTCGGGCATCGAGCGGCGTCGACAATGGTGCGCCACCTTCAATGACCTCGCCTTCGAACGGCTTTTTCGACACGCGACGCATGCCATTCGTTGGACCACAAAGCATCGTCAAGCGCGTCAAGTCCGCGATCAACGAACCTTCAAGACGAAAATCTCCGTAACAACGGACCCAAGGACCTCCCACGCGAACGGGCAGAGGCAAACTTGGCTCGTCGAGCGAAACCGGGCCGCTACTGCCGGCACTTGGCACAAGAGACGCGGCCTGGACAAACGTCGGTGAAAGCAAGGGCTTGGACGCCGACGACGTGGGCCACGGAGGTGCGGCATCTTCACCGGTTTGTTCCCACGGACGTATCTTCTCTTTGCAACCCACGAGCGCCCACGCGAGCAGAGCGAACAAGACAAACGGAGTCATTTGCCGTCGCGCATGTCGCGCCGGATCCGCTAGTGTTTCGCGACGATGAACGTATTTGCCGATCGTCGAAAAGCCCTCCTCGAACGCTTGGATGGCGTGCTGGTCTTGCGCGCCGCGCCGGAAGTGATTCGAAACAGCGGAGTTCACCACGAATACCGTCAACACTCGGATGTCCACTACCTGACGGGGTTTGACGATCCGGGATGCATTCTCGTCGTCTCGCCGAAACATCCCGAGCACAAGTTTGTCTTGTTCATCCGACCCCGTGACGCCGTCGTCGAAGTTTACGACGGACCACGCCCTTCGACCGAGGAAGCAAAGGCTCGCTTCGGTGTTGATGCGTCATACACCATCGATGAGTTCGACAAGAAAATTGTCGAGTATCTCCAGGGTCATCGACGCATTTATTACGAGATCGGAGCAAGTTCCGCTTTCGACACGCGCGTGCTCCGCGCCATCGCTTCCCTGCGCGGCAAGGGCATGCGCGGGAACCTGGTTTGGCCGAGTGAAATCGTGGAAGTTTCGCGCAGCGGACTCCACGAGCTGCGCATGTTCAAATCCGACGCCGAGCTCGTCACCATGCGTCGAGCCGCCGCGATCACGCGTGACGCCCATGTCGCGGCGATGCGCATGGCCGCTCCGGGCCGCTGGGAATACGAGATCGACGCGCTGATTCGCGGCACGTTCATGCAGCAAGGTTCACCGCGTGGTGCGTACACGCCCATCGTCGCGTCCGGGCCGAACGCCACGATCCTCCACTACCACGGCAGTCGCCGGCGCATGGAAGAGGGCGATTTGTTACTCATCGACGCGGGCTGCGAATACGACTTCTACGCCTCCGACGTGACTCGAACCTTTCCCGTCAGCGGGACGTTTTCGCCGGCGCAACGTCGCATTTACGACGTGGTTCTTCGCGCCCAACAGGCCGCCATCGACGCGGTCAAACCCGGGACGAACATCGACGCGATCCACGAAATCGCCCTCGAAATCATGGTCCGAGGGCTCATGGAGGAAAAACTCCTGAACGGGGATTTCGCCGAGATCATCGAGAAGGAGAAGTACAAGGTCTTCTGCCCGCACCGGTCGAGCCATTGGATTGGCATGGACGTACACGACGTCGGCTTGTACTACTTGAATGACAAACCACGGACGCTCGAACCGGGCATGGTGTTCACCATCGAACCGGGCATTTACATCAGCCCGAATGCGGAAAATGTGCCTGCCGAATATCTTGGTATCGGTGTGCGGATCGAGGACGACATCCTCGTCACGGCCTCCGGTTGCGAGAACCTGACGGCGGACATTCCGAAGCTGCCGGACGACGTCGAACGCGTTTGTCGCGACGCTCGATGAAAAAGAAAAACCCCACGACGAACTCCTCCGACAAACCCGACGTTCTCGCCTCGCAGCTCGTGCGCTGGTTCAAGAAAAGCGCCCGCGATCTGCCGTGGAGACGCACGCGCGATCCGTACGCCATCTGGCTGTCGGAGGTGATGCTTCAGCAAACGCGGGTCGAAACGGTCATCCCTTATTACGAGCGATTTTTAGCGCGTTTTCCCAACGTTCGCGCCCTGGCCCAAGCGCCGCTCGATGAAGTGCTCGGACTCTGGAGCGGCCTTGGGTACTACCGCCGGGCGCGTGAACTTCATCGCTGTGCGAACGAGGTTGTCGAGAAATACGGTGGTGTTTTTCCGTCGAGCGTGGCGGAACTTCGAGCGCTCCGCGGCATCGGTCCGTACACCGCCGGAGCGATCGCGAGCATCGCGTTCGATCAACCGGTGCCGCTCGTCGATGGCAACGTTGCGCGCGTACTTTCACGACTTTTCGCGATCGATCACGACATGAAGAGCACGACGGGCATGCGATCCGCGTGGGAGATGGCTGAACACATCGTTCCTCGAGACGAACCCGGCGCTTTCAACCAAGCGCTCATGGAGCTTGGAGCGACGATCTGTTTGCCTCGGGATCCGGGATGCCTCGTTTGTCCGGTACGAGATGCTTGTGAAGCGCGAGCCCAGGGAAGGGAACGCGAGCTGCCGGTGATGAGCGCGAAAAAGGCGTCGCCCAAGGTGCCGATGGTCGCTGCCGTCGTGGAGCACGAAGGAAAGATCCTATTTGCGCGCCGTAAAGAGGGCGGGCTGTTCGGCGGACTGTGGGAGCCCCCGATGGTGCCTGCCGAATCGCTTGCCGATGCGCGGTCGGCGCTGGGTGGCGCCGGCATCGACGCTTCGCTGCGTTTGTCCGAGGTCGGACGCGTCGGACATGTCCTCACGCATCGTGAGCTCGTGGTGATCGTTTGTCGGGGTGTCGGAGCGCCCCTGGCAATCCTTGGAGCACCAACTACCGATCCGTACGAGAAACTCGCCTGGTTGCCTCGCGACCCAACGGGAATCGGCATTTCGACGTTGGCGAAGAAAGTCCTCGCGACGGCAACGAAGCGCCCGCGAACCGCTGCGAAACGTAACAACGACGCCCCTTGAACGCGTGAATTGCCGTTTGGCTCGTATGTCGACCCATTTCTCGTGCGTACGGGTACGATGCCGCGGTAAGACCGCTGGGTCATTCGGATGCGTCACCACTGCTTATCGCTGACGATCGCCGCGTTTGTCCTGCTCGCGTCAGCAGCATCGACTGCCCACGCACTCGACGCGCCGCCGGCCACGAAATCCACCATGACGCTTCAAGATCGTCAGGCGTTGCTGGATCGCTTGAACGCGTCGCCAGGATGGGATGCACGGGTTTTGCTGGGTCTTGGTGCAGGTAGCGGAGTGCGGTTCAACAATCCCTACCGTCTGGCGACACAAGTGGGCACGACCGGCGAATCGCTGAGCACCACGGCGCCGTACATGATGTTGACCACGGCGCTTGCATTCGGGCCCGCGGACGGCTTGCAACACGGTGGATTTTTATCGTTCAGCTTCGCCCTGACCGGTGTGGCTCAGACGCTGTTCACGCCGGGTTACATGGCCCTCTATCGCGGTCCTTCTCGATGGATGGCGTATGCGCGTCTTGGACCGGCGATTGTTTTGTCCCCGCAAACGAACGTCGGCGGTGAAGTCGCCGTAGGCGGAGCGTTTTTCCTGACCGGATCGCTGGGTTTGTCGCTCGATTTGGCGGGTGATTTGTTTTACGGCGCCGGCACGTGGCAGAAGAAATACCCGGCGTATCCCGTAGCTTCAGCGACACTGGGGTTCATCGTCGACTTCGAGGCGCTGCCATGAACGTTGGTACACAAAAGGGTCGTCGTCGTCTCGCAACTTTGCCCCTGACGGCGATCCTCTTGCTGTTTGTCGCGGCACCGACCGTCGGCGACATCGGCAGCTGCGGCGAACAACCTGTCGAGCTTGATCCTAAGGCATTTTTTGAGAAAAAAGCCGCGCTCGACCGCGAACGTTGTCGCGAGTGCGCAATCCAGTCGGCGGCATGTACCCGCGCACGCGATCCCAAACAGACCCCTACGGAATTTCCCAAAGGTTGCTACCCGATCGTGCACGACGGCGATGTTTGTCTGCGCGCACTCGAAGCCACGGATTGCTCCGAATACGCGACGTTCGTCGCTGATCAAGGCGCCACGATCCCCACCGAGTGCAACTTCTGTCCGCTCGAAGGTGCGCCGTGACAAACACCGTGACGTTTGTCTTGCGTCTGTTCGTCTTGGCGATCTTGTTGCAATCCGCAGCATGCGCGTCGACGCGTGCCTTGACGACGTCGTCGGACGAGTGGATCGCTTACCGAAAAACCCGTGTATCGCCGACGTTCGAGGGGCGTCTGGTCGCGGCAGCTCGATATTTGGCGCGATACCCCGACGGGGCGTTTGTCCAGCAAACCCGATCGTTTTACGAAAACGCCGAGCCGTTGTACTTCGACGAACTTCGGAAGACACCCGATGGGCTGTACACGTACCTTGCCGCGTTGCCTCGAGGACCACATGCCGACGAGGCGAGGCAGGCGTTGCAACGTCGAGTCGACAAGCAGCGTGGGCCGACGGGATTTGATTCGCGAATCATGGCGCTCGACGCACAGATCGCCGAAGTTGCGGCTCGACGCACGGCGACACGCCAAGCGTTCCTCGATGCCTTGCATCTTTGGCTGGATGTGGATGCGTACGCGCAACCGATCGCCCGCGCCAAACCGTCACTCGTCGTTCCTTGGAGTTTGTCCCTTCCAATCGCGCGCTGTTCTGCGCCGGACACCATGACGAACGACATCACGCGCGTGTGCGTGAAATTGCTGGAAGAAACGTACGAAACAGCCAATGGTGCCGACACGGAAGAACATCAGCTCACGCTGGAAATCAACGTGGCGCAGGACGTGTCCGGACGACCGCGCCGAGTTGTCCTCGGTGGGCCGGACTTGTTTGTCCGAATAGAAGAAACGTTTGGAGGTCGAACCATCGCGCCGGATGATTCGCGAGGTCGTGCCGCGGGCGTGTCGCGCATGACCGATATCGTGCGCCGCGAATTCTCGGCGAACGTTTCGGATGATCCTGCCTGCCGCATGCGACCCAAGGCGCCGGCGGTCCTGGATCACGAGTGCAAGGGTCTACACGTTCGGGTGGAAGCCGCGCTTGATGCGACCAACGATGATCGGATCGTGATCGAGCCGTCGACTGCGCCTTGAGCCGCGCCTGAACGCCCTCGAGCCACGGGTTGTGGTAACTCGGAAGAGTGGAAGTCGGTCGCGTACTTGCCGCACGTTACAAGATCCTTCGGCCGTTGGCGGAAGGCGCGATGAGCACTGTTTGGGTCGCGTTTGACCAGACAGACAGCATCGACGTTGCGATCAAGACGATATCGCTCGACGCGGCGGGATGGCGCGCGGAAGTTCGCGATCGTTTCATGAAGGAAGCGCGCCTTTTGGCCCGCGCGAAACACGAACATCTCGTCAAAGTTCGAGACGTGGGAGAAACCGACGACGGATTTCTGTACCTCGTCTTGGACTTGCTCGAAGGCGAGACGCTCGCCGAGCGTTTGACTCGAGAAACCAGGATCCCGTGGCGGGAAGCCGTGACTTTGATGGTCGCGATCGCCGACGGGGTCGCGGCTCTGCACGATTCCGGCATCGTTCATCGAGATCTCAAGCCCGCTAACATCGTACTGCACAAAACGCCCACCGGCGTCGTTCCGATGATCATCGATTTGGGCATCGGCAAAGCGTCGGCCATCGTGGGTGATCCCGAGTTATGCGCGACACTCACCGCGACGGGTCAAGTCCTGGGAACCCCGCAATACATGAGTTACGAGCAAGCGCTTGGACAAACCGACATCGATGCGCGCAGCGATGTTTGGGCCTTGGGCGTGATCCTTTACGAACTGCTCACCGGTGTTCGACCGTTTGACGCGCCCAACACGAACGCGGTTCTCGCGGCCATTCGGCGGCAAAATGTCCCACCGGTGCAGAACCTCGTCCCGGACGTACCGGAGACGGTTTGCAACATCGTCGATATTTGTTTGAGAACAAATCGATCCGAGCGCTTTCCCAGTGCGCGCCGGCTGTCGTTGGAACTCGGCGAGGCTCTCACGGTTGGACCGGCTGTAACTCGCACCGTGCCAAATCCGCCAAAACAACGGGATCGAAGGTGGTTTGTCTTGACCGCAATTGCCGCCGCGATCGTCTTGATTCCAGCTGCTTACATGTACATGCCGTCGACGACGACACCTACCGGGACAAACGTTGCGTCGGATGCACCTTATTCCAGTGCGGCCTCTGCTCACTCGAGTGACCACCCAAGCAGTGCAGCCACGACGCAACCCGCACCGGAAGCATCGAAAGCAGCGCCAATTCCCGCGCATCTTGGTTCGTCATCCAAAACCCCCGAGCCTGCAAAAACACGAACTTCGGTATCGAAGATCAACGACCCCGGATTCTGAATCCTTCGTTGATTGGTCGGTGCAGCGAGGCTCGACGGAATCGCCTTCAACCGTGGTAAAGCACGACAAGACTTCTCCACTGCGATAGGACCGATTCGTGACGGAAGAGGCTGACAAAAAACTGCCGACGACTGAGGTTGGGACGCGTCCGACGCGTTCGAGTGGCGGTATTGCGCGTGTCGTCGTGACTCAAGGTGCAAGTGCGGGAAAGATGATTCTCGTCACTCGGGCCCGAGTGACGATCGGTCGCCATGCGACAAACGATCTCGTTCTCGCGGATGCCAAGGTGTCGGCAACCCACGTCGAATTGGAGCGACGTCCTGAGGGACGGTTGCTCGTACGTGATGTTGGCACGACAAACGGTACCTGGCTTGGACCTCATCGCCTCATTGAAGGAGAGGTTGGTCCGGGCGCACTTCTTCGCATGGGTGACACGCTCTTGCGCGTCGAGGTCGACGATCGCGCCGAGCCGGAGCGAGCAAGCGATGCGGCTCGGTTTGGCGGGCTCATCGGGACGTCGGTGGAGATGCGCGAGCTTTTCGCGACCCTCGATCGGATCGCGCGAAGCCCGCTCACCGTCTTGGCACAGGGCGAAACAGGAACGGGTAAAGAAGAATTGGCTCGCGCGATTCACGCGGCATCATCGCGACGCGATGGGCCTTTCGTGGTGCTCGATGCGGCGACGATTCCTCCGACGTTGACCGAGAGTGTTCTGTTCGGGCATGAGCGCGGTGCATTTACAGGCGCGGACGTGCGGCACATCGGCACGTTCGAGCGGGCGCATGGCGGGACGTTGTTCGTCGACGAGATCGGCGAATTACCGTTGGACCTCCAACCAAAATTATTGCGAGTCCTCGAGAGCCGCAGCTTTTCACGCGTCGGCGGGACCGAGATCATTCCGGTCGACATCCGGCTCATCGCGGCCACGCATCGCGATCTCCGCGCCGAAATAGATGCGCATCGGTTCCGTGACGACTTGTATTTCCGATTGGCCGAAGCTCGTGTGTTTCTTCCGCCGCTACGCGCCAGACCCGCCGATATCCCCGTCTTGGCGCAGCATTTTCTGCAGGAGATTTCCACGCCGGAACACGCCGTCACCATTTCGGACGAAGCCCTGCAAAGTTTGTCTTTGCGCAAATGGCCGGGCAACATCCGAGAATTGCGCAACGTGATCGCGCGAGCGGCCGCCTTGTGCCAAGACGGCCAAATCACCGTGAAAGACCTCGCGGGCGAAGGTTTCGGTTTTCGTGGCTCGGAGGCCGAACGTGATCCGTTGGACCTCCAAGGAACATTCGCCGAAGCGAAGTCGCGAGCCATCGATCGCTTCGAACGCGCGTATCTCGACGCGCTGGTTCGTCGGTGCGGAGGAAACTTGTCCAAGGCATCGCGCCAGGCCGATCTGGCGCGAAATCACCTGCGTGCGTTGCTCAAGAAGCGCGGGCTGTACGATCCCGGCGACACGTGAACGTCGTCAAATCGTAAGCGTCTCGATGTGCTCGCCCCAAACGACACGAAGCACGTTGCTGATCTCGCCAACGGTTGCGCCGAGCTTCACAGCATGAAGGATCGGCGGCAATAGGTTGTCCGAGCTCCGAGCTGCTCGTTCGATCACGCCCAGCGATTCCGCCTTCGCCGGTGTGTCGTGTTCGTTTCGCCAAACCTTCGTTCGTTCGGCCTGCTCCGCTTCGAGGCGCGGATCGATCTTCATGACCGGAATGGGCGCACTCTCGCCGACGAAATCGTTGAGCCCGACGATGACGCGTTTATTTGACTCGATCTCGAGTTGATAACGATACGCCGCGGCCTGGATCTCGCGCTGCACGTACCCTTGCTCGATGGCGCTCACCATGCCGCCGAGATCATCGATGTGCTTGATGTAAGAGCGAGCGGCTTGTTCGATACGTGTCGTCAGCGCTTCGACGGCGTAACTGCCGGCCAGAGGATCGACAAAGTCCGCAACCCCGGACTCGTTGGCGATCACCTGCTGCGTTCGAAGGGCCAGCGTGGCGGCTTCGGTCGTTGGTAGTCCCACGGCTTCGTCGTAGCTGTTCGTGTGCAGCGATTGGCAACCGCCAAGCACGGCGGCGAGGGCCTGCACGGCAACACGCACGACGTTGACCATCGGTTGTTGAGCGAGGAGCGTGCTGCCTGCGGTTTGGCAATGGAAACGCAGCGCTTTGGCCTTGTCCGTCTTCGCTCCGAATCGTTCGGTCATGAGCGAACACCACAAACGACGCGCGGCGCGAAACTTCGCAATTTCTTCGAGCAGGTTGTTGTGGCCGTTGAAGAAGAACGAGAGCTGACCGCCGAAATCATCCACGTCGAGCCCCGCGTCCACCGCGGTCTTCACGTATGCGAGGCCATCGGCGAGCGTAAACGCGATCTCTTGCGCAGCATCACAGCCGGCTTCGCGCATGTGGTAGCCGCTGATGGAGATGGTGTTCCAGTGCGGAACTTCCTTTGAGCAGAAAGCAAAAATGTCGCTGATCAAGCGCAGGGAAGGGCGCGGCGGGTAAATGTACGTTCCTCGCGCGACATATTCCTTGAGGATGTCGTTCTGGATGGTTCCGCGAAGTTTGTCTCGAGGAACGCCATTTTCATCGGCGACCGCCACGTAGAGCGAGAGCAGGATCGCGGCCGTGGCGTTGATGGTCATCGATGTCGAGATGCGTTCGAGCGGCAACCCCGCAAGAAGACGGCGCATATCGCCGAGAGAATCGATGGCGACGCCAACGCGGCCGACTTCGCCTTTGGCCAGATCGTGATCCGAATCTCGACCCATCTGTGTGGGCAGGTCAAACGCTACGGACAAACCTGTTTGTCCCTGCTTGAGCAGGTAGTGGTACCGTTCGTTCGACGCTTCAGCCGTGCCAAACCCGGCGTACTGACGCATGGTCCAGTGGCGGCCGCGATACATGTTCGGCTGAACGCCGCGCGTAAACGGCGGCATACCGGGGAACCCAAGATCTCGAGCCGGATCGAAACCCAGCGCCTCGAGCGTCGACGGCTCGTACAAATCATCGGCATCGATGCCGACGGATCCGGGTTCGCCCGCGAGCAAACCGACGCGCGGACGCGCTGCCTTGCGCGCTTTGGCGAGACGCGCTTCGAACTCGGCCCGTTCGGGCGATTCGTCTGAACTTTTCATGTTTGCCTGTGCCGATTGACGCTCATCCACGTGTTTTCACGAGTCGAGTGAGGGCATCCCCCATGGCTCGTGCAAGCTCGTCCAATCTTCGCGTGCCCGAGAGCGTATCGCGAAGTTCATCGCAAACGAGCATCGCCGCAACCTTGGCGCCAACGCGAACACTCGCCACCGCAACATCGCCGGTCGAGCGCCCCATGACCGTACGCAAGCCGTTGTGAATCGGGGTTTGGGGAATTGGACCGAGGTAAATCGAGGTCGTCGCCGCCGTGGCCATGATGCTCGGTTGATCGTTTGGAATGAAAACCTTGCGCAGAGTCTCCGGCGCACCGAACGCTTCATTGCACAACCAGCCGTAAAACCCATCGCGTTTGGCCGAGAACAACGCCACACGATTGGCGAAGTGCGACATGCAGCGAAACGTGAGCTCGACGATGGCATCACGCGTCGTCATCGAGGCCAAACCGGCAATCATCGCCCGCACGTCCACCGGAGCGGCCGGAGGCGGGAAATCCACGAGCGTCGGGCGCTGAGGTTCGTCGTCGAAATCGATGCTTGGATCCGACTGCGCCGGTGGTCGCGGCGGCGCGGGCTCAGGAATCGAGTTCAGCGAGATCGTTTCGACGGGAAGCGTCGATGAGGAAACCTCTGCACCATGCTCGACCGGTTCCGAGACAAACGTCGTTTCCACATCGACGTCCGGAGCAGCTGCGTGCTGCAACGAAGACGCAGCTTCCCGAGGCAGGGGAGCATTTGTCAGTCCCTTCCACGCGGAGAGTTCCGGTGGGGCAAACCCAAGCGGAGGCGGTACCGACTCGTGTCCCGGGGGCGGCGACGAAGGAAACGACACGCGTGGCGCGTCTTCTTCGAATCCAAGCGTGCGGTCCAATCGTTGGGCAGGAGTGACCGTGGCCGGGTTTGTCGGGCGCACAGCGCCCCATGCGGCGGTTTTTCCCAACGTGTCAGGTTCGTCTGATCGAACCCCGGCACGAGCAGCGGGACG
>WBZU01000441.1_pt1 | contig 35860 bp, 31 predicted proteins | sample 5204311 | NCBI WGS metagenome assembly WBZU01 (sample SAMN12344359, study PRJNA552823) | activated sludge metagenome | biome: Activated sludge suspended growth; feature: Nitrification reactor; material: Wastewater; isolation source: activated sludge from nitrification reactor of wastewater...
CACGGTCATTCCACACGGCCGATTCCTCAAAATCATCGAATCACCTGGTGTGGCGAGCCAAACCACTCCCATTTATGGCCAGGGCAATCCGGTCCCGAATGAAGATCGGTTCATCACCCGCCTTTATCGCGTATCCAACGTCGATCCGACCGAAGCGGCCAACGTACTCGCCAAATTCAAATCGAAGGACGGCGACATTACGGTGCATCCCGGCGGTTCATTGCTGATCCTGACGGATACCGGGACAAACGTGCAACGTATGATGCGCATTTTGGAGGATGTCGACGTCGGCGGCGCGGGCGATCAAATTTGGTTCGAGAGTATCCATTACGCCAGCGCCGGCGATATTGCCACGAAGCTCGGCGAAATTCTGGATTTGCGCACGAGCAACGGCAAAGGTGGAAAAGGCGGGGCGGGCGGCGGTGGGCCCGGAGCGCGAATCATCGCCGATGATCGAACGAATTCGTTGGTCATTACGGCGAACAATGGCGATTACTTGCGACTGCTCGAATTGATCAAGCGCATCGATGTGCCGCAATCGGGTGAAGGGCAAATGCATGTTTTGCCGCTTCAGCATGCGGGCTGCAAAGATTTGTCCGGTACGCTCAATCAGATTTTGGGCGGGAGCAGCGGTGGCGGTGGTGGAGCTGCAGGCGGCCGTCGTGCGGGCGCGCAAGCCGCCCCGGTGCCGGGCTCGACCGACGATATTTTCGAGGGGCAAGTCAAAATCACGTGTGACGAAGGTTCGAATAAACTCGTCGTGACGTCGTCATTGCGTGATTATGCGGCCCTGCGTAATGTCATCGATCAGCTCGATCAACCGCGTCGGCAAGTCTTCATTGAAGCGGTGATCATGGACGTGAACGTCAATCGCACCAATGACCTCGGCGTGCGTTGGCATTTGGGATATCCGGTGGATACGCCCGGAATCAAAGGCGCGGGCGAACAGGGCATTCTTTACGGTGGTAATGACGCCGTGACGTCCATCGGAGCGCCCTTCTCCATTGCGGATCAGCTCGGAGCCTTGGCGGTCGGCGTGCGCGGACCTTCGATTACGAGCTCCAGCAATTTGCTCGGTACGGGCATCACGATTCCGGCATTCGGTGTCGTGATGAATGCCTTGGCCACGGACAACGATTCGAACGTTTTGGCCACTCCCCACATTCTGGCCACGGACAATGTGCCGGCGTCGATTGAAATCGGGCAAAACATTCCCTTGCAGACCAACGTGGGCGGATTGAGCAGTTTGGCGGGTTTGGCCGGTGGAGCCACGGGCGCCAATGCGGGCGCGGCGGGTTTGGCCGGTGGTTTGCTCGGCGGTTTGGGCGGTTTTTCCGCGCCACGCCAAGACGTCGGGACGAAAATCGAAGTAACACCGCACGTCAATGATTCGGACCAGGTTCGTCTCGAGATCACCGAGGGTATTTCCGAAGCCGGTCCGCCGCTCGAAGGATCGCTCGGCGCCATTCCGATCATCAAGCGTCAAGCAAAGACGACATTGGTTGTTCGGGACCAACAGACCGTGGTCATCGGCGGACTCGTGCGTGATGCCGTGACGAACAAACGGACGAAGATTCCGATTTTGGGCGATATTCCGATCATTGGTGCGCTCTTCCGAACCACGAAGAAAACCACGCAAAAAACCAATTTGCTCCTCGTGCTCACGCCTTACATCGTGCGCGATCAGGACGATTTGCGCGCCATCTTCGAGCGCAAAATGCAAGAGCGCCAGGAATTCTTGGATCGCTATTTCGTCTTCGGCGATTCGACGTGGGAACCGCCCAAGGATTTCGAGCGCGCCAACGGATTGCTCGAAGATATTCGTCAATCGCAATTGCAGGTATCGGAACGCCAGCGCCTGGAAGAAGAAGCGAAGCCGAAGGAACGCCGCACGCATGAGCCCGGACAACCCATTGCATTGCCGAGCATCGCGCGCAGCGGCGGTGGTGATGACGGCGGAGGAGCAGCGGCGGCGCCGGCCACGATGACCGCGACTCCGGCTCCCACACCCACGCCCACGCCGCGCAAAGCACGCGCTGTGGCGACACCAAAACCCGTGGATCGAGTGGAGTAACGAATGAGTGCGGTCGCGCATGCGGAATACATCGGAGAAATCCTCGTTCGGCACGGGGTAATCGATGCTGCTCGATTGATACCGTTGCTCGACACGGTTCGCGAAAGAGGGCAAACCCTTACCGAGTTGATGATTTCGACAAACGTTGCTGATGCAACGAAAATAGCTCAAGCATTTGCGTCTGAAATGGGCATGGACTTCGTGCCGAAGATCGACAAGGACGCCATTCCTTTCGATATCGCCACGCGTTTGCCCATTACCTACGCCAAGCAACACTTGATTCTCCCGATTTCCGAGGATGACACGCACGTTTATGCTGTCTGCGCCGATCCGCTCGATACGACGGCGGTGGACGACGTGCGATCCATTTTCGGAAAACCCGTCGAAGTATCGGTGGCGGCAAATCAACAGGTGCTCGACGCCATCAACCGAGTTTGGGAAAAACGCGACGCGGGTCAATCGAATCTCCAAGGCGATAAACACGACGAGGAAGACAACCTCGTCGATATCATCGACAGCGACGACGATGCGCCGATCATTGCGTGGGTCAACAGCCTCTTCGCTTTGGCGGTGCGCGAACGCGCGAGCGACATTCATATCGAGCCGGAGGAACGCGACGTCGTCGTACGTTATCGAATCGACGGCGAATTGTATGTGGCGCGGCGAGCGTCGAAGCAATTCATGGCGCCGATCATTGCGCGCGTCAAAATCATGGCCAGCCTCGACATTGCGGAAAAACGTTTGCCGCAAGATGGTCGCATTACGCTGAAAATCGCCGGCAAGAGCGTCGATATTCGTGTTTCCACGGTCCCGACGAGCCGCGGGTTCGAACGCATCGTCATGCGTTTGTTGCACAAAACCAGCGTTTTGCTCGGCCTCGACGATCTGGGTTTCGCGCCGCGTGAATATGGCATCATGGATCACCTGATTCAGCGGCCCGATGGCATCATTCTCGTTACGGGTCCGACCGGTAGCGGTAAAACCACGACGCTGTATGCGTGCCTCAATCGGATCAACGAGCCAAGTCGCAATATCCTGACGGCAGAGGATCCTGTCGAATATGAAATCGGCGGAATACATCAGGTGCACGTGCATCCGTCCATCGGATTGACCTTCGAGAGCGCGTTGCGCGCATTTTTGCGGCAGGATCCCGATGTCATCATGGTCGGTGAAATTCGCGATCGACCCACGGCGGAAATCGCCATTCACGCGTCGCTCACGGGTCACTTGGTGCTCTCCACGCTGCACACCAATGACGCGGCATCGGCCGTAACTCGCCTCGTCGAAATGGAGGTCGAACCATTTCTCGTGCGATCCAGCGTCATCGGCATTCTCGCGCAACGTCTCGTGCGTATGCTTTGCCAGCAATGCAAAGTCCCTTATCAACCGACGCAATACGAATTGAAGCAGCTCGGATTGGACGAGGAGCGCTTGGCGTGGAAGCAGCGCCGTACCATTTCGCCGCGTTATGCGGTACACAATCAAGTGTATGAATATGTCGGGCAGAAAATGGGCGATGAGCCTGTTTTCTACAAAGCGGGTGGTTGCGATGCGTGCATGAACAAAGGATTCATCGGCAGGCGCGGAATCTACGAATTGCTCGTCATCGACGACGCCGTCGGACCGCTCATTCTGAAAAATGCCGACGCGCTCACGGTCAAACGTGTTGCCATAGCCCAAGGTATGGACACGATGCGCGACGACGGGGCTCGTAAAGTTTTACGCGGAATGACGACGGTCGAAGAAGTCCTTGCGGCGACGCAAGAAGACATCATCGTTGACGAATAAAGGAGGAATGGCTCGTGGCAGTTTTTGAATATCGGGGCATCCTCGTCAGCACGGGAAAACAAGTCAAAGGCGTCCGCGATGCGGAAAACGCCAAAGTCTTGCGCACCGTATTGCGCAAAGACGGTATTTTGCTGACGACGGCAACCGAAGAAAACGCTGCGGCCACGAAAAAGAAGAAATCGGGCAGTTTATTTGCCTTTGCGAGTCGCCCGTCATTAAACGACGTCTCGGTGGTCACGCGGCAACTCGCGACGCTCATCAAAGCCGGTATTCCGCTATTCGAGTCATTAACGGCGCTCATCGACCAGACGGAAAACGAGGCGTTAAAGCGAGCGCTCACGCAGGTTCGAGAACAAATTCGCGAAGGTTCGAGTTTTGCCAAGGCGCTCGAAGCGCATCCATCGATATTTCCGCCGCTTTACATCAACATGGTTCGCGCCGGTGAAGCGTCAGGTATGCTTCAGCAGGTGCTCGAGCGCATTACGTCATTTTTAGAGGCTCAGGCCAAACTCCGCGGCAAAGTCACGTCGGCAATGGCATATCCGGCGCTCATGGCCTTGCTTGGCGTTTCGCTCGTTTCGGTGCTCATGGTCGCGGTCGTGCCGAACGTGACGTCCATTTTCGCATCCATGGATCAGGCATTGCCTTGGTACACGGCGTCATTGATTTTCGTATCGGATATTTTTTCGAGTTATTGGTGGATGTTCCTGGCCCTCATTGCGGTTGGTATTTGGGCATTTCGCCGGTGGGTACGAACGCCTGCGGGGCGGCTCAAGTGGCACGCCATCGTTTTGCGAATGCCCATTGTGGGCAAACTCGTGCGAATGATTGCGATCGCGCGTTTTTCCCGGACACTCGCGACGCTTTTGGGTGCGGGCGTCGCGCTTCTCGGCGCGATGGACATCGTGAAGAATGTTTTGGGCAATGCGGTGCTCGAAAAGGTCGTGGCGGACGCGATCGGCTCGATCAAAGAAGGCCAGAGCATTGCCGATCCGTTGAAACGCAGCGGGCAATTTCCGCCCATCGTCACGCACATGATCACGATCGGCGAAAAGTCCGGGCAACTCGAAGAAATGCTCGAAAATGTTTCCAACGCGTACGATCTCGAAGTAGAAACTCGCGTGCAAGTGTTGACCAGTCTTCTCGAGCCGCTCATGATCGTTTTCATGGGTGGAGCGGTCGGATTCATAGCGTTCTCGATTCTCATGCCGCTGATTCAAATGTCGAGTTTTGCGGGGTGAAACGATTATGGCGCGCCGCAGGCAACGAGAGCAGACGATTTTTTTCCCTTGGGAACGAGGTGGCGGTATCCTCCGCGGCCGTGGTCTCGCTCGGGCAAAACTCGCCGGCATTGTGCTCACGGTGGCGCTGGTTCTCGGCATTATCGGTGCGCACGAACGTCGCAAGACAGGCGTCCGATCCACGGAAGCCACGATTTCCGTCGTGCGGACGGCGATTGATGCATATCGATCCGACCACGAGCGCAAGTGCCCGGCGTCGCTCGATGTGCTCAAAACGGAACGTTATCTTGGAATCGATCCGGTGGATGCATGGGGCAGGCCCTTGCGCTTATTTTGTCCTGGCAGAAAAGACTTGGAAGGCTACGATCTGACCAGTGACGGACCGGATGGCGAAGTCGATGGTCTCGACCGTGTGGAGTGACAAACAATGAACGTGAACAGCGTGAACCTCGCAAATCGAATTCGAATGGTGAAAAAGGCCGCGCAACGTGGCGTGACCCTCGTCGAAGTGCTCATCGTGCTCGCGATCATGGCCATCATCGCGGGTGGAGCGACGGCACTCGTTTTTCCGCGTCTGAAAGAAAGCCGCGTGAAACAAACGGTGCTCAGTGCGGGCGTCATCAAGACGTCGGCGCAATCGTACATGCACCTCGATTCGGCGGGGGGATGTCCGAGCGTGAAGGACCTCATCGATGCGAAACAAATCGATGGGAAAAAGACGGAAGATCCTTGGGGAACGCAATTCAAGATTTCCTGTGACGGCGATGAAATCACGGTGACGAGCGCCGGTGCGGATCGCAAAGAAGGCACGCCCGACGATATCAAAGACGATTTCCGGGATGCCGACGTCAAACGCGTTTCCGCTCTTTGATAGGACCATTCGATGATGGCTATGAACTCGACCGATTGCCTGTCCTTTTCGTCTGCTCGAGCAAGACGACGGGGCATGTCATTGGTCGAAGTTTTGATAACATTGGCCATCATGACGTTGCTCACCGGAACCGCTGTTTTCGGCTTTGGAGCATTACGACGCGCTCGGCTTCGGCAATCCGCCGTAATGGTGGCGAGTGCCGTGCGCGTCGCTTACACACATTCCACGGCAATAGGCAAACCGGTGCGCCTTGTATTGGACTTCGAGGGTCGTACGGTAATCCTCGAAGAAGCCTCTGGAGCACTGACGGTAACGCGACCGGACAAGACGCCCGCGGAACTCGAAAAGGAAGCCGCGGAGGAGGCCCAACGTTCGGTCGAAGGGCCTCGCCATGCCAAACCGACGTTTTCGCCAACGAAGGCATTTGGATTCGATACTCCGAAGGACAAACCCGGAAAAGAACTGGCTGATGGCGTTCGATTTTTGTCCGTCGATTCGCTTTTGATTTCGGGACCTGTCGAAGAAGGGCGGGCCGAATTGCGGTTTTGGCCGGGCGGACAAACGGAACGGGCGGTGGTTCAGCTCGTGCTGGGAAACCCTGCGGACGCAGACGAAGAGCGCGATATCATGAGTATCGTCATTTCTCCACTCACGGGCAAAGCGAAGCTCGAGAAGGGACGAATTGAATTGAAACGTCCACGGGACGAGGATGAGGAATCCGAGCGTGATGATTTTTAGCGGAGTGCAATCATGAAGAAATGCGCCCAAGGCTTTACATTGCTCGAAGTTATGGTGGCCGTAGCCATTCTTGGTCTTGGTTTGACGGCAATTTTATCGGCGCAGGCCGGCGCATTTTCGATGTCGGCACAAGCGCGCAATTTGAGCGTGGCCACAACGCTAGCGCGGTGCAAAATGGGGGAAATTGAAAACCAATTGCTCAAGGACGGATTTCAAGAACTCGAAGTGAACGAGAATGGCCCCTGTTGTGAAGACGATACGACGCCGAATATTCAATGCGCGTGGAAAATAGAGAAAATCGAGCTGCCGCAACCGAATTACGGCGCATTGGACCTCAATACCGGGCTCGATCTCGGCACATCGGGAAGTTCAGGAGGCATACCGGGATTTCCGCCATCATCGAGTTCGTCAGGTACAGGCGGCGGGGATATGCCGGACGTCGGTGGTATGCTTCAGACGATAGCACAACTGGCATATCCTGATTTGAAAGCAATTTATGAAACGAGCGCTCGTAAAGTAACGTTGACAGTCACGTGGAAACAAGGCTCCAAAGACTATTCTTTCCTTGTCGAACAATGGGTTTCGCGCCCGCAGTTGCCAGTGGTGGACACGCAACGCGATTAGGAGCGGACATCATGATAGGTCGATGGGCAAACCGAGGACTGACGTTGATCGAAGCGATGATTTCCATCGCAGTTCTTGCACTTGTCGGTTCCTTGATTTATGCGGCATTCGACGGAATGAGCCGAACACGCAATGGAATCACGAAAATAGGAACACGTTATCATCAAGGCCGTACGGCCATGGCCCGCATGGCACGCGAAATTCAATCGGCATTCATCTCCGTCAACGGGCAGAACACTTTCAATCCATCGGCCCAAGTACGACAAACCGCCTTCATTGGCAAAGACGAAGGGGGATTCGACAGGTTGGACTTTACGGCGTTTGCGCATCGTCGCGTTGTGGAAAATTCACACGAATCGGACCAATGCGAGATTGGATATTTTGGAGTTCGCAACCCCGATACCGGCAGTATGGATTTGGTTCGCCGCGAAGACAAGTACCTCGATATGGCACCGGACCGTGGCGGAATCATCAATGTACTGGCCGAAGACGTCCAATCATTGAATTTCGAGTATTACGACGAGCAGATCAACGAGTGGGCCTCGACATGGGATACTCTTCAAGCCACGGGCCAACCCGCACGGTTGCCGAAGCAAGTTCGAATTACACTCATTTTGAATGGCGGCCCCAAGGATCAACCTATCGAATTGCGCTCATACGTAAGCATACACGTCCAAAATGCGCTCGACTTCACGCGTTGAGGTAGTCACCATGAGGCACCTATTCGACAAACTTCGACCGGACGAACGCACCAATGCGAGACACACGTTCCTCGCGGCAGGTATGCGATTGATTACCTCATTGCGCACCTCACGCCGCACCAAGTTGCGTCGACGTCGTTCCAACCAACGCGGCGTGGCTCTTCTCATGGTTCTCGGAGCGATTACGGTTCTTACCGTATTTTTGACCGAATTGCAGCAGGATGTTTCCGCAGATCTTGCCGCAGCATTTGCGGAACGTGACGCATTGCAAGCAGAATATCTGGCACGTAGCGGCGTAGAATTGTCGCGGTTACTCATTGCAAGCGAGCCGACGCTTCGCTTAAAACTCGGCCCCATGATGGCAATGCTGATGGGCGGTAAGATGCCGCGTCAAATTCCGATATGGCGTTTTACCGCAGAAGCACTCGGCCTCTTTAATGACCAAGCCGGATTTTCCGAATTTTCGAGTCTCTTTTCGCTAGACAGCGCAGCGACCAAAGGTGGCTCACTCACCGTGGGAGGCTTTGAACTCGACGTTGTTGATGAAGATGGTAAAATCAATCCCAACGTCGCGGGTGGAGTTGCCGGCAGCGACTTTCGTCTCACAAAATTCCTGGCATTTCAATTTAGTCAAAGCCAACACGCATCACTGTTCGAGCGATTGGATCCCGATGGTCAAAGCTCCGATGGGCGAGCTATCTGCGGCGCAATGATCGATTGGGTCGATCAGAATGATCAAGCAAACCCCTGCGATCCAAGCCCGAATGCCCCATCGGGAACCGGAGCGGAAGATGGGTTTTATTCATTAATCGGAATGCCTTATGTACGCAAGAACGCGCATTTTGATTCTCTGGAGGAATTGCGTCTCGTCCGTGGTGTAAGTGATGATTTCTGGGCGACTTTCATCGATCCGACACCTGAAGATCCCAGCAAACGGAGATTTACGGTTTGGAGTCAAGGGGGCAAAATCAATGTGAATACGGCAAGCGCAGAAACCCTCATCGGTCTGGCGTGCGCTTTCGCTCAGGAACAAAATCCGCTGCCGGCACCATGCACTGACCCCAGCCAGTTGGGGCAAATTTTACAAGTCCTCACAACGATCAAGAGTTTTTCTCGCGATCTACCTATGTTTAATAGTCCAAAAGAATTTCGAACTATCATTGCGGGCGGTATCGGCAATGATCCAAGGATGCAAATGTTGTTTATGCTTTTGGGCATGCAACAAGGTGCAACGCCAGGACAACCATTTCAAGGTTGGCCCGTAAATGCGGACCTGGACCAAATTACCACGACTTCCAGCCAGGTGTTCAGCGTTTATTCGACTGGCGTAGTTTCCGGACGTCGTAAAACCACACGCGTGAAAGTCCACGCCGTTGTAGATTTCCGTAATGCGGCGCAACTCAATGCGACCCTAGCTACGCCTGATCCTAAACAGATACCACCCGATGGGCGCGTCCTCTATTATCGAGTCGGGGCCGATTAACACAACCATTTCCAGGAATCCGCTATGTCCAAAATTCTCGGCATCGATATTGGTAAGTCCGTCATCAGGGTGGTGATCCTGCGAGCGAATTATCGCAAGATCATCCTCGAGGCAATGACCGAAATGGCCATTACGGGTCTCGAGACCGACGCCATTCGAGCCGCTGTCGGAACGCACAAGCCCGACGGTATCGCCATTGCCATTTCGGGCGAAAAAACCTATTACCGCACGGTCGATTTACCCGCCTCGGCGCTCAAGGAAATTGAAAGCGTTTTGCCGTTCGAGCTCGAAGCGCAATTGCCGTTTGAAATGACCGAAGCGGTATTCGATTATCGCATCGATAAGCGGCCTGTCGGAAGTGAAACATTGCCCATTTTTTCGGCGATTGCGCGCACGGGAGATGTTCGCGAACGTATTCACATCGTCAAAGAAGCTTTGGGGCTCGAACCGGAACGTGTGGGCACGGGTGCTTTGCCGCTGGCGAATCTGGTTTCGATCATGCCCGGCATTGATAAACCGTTTGGCAAGGATGCTCCGGTCGGCGAAACCATGCCCCCGGTCGCCTTGCTCGATCTCGGGGACTCCACCAGTGACTTGGTGATTCTTCGCGACGGCGAACCCATCTTTGCGCGAACTTTGTCGCGCGGCACGAATGGTTTGCCCGGGAGCGCTCCGGCCATTTCGCGAGAACTCCGACAAACCTTTGCCGCGTGGCGCGCATCCGGCGGCCCGCCGCTCGCCGGTATGTATCTCGTGGGCGGAGGATCCGCGGCTCAAGGTGCCGAAGTGTTTCTATCGACGGAACTCGGCATTTCGATATTGCCCTTGCCGCGGCCCAATCTCGAAGGCGTCACGCCCGAGCAGGAAAGCATGCTCCCGCGATTTGCAAAAGCCATCGGCCTCGCAATGGGCCTCATTGGCAAGCCGCGGGGACTCAATCTGCGCCGAGGTGCGCTCGAAGCTGCGCGCAGTTATCCATTTTTGCGCGAAAAGATTCCGCTGCTCGTCGGTCTCGCCTCGGTGGTCGTCGTGAGTTTCGCATTTAATCTGCTTGCCGAGCATTCGAGCCTTTCGGCGGAGCGCGAGCTTCTGCTTTCTCAAGTGGAAACCGCAACCGGTGAAGTATTCGGAGAAGAAACGAAGGAGCTCGACAAAGCGCGCGAACTGTTGGACAAACGGGCTGCCGCGGATGACGATCCATTGCCTCGAGCCGATGCATTCGACGTGCTCGTGAAATTCTCGGAAGCCGTGCCGAAGGAAGTGGTCCACGACGTGATCGAATTCGATCTCAATCGCGGGCACGCGACGATTCAAGGAACGGTGCCTTCGATTCCGGACGCCCAGGCGATAGCCGATAAATTGAAGGAGCACAAATGCTTCAAGGACGTGAAGATCAGCCGCACGGCGCAATTCACGGGCAACAAGCAGAAATATGTGCTCGAATTCGACGTGAAGTGCGAAGAAAAGAAGGCGACGAAGAAGAAACCCTCGAGCACCGCGGAACCCGCCGATAGCGCGGCAGCCCCGGCCGGCAAGGAGGAAGGCAAGTGACATTCGCCGAACGCTTGGACAAACTCGAACCTCGTGAGCGCCGATTGCTCGGCATCCTCGGCGGCCTCGTCGTCGCATTGCTCGTGCTCGCCTTGCCCATGTATGCATGGAGCGCCGTGCGGGAGGCGCGGGACGGTAATGACCAAATTCGCGACCTCGTTGCCGACATTTACAAGGCTCGGATGAATGTGGGCGAATTGCGCGCCAAGCAGGAAGCTTTATTGGCGCGTTATTCCAAACCCGCCCCGCAGCTGGCCGGTTTTATCGAAGACGCGGCCAAACAGAACAATATCACGGTCGCCGATTCGCAAGACAAACCGGAAGTCCCGCACGGCAAACGGTATTCCGAACGAATCACCGTCGTGAAGCTGCACAAAGTCGGAATGCTCAATTTGGTCAAACTGCTGGAAAAAATCGAGCAATCGGGACATCCCATCGTCATCAGCCGCCTCAATATTCGCCCCCGCTCCGGCGAACCCGATTCGTACGAAGTGGAGCTCGGCGTCAGCGCTTATGATCGCAAAGCCGATCCCAAAGACAAGGACAAAGATAAAGACAAGGGCGAGACGAAAGAAGCGACCCCCGAGGAGAAAGTTCCGTGAAACAGCGCCTCCTTCGCATTCTCAAGTTTCTCGCGTATCCGACACTGTACATCTCGTGTCTGATGCTCTTTTTCTACCTCACGTTTCCGTGGAATCGGCTCAAAGATCGCCTCGTCGCGGAAATTGCCATTCGAGCGCAAAAGCCAAAGAGCGCCATTCAACGCGTCGAAATCGACGATTTGGATTCGTATTGGGTCACGGGCGTCGAAGCTTCGGGCGTACGTATTTATTTGCCGCCCTCCGATGATGCGGGCGGCGATAAAGACAAACCCATTGAGTCCGTGATCAAAGTCGACGAACTCAATGCGCGACTCCAAATTCTCCCCTTGTTCTTGGGTCGCCTTCGCGTGAAATTCTGGGCGCACGCATTTAATGGCGACGTCAAAGGTACCGTGCCCATCGGAGGCTCGAGCGGCCCGGTCGAAGTGCAAATGGACGCGATCGATCTGGCTTATGTCGACATCATCAAAGACACGCTCGGCATTCCGATCAAAGGTGTGGCCACAGGTAAATTGGAATTGGCCGCGGAAGGCGGCAAATTCAGCAAAGCCAATGGTATGCTCGACCTGGCCATCAACGGCGTGACCGTAGGCGACGGCAAGTCGAAAATCAAAAATCAAATCGCCTTGCCGGAAGCGAAACTCGGCGACCTCGTCATCGCCGCGGAGGCCAAAGACGGCGCCCTCAAAATCACGAAATTCGAGGCCAACGGCACCGATATCGAACTCACCGGCGACGGCAAAATCAGCGTCCGAGAACCGGCAAATAATTCGATCGCGGACCTGTACGTGCGCTTCAAATTCACCGATGCCTACCGCAACAAGAACGATCTGACCAAAACGCTGCTCGGAGCACCGGGATCCACCGCCCCTTCGCTCTTCGAATTGGCCGATCCTCGCATCAAGCGCTCCAAACGCACCGACGGATTTTATGGCTGGCACGTCCACGGGCCGCTCGGAAAACTCAAATTCGATCCCTCGACGACCGATGGTCCGGCCGGTGGTGGAAAATCTCGCGGTAAAACCGATTCTCCATTCACGACGAAAAAACCGATATTGCCTCTTGGAACCTCCACCGCACGTGAAGGCAAAGAAGAGGATGCCGTCGCCAAACCCGTGACTGCGGAACCCAAAATCGCTGAGCCGGCAAAACCCGAAACAGCGGCGCCCAAAGCCGTGGAACCTCCCGCATCCGAACCCGCTGCGCCGCCGCCCGCCGCCGAGGACGCGCCTTCACCGCGTAATCGTCCCGCCCCCGAAACGCAATGATTTGACTGGGTTTCACCCAGACCCACGAGGGGCTACGCGCCCCTCGACCCGCGCAAGGGCCCTGGCCCTTGACCCTTGTATTGGTTTGTCCACTACGTGGCCAAACCAAACAGGTTTCAGGAGGCTATGGCAGACTTAACCCCTTTGTTTTGGGTGCGAAGCACACGAAACAATATTGGTCCAGCGCTCGCTGGTCCGGGTCCAGGGGCGGATAGCCCCTGGTCGGGTCTGGGCGGATAGCCCAGTGAAACGCGGCGCTTTTACTCGCCTGGAAAGAGTTTCTCAGACCAATCGCGAACCGGGTCCGGCCGGCCGACAGCATTACGATACCCGCCTCCCGCAGCATTTTCCACGAGCACGTTCGATACCGAAATGCAATGACCCGCCACGGCATGAGCCTGCGCTTCATTCACCGTCGCGCAATGGTAAACTCGCATATTACACGCATTGCAATGCCTTTCGTGCGCGTTTTCGGTCGGCAACAAAACTTCCCACCGTTTGTCGCAAACAAACGCGAATCGAATACGTCGCGGTTCTTTCAGCGCATTTCCGCAATTCAAAACATCGCTGCGCCGCATCAAACGCTGGAATTCATACCCCATGACGCGCGACAATTCCAGAAAGCGCCGGTGAATCGATTCATCGGCCGTGGCTTGCGAATACAACCGGACCTCGAGCCGCAACCATTCCGCCCGCTCCGGGTCGCGCGAATCGAGCACGTTTGCATAATCCAAGCGCGCCAAATCATCGAGCCCGCCATTGAGCAATTTTATGAGAAACGGTCGCTCGACTTCATCGTTCATATATTCAAAAAAGGAACGTGTTCCCCGACTCATGGAATTCACCTCCACCGGATCGTCATTGCAATTCAATCATCGTTTCCTGGGCACTTGGGGCTACTTTGACCCACACGGACCGCGTGGATGCATCATGGTAGTACCCGGACGAACCGGCATCGAATGCCGCGCGATCCGCGTGCTCCATCACGGGTTTGCCCGCCACGTTGACGCTTGTGGGCTTGGCTTCCGCCCGCACGCGCACGAGCGTCTCCACGAGCGTCCGCGAGAGAAGTACGGACGAACCATTGCCACTCGCGCCGATCTCGATGTGCGTCGTAGCGTCGTCGGTGTCATGTAGGGTAAAGGTCGTTTGTTGAGCGGCGGGAAATGCAAGTATCGTCAATTTGTCTTTTGACGCGGCCGAGCCAAACCCTGTCACATCATCCGCCACGTGCATGGGGATGATCGCGCCCGCGAGAAAATACAAGGGAATTTTCTGTAAATCCATCGAATGGTCGGTCATGACGACCGTTTCGCCCTGGATCGGATCCGAATCGGGCGCCCAAAAATCGTAATAATTCATTCCGGGGGGCAACGTGACGCTCCGCTTGCCCGAATCATCCAGAATGGGTGCCACGAGCAACGCATCTCCAATCAAATATCGATAATCGCCCGCCCATTGCTCCATGCCGCCGACGGGATGCAACGTGCTCGTCCCCGCGGCGTGCGCTTCCTCGGCCAAACTGTACCAAAACGGAACCATTTCGTGGTGCAGTTTGGACCAATATCGATACACGTTCGCGATTTCGTCATTGTTTTGCGGCACGGTCCACGGCGTGATATTCGCCCGCCCGTGAAGCTGCATGAACGGATTTAATGCCCCCACCGCCGTCCACCGCGCGAAATTCACCGGATCCAGGGGAATTTCCGGTCCGAGCAGATCCATGTCGTCGCGATCCAAGTATCCACCGATGTCCGACCCGAGCACCGCATAACCGGCGGCAGCGGAACGAAATACATGATCGAGCGCATCCGACAAACCCACCCAATCGCGCCGATTGTCCCCCATCCACGCCACCGGCGCGTCCTCTTTTCGCGCGAAAAAGCGCCCCTGGAAATCATACGATTCATCCCAAGCGCGCACCATCGTCAAAAAGTCATTACCTCGGCGCTTGATGCCATAACTCAAGTAATCACGATAATACGCCTCGGAATATTCTTGGTGCGGCACGACCCCTTTGCTCGTCGTCACCATATCCGTTCGGACGTAACTGTCCCCAAAATCCAATTTCCAGCCATCGATTCCCGCATCGAGCACCGTATTTTGCTGCTCGTGCCACCAAGACGTCGCCGAAGGATTAAAGAAATCGACGGCCGCTCCGGATCCTTTCCACCATGAATAACGCGCGCCATCATCGACGAAATAATTGCATTTTTCGCCTTCCTCCAGATTCGGCGATGGTCCGGTGTACGCGTCGCCGCCCATTTCAAAATCATAGCTGATGGAATTGACGAAATTCGTTATCCATAGAACGATTCGAATGTCGTCTTTGTGCAGATCATCGACCATCGTCTTGAAATTGGGATATCGTGCCGGATTGGGAATGAACGTGTTGTAATGCGTTTCCCATGGGCTATCCAAGACGACGACGCCGACGGGAATGTCGCGATCGCGAAACCCCTTGACGAATGCATACGTATCGGGACCGTCGGAAATATCTTTGGAAATCCAGGGCTCGAATGCCCAGCGCGGCGTATGCGGCTTTCGAGCGGGCAATTCATCGGGTACGCGTACGCAAGGATCATTGGGCGGCGGCTTCGTATTCGTCGAATCCGAACAAGCCGAAACCAATGATCCAAGAGCAATGATCCCCAAAAAAGCGCGTCGAAGCATAACCGGAGCTTCGCACAATGGCCTTATGAATGGAAGCGCGAAATGAATACGTGTTGCATCAATGTAATGTATGGCTCGGCGACGATTTCAGGGGTTCGAACCAATCCATTTCCCGAGTGAATACGGGGGAAGAAAAAACGACGGCGAAAATTCGACCCCAAACGTGAATTGCCAAGGAGCATCGTTGGCCAATGTGCTCCGCGTCGTGGCAAAAAGTCGGAACGTATCGGCCCTGTCAATGGCTTTCGGCCCCGGTTTTGGGTCACAAGCTCCCCGTTCGTGGTATCGACCCAGGGCCGACCGAATACCGCCGGTCAACGTCACGACGAAATGCGGGGACAAACCCATTCGGTCGTCACCCATGCCTCCGCCCACGCGCACGGTATACGTTCCCCATTGCGCGTGACGGATTTGTCCAAACGAAAGTAGAAATCCGCCTTCCGCGCGCATTCCATTCAAGTCCGAAACAAGGTTCCACCACGGGCCTCCACGAAATTCGTACGGACCACCATATTGATATTTATCTCCGGCTTCAAAAAAAGCCGTCGTCGATTCCATCCCCAAGCCCAGCACGCCAAAACGTTCTTTGGTCCGCTCCGTATCGAATCCACCACCACCCGTTACCCAATACGTCCACTCGAGATTCGCCGGGATCGTATCGATGAGCAAGATGGCGGGACACGCGATCATCCCGCCCTGCATATCGATTTCCTGGGCCTGCGCTTCGCGAAATGGCCCGAATGCCGAAGTCGCCAACACCAGCACGAGCCCGCGACGAAACAAGGTCCCCATGGCGCGAGGAAATCCAAACCACGCGTCGGCGTCAAGAATTATTTGGGTGGGTTTTACTTATTGAACGGACGAAACGAGCGGTTGTCCGGTCAATTGACGGGCAAACCTTCGCCCGGCTTCATTTCGTGCTTTTCCGCGTCGTATTTCGAGCTGCACTTGGCCATGACCAACGTCGCCTCGAAATCGTCGGCGGCTTTCAACGATCCTTCGATCGTCACTTGCACGCCGCCGCCGGGTACGTCGCGGAACGTATCGGGAACGATGCATTGCGGATACCGAACCGCAAGCGTTTCCTTGTTTTCCTTGCCGTGCAATGTAAATCGATATTCGCAAGGTTTGTCGCGCTTTACCAACGAACCCGGCACGAGCTCGCCTTCGACGCGCACCTTGCGGCCCATCAGTTTGTCTTTCTGGGCCATCAGCTGATCGACGGGCGTGGCGTAAATCGCCGCATCCTTGAAGCCGACCATGAAAAGCGCCACGAGCGCGCCCACCATGACGAGCAGCGTGACCAAAAGCCCCAAGTTTGTCTTGGCCTTCGGTGCCGCTACCCGCTTTTCGGTCACGGCTACCGGAGGCGCCGAAGTACGCGCCGATTCCTCAGATCCAAGCCCCGCCGCCTGCGCAAGTTCATCGTCCAGCTTGTTGCTCATCGCCAATGACCCTCGACCAAACAACATAGCGAATCATCGAACGCAGGTCGAGTCTTCCCCGCAAAAAAAACCCATGCGGCTCATGTCGACCACACCTGCGCATGCCCCCGCGCACCACAAATTCCGCGCCTCACGACGCGCTCACCCGATCCATTTCTTTTGAGCTCCAATCAATTGCCGCGCCCCCGAATTCCAACGCTCCGAGCACAATTCCTGTGTGCGCCGGCGTCGCGAACGGAGTATAGGGGAACGCGTCCGTGACTTTGCGCCTACGTTTCCTGTCCCTTTCCGTTCCGCCCTTGCTGATCTGGGCATCGGCCTGTTCCGGGGTTTCTCCCGCCGAACACTCGCCGCACCGTGCGGCGACGACGCCCGCACCGACGACTTCGGCGATCGCGAGCACGCCCGCATCGGGCGCTCAGGCGGCTACGCCCGCGGCGCCCGTGGAGGAAATCGTTCCGGGACGAACGGTTCTTGGCGCGACCGCGGCGAAGAATCTACCGACGAGCGTCGAGCCTCTGCCCGCAGATCGCGCCGTACTTCTGGCGACGCATGGAGCCGACGAGCGAGAATCGTTTGTCCGATGGATCGATGAAGCGGGGCATCGAGGACCGGTGTTGCGCCTTCGCGACGAGTTTGTCGTGACCGCTTTTGCGCGCAGCGATGGCAAACACGACCTGGTGACGAGCGATGGAGACAACTTGTGCTTTCGTCGTTATGCGCCCGATCGCGCGGATGCCGAAGCGCGAACGTGCGCGGCGATCGACGCGAAAGCGGTGACCGTATCCCATCAAAAGCTGGCCGTGATCTCGCTCGATGAACACACCGTCAAGGTCGAGAAATCCGTGCCTGCGAGCTCCGTTCGGAAAACCAAACCGAGTCCGCTCAAGACGCACAACGTCAAGAAACCCGGCTCCAAGCCTTCTTCACAGAAAACACAAAAGAAGCCGGCCCCGTCGAAGAAAAAACCGGCGACCAAGAAAAAGACGCCCGCCAAAAAATCACAAATCGAGAAAAAAGTCGAAATCGTGCAACGCGATATGGACGTGCTCGTATCGTGGGCGACGAGCGATGGGTTTGGCGAGACAAAAAGGACGGGGTTGAAATTCGTCCCGCCGCTGCTCGGTATGAACCTCGTCGACGCCAAAGCGACGCCGCGCGGCATTCTGTTGGCCTGGTTCGAGAAGGGCAAACGACCTTCGACAGCCGTCCAAGCCAGTTCCAAGGGACCTGCGGCTCTTGGATGGGCGAGCATTCAATCGGGGCTCATCGACGAATACGATCGATTTGACGAAACGAGCAAAAAACTCGTCGTGGAAGGCGAATACGATTGGGGGTTCATTCGCGGTTTTTCCGGGCCGCGTTGGGTGGACGTACAGGGTCAGCCGACATTGCTCACGCAAAAAAACCCTCGCGGCGGCGAATGTGAAATCACCAAAATGGGTGACGTGCTGACGTCGGCATTGCCACGCCTGATTTGCGGCATCGATCCCGGCGCAGGACCAAACGCCGATCCCAAAACGTGGGAATCGCTCTGGCAAGCCGCCCCCAAACGTCGTCCCGGTCAACCGAAAAACGATCCCGAGCTCGTTGCTTGGGCGGGTGACAAAGGGTACTTTGTGACAAACGACGGACGCTCATTGCAATCGGTCAAACGCGACGGTTCGTTGACCGAAGAGCCGGCGCCGTTTCTCGCGCGACGCGTGCGGATGACGTATGCGCAGCTGCTCCCGGACGGCAGCGGACGCGGTGTGGTCGACGGTCGCGAATATCGCGTCGACGCCAAAGGTGAAGTGACGGAAATCGAGCAGCCCGCGAAAGTCGATATCACCGCCACGGTCGATTCGGAGAATCGATGGATCGTGCCTTTACCCGACGGCAACACCTGGCGTATCGACGCGGAGCGTACTCGAGTTCTTTGGGCCGATGCCAACGGAAAAACCTTGGCCGAAGCGGTTTGGCCGGAAGGACTGGCGGACGCGGTTTGTCGAGACGGCGTGCCGGGGAAAAAATTCGTGCCTTCGCTCGTTCCCGGACAGTTTGTCGAAGTACAAGCATTGGCGGCCCCCGGTATTTGCGTCGTGGGTCATCCGGTATGGGCGCCGGACGGCTCGCTTCGTTGGTGGGGAACGTTTTCCCGTGGCATGGATGTTTTACCGGAAATACGCATCTTGAAGGATATGGGCAAACCCGGGGCAAGTCCCACCATTTTGACGAATGGCAATGGCGGCCCGACAAAAACCCCTTGTCCGCCGGAGATGGTGCTCGTGGATGGGAAATTGTGTGTCGACCGGTTCGAGGCGACGATGGTCGACAATGAAACGGGGCAACGCTTGGCGCCGGATTTCCCGGTCACGCCGAATTTATTCGATATTGCCATCGGGGATTGGGCCACGGGAAGAAGCCTCGTGGGGGGCGTGTTTGCCCGAGCTTTACCCTTGCCATTCATTCCGGAATGGCAACGCGGAAAGAAAATCGATGTGCGCGCCGTGCCCTTGCCGCACGTTCGTCCCAACGGATACATTACGGGCCTGGTTGCCGAAAGTGCTTGTACATCGGCGGGAAAACGTTTGTGTACATTGGTCGAGTTCGTCCTGGCATGTCGAGGCGAAGACGACCAACAATTCCCTTATGGCGATACCTACACGGACGGCGTCTGCAATGTGAATCGTGATGTACATCCGGCGGCGACGCTTCACGATAATGCTTCGATCGGGCACCTGGATCCGCGCCTCAATCGCGTGCGGGTGCACGGAGAAACATTGCTTCAATCGACCGGTGAATCTCCACAATGCCGAAGTCGCTGGGGACAGGATGCGATTTACGACATGGTGGGTAATTTGGACGAATGGATCGACGAAGGACCGGGGGCATTTGCGGGCGGGTTTTATGCCCGATCGACGCGCGCCGGATGTGATGCGGTGATTACGGCGCACCCCAAGAGTTATCTCGACTATTCGACGGGGGTTCGATGTTGCAAAGAGGCGGCGAAATAGATCCATTCGTCCTTTTTTCCTGCCGAATTCGTTCGCGTTCGGCTTCGAAAAAGATGCGCGCCTCCGCTTCCGCGTCGAAAGCGTGAAATTCGACAACTCGCCTTTTGAGAGCTTTTTGTGCGCGAACCATCATGTTGATCAACACACGGAGCCCAAACGAAATGCCAAATGCCACTTGCAAATTCGCTTCTTGATTGCTCGACGGCTGACTTGCCGCGTATTCGCGAGCATTCTTGTCGATACCCGTTCCTTCTCGCGCATCGTAGAAAATAAAGAGGCACTGATGGTCGCGCTTGATGCGCGCATACGTCGCCAACAGTATTCGCATGTCTTCGAGCGTCAGCGAGCCTCGAGCGACGAGATACACCGTATCGCCGTCGATACGATACGAATGGCTCCCCAGCCGCTCGAATGGTGAATCTTGCAGCATCATGGGTGATGTGGGGGTCAAGCAGGCATTTGACATGGTCGAATCGAGGGTCGAGGGCGCGACAAACTCGCAACAAACAAAGACTCTAGCGCAAATGTACTGTAAGGTCTACGAAACGATAGCGTTAATTTGCTTTGGAAGGACAATCATGCAACAACGAATGGTCAATTATTTGGCAGTCGGCGCGTTCGCGTTGGCGTTGGGTACGGGGTGTGGCGGCGGGCCTTATCAACCTTCGCGCACGGCGAATTTTCAGATCGATGCGGAAGCGGAAATCGACGATGAGGACATTCGCAAAGCCTTCGACGCGCGCCCGCAGATGCCGACCTCGAACATTCGTTTGTCCTACTATACCTTCGACCCGGCCATTGCCGACGATCTCGACAAGACGTTGTCGACGATGCCCGGTGTTTCCAGCAATTACCGAATTCCTCCGCTGCTCGTCACGGGTCAACGAAGGCACCAGGACAATGGTGGTTATTATGGCCCCCCCGCCGATGTTTCCATTAAAAAACTACGCCTTTTGGCAGCTCGCGCCAAAACGGACGTGCTGGTCATCGTCGATCACGGATATCATAATGGCGGCGTGAATCCGCTCGTGTCGTTCAATATGCTCATTGTGCCGATTTTCTTCGTTCCGTTCATCGACACGCTCGTGAAAGGATACGTCGAGACGTTCGTCATCGATGTGCGCAATGGATATTTGTACGGGCATTTGGTCCAAGAAGACGAACGCGGCGACAGTTATACGACGATTTACGGCAAAAAGGTCGACGTGCTCGCGGCCGAGCAATGGAAGGATTTGCGCGGGCGTTTTGCAAAGGACCTTGGCGCATTGATTGAAAAAGAGCGCACGCGCAAGCCCGAAGACAAACCCGCGGCGCCGATTGCCATGCCTCCTGCGGCTCCGGCAACGACGCCTGCACCCGCGCCATTTTGAGAAGAAACCTACTTCTTCGATTTGCCCTTGGATTTCTTGGGTTTTTCGGGAAGCACGGCGGATTTGCAGCAGCGAAAGCCCGTCGAATAATCGTGGTACGTCGGTTCGTGGGCGATGGTCGTGTAGGTGCACCCGGGACCATGTTCGACGGTGGTGCTGAAAAATCCCCCCATGAACATGCCATTGCCTGCGCGCCAGGGTTGTTCTTTCCGTTCCACGCCGTCTTTTTCCAGGACTTGTTCGATGTCGGTGCCGACGTCGTCGTTGATCCATTCGTGGAGATTGCCGACGATATCGTACACGTCTTCATCGGAATGGCAGATTTCGTAATCGCCGGACTTCGCCAAAAAGCCGGGTTCTTGATTGAGTTTCGGGTCGTTGAAGTTTTCGTAGCTCCAGCCGCCGCGTTTCGCCCCGAAAAACGTATACAACAAATGCGCTTTTCCGGTATTACACGCGCCGCGTTTGCCGGTATTGCCATAAGGGTAGCGGAATCCGCGCGAACCTTTACAAGCGCGCATCCATTCCGATCGTGAACACAAGCGTTTGCCCGCGTTGTTGCAAGCTTGTTTGGCTTCGACTCGACTGATGTACGCTTGAGGAAACGCACCTTTGGACGCCGCCGCAATGAATTCGGCGTTTTCCGGACGTGTGTAATGCGGCCAGATCGATGTCGACCCGTCCGAGTTTTTCGTGACAAGGTGCCCTTCCCAGCGATCGACGCAATATCGACCGATGAAGGTCATTTCCGGGGGACAGGGTGGAGGCGGCGATGGAGGCTCGATCAACGCGTCCGGATCCATTGCCGCATCGAGTCCCGCATCGTCCATCGGGGCCGCGCTCATAAGACCATCTTCGGGTGCGTCCGCGGAGGCGTCGACAATCGTGCCGATATCCACTTTTGCGCTCGGCAGCGCGTTGGCCGATGGCGCGGCCCGAGTGGAACTCATTTCGGGCGTGTCCTTCGATTTGTCATCCAATGGTTTGGAATCGGCGGTTCGACATGACGCCAAAAGCATTGCCGACGAGGCTGCGGTCAACCGAACGAATCGTGAAAAATGCACAAGGATACCCTCGAATGCTGACGATTTCATGACGTACCAAGAATCAGTGCCTATGTTAAGTAACTCCGTTTCAACTCTGTGTGAAAGTCTCGCAGCACGCAACGTAATGATTGCGATTGTGTTGGTCCGGGTACGAAGCCCGGTGAGAAGCAGCGTTCGACGTGCGTACGCACCCAAGCAGGATTCATTGGTCCACAAAACGATGTGAAAGGTTGACCGAACGTTGTTCGGAGTATAGAACATCGCCGTACAACCCTGATCCGGTGATCATTTTTGCTCTGTGGCGGTGACATGCGCGTTTGTATTTTCTTCGATGGTAAGAACTTCCACTCCGGTTGGCGCGATGAAGCAGCCGGACGTCGACTGACGTTTCCAAAACTTTCCAAGTGGTTGGTTGAGCGCGTTGGCGGTTCGCTTCTTTGGGGAGCCTATTACTATACGGGAATCGAGATGGGGCCCGCAGCGGTCACCGAAGGGCAGAAGAAGCTGGCCGGATTCCTGGACATGCTCGAACTTCAGCCGGGGTTTTTCGTCAAGCGTTTTCCCCGGAAAACGACGATGTTTCAGTGCGCCGCATGTGGAGCGGAAAATCGATATACACAGGAAAAAGAAGTCGATACGACGATGGTCGCGGACATGCTTCGTCTGGCGGCCGTGGGTGCGTTCGACATTCTCGTGCTGGTATCCGGCGATTCCGATCATGCCCCCGCGATTGAAGGTGTGCGGGCGATCGGGCGCCAAGCTTATGTTTCGACCTGGGGACGCGCGGGGTTGTCGGCACGTTTGCGCAAGGCTGCTTTCGACCATATCGACTTGATGGAAGGTTTGTCCACCTTCGAAGACGCCGAAGGTGCAATGCCGCCCGTTCCACCCGGTTCGGAACCGCGTTACGCCGCAGAAGAAATTCCCCCCGCTTCGCCCCCCACGTTACTTGCCTCCCCCGCCCCTTCTCTGGCGGCTCCGGCGACTTCCCCTCGAGAATCGTCGCCTTCCGTTCCGCCGGGACCGATCGTTGCGACAAACGGCACCGCCGGCGAAGACGAAGCGACCGAATCGTCGCAATCACGTCCGGAGAGCGCCGATTCCCCGTCATCGTCGGCCCCCACGATCGCGTCGGCTCAAGTCCCAGCCTCGGGATCCACGTATGAACCGACCGAAGAAGAAGTCTACTTCATTGAAGAGCTTCGCGCCGCGGAACGAAGACTCCGCAATGGGTACGTCGGGGCAAACTACTTCGTCACGCGCTGGCAATCGAGCCGCCTCGATCCTTCCGCCGATGCGCGCCGCCGAATGCTCGAACATCTCGTCACGACGGGGCTCATCGAGGTCTATCACGCGCTCGATGGAAACGCCGCCCTGCGCGCTCGATGGTCGCCCCCGCAAGCGCAACCGCAATCGCTGGCCCAGCCGCTTCCGTAAAAAGTTTTACAATCCAACCTCGCCGCGAATCGGCAATGTCCCGGTACGCACGTCGCGCGACAAAGTCGCGAGACGTTCGACGAGGTGCGCCATGCCGATCGACGGCAAAACCCGCGCCGGTTGATCCATCGGTTCGAAAAAGTTGTCCCAATGCGATAAAAGAATGCGCTCCGGGGACAAACTGCGCATGACCCGTTCGGGCAAATCGGGTGTCGATCGCCAACCCGCGACGCACAAAAGCAAAAGATCCACGTTTTGCGGGACAATGCCGCCCGGCGTCAATTCGGCGCTGCCCAAGTGAACGATCGTTCGTCCAGCCACTTGGATTTCAACGCGAAAAACCGCCCCGCAGCGATAATCCGCGGTTTTGACGGGTACGTCGTCGCAATCGGCAATGTCCCCGGGAAACGGCACTCGGCCCAGCAAAAATCGCGAATGCGCGCTCGGCGCAAACCGCAACGTAAATGGTCCGACCTCGGCCGTGATCGCGTCGGCTCCCGGTTCACGTTCGACCATGGAAAGTTGTGATTCCGGTATTTTAGCGGCTCGACAAAGGCGAATGGCCGAACGGGATCCGAATACCTTGGCCCCGGTTTGTCGCGCAATGGCCGGCACATCGAGCGCATGATCGAAATGGGTGTGACCCACGACGATGGCGTCGGCGCGAGGCACGAAATGCATAATCGCCTCGAGATCCGGTGTGAGACGGCCAAATACGCAGCGACGCAAAGGCGCCCGCGTAATGTACGGATCGATCAGCACGACGTGTTCGTCGCAACGAATCTCGAATCCGGCCGTTCCCAACCAGCGAACATGAACGCGAGCTTTGTCTTCGGAAACGAATTCGTTCCGGCGAAATTCCAAATGTTCGGGGTTCACCGCCGATCGTATATCCCGATTCACCCGCCCGGCATAGACGCGATCGCAAACGCCTTCATGACACGAATATGACCGGCGTTGGTCATCCCAAACGCGGCGCGCGAGCACGGAAGTTCTCGTCGCGGGGCGTGGACATGGAGATGCGCGATCGTGGTAATGTCGCGCCATGAGTGACGTCGTGTTCGACCTTGAAAACCCCACTGAAGAGCATCGAATGCTGCGCCAAATGGTGCGTGGCTTTGCGCGTGATGTCGTCGAGCCTCAAGCCGAGGAGCACGATCGTTCCGGAACACTCAATCTCGACCTGTTTCGACGCGTCGGAGAACTCGGATTGCACGGCATCACGATTCCCTCCGAGCACGGCGGAGCGGGAATGGATGCGACGGCAGCCGTGATCGTGCATCACGAGCTGTCGAAGAGCGATCCGGGGTTTTGCCTGGCGTACCTCGCTCACGCGATGCTTTTCGTGAACAACTTCTTCTACGCCGCCAATGATCACCAACGTTCACGTTACCTGGCGAAAGTCATCTCGGGCGAACACGTGGGCGCGATGGGCATGACCGAACCCGGCGCGGGCACGGATGTGCTCGGTATGCGGACGACGGCGCGTCGCGAAGGCGATGGGTTTGTCTTGAAAGGACACAAGGCGCTCATCACGAACGCGGTCGATGCCGATGTGTTCTTGGTCTACGCGAAAGTGGACGACGCGATCACGACGTTTGTCTTGGAACGAGGCATGCCTGGTTTGTCGACCGGCAACAAGACGCCGAAGATGGGCATGCGCGCCAGCACGCTCGGCGAAATCATCATGGAAGACGTCTTCGTTCCCGAGGAAAACGTCCTCGGCAGCGTCGGCGGCGGCGTACGCAACATGATGCGCAACCTCGAGATCGAGCGTCTCACGCTGGCCGCGATGAGCCTCGGCATCGCCGATCGTTGCGTGGAGATCATGGTTCGTTATGCGACGGAGCGATCGAGCTTCGGCAAACCGATCGCCGAACACGGTCAGATTCAGCGCTACATCGGGGACAGTTACGCGAAAACCGAAGCGGCCCGAGCCTTGGTGTATTCGGTGGCGCGCGAGGTTGGTCCGACCAAACGAAACCGTTTGGGTACGGATGCGGCGAAGCTTTTTGCTGCGCCCGTGGGCAAGGAAGTCGCCGACAACGCGATGCAAGTGCTCGGAGGCTGGGGCTACTGCAACGAGTACAAGGTCGAGCGATTCTTGCGCGACGCGAAACTCTTGGAAATCGGCGGCGGGACGATCGAGTCCCACCAGAAGAACATCACCAAGGAACTGACGCGCAAGTTCGCCACATCCGGCTGATACTTGGAGGTCAAACAACTTTTTCGAGACCGAAGATATCCACGTCGACGCCCGTGCTGTACAACGCGTGCGGCTCGGCGTCCGATCGGGTCAAACCCGCAGCCGCGATCATGCTCTCGTTCCACGACTTGAGTTTTACTTGACGCAACGGGTACGGCGCGTGATGCACGCGCCCCGTGTAGAGCCCGTCTTTGCGTTGGGTGTACAAGATGTACCGCTCGGCGAGGAAGTGTTCGAACGTGCCTTGTTTGGCAGGACCAACCAGATCGCCGATGTCGTACTTGGCGGAGAACTTGGCGGGACGCGGCCCGGGGAATAGCCGCGTGCTCGAGTACTCGTTCGTGATGCCGGTCTTCTTCAGGTTCATCCACGAACGGAAATACGGCAGGCTCCAGCCCATGCGCGCAATCGTGACGGCGATCGTTCCGGCAGCATCGAGACTGAAGAACCACACGCCAGGGTTTGTCCCTTTGTAATGCACGTACGTGCGCACGTTGAGTTCGTGGAAGTTCGAGATGCCTGGTACCGACGGTGACCACCTCGGTGAAACGTCGAGCATCGTGAAGGGAACAACGCCGACCCAAGCTTTGCCCTCGAACGTATCGACCGTGAGGTCTGTCGGGAGCAACTTAGCGAGAGCATCGACGGGTACTTCCCAATGGAGAAACAACAGTTCGCGCCACCTCTGGAATCCGGAAGGCCGGCCCTCGGGACGCTCGATGGGAGACAAGCGATCGATCATCGACATGCAAGGTATCGCTTGACGCGCCGATGACGAAGCCCGAAGCGAACGGATGTGACTCCCGAGCAGGCGGAACAGGACGCGAAAAAAGGAACGCTCAAGCCGGTGTACCTCGTGGTGGGCGAGGAGCGGTTTTTGGCGGACAAAGTGGTGCATGCGCTGCGGGATGCAGCGATGAAGGGCGGCATCGCGGGGTTCAACGAAGACAAATTCACGGCGGGAGAAGCGACGGTCGAGTCGATCTTGTCGGCGTCGAAGATGGTCCCGATGATGGCCAAACGTAGGTTTGTCTTGGCCCGAGGGCTCGAACGCTGGGAAGCTCGCAAGAGCGACGACGACGAAGACGATGCGCCGGCGGCGAAAGCGGATACGAAAAAAGGCGGAAAGGACTCCGGAAATCCGCTCGATGTATTGGCGGAATATGCGAAAGCGCCCATTGAAAGTACGGTGCTCGTCTTATCCGCCACGAAGCTCCATGGATCGCGAAAATTGATGACGATGGCGAAAAAAGAGAATTTCGTCGTCGCCTGTGATCCCATAAGTCGCAAGGATTTACCGAATGTCGTGAAATCGTTTGCCAAGGAACGAGGACACGATATTTCATTCGAAGTGGCGGACCATTTGGCGGAAATTGCCGGTCCGGAGCTCGGGTATGTCGCGGACGCGGTGGAACGTTTGTCCTTATTCGTCGGCGAGGGCAAACCCATTACGGATGACGCCGTAGCGACCATGGTGACGCGCGTGCGTTCGAGCACGGTATGGGAATTATTGGATGCATTGGCCAAACGACAGCTCGACAAGGCCATGGCGACGTTGGCCGACGTTGTGGACCCTCGAGAAGGCGGCCTGAAGTTATTGGGCACGGTGGCTTGGTCCGTGCGGCAGCTCGTGAAATTGGATGCGGCGCTGAAAGCGGGGCAAAGTTTGGACGATGCGGCGAGATCGGCGGGGGTTCCGCCATTTCGAGCGAAAGACGTCCATGCGACATTGAAATCGTTGCCGAAAGGAACGCTCAATGTGTGGTTATTGCTCTTGGCCGAAGCGGACCGCGCATTAAAGAGTTCTCGACGGCCGGCGCAAGCGATCTTGGAGACGATGATTATTTCGATGTGCCGCTGATACGCAGGTCACGCGGACGGGTTTGTCCACATCATACGACAAAGCATACGTTGCACGGGAACCCCTTCGACCTCTCCCTCGAAAACAGGCGTGCTCCACGAAAACCGAATATCGCGCGCCCCGACGGATTCGAGGGCGCCGGAAATAAACCCTTCATTGGGCCAAACGTAAAAGCCGAGCGCCGATGCGGGTAATCCCGAGATACGCATTTCGGCGCTCGTGGCATCGACCCGGGTGAGCTCGGATTGGCAGGGGTCGAAGTACCGCATGAAAATACGCGGCAATCGGTGAACCATTTCTTCGACGGAAGCACTGCGAAGTTGAGCGCGGTATTTGCCGACGACATCGGCTTCGGCGGCCCGACGTGCACCTTCGCGCACCAATTTGTCGAGCGGCGTCTTCGTCCATTCCGTGAGCACGCGCATGACATACATGAGCGCCTCGATGTCGTACGACGAAGCGGCGAGAAAGATCGTGTCGCGGAGAAAAACCTCGACGTTCTTATTGTCGATTTGCGCGCAAACCGCGGTCAACCCACCCGGGAATTGCGTATGGATAAACGATAAGTAGCCGGCATAAACCGTACCGCGTACTCGAAATGGGCTTTCGCCGAGCTTTTTGTGGTGTGTGGGCGGAACGAACGGCCAGGCGTCCGATTTCATGGTGGCGGAGCGTAATGGTGCGAGCGGCGGCGTGCAAGGCGATCGGCTGAGGAAAAACGGAAAAACAATCGCGGTTACGCCGACGGAGCTTCGGCGGTCGCCACGGATTTGGCGTTTTCGGATCCGGCATCTTGAGGCAGCGTGGGCATCCATTTGCCCATACGCTCGAACGAAGCGGCGATCAATCCGCGCGTGCGGTCCTTGAGATCGTCCATATCGTCAATGGTCAAACCCTTGGTTTCGATGGGTTCGAGCACTTCGATACGCGCTTGGCATTTCACGCCGAAGACCCACGAATTTTTGGGAATGGCGTGACGAGTTCCCGCGACGGCGACCGGCAAAATCGGATAACCCGTTTCAATGGCCAAACGAAATGCGCCGTCTTTGAAAGGCATGATTTCCCCGTCGCTCGAACGAGTGCCTTCGGGAAAAAGCATGACGCTCATGCCGCGATCGAGGTACCATTTGCATTGCGCCATGGCGCTCTTGGCGCTCTCTTTTTCACCTCGACGCAAGCGCACATCGCCGGCCATGCTCATCATCCAACCCAGGCCCGGAACTTTGAAATTGCTTTCTTTCGAAACCCATTTCATTTCCCAGGGCAAGTAACTTATGGCGGGAATATCGGCAATGGATTGGTGATTGGCGACGACGACAAAAGGCCCGGCACCTCGAGGCTTTTGCCAGCCCGAGACTTTGACGCTCCAAAGGGGATTGAAACGGACGAGCATGGTGCCGCAGATGCGAAAAAACCTGCCGACGACGCGGCGCACGCGATCGAATGGGACCGTCAAGACAAACAGGAAGGCCACGAGAAACGTCGATACGATGACGATGGTCGCAATCTCGAACCAGTTCCAAAGCGAAACGAGTTTAGCTTTCACGATGTTGCGATTCTTATCGGAAAACGCCGCGCAGAGCAAGCTTTCGACCACATTGACGCAATACGCGAAGCGTCATAACGCGAGAGTTATGGGTGTATGACGAATTCGTGACGGGAGCCGCGTGAAAATAATCGATTCCTGATGCGATGAGTCTTGCGCATGTTCGCTGAAGACCTTCGCCACCCACCTTGACGCAATGCCCCGCCTCGGCTGCTCCGGATCGCTCGAAGCCCCGCTTGGAACAATCACGCCTCGACAGACAACGCCTCGGCACTTCACCCGAGTGGTTTACGAACGTCCGAGCATATCACTGCGACGAACCCTTCCCCTGTATCGCCCATCTGCTATGTTGCGCGCGTCATGACGAATCACGCGCCCAATGGTCTCACCGCTGTCATCCTCGCCGCCGGCCAAGGCACACGCATGAAGAGCGCGCTGCCCAAGGTGCTGCATGAAATGTGTGGTCGACCGATGATCGATTATGTCGTCGACGCCGCTTTCGATGCGGGTTGTCGCGATGTCGTCGTGGTCGTGGGGTACGGTCGAGACGAACTCGCGGCGCATCTGGCAAAAACGTACGGAAATCGCGTCCGTACCGCGGTGCAGGAGCAGCAACGAGGGACGGGGGACGCGGTGCGATCCGCCCTGCCGGTGCTCGATCCGGCCGCGCAACACGTGCTGATTCTGTGCGGCGATACGCCTTTGGTGAACGCCGCCGAATTGTCGCACCTGGCCGAGGTTTGTCTGGGAAATGCCGCATTGGCGCTCCTGACGGCAAAAACGCCGGATCCCACGGGCTACGGACGAATCCTGCGAGATGATACGGGACGCATCACCGGCATTCGGGAACATCGCGACGCATCGCCTGAAGAACGGACGATCAACGAAGTGAACGTGGGCATTTACGTGGCGCGCATGGATTTTCTGGGCGAAGCGGTGGCGAAGCTCCAACCCAACAATGCCCAAGGCGAGCTTTATCTGACGGATATCGTGTCTCAGGCGGCGACGGTTGATGATGTTGCGTTTGTCCGAACGGAGAGCACGGCGACGCTCGTCGGGGTGAACGATCGCGCGCAGCTGTCGGCTGCGGAAGAGGTCATGTATGCGCGTATTGCGGACAATGCGCGACGTGCGGGGGCGACCATTCGCGCCGGCGCACGCATCGACGCGCATGTGACCATCGAGAGCGACGCGGTCATCGAACATCACGTGGTTTTACGAGGCAAAACGCATATCGGTTCGGGGGCGAAAATCGATGTGGGCTCGGTGCTCACGGACGTTCGCGTCGCCGCGGGTGCCGTGGTCAAACCTTATTCGGTGTGTACGTCGTCGACCATTGGTGAACAGGCGCAAATCGGGCCGTTTTCGCATTTGCGTCCGGAATCGCAGATCGAAGCGGAAGCGCATATCGGTAATTTCGTCGAAACGAAGAAGACCGTCGTCCGTCGCGGAGCCAAAGCCAATCACCTCGCGTATCTCGGGGACGGCGATATCGGCGAAGGTGCGAATGTCGGCGCAGGAACGATATTTTGCAATTACGACGGGTTCAAAAAACACAAGACCGAGATTGGCAAAGGCGCATTCATTGGGAGCGATTCGCAAATCGTGGCTCCGGTGCGCATTGGTGTCGGCGCCTATGTCGCGACCGGTACGACAGTGACGAAAGACGTTCCCGACGACGCTTTGGCCATTTCCCGCGTCAAACAAGAAAACAAAGAAGGTTACGCTTCGCGCCTCAAAGCGCGGCTCGGAGCTGGTTCGGCAAAGAAAACCGAATCGAAAGGCTGATCAAAGAGCTGATGGCGGGGTTTGTCCGGAATTATTCCGCGTCGGCGATACCTTCGGCGTACGCTGCGCCGACTTCACTGATATCAATGCGCGGAACCGAATGGCCCATGCGGACTCGTTTGGTTTCCAGATAAGCGCCGCTGTACGAGTTTATCCCGACAAGCGCGGGAGCGCGCCGTTCGACGTCGATCCCCAATTCGCGCAAGGCTTCGACCTTCTGCGGGTTATTGGTCATCAATTCAATCGATACGATACCCAGATGTTCGAGCATTTGCGCGGCGGCGACATAATCGCGGGCATCGTCGGGCAAACCCAGGAGCCGATTGGCGTCGACCGTATCGTGCCCTCGAGCTTGCAATCCGTACGCGCGAATTTTGTTCGACAAACCAATACCGCGGCCTTCTTGACGCAAATACACGACAACCCCGTGACCGCGCCGCGCAATTTCCGCTTGCGCTGCCTCCAGCTGCCCTTTGCAGTCGCACTTGAGCGACCCGAATACTTCGCTCGTGAGACATTCGGAATGCACACGGACAAACACGGATGATTTTCCGCGGACATCGCCCATCACGAGCGCCACGTGATCCGGCGAAAGACCACTTTCTTCAGCCTGTTTGCCGCTGCGAAACACGATCATTTCAAAAAGCCCGTGCACCGTGGGTACCGGGGCTTGGGCAAGGATCTCGAGCCGAGGCCGGATCACCGTATCAGGGACGTGCATCTCGCTTTGCTCTCCTATTCTGCGTCCTTCTTCGTCACTTCTGGCCATTCGTAACCGCTGCAAGCCGACTCATAAAGAGGCGGGCCGTCGTCTGCGCCGGTATCCATGGTAGTAGCGTAAAGCCTGACAACTGACAAGGGGGCGCACGCTCGGAACATAGTTGCGCTTGACAAACAGTCCCAAGCTGCCCGAACGTACTCGACAATGGCCCACGACGCTTCTTTGCCAACCGAGCAATCTCCACAACGAGCGCCTGGAAAAAATGCGCTTCCGAAAACGGTCGTTGCCCTTGGATGGGTGTCCCTGCTGACCGATGCCGCGTCGGACATGATTCACCCATTGGTGCCCGAACTGCTGCGATCCATCGGAGCCGGAGCATCTTGGCTTGGTTGGTTCGAAGGCGTCGCCGAAGTGGTCAGCACGGCCATGAAGCTGATTTCGGGGCGAATGAGCGACGAGCCGCGTCGGCGTAAACCGCTCATTGCCCTGGGTTATGGAATCGCCGCATTATCGAGACCTCTTTTGGCTTTGGCGACCGCGCCGATCCACGCGGTCTTGATTCGAGCCGTGGATCGCGTAGGCAAAGGATTACGAGGACCTCCGCGCGATGCGATGGTGGCCAATTCGGTGCCCGCTGAAAATCGTGGACATGCATTCGGTTTTCATCGAATGATGGATAATTTCGGCGGCGCATTGGGCCCCGTCTTGGCATTTGCCCTTTTATGGGTCGCCGGATTGCCCTTACGTACCGTCTTTGCCCTCGCCGCGATCCCGGGCCTTCTCGCCGTGCTCGTGGTGCTGCTTTTCGTGAAAGATCCCGAGCTCGCCGCGCGAAAATCCGCCGAGGCCGATGGTTCATCCGACAAACACGTCCGAGACAAACCCACCGAAGTGGAACCGTTCCGTTTGTCCGGCGCGGCAAAGCGTTATCTCTCGGCCCTTTTCGTCTTTTCCTTGGCGGGATCGGGCGACCTTTTTCTTTTGCGCCGTTTGGCGGATTTGGGACTGAATTCGGCGTTCGTTCCCATTGCCTGGATTTCATTGCAGCTGGCCAAAGGCTTGCTCAATGTCCCCGGCGGACGAGCGTCGGACAAATACGGGCGCAAACGCGTGCTCGCTTTGTCGTGGCTTTTATACGGAGCCACCTACATCGGGTTTGGCTGGGCCGATTCGTGGGTGACGGCGTGGATTTGGCTGGGCCTTTATGCCGCGCATTACGGTTTGGCCGAAGGCGGACAACGCGCGATCATGGCCGAGTTTGTCCCGGCGCATAACCGCGGACGAGCGTACGGGCGACAGTTGGCGTTGGAAGGAAGCGCTCTGCTCGTGGCGAACATCGCGTTCGGATACGCGTATGAACGCGTGGGTGCGCAGATGGCGTTCGGTGCGGCGGGCGGGCTTGCGGTGATTGGAGCTTTGCTGCTCGTAGCAATCGTGCCTACGCCGCGCCAAACCGCGGCGTAATCGACATCAGTTCCAGTTGAGCGTGGGCAAACCGCGGGCGGACGTGCGATCATCGACGATTTCGCGCAGCGTGATCGTGATGTGCCAGATGTGATCGCTGTTATCGACCGCTTTGCCATCGACGCGAATCGGCTCGCTACGCGCCGCTTCGACCGCTTTGAGCACGGCATTGTCGAGATACGGCAGACCCTTCAAGATCTTGCAATTCGTATTTCGACCATCGGCTCGAATGGTGCATTGCACGCTGGTTTCACCCTGAATCTTCGCCTTCATCGCCGCCGGAGGGTACTTGATGGCCAAACCATAAAGCTTGTCCGGACGTACGACACGCGCCTGACGACCGGAAGTCGGCGCTTGTCCCGTAGCACTCGCGACCGATTCCGACCGAGGCGCGGGGTTGTTCGCGACAGGCGCCGGTTTTTCCGGAGCAGCCACCGGAGCTTCGTCGTCTTTCGTCGCCGGCATGGCCACGAAGGACCGGGGGACCGGCGCCGTTTGTCGCGGCTGATATCGAGGCGCAACGGGAGCCGGCGCGGGCAAAGGTTCTTCCGCCGGACGTTCGGCGGCGTTGGTCATGTCCCGCGCCTTCTCGTCCATCAGCGCCAATTCCGGCGTCGGCGCCGAGGCGTGCGTCTCCGCCTGCACTTCGAATTGCGGCGCGGGCGCAAGTCGAAAAAAAGTGGCCGATGCCAAGGCCGCAGTTCCAGCCAAAGCAGCCCAGACAAACGGTTTTCCCCAACCGGCCAACGAAAAACCGGACCGCGACGCGTCTTTCGCCGCCGTCGCTCGCAACACACGCGATTGCCATCCCGCCGCAGGCTCGATATCCGGCTGCGCCGAAGGAAGTGCCTCGAGCAGCGTTTCGTATTTATGACGCGCGACTTCGCACGTCGGACACGCATCGAAATGCGCGTCGAGCGACAAACCGCGTTCGAGGCGCAAAATGCCTTCTCGCTCGAAGCGATCGCAAAATCCGTTGGTATTCATCGCAAATCTACCCCTTTCTTCTCGAGGCATCGGCGCAAGAGCGGCATGGCGCGCGCGACGCGGGCTTGAAGTGTCGCCGGTTTTTCTTGGCAAATCTGCGACATCTGCTCGTAAGAAAAACCCTCCTGGTATCTCAAAACAACCGCCGTACGCACATGCGGTTCGAGCTTCTCGATGCAGCCATCGAGCGCCTCCACCACGTTCTTCGCCACCACCTGATCCTCACCCGAAGGCGCAGGATCCACTTCGTCGTGGTCATCCGTTCCCAATTTGAAACGATGAAACCAACGCCGACTCGCCTTGCACGCATCAAGGCAACGATGATTGGCAATGCCGTAAAGCCACGTCCGTAAACTGGATGCTCCCGAATACGAACCAAAACTCTCGAATGCCTGTATGAACACGAGCTGATGCGCATCATCCGCCGCCACTCGACTCCGCAGAATCTTGTAGCAATAACGATGAATGTCCGCGCCATACTCGCTCATCAATATGACCAACGCCGCGCGTCTGTCCCCACGTTCGAGCGCTTGAAGCGCCTGTTCGTCAGGCCGAACTTTTCGCGGAGACACGTCGACGGCGTCCCAAGCTTGTACTCGCCCTGCAGCGATCACGTGTGTCATGATCTGCCCTCGAAAAGCTTAGGCGACGAAGGGGGTGCACAGACAACAAGTTTTTTTCTATCTTGGTAAATCGTTGAATTTGCGTGATATTTTCGCATCCCGAGCGTGCCGGAAGCCGGTCCCTGTCCCCGCGAACGGTTCTGGAGTATGTCGGCGTCAGCGTTGCGCCTTTCGCAACCGTCGGAGATCATGCAGCACGCGCCGACCCTTCTCGTGTTCGTAGCGACATACGTTCTGATTGCGTTCCGCCGCCTCGCGATTCTGCCCATCGGTCGCCCCGCGGGAGCTCTGGCGGGCGCGTGTGCGATGGTCGTTCTGGCCACGATCGAGCCGCGGTGGGGAATCGATGTTCACGGTGCGTTTGGCGCGGTTGAACCCAATACGATCGGACTTTTGTTCGGGATGATGCTCATTGCCGGAGCGTTCGCCGAAGCGGGGTTCTTCGATCATGCCGCCAAACTGCTCGTATCTCGGCAATGGTCACCCGTGGGTTTGCTGTATGGAACGACGATTGGCGCGGGGATCCTCTCCGCATTGCTCGTGAACGACCCCGTCTGTGTCCTCGGTGCGCCCGTGGTCAATGCCATGGCGCAACGAGCGCGCGTCGACCGAATTCCCTATCTTTTCGGACTCGCCATGGGCGCGAATGCGGGTAGCGCCATGACGCTCGCGGGAAATCCGCAAAATATGCTCGTCGCGCATTTGTCGGGTTTGTCTTACCGAGATTATTTGGTTCGCGGAGGCCCGGCCGGATTT
>WBZU01000270.1_pt1 | contig 35840 bp, 37 predicted proteins | sample 5204311 | NCBI WGS metagenome assembly WBZU01 (sample SAMN12344359, study PRJNA552823) | activated sludge metagenome | biome: Activated sludge suspended growth; feature: Nitrification reactor; material: Wastewater; isolation source: activated sludge from nitrification reactor of wastewater...
GTCGCCGATGATCGCCAGCCGCGCGCCCTCGGCGATTGCACTGCCCGCACCGTGGGCGGCAGGCAATGCGCAAGCGACGGAAAGGAGGGGAAAGAACTGCCGGATTCTCATGGCTGAAATCGTATCTTTGGCGCGATCTGAGTATAGATTTTTTTTGCGTCAGGAGTGGGTTAAAGTATGGACGGGGATAAGACGAGCTCTCATTCATTCATGCATCCGGCCATATTCAGCCTTATCGACAAACCCTCCCAGTGGCTTATGGGGTCCAGGCTCGTAGACCGCGCCATGGGATTCCTGAGCTACCAGCGCAAGCGGGTCATGCGGCGCAGGATCGAGGCACGCCTGCGTGCCCAGGGACTCTACGGCGATGAAGTGGTGCGAGGCCCGTTCAAGGGGCTGAAGTTCCCCAGCGACATGTATGTTTCCGGCAGATTCGAGATGACCATCGGTGCGTGCGAGCAGGAACTCTTTCCGCTGGTGGAGCGTCTGGTCGCCACGAAGCACTACGATGAGGTGATCAATGTGGGAGCCTCCGAGGGCGTTTACGGCACCGGGCTGGGATTGTTGTTTCCGCAGGCTCGCATTGTTTGTTACGAGACGCTGCCCGACGCGCAAGAGCGCTGCCTGCGCCTGGCGGAACTCAATGGAGTGCGCGAACGCTTCATCATGCACGGCCACTGCACGGCTGCTGATCTGGCGGCGCACAAGCCCGCTGCTCACACGCTGCTGTGGATGGACATCGACACTGGCGAGCGTGAGGTGCTGGACCCCGCAAAGGTGCCCTGGCTCAAAGACGCGGACATCTTCGTCGAAACGCACGACTGCCTCGAACCAGGACTCAGTGCGCTGATCCAGGGTAGATTTCAAAAGACGCACCGCATCGAGAGATACACGCTGTGCGGTCTGGACTATGATAAGTATCCGGAGCTGCATGGGCTGAATTTCGAGGAGATCCACGCAATGGTGGAGCACGATCGCAAGGGCCTGCACGACTGGCTCTTCATGGAGCCGCTGGCTCGCGTCTAGATCAGTGCTCGGCTCTCAGCACTCCTGCCGCACCATGGCGCCAGCGCCACGGCCTAAGCTCTATTTGATACATACCCGTCTGATCCCTTCATCGAGATGACTTCCGCCGGAATGCCGCTGACCACGGCCATGGGCGGCACGTCTTTGACCACGACGGAGTTCGGCCCCACGGCGGCATCGTCGCCGATGGTGATGCCGCCGAGAATCTTCGCGCCGCAGCCGAGATAGACGTTGTCGCCGATCACGGGGCAGCCGGGATGTTTGCTGCGCGCATTCGTCATGCCCAGCGTGACACCGTGGCCGAGCGTGCAGTTGCGCCCGATGACACTGCGCGTGTTCACGACGATGCAGAGCAGATGGCCGAGATACAAACCGTGGCCGATGCGTGAAGCAAAGTCGATCTCCGTGCTGTATTTGACCTGCTGCCTTCGATGCCAGAGCAGGAACAAGTGGTAGATGCCCCACCGGCTCCATGCTTGTGCACGAAAGAAGGCGGTGAGCCGCATGACCACGGTGAAACGAAACCCGCGCTCGCGGAACCACTGACGCATGAAGTCGGCAAATCCGGAGCCGGCATCGTAGCGATACTGGTCGGCGGCGATGCATGCCAGCAGTTCACGGGAAGTCATGTCCGGTGCATAGATGGCGAACACCAGCCCGACAAGCCCAAAGCAGGCCGTGCCGATCGACAAGGAGCGGAGAGCTGTGTCGTGCGGGGCATGAATTGACAGCGCTTGCCCGCGCGGACATGCTGCACTTTCAGCCTGCTGCTTCTGCTCCAGGCGGAACACTTTCCTCCCTGATGCTTACCCTTTTGTTTCCCGTCGATACCGTCGTCCGCAGTTCGCTCGGCGGCGGATTGTGGCGGCACATGCGGAACGCCGGCCATCTCCGCCGATGCGGCATCGCGACTGAATTCGTGGCGCTGAAGTGTGACCTGGAACCGGCATTCCAGGAGGCGATGGGATTTGCCGTTCACGTGCCGCGCATCTCATCGGATCTGGATCTTGGGCGGCAGCGTTCGGCATTGCTGAAGGCATGCTATCACCGCGCCGCCGAACTCCCCGCGGGCCAGCGTCTGGTGGCGACGGATAGCTGCCGCAATCAGTGGGATACCTCTGCCCAGGTGTGGCGTGCGCGCTGGGCCGGTATTCCCAGCTACCACGGGACATCCATGTATCCCGGGCCGATGCCCGCTTCGCTTCGAGCCAGCTTGAACCTGAAGCTCGTGGCCGGCAGCCACTTCCACGGATTGAAATGCATTCTCGCACAAACGGAAGCCACGGCGCGATTGTTGAGGAGCTATTTTTACCTTCGTCGATCCAAGGTTCAGGTGCTGGGCAATGGCGTCGATTGCGACCAGTTCCAGCCGGTGTCAGCAGAGCAAAAACGAAGCCTCCGAGTGCGCCTTGGATTACCTGCCGCGGGTCCGATCGTGCTGTCAGTCGCCAGCGTGGTGCCGCGAAAAGGCATCAACCTTTTGATCAAAGCCTGGCCCGCGGTGCTGCAGTCGTTCCCGGATGCGACGCTGGTGATCGCCGGCTCGATCGGGAGGCGCGCGACGTTCATGGATCAAGGCGGGCAACTGGATGATTACTCGCGCATGATCGAATCGCTGATCGCCGCGCTGCCCAGGCCGGAGAGCGTGGTGCTCACGCGTGCGGAGGTCACGAATGTGGCTGACTACTACCAGGCGGCGGACGCTTTCAGTCTGGCTTCGGAGCGCGAAGGTCTGCCGAACGTCGTGCTGGAGGCGATGGCGTGCGCGCTGCCCTGCGTGCTCACGCGCTACGCCGGCTTTCCGGAAGACGGCGAGGAGCTGGGCGTGGAGGACCGTCACTTTGTCGCTGCGGAGAGGAACGAGGCGGATCTCGCCAGAGCCATCGCGGGCGTTTTGACCGGCCGCCCCGAGATGGGGCCGCAGGCGCGAGAGTGGATGCTCCAGCATCAGTCGAAGGCAGTCATCATGGACCGGCTGGGAGCTGCCCTGCATCGAATCGCCCGGCAGTAGAACTGGCTAGGCGGGCCGCCTCGGTGTCGCAGGAGAAAGCTTTCACGGAATGATTGCGCGGTGCGTGCTCAGCTATGATAGACGGGTGCATGGCGGCAAGCGCGGACATCGATTCACTCAACAAGGAGTTTTACCTCAACCAGACCGCGGCGTCCTGGTATGCAGGCAAGCAGTTCGTGCTGCCTGAGGAGCAGGCGTTCCTGCGCGACTTCAGTGATGAACTGCGCGGCAAGGCCATGCTGGACATCGGCATCGGCGCAGGCCGCTCCACGCGCTACCTGCTGCCGCTGAGCGCGGATTACATCGGCGTGGATTATTCGCCGGACATGGTGCGGGAGGCGGCGGTGCACTTTCCGCAGGCGCGGCTGGAGGTGCGGGATGCACGCGATTTGTCCGCCTATGACGACGGGCAGTTCGACTATGTCATGTTCTCGTTCAACGGCATGGACTGCCTGTCGCACGAGGGTCGCCTCCAAACGCTGGCCGAGATCAGGCGTGTGTTGAAGCCGGGTGGTCTCTTTGCATTCTCCAGCCACAACCGTGGCCGGCCCAAGGTGAAGCCGTATGCTTTGCGCTACCTGAACCGCTCGAAGCATCCGGTGCGCATGGCGAAGAACGTGCTGCAGTATCTGGCGGGCATCCGGGACTGGCGGCGGTCGCTGCACTGTGCGGTGGATCACGCAGACTATGCGCTACGCCACGACAGCGGGAACTTTTTCAAAGTGCCGATGTATTACATCGAGAAGCAGGCGCAGGTGCGGCAGCTCGAAGCGGCGGGCTTTCGCACGCTGTCGATCTATGATGCCAAGGGCCGCACGGTGCAGGCTGCGGAGCCGGACGCGGCATCGCCGTGGATTTTTTACGCGGCCCGAAAGGCATGATGCGTGCGCGGGTCATCACGGATGCAGCCGGCCTTGCCGCGCTGGCGCCGGACTGGAATCGCCTGTGGCTGCTGCAGCCGCGTGCGGAAGTGTTCACGCACCATGCGTGGGCGCGCACGTTCGTGGAGGCATATGGATGCGGCCAGGGTTTGCAATGCATCGTGGTGGAAGCGGAAGGTGTGGTGTGCGGTGTGCTGCCGCTGTTTGCGGATGCAAAGCATGCGCTGCGATTCATCGGCGATCCGCGCTCGGATTATTCGGATGTGCTGTGCGCGCCTGATGATGTGGATGCGGTGGTGAAGCATGCACTGGGCGCGGTGGATGATTTGCACCGGCTGCGTCTGCACGCGGTGCCGGAGCATGCACTGATGCTGCGAGCGTTGCGCACCGGCGTGAAGCACAAGCTGACGATCCGCGAGGAGGAGCCGTGCCCGGCGATTGTCTTTGATGGTGCAGGTGAGGTGGCGCGCGCTGTTTTGAAAAAGGAAAGTCTGCGCCGGCATGAGAAGAAGCTGGGCAAGTTGGGCGCGATTGCTTTGACCAGGATCACGACACAAGCGGAGGCACTGCGCATGCTGCCGGCGTTCTTCGAACAGCATGTGAGGCGCTGGAGCACGACGACTTCGCGCAGTCTGTTCGAACAGCCCGAGAACCGGCGGTTTTACGAACGGCTCGTCGAGGATCAGGACATGTGGCCGATGGTGGACTTCCGAGTGCTGTATGCGGGCGAGAAGATGGTGGCGGCGCACTTCGGCTTTCTCCACGCGGGCCGGTTCATCTGGTATAAGCCGACGTTCGATGCGGAGCTTTCAGCGATGGGGCCGGGCGAGGTGCTGCTGAAGCAGTTGATCGCGGCGGCGGTGGCGGAGGGCGCGCACGAATTCGATTTCACGCGCGGGAATGAGGGCTTCAAACAGCGGTTTGCGACCGTGACGCGCCAGAACTATGAGGTGTGCTGCCCGACGCTGATGCAGCGCGCGCGCCGCATGGCCGGGCGCGTGCGCGATGCAATCAAGCAGCGTGCGAAGAAACCATGAAATGGAAGAAGCTCATCGCCTGGATGCTGGCGCGCTCGCCTTTGCCGGGGCTGGTGCGGCGGGCGCATCGTCGCGAGTTGTGCGTGTTGATGCTGCACGGGTTTGCGTCGGGCGAGCTGCAGGATTTTGAAAATGCGGAGCACAAGCATCTGGAGATCGCAAAGTTCGAAGGCTTCGCGCGCTGGCTGGCGAGTCGTTTTCGCGCGATCCCGCTGAGCGAGGCGGTGTCGGCGCTGGAGCGCGGCAAGTCGCTGCCGGATCACGCGCTGTGCCTGACGATGGATGATGGCTTTCGCTCCACGCACGATCTTGCGCTGCCTGTTCTGAAGAAGTTCCAGCTTCCGGCGACGATCTTTCTGGCCACGGAGTTTGTGGATGAGAAGAAGCCAGTCTGGGTGGATCGCGTGACGTTCAGTTTGATCAAAGCCGGACGCAGCGCGGCGGATGTGCGCGGCATCAAGCGCGACCTGAAAGCGCGATCGCAGGATGACATCGAGGCCGCGGTGTGTGCGATCGAACGGGAGTCGGGTCATGCTTTGCCTGCACGTGTGGATGAGGCATCGGTGCCGGCGACGCAGCGCTGCCTGGATTGGGATCAGGTGCGCGAGATGCGCGCGGGCGGGTTGGTGGAGTTCGGCAGCCACACGCACTCGCATCGATTGCTGGGCCGGTGCAGTGAGGCTGTCGCGCGGGATGAACTGGTGAAGTCGAAGCGTTTGATCGAGGAGCGCACAGGGGCGGCTTGCGATCTGTTTTGCTATCCGAACGGTCAACCGGGCGATTACACGGATACCACGGAGCGGCTGGTGCGCGAGGCGGGCTACCGATCATCGCTGACAACGGTGTCCGGCTGGAATGCGACGGGTGCGTCGCCCTTTGCGATGCGCCGGCTCGGCGCGAACAATCAGATCGATTTGACGGCGTTCATCCTGCTGATGACACGCACGCCTGGCTGCGGGGAGGTGCTGCATGAGGAGGCGCATCCGTTTGATGAAGTTGATCGCGGTGGATGCGCTGCGGCATTCGCTCGTGGCCCGTGAGGCTGCAGGCTGGCTGCTTCTGGTGCGCGGATTGTTCAGCTTGAAGCGTTGTAATCGTGCTGCACATCTTGCACGGGCAATTGGCTTTGCTTCGTCCGATGTGCTGCTGGAATTGTGCATGAACGGTCTGCGGCAGAGTCCGGGCATCGACGGTGCCCCCCGTGTCTGGCAGGAGGTGGTGCAGGGACTCCCGCGCTATCGCACGCTGGTTCGTGATCAGCCGCGCCTGGACAGGAGCATCGTATTGAAGGCTCCAGGTGCGGACGGCGAGCGCGGGGTGTTGTTGATGACCTTCGAATACAACTGGGCGAGGCTCTTGCTTGGGGTGAGCGATTCACAGATGGCCTGGCTGGATGAGCGATACGATCTGGTGCTCTCGGCGAGCTGGTCGCCCACCGACTATGCGGTGCTGGCACTGGCGCTCAGCCGCGTGACGGGGACGATCTTCGTCCAAAGCTGCAACTATGATGAGATCAGGACGATCGAGCGATTTCACCCGCGCTTGAAGTGCCTGCCAACGCTGCCGTGCGACTGGATCAACCCGGCGCACTATGACGCCAAACCCACGGCAAGCCGTAGCACCGACATCGTCATGGTGGCCAACTGGGGCGAGTTCAAACGGCACTGGGAGTTGTTCCGTGCGCTGGCGCAGATGCCACCACAATTGCGCGTGGTGTTAATCGGTCAGCCCGAGGCGGGCCGCACGGTGGACACGATGCGCCAGCTTGCCCGCGATTTTGGCGTGCCGCAGGATCTGGAATTTGTGCAAGGCGTCCCGATTGCCGAGGTGGCGCGCCGGCAATGTGAGGCTCGCGTGTCCGTGATCATGACCCGGAGGGAAGGGTGCTGCGTGGCGGCGGTTGAGTCTCTTTTCGCCGGCTGCGCGCTGGCGATGCGATCGGATGCGCATGTTGGGCCCATGGAGTATATCAACAACGAGACGGGCGCGCGGCTCAGACCTGGGCATGTCGCCGAGGATTTGATGCGATTGCTGGCAGAGTGCCCCCGTCAAAACCCGAGAGGTTGGGCAGACAGACATGTCGCAGGAACAGTTTCCCACGGGCGGGTGAACGCCATGCTTGCCGCTCAGTCTCACTCGCGCGGATTGCCTTGGACAGTCGATATCGTCCTGCCGCAGTGGCGGCCCCATCCTACTTTTGCCCGCCCGGAGGACCAGGAACGCATGCGGCCGGCCTATCAGGAACTGATCTCGGTCATGCCTGAGGTGGTTGGCAAGGAACTGCTGAACGAAAGCTGGCGCTGAAGCTGCGGCATTTGAAATGTGCCTGGAAGCATGCCATGCCTGCAAGCTTGAAGAATGACGAACAGCCGAGAGGCCTCCTTGGAACCTGGCTCGACCGGGAACTCGATCGAATAGGTTCGGGACTCGGAACCGTGAATGGCCGGCGAAACCTCGTGAGGGGCTGCCTGGCGCTGGTTCGCAAACTTATCCGATGGGGTTGCTTTAGTTATGTGGCGATACTGCTGCTGCATTGTGCCCTGATGCGGTGGGTGGGTGAGCATAATGTGTTCTTCGCCTTCAGTCTCTACTTGCCTCCCGCGCTCTGGTTTCTGCCAGCCGTGGCGCTGGGGGCCATCTCCGTGCTGTTCCTGGAATGGAGGGGCTTTGTGTCGCTGCTGCTGGTCACTGCTGTGACGCTTGTGGTGTTTTTCGGATTCAAGCCAGGCAAAGGCAATCCCGCCGTGTGGTCGAGGTCTGGCCTCGTGGTAATGACAAACAACCACGGCCAGAGCGGCAATCAAAGCATGAAGCCGTTCAAGAATCTGGTGCAGCCGGACGTGATGGTTCTGCAAGAGGCGGCCGGCACCTCCGCGAGGTATCTCGCCGACCCAGGCTACGCCGAGTTCAAGTATGGGCGGGACAGCGGGGAGTTCGCGCTGGTGAGCAAGTATCCCATCCTGTCGGTTGACCCCGTGCGGGTCAGCGTAAAGACACCGGGCCGCACCCTCGCAACCGTTCCCCCGCAGCCTGCTGTCACCACCCTGGAGATCGCAGCGCGCTATGTCCTGGATGTTCGTGGAAGGCAGATCGTCGTTTACAACGTCCATTTACCCAGTCCAAGGGACACCATCCGCTACTACATGAGAGGGGCGTTTATTTGGGGGCTGATTGGCATCCCTGGGACACCTCTCGCTGCTAAGCGTCAGGCCAACCAAGAAGGATGGGATCAGCGCATAGAAGCTGTCGAAGGGCTCGTGCGACTGGCCTCCGCTGAAAAACTGCCCGTCATTTTAGCCGGTGACTTCAATATGCCATCATCAGGTTGGTGTTACCGACGGGTGGCTGAGCACTTCTTAGACTCGCACGCGGCCGCAGGGGCAGGATTTGGTTTTACGTTTCCCGGTTCCACGCACAACCCGCTATCTCTTGGGGGCCCGTGGATGCGGATTGACTATATATGGTCGAACCGGGCGATGGGGGGCGTGGCGGGTTCTGTGGCTGAGGAGGGAAGGGCTTCCCAGCATCGCGCGGTTGCGGCAGTGATCGGAGTGGGAATGCTGTAACGAAGTGAATAACTCAGTGTATAAAACAGTTGACGGCCCGCCTGACCCGCCTTTAATGCGAGACGCTAGCAGTCCGCCGGCTAAGAACATTCCCGACAAAAGAACTTCCTCCCGTTAATGACCGTCCTCCGCAATTTTCTTTTTCTCCGCATCATTACGGAGACAGAGACTCATCAATGGCTTCTCCTGGCCATCTGGTGCGCGTTGGTTGTGATTGGGTTGTGGAGTCTTTTTTCGCAACCCATGGATCTTGTGCCGCGCATGTTGTGGCTGGCATTGATTGTGCTCCTGCCGGTCATTGGACTCTTCTGCTACAGTCTGCGTTGCTTTTTCGTGGCTGAGTGGGAGTTGCTCCGTCAATTGGGCTTTGGTTCTCGCACCAAAGCGAAAGTCAGCCAGCTTCGTTCATAGCGATTATTTTCTTCCCATTCAACCCTTCCGAAAGACCGTGAAAACCAGAACCTCCTTCTTTGTCCTGAGTCTTGCTGTAGCGGCTGGCTTTGCTTCTCTGGCCATCGCTCAGTCTGCCGCTCCGGGCGGTCCAGTGGGCTACTATCCGACCTACCAGGAGAGCGGCATCCTGGCTGTGCAGGATTACGATTATGTCCGCGGTGTGGGTGGGCCGCTCAACGGACCTGATCTCGATCGATGGAGTTCAACGAATGACGGCTTCTGGCCGTATGAAAACCAAGTCGGCCCCATGACTGACATTCAGCGTGCATTCGGCCCGCTTGATTATGTAACCCGCTTTTTTACGCCGGGTGAAACCCTGGCGATCCAGGATCCCTTGGGTGAGTCTTGGCTGCAGGTTGGGGGTTCTTTCCCGTTTCTTACACGCACGTATCACACGGAAAGATCCACATTTGCGGATGTTTTTGGGATGCGGGCAACCGAGTATTCGCCGTTCTTTTTTGATGTCATGGCTGTCTCGGCCATTGCGGTGATGGTGGATGGCGACGGTCCAGGCTTCAGTCAGACTGGTCTGGAAGATGGTTTTGTCTCAGCGCTTGGCTTCGACATTCGTGCTGGCTGGCGGCTAACTGACCGCACTTCGTTGATCATCAATGGTCAGGTTTATTTCGTGTTCACGGGCGACAGCGAAGTGCAATTCTACTTGGATGCTGGCGGGCTCTCGGCTTTTGCCAATCTTGAGGCGCAGCGGGAGATTGGAGATTGGGATATTCGTTTTACGGACAACCTCATTCCGTTCTCATCGCGTCGTTGGTTGTATGATGAAACCTACCGCGGGGACATCCAGCAGTCTGGCCACTACTACGTCGGCATACCCAACGGCGTGGAGTCTGGAACCTTTTGGGACTCGCGCCAACTCTACCTGCTGAACACGGCAGGAATAACCGCTGGACGTTTCGTTGGCGAGGATTGGCGCTTCATGATGGGGGTTGGCAGGGTTGATACATGGCTATGGAATGATTTCGATCAGCATGTTGCCCGGGAGTATATTAGCGCAGGGCTGTTCTACACCGGGTATGATTGGTGGATCGCGCCGTCTCTCACCTACACTCTCCAGTCACAAAATTTTGCCCATGCGCAAAGTGTCATCAATCTCAATATGACCGCGCCGATCACTCCCAACATCACGTTCCAGGCCGGCGTGGGTCTTGCCTACGGCGATTATTATGATGGCTGGGTCTGGAACGCGTCATTGCAGCATCAAATCACTGCCCATTTGCGGCAATCGATCAACTACAGCGCGGGCTACCAGGATGTGCTGGTTGGTGATGACTTCATCGGCACGAGAGTCGATTACTCCATCAACTATCAACTGGGATCGCGAATTACCCTTGGAGGCTATTTTGGCTTCTTTAATGGCGAGGAGAATCGGGAAGACGCGGTCATTGCTGGCGCTTCGCTGACCGCTGCTCTGGGCAACTACACCTCGCTCCGCTTGCTGGCCGGTTACTTTGAGGCTGACTACCCGCCGCCTCTTCCTGGAGATGGCGACACCTGGGTGTATAGTGCGACCATCACCAACCGCCTCGCCGAGCGCCTTCTGCTGGAGCTTGGCTATGAGTTCATCGATAACGGACCAGGTCGTTACACGGAGTCGGTGGGCATGCTTCGCTTGACTCGAACCTTTTAATTGAATGCTCCGACACTCACCCGATCAGATACTTGATTTAATCTCAGACACAGCAAACCGAACCGCCGACATCATCATGAATGCCATCCAAACCGCCCCCGCAAATGCCTTCTCGAGGATTGCAGCGATCGCTTCGTTGCCGATTCTTGTAGCTCTCAACGCCAGTGCCCAGGACGGCAAAACCGTCGTGGTGGCTCCTGCACGCTCTCAGCAAGCGACCGAAAAGGATCTTGCCGGGGATGTGAGCCGCTATTTTGGTCAGCGCGCAAATCTCTACAGAGATAACAATCGCAAGCTCGCCAAAGTAGATTTGGACGGCGATTTCAACTACGATGGCACAGTCAATAATGACGATCCGGCTGACAACGGTGCATTCCAGCAGACGCCTCCAGGGTTGGTTGTGGGCGTTGGCGAAATGTCCAAACTTGTGCTTCGCATTACACCCTACAAGATCGACTACGATGGTCGGGCCAAGGTGCGAATCCAGGTTGATGGCATCAATCGCGCCGTGAAAACGGGTGAATTTGCTCCGGGAGCTGAACAGGCCGGCATGGGGCATGTCATTGTTTGGAGAGATGCCACCCGGAAGGAGAAGATCCTTGATTCGCGCGATCCAAACATGCGTTCGCACGAGTGGACCATTGAGAATCGCACCCCGGCGAACATCATGAGCATCCCTCGCACCCTCTATGTCGAGGGCGTGACCCCATCCCCGGCGTATTCTGGCGATGTGCGAATCATCCTGAGCGTCTTCGACGATAATCCTGCACTCGCAAATGCCGCTGACGCCGATCCCCGGAAATGGATCAAATCCTTCCGCCCCAGCTTTGATCACATCCTCCTCACGGTGCGTGCTCAGCCGCAGCCCAAGGATTTTGTTAACGGCAATGCAGAAGGCGTCTGGATCGCTCCGAAAAAGAAAGAGCTTCCGATTAAATAAACTTGTTTGAGGGCTCGGCGGCTACCATCTCGCATCCTGTTTGGGAGGTAGTCTGCTCTAAACTCAAACCCTACCCTCATGTCTAAAATCATGAATCAGAGCGCGAGGCGCCCTGGAATGTGGATTTTTGGCCTTGGCATCTCCCTGCTCTTGGGCAATTGCAGTTCACCGCAGGAGCCGAATTCAGGGCGAATTCCTCCCGTCCCGCCCATCAAGGCGACCGCCAGAACGCCAACAGGAGCAGTCCAAGTTGGTGATTCGCTTGAGTTGTTCGTGATGGAAGACACTGCGTTCAACGGGACCTTCAAAGTTCGCGAAAAGGGTGACATCATTGTTCCCAAAATCGGCCGTGTTCAGGTTGCAGGATTGGGGCCTGAAGCTATTCAGGATCGCGTAAAGGGCTTGCTGGAGGCCAATCAGTTGAAGCAAGCGACTGTGATTGTTGATCGAGTGGGCAGTGGCGGCATCACCAATTTTGCCGAGGCTCCGAAGGTTCTTATCTTCGTCACCGGCAGTGTCAACCGGCCCGGCCAGCATATGATCGCGGTCGAGGGCGGAGACACCGTTTATGCTTATGAAGCCGTTCTGATCGCTGGCGGCACCAATCAGTTTGCGGACGAGCGGAAGGCCTATGTTCTGCGGCGAAGCAACCAGGGGGCTCGACAAAAAATTCCTCTCGACCTCCGTGCCATCCGGCAGGGCTCTGGTCGAGACGTCGCGCTTGCAGCTGGAGATATGATTTGTGTTCCCTCCCGTCGATTCTCGCTTTGACGCCGCAGTATCGCGCGACAGATTCCCTTAAGCCAAAAATGAGTTATCACGCCCGGACTGCCGGGCCATACGGTCCCTGGATACTTGCCTTAGCGATAGTCTGACAGCCAATCGTTCCTCATGTCAAAAGCCCAACAAGTAAAGAAAGGACTGGACCTAGGCGCCCTGATGGTTCGCGTTCTCGGGCTTGTGCAACACGCGCGACTCGCGTGCATACTGGCCTGTCTAGGGGCCATGGCTGGGTTGGCCGCATACTGCTACACCACTCCTTATTACTACTCCCGATCACTCATCAACTGGCACATCTTCAATGTTCCTTATCACGATGACTCGGAGGAGAAGTCCGCCGGAGGGTCATATTTCTCCATTTGGAGGGAACTTAAACTTCAGCTGGAAGCCGACCAGCTCGTGAAGAGTGCAGCCATCAAGCTTGGGATTGCGAAGCCCGAAGATGACATGGATTCGATCAAAGGGATGATCCGCCTTCCTCGAATCTTGTATCGGGATCATCAGAATCTGGTTCTTGAATTGTGGTCAGTTGATCCGCAGATCGTCCGAGACTATCCGCAAGCTCTTCTTGAGGCCTACCACGATGATCAAGCCCGGCGTCGAAAGGACCATCGGGACAAGGCGCTTGCACGCTATCTTTCTGAAGTAGACCAGATCAGGACACGTGTGAATGAGGAACTGAAGAAGCGCCTCGATTTTGAGCAAACCTCCGAACTGGACACGCTGTCTGTGAAGATGGAGAGAATGCTGAAGCTGCCCGTAGAGATCGAGCGAGCCAAGGAGCAGATCCGGCGAATGGACGAGATTGCGAAGAACTTCGAGACCAACGCAAACCAGATCGACACTGTATCCAAGCTCTCGCTGCTTTCCTCATTTGAGCACGAGTGGTCTGAGACTGACAAGATGCAGCCCGGCGACGTGATCAAACGCGCGCCGACCGAGAAGTCTCCCTTCACCCAGGCCCCGCCACCGGCATCTAAGGTAGACGTGGTCGTCGTAGGGCCTCAACTCGCAGAAGGCTCGGAGCCTTGGCGCAAAATCGAGAAAGAGCTTCGATCCCTTGCGGACGAGATTCGATCGACATCACAAAAATACCTTCCCGGACATGAGTTCATGGTGAAGCTCACCAGCCGCCAGGCCGAACTGGAGCACCAGCTCCAGGCCGAGCTTGATGTGGCCATGAAGCGGTTTGAGTTGGAGCGCACACGGGTAAAAGCCAAGCTCCCTGAACTCGAGGGCCAGCTCGCGGAATATCGGCAGACAGTGAAGCAGTTCGAGCAGCAGCGCTCGGATTATGCTTTGCTTGCCAAGGGCCAGGAAGACTGGAGCAACGCACATTCCGAATTGTCCAAACGCATCCAGGCGATTCAATTTGGCGACCAGAAGCAGCAGGTAGAAGTAGTATTCGCCAACTGGGAAGATTTGCAGGACAAAACGCCGGTTACGCCCACCAGCAGCAAGGCTATCACTATCTCGCTCGCCATCGCTCTTGGTCTTGGGTTGGGCCTGCCGATCTTGATCGAATATCTCAACTCGACCGTTTCTCGGCTTCCTCAGTTGGAGAACAGGCTTGGATTGCGCGGACTGGGCATGGTTCCGGCAGCTTCGACAAAACTCCTCGAGGACATTTTCAGGGCTCCTGCGCTTGGGGCGAAGATACCAAACTACTTGCTCGAATGTTTCCGTGTTACACGGAGCAACATCATCCTTCATGCCGAAGGCGGTGGAAGTTCGCAGGTTATTGCAATTACGAGTGCGCGCCCAAGCGAGGGCAAGAGCACGATGGCCGCCAACCTGGCGTGGGCTTTCTATTCCATGGGTGAGCGCACCCTGCTGATCGATACAGACCTTCGTCGCGGCAGATTGCACTCGATTCTGAAGCTTGAGAACAAGAAAGGTCTTTCAACTTATTTTGAGGGCAAGGCCACGGCTGAAGCCATCGTTCAGACCACGCAGAATCCGAAACTTGATGTCGTCACGCGGGGAGAGTTCGTCGTTGGAGCTTCTGAATTCCTTTGCCGGGAGGTATTTGAGGACCTCATCGCAAAGTGGCGCACGCAATACGACCGCATCATCATGGATGGCCCGCCCGTGCTTGGCCTGAGTGAGACAATCGCTATTCAACGGGTGTCGGATGGTGTCGTGATGGTGGTTCGCGCCGAAAGCACCAAAATCATGGACGTTGAAACGGCAGTGGATCAGTTGCGCAGAGGCGGCGCCAAGTTCTTTGGCTTCGTTCTCAATCGCCTCGATCTGTCAAAGCCGAACAATCACTACAGCTACTACTACTACAGCCCCTACTACTACACCGCCGACGAAGAGCATGAAGACGCTGCCGGTGCGGTGGTCGCCTAGTCTGCCCTTCAAAAACAGTCAAACCCAACTCTACGCATGAAAGCCAGAACGTCCATCCGCCTCCTCGCAACGCTGCTGCTTGCCGCTGCGTCCGTGCTCCTCAGCTCGTGCAGTCTTTTGCACAACGAGAATGATTGGTATATGAACCCGGGTGCCTCGCGGCACTATACACCTCGCGAGATTGAGCGCCATGGTCTCCCGCCTCGTTGATCTCCAATCTCTGATCAATGGAGCCCGAATCACTCAATGACACGTCACCCATCTAATTGTCCTCGCTCTGTTGCCGCGTTCTCGCTGATCGAGAGCGCCTTCATGATGGTGGCGATTCTGGTTTTCACCTGGATCTGTTTGGCTGTCGCAAAGAAGGAGGGCTATATTTTCAAAGAGTCAGCCGCAGAATCGACTCCGTCCATTCCGGGCAAGTGACGGGTTTCGACCCACTTTGCCATGGGCGGCACTCTCGCAGATGATCGGAGCCGAGCTCACCCTCTTCCGGGTGAAGAACCCGCACTACCTGGCTCCGTGCCCCTCACGTTTGTATTTCCATGCCTGAATGAGGAGCGAACGCTTGGCCAGTGCATCGACCAGGTGACTGTCTCACTCGACTCGCTGGGAATTGAATATGAGATCGTGGTGGCGGACAACGGCAGTGTGGATGCGTCGCCGTCCATCGCGAGAGCGAAGGGCTGTCGAGTGGTGCCGGTGCCTGTCCGAGGCTATGGCGCTGCGTTGAGAACCGGGATTGAGTCTGCCTTGGGCGAATACGTCATGTTCGCCGATTCCGACAATACTTACCTCTATAACGATGCCGCCGACCTCTATCGCGCGGCGGTCGAGCACTCCGCTGACATGGCGATTGCTTCACGCATGACTGGGCGGATCGAAGATGGGGCCATGCCGCCGTTACATCGATACCTGGGCACTCCCGTTCTTACCACGTTGATCAACGTGTTGTTCAACGGTCGTCTCAGCGACTGCAATTCTGGTTTTCGCTGCGTGAAGAAGTCCTCGTATCTCGGGTGGGAGATTCGATCTTCAGGCATGGAGTTCGCCTCGGAACTGCTCATCAAGGCGCTCAAAGCGAATGCCCGGACGGTGGAGATCAAATCAGGGTTGCGCCCGGGACCAAAAGATCGTGTGGCGCATCTGCACACATGGCGTGATGGCATGCGTCATTTGTTGTTCATCCTGTCGGAGCGGCCGCGATTGTTTGAAGTGATGGGACTGTTCCTGACCATCGCTGCCACGCTTCTGCAACTGCTCGCAGCTTGGACGGGGCCCATCGCTGTTGCGGGGCGTTTCCACATCTTCGATCTCCACAGCCAGGCACTTCTCCTGCTGGGCTCCATTATCGGTGCACAGCTGTATGTATTTGGGTGCAAACTGTTTCTTGAGACGCCAGATGAGCCGATGGCGGTCACCCGCCGGCTGATAGGGCTGCATGAGGGCACCCTTTTCCTCACGCTAGTGATCATCACGCTTGGCGCCGCGGGTGCCGTTCTTGGATTGCTTGTAGTGTGGGTTGGATCCGGGTTTGCAAATCTCACGCTTGCTCATCGGCTTATGCTATGGGTGCACTTGCTTGCCCTCGGCTTCACTTTTGCCTTTGGGCTGCTGGGTCTGCACATCCTTCGGAAAGCAAAGCGGAGCTGACAGATCGATGAACCGGCTGGACGCCGCCTGCCAGGAGTAAAGCGACTCCACTTCGCGACGAGCTTCAGTGCTGAGACGATGCGCCAGACTTTGCTGGTCGATCACGTCAAGGCACGCACGTGCCATGCCGTCCGCCTCGTCGGTGATGAGCAACTGGCTGCCATTTTGAAACGGCAATCCCTCGGCACCTACGGTTGTGGAGATTACCGGCAGACCGAGCGCCATCGCTTCGAGGATCTTAATGCGTGTGCCGCCTCCCGCCAGAAGCGGCACGACCATTGCACGAGCGTCCCGCAGCAGAGGACGCACATCGGAAACGGTGCCGGTGACTTCGATGCTGCCATCAGCATCTGCTAGCCGTCGAATGGCCGCGTCCGGACGGCGTCCCACTACGCGCAGCCGCACGTCGGGCCGGGATCGCTTGATCAGAGGATACACTTCCCGCACGAACCAGAGCACGCCCTCCACATTCGGCAGCCAGTCCATGGAGCCGAGAAACGCAAGGACAGGCGGGCCTTTGCACTCCACTGGAGCAATACTGAAGTATTCCGTGTCAACGCCCGGCGGCACATCACCGAGAACGTTGGTGAGCGCATAGTGCTGCCTGGCATGCCGTGTGTCCTCAGGGGAAACCGTGATCACGCCATCGAACAGAGCACTGAGCCGTGCCTCCCATGCTTGCATGCGTCGGAACTGAATACCCAGGAACCAGCGCCCCAGCGCATGACTTTGGTTCTCCGCCATGCGCTTCCAAATCTGGGCTTCCATGTTGTGTTGGAAGAGCACAGCTGGCGTTTTCCAATTCCTCCCGGCGAAATGCAGCGCACTTGCGAGGAAATCACAAACAATCAGATCAAACTCGCCCGCTTCATCGAACTCAATCAGGCGCTCTCGCAGTGCGTGGCTGAAGTGTTTTGTAAGAGCAAAGGGCTTTGATGAAAAGAGGCTGGCAGCCAGGGCTGCGAAGAACGCGGGCGACCGGCGAGCGTGTTCTTTGAACGGAATCCATTCCTTGCGTGCTGCGTAGCCGTCCTTGTCTTCGTCGGCTTGCAGCGGCGAACTGTCAGGAAGCAGGGAGAGATAGCACACGTGATGCGCGCGGCTCATCGCCCTGAGCATGTTGAGAGTGCGAATCTTTCCCCCGGTGTCCGGTGGAAACAAAGGACCGCTTTTGACCCAGAGGATTCTCATGGTGAGGTGAATACCCGCATCGTGCCGCCGTCTCCCTCATCGTGACGGCGCACAGGCGCTGAGAACAAGGGCGTGCGCCCTGCGCACCACGCGGCGATGAGATCATGATGCGGCTGGTGATGATAGGCGGGCAGCCCGGCATCCACCACAATCAGGTGAATACCTTCGTCCCGCAATCCGGTGTCGAGCGCCGCCGCATCCTTGAATCGCAGTGCGTAGCCTCGGCCGATCCAGTCGCTGCTGGCCAGGAATTTCGTTGCACGCTCCACCGTCCATTCGGTTGTCAGCCGGTCGGGCAAACGAAAAGCCAGTTCGGCGATCAGGCTGCCCTCGCCGCGTGCATCGGAAGACACCAGCACTCGCGTCGGAGAGTGACTTTGCAGCAGTGATGATGCTACCGCGCCAAAGCCGGAGGTGTCCTTCGGCTTCACGGACCCCAGCATGATCACCGACAGGATGGCGAATACCGCGAGCGCCCACACTCCGTGGCGCAAAATGTTCGTGAGACGGCAAACTTCCGCGATTCCGAGTGAAGCAGCGATCAGCAAAGGCGGAGCCAGCGGCAGCAGGTAGCGCGAACTGAAGCCCGTCGGCACCACCAAGTAGAGCGCGAGCACGCCCGCTGCCATGGCGATGAGCGATGCTGCGAGCGGCGAAATTCGTTTTCGAAAACCAAAGCAGAGGCCCGCCGCCGCAGCTGCCAGAATCAACCAGCCGAACGAGTAGCCAGCCGCCCAACCGTAGAAGGCAATGGCCTCCCGCACATATTGAAGCAGCGGTGTATCGACCATGCCCTCCGCGGTGATGCGCTTCGTCGCCAGGGTCCATGGCACTGCGGTGACTGCCACTGGCAGAGGAGCCAGCCAAAGACGCCAGTTGCCGATCAAGTGCCAGCGTCTTGTCAAAGCGATGGCAAACGGCGGCACCAGAGCCAGTGCGATGCCAGAGCCCTTGATCAGCATCGTTGCAGCGGCCCACGCACCGAAGGCCAGAGAGTGCTTCGCGCCTGGTTCATCCATGAATCGAGAGAACATCCACGCCGACATCAGTAGGCCGCAGCACAGCATCGAGTCCGACATCACCAGCATAGCCTGCTTCTGGGAAAGCGGCAGTAGCACGCACCACAAGCCAATCAATGCAGCGGTGCCTTTGCGAAATCCGCACGCAGATGCGAGCTGCGCCGTCAGCCAGCCCATGGCGCCGCAGAGCAGACCCATGAGAACGATCAGCCAGGTGCGGTTCGGCAGAGGCAGCATCCACGCTCCGGCCACCGTGTAAAACAGCGGCGGGTAGTGGCCGATTGCGACTTTGGGAAAGTGCTGATAGTAGTTCTCCGCGAATCGCAGCGGGTGCACGCCGTGCGGCAGCCCGTGTGCCAGGTAGTCCCGCAGCATGAGTGCGGTGACCGCGTGCGCGGGCTCATCCGGATCCGCACCGATGTCGCTGGTGAATGCACCATTGCGCGCCTGCAGCAGCAGCGTCACCAGGCACAGAGCGGCCAGGAGCAGCAGTGATTCCGCCCTCCTGAAGCCTTTGTTCGCCACCGTGATTTCGCCTTCCTTCATCGAAGTCGGCAATTGACCCGTGTCGCGTCCTCTAGCAAGTGATGCGACACTCTCCCGCAAGAATCCCGAATGAAAGACATCGTTGAAAACCGCCGCCGCCTCAGCCTCCATGACAAGCTGCGCATCGGCCTCATTGTGCTCAAAGAGAATGGCTTCGTGTGGTGCTTCTGGCTCGGGGTGTATCAAATCACCAGCGCCGTGGCCCAGCGCGCGTTCGGCTGCATGGATGTCATTCGCAAGCGCACCGGCGTTCCGGGCCTCAACAGCCCCACGTTGAACAAAGCCATCTGGGAAGCCTGGGATTGGAGCGCCGCTGGTGAGGAGTGGACTCCTTCCGAGGACTGGAAAGCCTCCGTGCTGCGCTGCATTCTGGAGCGGCATGTTCCCGCCGGCAGCGATGTGCTGGAAATCGGCCCCGGGGGCGGACGCTGGACCGGGCCGCTGATTCAGCGCGCGCACTCCTACGTTGGCGTGGACATCTCCGAGAGCTGCGTGCGCCTTTGCGCTGAGAAATTTGCCTCCGCGGCGAATGCGCGATTCATCCTCGGTTCCGGCTCGGATCTCAAAGATGTGCCGGACTCCAGCCTCTCCATCGTCTGGAGCTTTGATGTGTTCGTGCACATCAATCAGGCGGAGGTGGAAAAGTATGCGGACGAATTCCTCCGCGTGCTGCGCCCGGGTGGCATCGGCATCATCCATCATGGCAGCGCGGGCGGCACGCATGGTGGCTGGCGCAGCAATCTTACCCATGACGCCATGTTGCAGTTGCTGAAACAGCGCGGCTTTGAGATCGTGGACAGCTTCACCGAGTGGCAGGATGGTGGTGCCACGCATCCCGCGGGGCTTTACAAGGACGTGATCACCATCTTCCGCCGCCCGGCATGAGTGCATCGGAGAAAGTCGAGGACTTTGACGCCTTCGCCGCGGACTACGATGCCGCGCTGAATCGCGGGCTGCGCTTCACGGGCGAAGGCAAAGAATACTTTGCGCGCACGCGCATCGACTGGACGCGCCGCGTGCTCGGCGACCAATTCGCCGAAGGCTGGGACTGTCTCGACTTCGGCTGCGGCACCGGCACGGCCGCGCCGTTCTTGCATGAAGGATTGCGCGTGCGCAGCATGCTCGGCGTCGATACTTCGGAGGCCTCGTGCTCCATCGCCCGCCACACTTATGAGGCTTTGCCCGCGCGCTTTGAGACGATCTCCCATTTGGAGTGCTGCCCGGACAAATTCGATGTCGCCTACTGCAATGGTGTTTTTCATCACATCCCGGTCAGTCAACGAGCCGAGGCTGCAGCCAGTGTGTATCGCGCACTGAAGCCCGGTGGATGGTTCGCGCTTTGGGAGAACAATCCCTGGAATCCCGTCACGCGACTGCTGATGGCGCTCGTGCCGTTCGATCGGGATGCGATCATGCTCTGGCCCGCGGAGACACGGCGTATGCTGGAGCATGCCGGCTTCGTCATCGCACGCACTGACTTCCATTTTATCTTTCCCAATGCCCTGCGTTTCCTTCGCGGGCTCGAACCTTCACTCTGCAAACTGCCGCTGGGCGGCCAGTATCTCGTCCTCGCACGCAAGCCCGCATGAGCACCGTCCCCACAAGAACCCGCGAGCAGGAGCGCCACCACTACGAAGTGGAGCGCGAACTCGCCGCACGTCTCCGGCAGGCTACAAGAGAGGAACGTGCCGCGCTGTATCCGCTGCTGTATGGCGAACTCTTTGCGCGCGTGCCCGATCATCCCCGCCTCACCCGTCAGGCGTCGGAGGAAGAACTGGAGCGGAACATCGCCTCCCAGATGCGCCTGCTCAAAGAGTGGCTCACGCCGGAGACCACGCTTGTGGAGATCGCTCCCGGATCGGGCGGGCTGGCCGCACGGGCGGCGCAGAGCGCAAAGCGCGTCATCGGCGTGGACATCTCCGACCAGCGCAGCTCACGCATCCACTTTCCGGCGAACTACGAGCATGTCGTCTTTGATGGTGTGAACCTTGCCCTGCCAGATGGCATTGCGGATGTGGCCTTCAGCTACCAGTTCCTGGAGCACCTGCCGCCAGATGACATTGATCCGCACTTCGCGACCGTGCGGCGGCTGCTCAAGCCTGGCGGCGTGTATGTATTCGACACACCGCATCGTTATTCGGGTCCTCACGACATCTCCCGCGATTTTTCGGACACGCTGGACTGCTTTCACTTCCAGGAATGGACGCACCGCGAAATGCGCGTTCTGCTGAAACGGCATGGCTTCCGCAAAGCGTGGGTGATTCGCTTTGGCAAAACGCAGAAAGGCTGGCTGATCAACGCCTTGACCGATGCCGCTGAACTGCTGCTGGTGCCTGTGCCGCGCGGTTTGCGGCGCAAACTATGCTCGCGATTGTTTCCGGCCGTCATCATGGCGGCGCAGGCATAGGTCGTGCTGTCGAGAGCGGTCAAGATTTCGCCGCGGCACCGTTCTCTTCCTTGTCCTTCTTGATCGTGCGGACGACGGCCACCTTGTCGAATTCGACCTTCACGTTCTCCGCGATTCGCACGACGACGCTGTTTTCCCGAACGGAACTGACCACGCCGTGGATGCCGCCCGCTGTGACCACGCGATCGCCTTCGGACAGCGCCTTCTGCATTTGGTCCTGCTCCTGCTGTCGTTTCCGCTGAGGGCGAATCATGAGGAAATAGAATATCACGAACATCAGCATCAACGGCATCAGCATGCCGCCGGGGCCCATGGGATTGGCTGCTGGGGGCGGCGAGTCTGCTGCGAGGATGGGGAGAAGTGTCTGAATCATGGATCTGAATCGGTGTGGTGCGGTTGATATCGTCCCACGACTTCCGCCCGAAACTCGGCGAAGCATCCCTGTTCGATGGCTTCGCGCGCGCGTGCGGCGAGGGAGAGGTAGAAATGCAGGTTGTGCAGTGAGATCAAGCGCAAACCCAGGATTTCCTGGGTTTGCACCAGATGGCGAATGTAGGCCCGGCTGAAGCCTTGCACCAGCGGGTGGGTGTCCTCCGCGAGCGGCGTGTGGTCATGCGTGAAGCAGGCGTTGCGGATGCATTTGGTGCCCTCAGGTGTGAAAAAAGTGCCGTTGCGGGCGATGCGTGTGGGCAGCACGCAATCAAACATGTCCACGCCGCGGGCGATCAGTTCGATCATCTGTGGCGGTGTGCCCAAGCCCATGGCGTAGCGGGCTTGGTCTTGTGGCAACAGGGGGCAGACCCACTCGGCCACGTCCATCATTTCCTTCTCGGTTTCGCCGACGCTTACGCCGCCGATCGCATAACCGTCAAAGCCCATGGCGACCATTTCGCGTGCGGACTTCTCCCGCAGTTCTCTGTAGACGCTGCCTTGCACGATGCCGAAGTGCATCTGGGGTTTGCCGTTGGTTTGCGGCTGGTGCTTGTCCACCCAGTCGCGGCAGCGGCGCGCCCAGCGCAGAGTGAGGTCGAGCGATTTGGCGGCATAAGCAGCTTCGCAGGATGTCGCTGCCGAGCACCGCCTGCACTTCCATGGCGCTCTCGGGTCCAAGAAGCATGGGCGTGCCATCCACATGATTGTTAAACTGCACGCCTTCTTCGGTGATCTTGCGGATCCGGGCGAGGGAGAAGACCTGGAAGCCGCCGCTATCGGTGAGGATGGGTTTGTCCCAGTTTGCAAACTTGTGCAGTCCGCCGGCTCCACGCATGACCTCCATGCCCGGCCGCACAAAGAGGTGATAAGTGTTTCCCAAAATGATCTGTGCACCGAGCGCCTGCAGCTCCACGGGATGGACAGCTTTCACCGTGGCCTGCGTGCCGACGGGCATGAAGATGGGCGTCTCGATCGAGCCATGCGGGGTGTGCAGCCTGCCGCGGCGCGCGGCGGATTTCGGATCGGTGGCTAGCAGTTCAAACATGGCGTGGCTGGGGCGGCGCTGCCTATGTCACACGTGGCATGGATTTGCACACACAAAGTCTGTGCTGGAGATGCCGGACATTCCGTGGTCTTGATGGCGCTGCCCGTCATGCTTTTCGTTTTCATCGCTGTATTTGCCATTGGCTTCGGAGTCGCGCGCTTTGCGGCGTCGAAATTCGCCACAGCCATGCTGCGCGGGCAGCGCACGCCTGCCCCGGAGGACAAAACTGGCGCTGACATCGCCGCGGAGTTCCTGACTTCCGGCGGTGCAACGGATGTGAAGATCGTGCGGCACAATGCGGTGGTGAGTGATTACTTCGATCCGCGCCGGAGGAGGTTGTATTTGCGATCGGCGATCTATGACGGGCGTGATCTGGCGGCTTGGGCAGTAGCGCTGCACGAAGCGGCGCACGCCATGCAGGGCGGAGAGGAGCGTGCTGCGTTGATGTGGAGGCAAACGTGCATCCGCCTGACCCGCTACTTGCCGGTGGCTGCGGGCATGCTTGCCGGATTGATGCTGATTTTCAGGAAGCTGCCCGGCGGCAGCCGCACGGCGCTGGGGGTATTTCTTGGTTCGTGTGCCATCGCGCTCATGCTCAATATTGGAACGCTCGCGATCGAGTATCAGGCGAGCAAACGCGCGCTGCGGTGGCTGGAGGAGCGACTGCGCAAGCAGCCCGCAGCGCTTGATCGTCTTGATCAACTGCTGCAGGCGGTGGCCTTGCGTGAGCTGGGCGACATCCTGCACAGTCCGCGATACTTTTTCTTCAGCGCGCTGCCGGGATCCAGCAAATTGCGCCCAGACAGGGAGCCGACCCCTGAGAATGAATCGAAGTGAGCGATGTCTTGATCACTCGGCTTTTCTCAGGCGGATGTCATCGATGTAAACAGATCCTTTCACCCAGAGCACTTCCACACGCAGCGTGGTGACCGACGGTGGTGCGTTGTAGAAGACAAGTTCTTGCTCCTGCCATTGTGCTTCGGAGTGCACGATGGTGTCCCGCATAACGGAGTGGCCGGCATCATCCAACAGGCGCACCCGGAGCCTCAGCCCTTGCGGAGTGCGGCCATCTTCCAGTGGCTGAAGCGTTGTGGTGGACGGCCGCAAGAGGCGAAGGGAGACTTTAAGTGTGGAGGCCGCGTCCGGTGCCTTGACGGGAACGACGAAAACCGATGCAGCCGGGCCGGTGATTTCCGCCACATGATTCGCCGGATTCGTCGGATCAGCGATCACATGCGGCGCAGTGCCTTCCGATGCGGCGACGGGCGTGGTTTCAAAGTCACAGGTGTCGGAGGGAGCAGCGTTCTCCTTGGGAGCAGGCGGTGGCGGAGGCGTGACTTCGGCCACCGCAGGAGCCGGTTTTGTCGCAGGCGGGCTGCTCTGGTGGAGATAGGCTTCGAGAGGTTGATAACTGCCGGCGACGGGATCGAGCCACTCGATCACCCGGCCTTGCCTGGAGACTCGGAATCTTCCCACCAACTGACCCGCATCTGCTTGCGCGTTTTGGCGCTCACGCATTTCCACGGGTGCCCAGCCGCCTTCCGAGTAGGGGCCGATGGCGGTGTCCAGCTTCCCACCTGGCGGCAGCTTTTCTCGCAACGAGGTGACCCATGGCAGTTGCTCAAACCATGCCTGGAGATCGCTGGAGTCCTGTTCAGGCGGCTGTGAGGGGGGGCCGTTGTCTGGCTTGGCAGCGGGGACAGGCACGGCACGAACCTGGGGTGGCACACTGACTGGCTCAGCCTTTCGCACGAAGATATAGAAACCGACCCAACACGCGGCCACGACGATCAGCGCCGACAGCGCAATCCCAAGTTTGAGAGCCATGCCGCTCGGCGCGCTCAAGGTTGGTGGCGCAGGCGGTTTTGGTGCTCCCGTTGTGGGCGGTGCTAGCTCTGGCGGTGTGGGTGGTGCTGGCTGCGCCGGCTGTGGTATCGGCGGAGGCAGGGGAAGTGGCGAGGCGGGCGGAGCCGCAGCTTCGGGCTGCGCGGCCGGAGGCGGAAGAGGAGGAGGTGGTGATGCGGACTTGGCAAGTGACGGAGGCGGTGCTCGCCGCACGGGAGGCGGATTCCGCAAAGGTGGTGGTGTTGGTGGCGGAGATGGCTGAGCCGGCTGTGCCGAGATGGAAAGCCCGCACTCATCACAAAACCGCGCGCAGGGCGTCAGGGATGCACCACAATTCGCGCAGTGGAAGGTTTCTGCCGGATTCATGGTGCGCAGCATAAGGGAGCAGCCGACCAGGGCGCAATGACTTCTTGCCACGCTGGTTTGCTGTATCGTGAGCCCGAGTTTAATTCGATGAGGGCCGATCATCCAGCAGAGACGGCGTCGGACAAGCGGCTGGCTTTGAGTCTGATTCTGGGTGCAACCGGTGGCGCCAAGGCGGGTTTAATCGAGTCCCCTCGACCCGTCCGTGGCACAGTCCCGATGCGCATCCCCATGCGTAATGGAGTTGACGCCAATGTCTGTGGCGAGAACGTCGCCTTCCACCGCGTTCACGCACCCGGCGGACCGCCCCCAGTTTTTCATGCCAGCCTTTACTTACACAGCCCTGAGCGCCTCCGGACAGCAAGTGTCCGGCAAGCTGTCCGTCGGCAGCCGCGCGGAAGCTTTCCGTCGCCTGGAATCCCAGGCACTCACTCCGGTCAAGGTGCAGGAGGATGCGTCGGCAGCCGGGTCAAAGAAGAAGTCCAAGGAGCAGGCGTCGCGCGAACCGGAGACCTTGCTGCTGAAGCGCCCGCAGTTGATTTTGTTTACCGAGGAACTCGCGGACCTGCTTGATGGCGGGCTGCAGATCGATCAGGCGCTTCGCGTGATGGAAGAGCGCCAGGAGGCCGAGGCGGTGAAGCGCATCTCTGCTGCCCTGCGCAACGAAGTCCGCGAGGGCGCCACGATCTCCAAGGCGCTGAAGAAGGTCTCGCCCAGCTTCGATGATCTTTACGTGAACATGGTGGCGGCCGGGGAGGCGAGCGGCTCGTTGTCGGAGATTTTGCGCCGGCTCAGCGGCGGGCTGACGGTCATGCAGGATCTTCAGGCCAAGGTGACGTCCGCGATGATCTATCCGGCGCTGCTGGTGGCTGCGTGTATCGCCTTGCTGATCGTATTTGTGACCGTGCTTATTCCGCAGCTCACGGATTTGCTGGCGGACTCGGGCTCCCAGCTGCCGATGGCCACGGTCATGCTAATGGGTTTCACCAATTTCTTCGGTCAATGGTGGTGGCTGATTCTGACGATCGCGTTCGCCGGATTCATCTTGTTTCGCAGCTACGTTCGCACACCAGCTGGCCGCCTGTGGTGGGATGGCGCACGTTTGCGGCTGCCGCTTTTCGGACCCGTGCTGGCCACCCGGCTGTATGCTCAGTTCTCGCACGCTTTGGGGAATCTGGTGATCAACGGCGTGCCGTTGCTCAATGGTCTGAAACTCACCACAAAAGCCACCTCCAATCAGTTCGTGCAGGGCCTGCTCACTCGCAGCGTGGCGCTGGTCGGCGAGGGGGCGTCGCTCTCCAATGCGCTGCGGAAGGTGGGTGGATTCCCCACGCTGTTGGTCGATATGATCGCAGTCGGTGAAACGACGGGCAGCCTGGGCCGCGCGCTTGAGAAGTGTGCGGCACGCTACGACAAGGAGCTGGACAAGCGCATCAAACGCCTGACCACCCTTATCACCCCCGTGATCATGATCTTCATGGCCGGTGTCGTTGGCGTGGTAGCCTACTCGATCGTCACATCCATTTTCGCTGCGACGAACAGCATGGGCGGAAGCTAGACCGCACACATGACAGCCAATGCCATGAAAGCGCCTCGCATTGTGAGAGAACTCAAGCCGGTCACTGGCCCGGCGGTATCGCGCATTGAGAGGGATGGAACCGCGATTATTGTGCGAGCCGGCGGCACGCTGCCCCCCGTTTCTTTGATCTCGGGCAGCGAACTACCACTGAAGGAAGCCGTTTACGAACTGACGTGGCTGCCGGTCAAAGATGACACCGCCCCGCCGCAATTACTCACCGCTGCGCTCGGTGTCCACGGCGCCGGGTCACGAACGCGGCCGGGCGCGCGTGCGTCCGTGCGGCTGCCGTATGGCAAAGGGGAATTTGCCGCCCGGCGAAAACGCCGGCTGGGCTTCATTGCGATTGTAGCTGCACTCGCTGTGGGTGCCGTCCTGATCTGGGGGCTGCCATCCAGTCACGAAGGTCGCTCCACTATGCTGGGACTTGGCGGAATCGTGCTGTTTACTGGTGTGCTGATGGCCTTGCATCACAAGTCAAACTGCTCCGGAGAAATTCTCCCGGACGGACGCATCCGGCTTTCAGGACTCTCTGGCACTGTAATCGACAAGATGCTTCTATGGCAGGAGCAGCACCCCGACATCTATTCACCCAACACATGAACCACACCCATACCCCGACACGCCTCCGCCGCTCCGGCTTCACCTTGCTGGAAATCGTCATCGTCATGACCATCCTCGCCGTGCTCGGCGCTTCCGCCATCTACCTGCTCAAAGGCAACGTTGATGTTGCGAAAATCCGCACCGCCGAGGGCGACATCAAGACGATCTCCACCCAGCTCACCGTGTATGAAGGCAACGCCGGAGAGCTGCCTACCACCGAGCAGGGGCTGAAAGTTCTCTGGGAGAAGCCCGCCAATGTCGAAGGACATTGGGTGCAATTGATGAAACAGGAGCCGAAAGATCCGTGGAAGCGCCCCTATCACTACACACGCCCGGGCACGAAATCGGGCGAAGAATTCGATCTCTGGTCCTCGGGCAAAGACGGTGTCGATGGCAACGATGACGACATCGGCAACTGGAAGGGCAAGGCTGGCGACAAGAAGTAGCCGCACGCCACGGATTGCACGCAACCATGAGAGCCTCGCCGCCAGCACCACAAGCCAGAGCCTGGACCGGCAGACGTGCGGCGAGGGGTGCGGAGGGATTTTCCCTCATCGAGGTGGTGATCGTGCTGACGATTCTGGCGGTGCTCGCCGCCGCCGCCGTGCCGACGCTCAAAGGCATGCAGAACGTGGAAAAGGTGCGTGCGCCGCTCGCCGAACTGCAGCGCCTGGCGAAGGAAGCCCGCCTGCGGGCCATGCAGGAAAAGCGCTCCTATCAGGTCGCACTCACCAGCACCGGGTTCACGGCTTCCCGCTATTTCGATCCGTATCTGAACTTTGCCGAACTCGCAGAGTTCAATACCGCTGTGGAGCAGGGCGTTCCGGTATCGGGTTCGGTTCCCACCATCCAGGTGGATTCGACACCGAGCGTCCAGCTCGCCACGGGTTCTGATCTCCCTGCAGGTGAAGGCGCTCCGCGCGGCCCCCTTGCCGCCGCGCCGCCGGCCGCCAAGGAGTGGACGCAGACCTACAAGCTGCCTGAGGGCATGACCATGACCGTGCAGTTCTGGCACGAGTCCGTGCCAACGCCGATTGCTGGTGAAATCATCAAGCTGTGGGTGTTCCAGTCGAACGGCATGTGCGAGCCCTTGAAAGTGCAGTTCACTGCCGAGAAGGCCGACCTGTCCGGAGAATTCAGCGCGCTCACCGCCGACATCGTTCACGAGAAATCCGATTACCGATGACACGCCCTGCCCAGACTTCGCGTCCCGGCTTTGTGTTGCTGGAGATCGTAATCGCCCTCACCATCTTTTCGGTGGCGGTGCTGGGGCTTGCACAGTGTTTGAAAGACGTGTTCGCCGCGGCAAACAAGGTCAATCGCGCCCAGGCGGTGCGGTTCTCGCTGCGATCGTTCTTGGAGGAGGTGCGGCGCAAACCGGTGTCCGACATGGAGACATCCTCCACGGATGATCGTTTGAAGGTCACGTTCAACAGCACGGTCAAGCCCTTCCCGGCTGAATACTCGACCGGCACGAGTTCGACCCAGTTGACTGATCTTTATTTGTTAACCGCTGTGGCCAGCTACACGGCGAATGGCGTGCCGCAGACCGAGTCGGTCCGGGTGATCATTTTTCAAAATCAGCAGGAGGAGCAACGCCGCCGCCAGCGGGCCGGCGGAGCAGGGCGATGATGCGCACCCGTTCAGCTGCGACCGGCATGCGCCGTGCCGCCTTCTCGCTGATCGAGATGGTGATCGGGCTCACCATTCTTTCGCTGCTTACAGGCACCATGTTTGCCATCGTTCGCGGCAGCGTCAAAGGGGCCGCGCAGATCAAAAAGAATCAAAGGGCCAATGAAGAACTCAGCCGCCTGCTGGAGATGTTGCGCATCACGTTTCAAAACATGCCGTCGTCCGCGCAGCTCACGCTTGCCTCGCTCGACTCAACCGGATCTGCCGGTCAGGAACTCACCATCACCGGTGTGCCCACGTGCTTTTCATTCGGCACGTTGCCGACGTCGTATGAGCCGACGATCATCGGCCTGCGGCCGGACACGCAAACTCCCACGAACGAAGAAGGGCAGCCGAGATTCGATTTCGCAATTTCGCGGCAGGACATCATCCCACAGACAAACTCACGCGAGATGGTGGTGCAGCAGAGCGTGGATCCGGAGAAGATGGCGGATGACCAGGGGCGATACTGGCTGCCGCTGATGAGCGGCGTGGCGTCCATGAAGTGGCGCTTCTACAAGGACTCAACCGCCGAGTGGCTGGAGGACTGGAGCGAAGTCGCGTGGCCGGGATTGATCGAACTACAGCTGGTTCTCGATGGGCACACACTGCCGATCCGCATGGTGTATTCCGTGCCCGAAGTGCAGCTGCGCGCAGCTACCCGCACGCCTTCCCCAACAGCCAGCAGCAACGCCAGTGCGAACGATCCCAACAATGGCGGTGGTGGCCAGCAGGGCTCTGGTGGTGGCGGTGGACGAGATGGCGGGGGGCGGGGCGGTCCGGGCGGATTCCCCGGAGGCCCCGGCGGAGATCGAGGTGGCCCCGGTGGAGATCGAGGTGGCCCCGGTGGCGGACGCGGATTCCCCGGAGGTCCTGGCGGCCCCGGCGGCGGTCCGGGTGGATTCCCTGGCGGTGGGCCTGGAGGTTTTCCAGGCGGCGGGCCGGGTGGTGGCCCGGGAGGCGGTGGTGGAGGCGGCGGTCCGGCAAGATGATGTTTTTTGATTCACTCACCCATGACGCGAACCCATCCAGCACTTAACGAACGTCAGCGCAGATTGCCTCTGCAAGGTAGTGCGTTGGGTGTTCGTCCGGGCCTCGCTCGTTTGGCCTCAAGGCTGCGTCATCTTTCCCAACGCCGGGCATCGGCCCTCATGCTGGTCATCTGGGCGGTGATGTTGATGGCCATCACATTGGGCGGAGTGATTGGCTACATGAAGAGCGCGCTGAAGGTCACTGCTCTGTCCACCGCTGAGTTCCAGGCGCTGCACATGGCGGAGTGCGGTCTGGGGCTGGCCATGAATCCAAAGATGAACACCAGCATGCAAATGCGCTGGGTGCCGAACGAAGATGGATCCGACGGTGAATTCATGGTGATGGATGCAAAAGCCGCGGAAGCCGGCAGCGGGCATTCCGGCTTCTACGTGCAGAAAACGCGTGAGGGCGGGAGATTCCCCATCAACTACATCACGGACGAGAAGGCGCGGGATGCGGTGTATAATCTGTTTCTCCTGTGGGGCGTTGATGCCACTGATGCTGCCACGGCTGCAGATTCTCTGGCTGACTGGGTGGATACCGATAGCGAGGCCCGCGCTCAAGGAGCTGAGCGTGAATACTACGAATCGCAGGGCGTGTTCAACCTTCCCCGCAATCAGAGCTTTGGCTCGATCGATGAGATGCTGCTCGTTCGCGGCTTCGATGTGGTAGCCAGGGTGAAGCCCGACTGGCGCACCTACTTCAGCCTCTATGGAGCTGGTCTGATTGATCTCGCCTTCGCCAGCAAGGACGTGATCATGGCCGTGACCGGTGCGTCTGACTCGGATGCGCAGAACTACGTAACCACCCGCGCTGGCGATGACGGTGTGAACGGAACTGCGGATGACAATCGGAACAACAATCTGAACAGCGCCCTGCAGATGCTGGCGATTCCTGCGGAGAAGCTCGAGTCCGTGCGCAAATTGATCACCTTCAATGACCCGTCCGTGTTCCACATCAAAAGCATCGGCTGGGTGGGCAAGAAGCGCATGACGATCATCGTCGTGGCGGCCTACAACAGCTCGGATGGAAGCCTTCGCTACCAGGCGCGCTTTGAAGAGTGAGGGCAAAGCCGGCACGGCGAGCCGCGGACCGCCGTTTGACCCCACTCTCAAAAAGAAGCCCCCGATCGCATCCGGCGCGCGCGATGCGCTGCCATGTGGATGCTCTCAGGGGCTTTGATGTCGCGGCGATGGACTACTTCTTCAGCAGATCACGAATCTCTGTGAGCAGTTTTACGTCAGCTGGCGGCTCGGGCGGAGCGGCGGCAGGCGCCGGCTTGTTCATGAGCGCCATCGCCTTGTTCATTGGCTTGACGATCACAAAGAAGATCACGGCCGCAGTGATCAGAAACCCGATGGCCGCATTCACGATCAGTCCGAGGTCGATGTTGTTCGGCAGCACGACGCCCTTGTCATCTTTGAATTCGCCAATCTTGAATGCCAGCCCGCTGACGTTCGGGCCGCCACCGAAGAATTTGAGGACGGGATTGACGATGCCGTCGGTGAAAGCCGAGACAATCTTGCCGAACGCCGCTCCGATGAGCACGCCCGTGGAAAGGTCGACGACATTGCCCTTGAAGATGAATTGCTTGAACTCGCTGAGCATGGGATGTGTGGATGTTTAGGTTAGGGATGAGGCGGGTCTTTGTGCGGGAGGACGCGGATTTGTTCAATCGTTGATCTACCTTGCAACAGGGACGGATTGGTCTCCGCCACCGCCGCGCGCATCGTAGCTATCAAACCGGGATCGAATTGAACAGATAATTCGTGAAAACCTGCCTCAAAGAGCCCGGACTCCGACACGCGCCGTGCGGAGCCGAACGCTGCCTGGGATGGCAAATACGCTGCGAGCTTCCCCATGTTTTCGTCCACCAGGCTGCTGCTGCATTTGCCCACCAACGGGCTGACTACTACTGCGCAGCCGAGTTCCACGGCGCGTGCGCTGGCACAGCGGGTCACGCGCTCCGCACCTAAGACGGTTTCAGTGGCGCTGGGCACCAGGATCAAATCAACTCCTCGCCCGCGCAGCGCGGCACTCAGTTCGGGAACTTCGATGTCCAGACAGATCACGACCGCCACAGTGAGATCGCGGTAGCGGAACAGGCGCAAGTGGCTGCCACGAGTGAACGCGGACTCCCATGGCGTGAGGAAGAGTTTGTCCTGCGTGTGTTGGCTCCCGCCGTTCAAGATGATCGCCCGGTTCATCCAGCGATCTGTCTGCGCATCCCGGCATGGCGCCGTGCCAAGCACGGCCAGCTTGTCTGCACGCGCCAGACGTTTCGTCAGCGCGGGCACCACATCATCCCAAATGTGATCAGCGATCTCATCACTCGTCAGGCCTTCCAGCGCGGGCATCGCGGCCCATGCATACTCGGGGAACAGGACGATGTCCGCGCCTGCCGCGTAGCTTTGCTCAACCCGTGAGGCCATCGCCTCGATAAAGGCCTGCGTGCCGGACGCGTCCACGCCGACGTCGAAAGTCCACGCACTGATCTTCACTTCCATGATTTGGTCCAAAACGTGAGCTTCTTCGGCGACTCGGCGGCTTCATCAATCTCCTTCCACACAAAGGTGCACTGAAGCGCATGCTGCTTTGTGTAGCCCTGCGCCGCCCAGAAGGCATCCAGCGGCGCGTATCCCGCGGGCCGTAGCGGATGATCTGCCGGACGATCCACCGCGCAGAACGTGGTGAGCCATGCGCCGAGCGTTCTCGCGTGGGTTTCACGCCGCGCGAAGAACTCTTTGCCAATGCCGCGTCCGCGATACTCAGGCAAAAGAATGCTCTCGCCAAAGTAGAAGATGCTCGTGAGATCCTGGCCGTGTTTGACAAAAGGTTCCTGAAACTCCGGGCCTTCCTCGATCATTGGCATGCAAGTCGTGGCGCCCACAATGCGCGCGTCATCGAACACCAGCGCCACCATGCTGCGCTCGCTGTTGAGATACGATTGGAGATACTCGCGCTCGTAGTCGAGCGTGCCGTCATAGAGATAGGGATACTCGCGGAACACCGCGATGCGCAGGGCGCCGAGATCATCGATGTGTGGCTGCAGCGCGCGGCCTTTGAACTCTTGAATGCTCAGTGCCATGACCGGTTCACTTCAGCGTCACGCTGTCCGTCGCGGGTGCGGGTTTCACGCGATTGAACGCCTCCGTCAGCGCGGCGATTGTCAGCCAAGACTCAAAGATCACAGGCGCATCGGTGCCCGGCACATAGAGCACATTCACCGGCACGGCCTCGCGATGATAGGTTTCGCGGATCGCGGACTTGATGTGCGGATCGTAGTTGGTGTAGTCGGCTTTGAGCAGCGCGATGTTCTTCGCGCGGATGAGCGAGGCGATGCGCTCGTCTTTGTAGAGGCGCTTGTTCACCTGGCAGGTGGCACACCAGCGCGCGGTGAAATCGATGTAGACCGCGCGGCCCTCGCGGCGCAGGCTCTCCACGCGCTCGGGCGACCACGGCTCCCATTTCAACGTATGACTCTCGGTGGCATCAAAGGTCTCGCCCACTGTGACTTCCTTGGTCGGCCAGCCGAGCAACAAGCCCGCGGCGGCGAACAGGAAAGTGAAGGCAAATCCCAGCGTGCGTGCCCGTGCAGTGCGATGCGGCGGCGTCCAGCGTCCGTAAATCCAGCACGCCGCAGCCACCAGCACGAGGCCGAACAGGCACATCAGGAAGTGGCTTTCGTCCACCTTTGCTGCCAGCACCCACAGCAGGAAGCCCACGGTGCCGAAAAGCAGGAAGCTCATTGCTTGTTTGAAGCTCTCCATCCACGCACCCGGACGGGGCAGGATGCGGACCAGGCCTGGCGCGAAGGACAGCACCAAATAAGGGGCTGCAAGGCCGATGCCGATGACGGTGAACACCCCGAGCGACAGATGCCATGGCAGCGACGTCGCCGCTGTGAGCGCGGGCGCGAGGAAAGGCGCTGAGCACGGTGTGGACACGACCGTGGCGAGCAAGCCCTGAAAGAAGGAGCCCTTCACGCCGCCGGCGCTCTGCAGTTTTTGACCGACACCCACCGCGCTTGTGCCCACTTCGAACACGCCGGCCATGTTGAGGCCGAACGCCATGAAGAAATAGCACAGAAGGAGCACGAACACGGGCGAGAGAAACTGCCCGCCCCAGCTTTGGCCGAGGGTGATCGTCAATGACGCGAGCACCCAAAAGCAAACGAGCACGCCCGCCGTGTAGGCGAGACCATGCATGGCCACGCGCCGCCGGTCCTCGCCTGCCTCCTGCACGAAGCTCATGATCTTGATGCCGATCACGGGGAACACGCAGGGCATGATGTTCAGGATCAGGCCGCCAAGGAATGCGAAGAGCAGCAGCGTGCCGGTGCCGAGCGCCGCCTCTTGTGCTGCATCGGTTCCTGCAGGTGCGGCCGGGCGCGGTGCTGTGCCGGCGGAAGCCGATGTTTTCGGCGGGGCACCGAACGTCAGATCGATCGCGAATGCTTTTGCCGCAGGATCATCTTTGAGCCAGCCTTCCTCCGCCACCAGCACGCCGGTGAGCTTGTCTTTCGGTGGCGTGTCCGTGCTGGCTGTCAGCGTGAGCGTGAAGTGATCGCCATCCTTCTTCAGCTCCTGCGGCTTCTTCAAATCGAGCACCTGATCCGGATACACATCGCTGAAGAACTGGACTTTTGCGATGGCTGCATTTGCGCCTGATTCAGGCTTCAGCGTCAGCACGATGCTGCCCGCCGTATTGGCGGCGGATACGGCCCATTGCTTTGGATGAACGGGCAGCTCTTTGCGAGCTTCGGCAAAGACGTGTGCGACTTCGGCATTCGGTGTGCCGGGTGCAGCCGCGCCGGTGACCTTCGCGCTGGCGGTGTAGGTCTTCGGCGGCGGACAGACGTTTTTGCAAACGAGCGCGAAAGCTTCCAGGTCGAGTGCATAGCTTTGTCCTGCCGTGATGGTCGCCGGCGGCGTGATGTTCACCATCAGCGTGGCCTCTCCTTCCATCGTGTAGGTGATGATGGAATCCAGATCGAGGCGATGCGGTGCCGGCCATTCTGGCTCCGCAGCGGTGAAGCCCTCGGGCAGTTTCCAGGTGAGTGAAAGCGGCAGACCCGATTCGCCGGAGTTTTTCCAATACGAGTGCCAGCCGTCCAGGTGCTTCACACGCACCGCGACGGCGAAGGGCTTGGAGGCTGCGATTGTGTCAGTCTCCGGCAGCACTTCCACGCTGATCAGAGGTTTGTCTTCCTGCGCGCAGGCGAACGCGGCGGTCAGAAGGCTGAGGAAAGCGAGCAGAGATTTCATGGAGTTCGACATTCGTGGGAGAAGGCTGAGGTCACCCTATTCCCTTATTACGTCCAAACATCCACGGTGAATGCAAGCGAAGCACGCGTTCGTGGCCCGGAACTGGAGTCCCGTCCGCAATTGAACATGAGTCGCTGGCTGGCCGATGAGCGATGCGTCGATAGAAAAAGACGCCGGATGGCATTGCTGCCACCCGGCGTCCAAGGTTGCGCGCGGTGGTTGGTCCGCGCGTTTGAACCTAGATCTTGTCCGCAGAATAGTCCCAGCCTTCGCGATAGCCCGGACGGCGCAGCAGGGCGTTGGCCTCGCCGCCGTTCTTGATCTGCTGGGTGGCGGTGTCCCACTCGATGACCTTGCCCGGGTTGCACATGCCGAGATTGCCGAAGAGGCAAAGCTTCGTCAGTGGCACGGAGTAATCGAAGTGGCTGCCGCACTCGCTGCCTGCTTCGATCGCGCGGACCAGTTCGAGCTGGGGTTTGTCCGGGGCCAGGCT
>WBZU01000444.1_pt1 | contig 35696 bp, 7 predicted proteins | sample 5204311 | NCBI WGS metagenome assembly WBZU01 (sample SAMN12344359, study PRJNA552823) | activated sludge metagenome | biome: Activated sludge suspended growth; feature: Nitrification reactor; material: Wastewater; isolation source: activated sludge from nitrification reactor of wastewater treatment...
CAAACGGCTCCACCCGCTGCGCATAGGCCAGCTCGCGCACCCGATCGGCCACCTCGTCGGCGGGTAGCCCGCGCAAATCCACAACGGTGAACCGCGGCTCCACACGAGGGGGCACCACCGCCACCGGCGCACCATCGGCCACATGCACATACCCCGACCGCAACACCTCATGCCGATCCAAAACACCCGCAGCAGCCAAGCGCAACCGATCCACGTCCACATCACCATCAAGGGTCAAAACCGCGTGCGCGACGTAAACGTCAATACCCTCACCACGATCCCCATCAACCAACTCATGCTGAAAATAGAAACCCCGCTGCAACGGAGTCAACGGCCACACCATCGCACCCGGATACCGCAACGCCAAACCATCAAGATCGGCCTGGGTCAAAGACCCACCAGGGATATCCGACGGGCTCAACCCCACGTCCCCGTCACCGACCGCCGCGACAATGTCGTCTAGCTCGGCGATCCAGCGGCGCGCGAGGTCGTCGACGTCGTCGGCGTTGAGGACACCGTTGTCGTAGAAGAAGGTCGCCACGAGTTCGCGACCGGCACTTCCGACCACGGTGCCCACGTTGACCAGCAGCGTGTTGAGAGGACGCATCCGCCCACTGACTGTCGGGGGAAGGTCCGGAGCGTCACTGACGGGCAGCAGGACGTCGGTGAGATCGACCGGGGCCTCGTCGCGCTGCGAGCCGCCGCCGGCGCCGAGGAAGTTGAATCCGATGCTCGGCAGGGGCCGCCGCGACAGTTCCGAATCGGAGCCGAAGCGCAGCGCACCGAAACCGGCACCTAAATCGGGTTGACCCGCCAGTTCCTCCTTCGCCGCCTTCACCGCGTGGACGGCGTCAACAGCGGGGTCCACCCGCACCGGTGCGATCGTGGTGAACCAGCCCACCGTGCGTGTCAGATCGGCGCGGCCGCCACTGTGGGTCACGGCCGAGTCCTCGCGACCGTGCCGCTCGACCTGGATGAAAATCGGCCGATCGTCGGCGATCTGGTTGTCGCGCTGGTAGCCGCGGACGGCCCGCGCGAGGGCGGCGAGCATGACCTCGGTGCTACCGGTCCGGAACGCGTTGGGTGCGTCGACGAGGACCGCCTCCGAGGTGGCGGACGATACGCGGATCTGCACGGACTCCATACCGCTCATCGCCCTCCCTCCGGACTCATCGACGCCAGTGGCGTTGGCATTTCGGGCAACCGGTCCAGCCAGTAGTCGACCTCACCGGAGCGCTCCGACGGCTCGGCGGCCACCGCGGTGTACCAGGCGCGCATCGACGTAGTCTCGGGCCGCAGTTGCACCGGCGCACCGTCACGAAGCTGACTCCAGGCGGTGGCCAGATCCTCGATAAGGATAGGCCACGACACCGCGTCCACTCCGAGGTGGTGGATGGCGAGGACGACCCGCCCGTCATCATTTGCGTCGCGCAACAGGACCGCCGCGACTTGCAGGCCGATCGCCGGGTTCAGATGTGCCAGGGCGTTGGCGTGCGCCGCGCGGATGGCCTCGTCGAACGCCGGTGTTCCGACCAGCGCGTCCCCCGTCGACCGGGCGTCGGTCCATACCGCGTCGGCTGCCTCGACAGCGCCGGCGCGCAGGGTCGCGGTCGTGGAGTCCTGGTCGAAGACAGCGGCCAACGCGGGATGGTTGCCGACGACGCCGGCGAGGACCGCGTCGAGTTCGGCGCGGCCGAGTCCGCGCGGTGCCGCCAAGACGAGGGCTTGGGAGAAGTCGGCGTAGTCGCTGGGCCCGTCGGCGAGCTCGAGCATCCACGCGACGATCGGCGGCAGTGGAATGATCCCCTGTGCCACGCCGTCGGGCTCGGCCAGCAACGGCGTCGACGATTCCTGCTCACCGGCCAGTGCCATCGCTCGAACGGTGCGGTGCTCGAAGATCTCGCGCGGGGTCAGCGAAATGCCGACCGACTTGGCGGCCGACGCCAGCTGGATCGACATGATCGAGTCGCCGCCCAGGGCGAAGAACGACTCGGTGACCGACACCTCGTCAAGGCCGAGCAGGCCGCTGACGATGTCGGCGAGCGCACGCTCGGCTTCGGTGGCCGGGGCGACGAACTCCTCCTCCAGTGCCTCGCCAGGCTTCGGCAGCGCGTCACGGTCGAGTTTGCCCGTCGGGGTGAGCGGGAGGTCGGGCACGGCGATCAGCTGCGACGGCACCATGTGTCTGGGCAGGCGCTGGGCGGCCTCGTCGGTGATCGCGGCGATGTCCAGATCGTCGGCGTCGATTCCCGGCTCGGCGACGAGGTAGCCCACCAGTCGCGTCGCATTCTTATCCCCGACGCCGATCACCACGGCCTGCGCGACGCCGGGCTGCTCGCCCAGTACCGCCTGGATCTCGCCGAGTTCGACCCGCTGACCGTTGATCTTGATCTGGTGGTCGGAGCGGCCGCCGAACTCGATGTCGCCGGAGCTGTTGACCCGGACGATGTCGCCGGTTTTGTAGAGCCGCGACCCCGGTGCGCCGAACGGGTTGGCGATGAAGCTCGTCGCTGTGAGCCCGGGGCGGCCGACATAGCCGCGCGCCAGGCCGGCGGTCTCCAAGTACAGCTCGCCGAGCACGCCGTCGGGGACCTCGTGCAGGCGGGTGTCGAGGACTCGGGTGGTGAAGCCCCCCAGCCCGCGGCCAATCGTGATCGGCTTGCCGGGCAGCAGTCGGGCGCGGGTCGACAGGACCGTCGCCTCCGTCGGTCCATAACTGTTGAACACGCGGCGCCCGCGCGTCGCCCAACGCTCCACCAATTCAGGGGGGCACGCCTCGCCGGCGGGGCAGAGATTGCGCACGGTTTCCGCGCGCGCCGGATCGAGCGAGGCCAGGACCGACGGGGTGACCATCATGTCGGTGACCTCGCCGGCCTCGATCACCGCGTCGAGGGCAGTGCCGGCGTAATCGTCGGCCGGGGCGATCACCAGCGTGTGCCCGGCGGTGAGTGCCCACAGCAGCTCGAAGACCGAGGCATCGAAACTCGGGGACGCAACGCAGAGGACGCGCGTATCGGGGTCGTCGAGGCGGGAGCCGGTGATCTCCCGGGACGTGCCGACCAGGCTGGCAAGGCCCGAGTTGCTGACGGCTACGGCCTTGGGCTTTCCGGTCGAGCCGGACGTGTAGATCAGATACGCCAGGTCGGTGAGCCGGACCGGGTGACGGCGTTCCCCGTCGCGGATGGGCCCGTCGTCGAACGGCGCGGACTCCAATGCCGACAGGTCCAGCCATTCGACCGCGCCGCCCAGCTCGTCGCCGGCCGCGATGCCCAGGAGCGCCTCGCTGTCCTCGAGCATGAACGCCACCCGCTCGGCCGGATAGGCAGGGTCGACCGGCACGTAGGCAGCACCGGACTTGATGACACCCCACGCCGCGATGACGAAGTCGATCGACCGGCGGATACCGACGGCGACGACGACCTCGGGACCGACGCCGCGGTCGATGAGGGCGCGGGCCACCCGGTTGCTCCGGGCCTCGAACTCCGCGTAGGTGAGCTCCACGTCGCCGCAGATCAGAGCCGGATGGGTGAGGTCCAGGTCACGCTGGGCGAGAATGTCGACCAGCGTCCCCGTCTCACTGGCGCCGCCCACCGACTGGACCGCCCATGCGGGAGCGGTGACAGGGGCCGGCGCCGATGCGGCTCCGACGATATCGATGTCGCCGACGGCGATCGAGGGGTCGGCGATCGCCGCTGCGGCGATCCGCTGCCACACGCCGCCGAAGCGCTCAATCGTGGCGGCGTCGAAGAGCGAAGTCGCATACGACATCTCGATGTGCGGATCGTCGCCGAGGACGACGGTGAGCGTCAGATCGACCTTCTCCTCATCGACGTCGACGGGGAGCGGTTCGGCAACGATTCCGGCCTGGGCGAGTTCGGCGTTCTGGCCGTCAACGGTATTGACCGCCAGGATGATCTGGAACAGGGGTGAATGACTCAGGCTGCGATCGGGTGCCAGCGTCTGCACCAGCTGCTCGAAGTTGACGTCGGCGTTGGCGAAAGCGTCGACGTCGACGCGGCGCACCTCGCCGAGCAGGTCGGCCACCGACATCCCCGCGGCGACTCCTGTACGCAGGACAAGCGTGTTGACGAACATGCCGACGAGATCGTGCAACGCCGTATCGGTGCGCCCGTCGATCGGCGTGCCCACGACGACGTCGGTCGTCGCGGCCAAGCGTGCGACGAGAATGGCCACGAGCGCGTGGTGCACCATGAATGTCGTCACGCCCTGTTCACGGGCGAGGTCGGCAAGTCCGTCGACGGTCGCCGAGTCGATAGGGACGCGGACGCGGGCACCGGTCGGATCCGCCTCAACCGGTCGTGGCCGGTCCATCGGCAGGTTGGTGACCTCAGGCAGATCGTCGAGTTGGGAGAGCCAATACGCGAACTGGCGACCCAGCGGGGAATCGGGGTCGTCGGTGTCACCGAGCTCGGCGAGCTGCCACAGCGCGTAGTCGGCGTACTGAACCGGCAACTCCGGCTGGTCGGTCTGCGCGTACGCCGCGATCAGGTCACGAACGAACAGCGGGCCCGACCCGCCGTCGAAGGCGATGTGGTGGGCGATGATAAGCAGGTCGGTCGTGCCCTCGTCGGCATTGTCGAACCAGTACACGCGGATGGGCAGGTCGGTGCTCACATCGAATGGCCGCATCGCCGCCGCGGTCAACGCACCGAAGGAGTCGGCCTGCATCCAGTCGAGGCGCCCGGCAGCCTCTGCCGCAGGCATGATCTCCTGCCACGGCCCGTCGGCGTCGTCTGACGGATAGCGGGTTCGCAGGATCTCGTGACGGTCCAGGACGTCACCGAACGCGGCGTGCAGACGCGCGATGTCGACCTCGCCGCGCAGACGGACCGATATCGAGATGTTGTAGGCAGGCGACGACGGGTCGTACTGGTTGATGAACCACATGCGCCGCTGCACCGACGACAACGGGATCCGCTCGGGTCGCTCCTGGCGACTAAGCGCGGCGCGGCGCGGCGCGCCGCCGCTGTGGGCGGCCAGGTCGCGCACGGTCGGTCCGTCGAAGACGTCGCGGATCGTGATGTCGGTCTGCAGCGCATCGCCGACGCGGGCGGCCAGCCGCGTGGCCGAGAGCGAGTTGCCACCCAAATCGAAGAATGAGTCAGTCGCACCCACCTGCTCAATTCCCAAGACTTCGGCGAAAACCTGCGCCACCGCCACCTCGGCGTCGGTCGCCGGCTCCACGAACTCCCCGATCGCGGCCAACACCGGCGCCGGCAACGCCGCGGTGTCCAGCTTGCCCGTCGGCGTCAACGGCAACACCTCGACCACCAACAACGAACCCGGCACCATATAGCCCGGCAAACGCAGCGCCAGGTACGCGCGCACCACATCCACATCCACAGCAGCGCCGTGCTCGGGCACCACATAGCCGGCCAGCGCGGTGATCGCCGAAGTCCCCGACCTCGCGATCTGCCCGTCCTCGGCCACCCCGACCACCACCGCAGCCCCCACCCCCGGCGCCGTGGCCAACGCCGACTCGACCTCGCCGAGCTCGATCCGCAAACCCCGCAGCTTCACCTGGTCATCGGTGCGGCCCACGAACTCCATCGTCGGACCGCCCGACCCGTCGCGCACCACCCGCACCACATCACCGGTGGCATACATCCGCTGCCCCGGGCCACCGAACCGATCGGCGACGAAGCGCGTCGCGCTCAACCCAGGGCGTCCGACATAGCCGCGCGCCAACCCCGGCCCGGACAAATACACCTCACCGATCATCCCCACCGGCACCGGCTGCAACCGCCGATCGAGCACCAACACCGAAATCCCCACCATCGGCTCACCCAGCACCACCCGTCCGTCGAAGGCCCGCACCGCCATCGTCTGCGCGATTGTCGCCTCCGTCGCCCCATACAGCACCCGCACGTCAACACCGGACCACCGCGCCAACAGCGTCGGCGCCACCGCCTCACCGCCGACCAACACGCCCCGCAACGACGGCACGGCCGCCGGATCCACCGATTCCAGCACGCGCGGCGTCACAAACCAATGCGTCACCGCGTGCCGGGAAATCCATTCCTCCAGGGCCACACCACCGACCGCCTCAACTGGACGCAGCACCACCGCGCCCCGCGACGTCACAGCCATCAACATCTCCAACACCGACGCATCAAAACTCGGCGAGGCGTACCCCAGCACACGTGCCCCGGGACCCACACCCAAACCGACGTGCTGACCCATCGCATAGTTCGCCAAGCCCCGATGACTGATCACCACGCCCTTGGGCAACCCCGTCGACCCCGACGTGTAGATCACATACGCCACATCATCAAAAGAGACCGGTCGAACCAACTCACCCGCCGCGATCGGCACACCCGACAACCCCGCCAGCTCCGCATCCAGTGTGTCCCCCAGACGCACCCACTCACAGCCCGGACCCGCAATGGCGAACCCATCCACCGCCAACCCGAACCGCACTCCACTGTCTGCGACAATGTGCGCGATCCGATCCGCCGGATACTCCGGATCGACCGGCACATACCCCGCCCCCGCCTTGGCCACGGCCCACACCGCCACCACCAGCCCCGCCGAACGCGGAATCGCCAGCGCCACCACGTCACCGGCACCCACACCCCGGCCGACCAGCCAGCGCGCCAACCGATTCGATGCCTCATCCAACTCCGCATACGACAGCTCAACACCGAACGCATCCACCACCGCCACGGTGTCCGGCGCCTGGGCCGCCGCAGCCGTGAACAACTCCGCCAACACAACCGGCTCCACCGCCGGCGCCGAGACCATCGGCACCAGCTCCGCGCGTTCGGCCGGCTCCAAGATCGACATGTCCCCGACCGCGACCGTGGGATCAGCGGCCAGCGCCTCCAGGATGCGGCGGTAGCGCTGGGCGAGGGTGACGACGTCGGCCTCGTCGAACAGCCCGGGCAGGTACTTCAGGGTCACGTCCAGTTCGGCCCGGCCGTCGCGGGCGGCGGGTGCGGCCACCAGCGACAGCGGATAGTGCGTGGCATCTGCGGCCCGCACGTCGGTGACCTCGACGCCGAGCTGATCGCCCGCTGCGGCGAGGCCCTCGGCGTCGACGGGGTAGGACTCGTAGACGACGAGGGTGTCGAACAGTTCGCCCAGGCCGGCCGCCGTCGCGATGTCGGTGAGCGACAGGTGCTGATGGTCCAGCACGGTCGCCTTGCGAGCGGCCAGATCGGTCAGCGCATCGGCGATCGGGCGGTCGTCGTCGACGGTGACGGCGACGGGCAGCGTGTTGATCAGCAGGCCGATCATCGTGTCGGCACCGTCGAGCTCGGGCGGTCGTCCGGAGACGGTCTCCCCGAACACCACGGTGTCCTCACCGGTGAGCTTGTGCAGCAGCACCGCCCAGGCGAACTGCAGCAGAACGGCTGTGGTGACCTCGAGCTCGCGGCTGACTCGGCTCAGGGCCGCGGTCAGCTCGGCTCCGAGCGTCTCGTGGTGGTCGACGCTGGCGCCACCGGTGTCGCCGCGCCTGTTCGTCGCGAGCAGCGTCGGACCGGTGGCCGCAGCGAGGAACTCCCGCCACGCCTGCTGTCCCGCAGCGGCGTCGCTGCGCGCCACCCAGTCCAGGAACGTGCGGTACGACGGCGCGGGCGCGGTGACGTCGATCTCCCCGTAGCCGGCGAAAAGCTCGGCCATCATCAGCGGCGTCGACCACCCGTCGGCGAGCAGGTGGTGGTTGGTGATGATCAGGGTGCAGGAGTCGTCGGGCAGCCGCACGAACGTGAACCGGATCAGCGGCGCGCCCGACACGTCGAAGCGGGTGCGGGTCTGCTGCTCGGCGATGTCTCGCACTTGCCTCCGCACCGAGTCGATGTCGGCCTCCCCGCGCAGGTCGACCGTTTCCCACGGGGCATCGACCGCGGGCGCGACGACCGCGACCGACTGGCCGGACGCGGTCCGCACGAAGGCCGAGCGCAGCACGTCGTGGCGGTCGATCAGCCGCTGAGCGGCGACGCGCAGGCGCCCCTCGTCGATGCCGCCGCGCAGATCGACGGCCGACTGCATCAGATACGGGTCGACTCCGTCGGTCGCCTGTGCGGACAGTTCGCTCTGGAACAGCAGGCCTTGCTGCAGCGGCGACAACGGCCAGATCTGCGCGCCCGGGCGCTCCACCGCCAGAAGGTCGATCTCGCCCTGGGTCAGTTCGACCCCGACGATGTCGGACGGGCTCAGCCCCGGATCCGCGGCGGCGGTGACGTCGACCAGGTCCGCGAGCACCCCGGTGATCGATTCGCCGAGCGCGGCCAGTCCGGTCTCGTCCAGCACCGATCCCGCCCCCGACAGTGCGATGACGAATTCACGGCCATCCGCCGCAGGCACGGTGCTGATGTTGGCGGTCAGCGCGGGAGCGAACATCGCGCCGGCCACCGAAGGAGGCAGATCCGGACCGTCGCCGGTGACGGCAAACGGGGTGGCTGACAGGTCGACCGCTCCGCCTGTCGACGATCCACCGGCGCCGAGGTAGTTGAACACGATCGGCGGCAAGGGCCGGGCGGCGAGCTCGTCGTCGTGGTCGGGTCCCCAGCGCAGCGAGCCGAACGCGATGCCGTCGTCGGGACGCGTGGCCAACGCCTCCTTCACCGACTTCGTGGCGTGGACGAGGTCAGCGACCAGCTCCGCGGTACTCACGGTGACCGGGGAAACGCTGGTGAACCACCCGACCGTGCTCGAGAGATCCGCGCCCGGGGCGATCGACTCGACGCGCCCGTGGCCCTCCAGCAGGACCGACACCGCGGTGGCGCCAGAATCCGACGATAAGTCGAGGCGCGCGGCCGCGATCATGACCGCGGTAAGGAGCACGTCGTCGACGCCGGTGCGGAACGCTGGGGCCACCGAGCCCAGCACGGCCTCGGTCACCCGCACGGGGACCCGCACTTGCGCCAGTGCCGTCTGCGAGACGAGGACCGGCGCTCCCAGTGCCAGCGCCGAGGGCTGTTCGGGCAGGTGGCGGCGCCACACGTCGATCTCGTCGCACCGCTGCGCGCCCAACTCGGTCAACACTCGGGCCCACCGTCGCATCGACGTGCCCGCCGCGGGCGGCAGCGCAATCGGGTCGCCGACCGCCACCGCACCGGCTCCCGCGGCGAGGTCGCCCAGGATCGTCATCCACGACACCGCATCGACCGCGGCATGGTTGATCGCCAGCACCAGCCGACCAGCACCGTCGACACTGCTGCGCACCGTGGCGACCGCGACCATGGCGCCCGTCGCCGGATCGAGCGCGGCCAGCGCCGCCCGGTGCGCGGCCCGCAGTGCCTCGTCGAAATCCGCCGAGCCGGTCACCGCGTCGACGGTCTGCACGACGGCCCGGCCAGCGATCGACGTGACCGGTTCACCGGCACTCATCAACCACTGCCCGGCGGTCTGCGCCAGTCGTGCCGACAGCATCGGGTGCCGCGCGATCACCGCGTCGAGCACCGCCGCGACGTCTTCGTCGGAGAATCCGGCGGGCAGGTTGAGCACGGTGGACTGGTTGTAGTCGTCGAATGCGCCGGGCTGCGGTGACAGCTCCAGCATCCAGCGGATCGTCGGCGTGAGGTCGAGCTCGCCGATGCCCCCGCCGGGCAATTCCTCGAGCCGCACCACGGCCGTCGAGCCGGCGTGGGCCGCCAGCGCGCGCACGGTACGGTACTCGAAAATGTCGCGGGGGCTCAGCTCGTAACCGGCGCCGCGCAGGACGGTCGACAGCTGGATGGACATGATGGAGTCGCCGCCGAGCGCGAAGAAGGAGTCGGTGACTCCCACGGACTCCACACCCAGGATGCCGGCCACGATCTCGGCGATCCGCGCCTCGGCCTCCGACTCCGGCGCCACGCCCGCACCCGTCGACGCGGACGCGAAATCGGGCTCGGGCAGCGCGCGGCGATCTAACTTGCCCGCGCTGTTGAGGGACACATCGGTCAACACCTGCCACACGGTGGGCACCATGTACTCGGGCAGCGCTTGCGCGACGGACTCTCGCGCAGTCTCGACGTCGATGTCGCCGTGCCCGGACACGTAGGCGACGAGGTGCTCAGCGCCGGTCGGGGCCTTCGCCACCGTCGCTGCGGCATGCACCACCCCCGGCAGTGATGCGAGGATCGCTTCCACCTCGCCCAGCTCGATGCGCTGTCCGCGCAGCTTCACCTGGAAGTCTGTGCGCCCAAGGTATTCGAGTTCATCGCTGGCGTTGTATCGCACCAGGTCACCGGTGCGGTACATCCGCGCCCCCGGCTCCCCGAACGGGTCGGCGACAAACCGGTCGGCGGTCAAATCGCCACGTGCGGCGTACCCGCGCGCCAGTTGCACGCCGGCCAGGTAGAGCTCGCCGGCCACCCCCTGCGGCACCGGGTGCAGCCGCGAGTCCAGCACCAATACCGTCGTGTTCCAGACAGGGCGCCCCATCGGGACGGATGCGGCATTGGCGCCGATCCGGTGATAGGTCACCTCGACGGCCGCTTCGGTGGGGCCGTAGAGGTTGAACATCTTTGCGTGCAGGAGCTGCGCGGCGCGCCGGGCCAGCGCCGGCGGCACCGCCTCGCCCGACATCGGGAGATAGCGCAGCGCGCTCAGCCGGGCCAGACGCGCCGGGTCGATGACGTCGAGGAAGACCGCCAACATCGACGGCACGAAGTGGACCGAGGTGACCGCCTGTCGCTCGAGGAGCTCGGCGAGATACTGCGGATCGGTGTGCCCCCCGGGCCGGGCGACGACGAGCCTCGCCCCGACCAGCAGCGGTCCGAACAGTTCGGGCACCGAGACGTCGAAGGTGTACGGGGTCTTCTGCACGACGATGTCGTCGTGGCCCCACGGGATCTCGTCGAGCCCCCACCGCAGCCGGTTATAAACCGCGCGGTGGCTGACCGTCACTCCCTTGGGGACACCGGTCGAACCAGACGTGAACAGCGTGTACGCAGCGTGGTCGGGCCGCAGCGGTGTGCGGCGCTCCGCCTGGGTCACCGGCTGTGCCGTGAGGTCGGCCGGGGTCGAGCAATCCACGACGGCGACCGTCAGGCCGCGGGTCGCCGCGAGACCCGCAGCCGAGGTCTGCTCGTCGCCCGCCCGCACCGCCAGGACACGCGCACCGACGGTGTCGAGCATCGACTCGACGCGCTCGGCGGGGGCATCGGGGTCGATGGGCACGTACTGACCGCCGGCTGCGATCACCGCGTGCAGCGCGACGACCATCTCGACCGAGCGTGACAGGCACACCGCCACCGGGTCGTCGGGCCCGATGCCAGCCGCGATCAACTCGCGCGCGAACACCGCGACCCGGGCACCGAATTCGGCATAGCTGACGGTACGGCCCTCGAACGCCAGTGCCGCTGCGTCGGGGTTGGCGGCGATTTGGGCTTGCACCGCATCAGCGAGATGCTGCTCGTCGAAGTGGACCTGCGCGCCGCGGCCGACGAGCAGCACCGCTTCACGCTCGTAGCCGTCGAGGATCTCGATATCGCCGACCGGCCTCGTCGCATCGCGCAGCACGCCGTCGGCCACGCGTCCGAACGCCTCCGCGAGCGATTCGATCGTCGACTCGACGAACAGGTCTGCGTTGTACTCGATGACCCCGATCAGGGGTCCGGAACCGCTCTCGCCCAGGGGGTCCTGGACGAAGGTCAGCGCAAGATCGTTGTCGGTCAGATCGCGGAACAACTCGACCAGTTCGCCGCGGGTCTCGCCTAGTTCAAACGTCGCGCCTTGGGCCTCCTGCAGCACCAGCAGAACCTGGAAGATCGGCGAGTGGGCGGTGCTGCGCGCCGGATTGACTGCGTCGACGACCATCTCGAACGGCACCTCGGCGTTGTCGAGGGCGCTGAGGTCGACCTCGCGCACCATCGACAGCAGATCCGCAAAGCCGCGGGCCGGGTCGATCTCGGTGCGCAGTGCGACCGTGTTGACGAACATCCCGACGAGATCGTCGAGCTCGCGCTCACCGCGCCCCGCGTACGGGGTACCGATGACAATGTCGCGCTCACCGGTCATCCGTGCGAGGACGACTGCCGAAATCGCGTGCAGCGTCATGAAGAGCGAAGCATCATTGCGCCGCGCGAACGCGTCGATCGCAGCGACGGTTTCACGCGCGACCTCGAAGCGGAACGCCTGGGCCCGTTGGGTCTGCATCGGCGGCCGCGGGAAGTCGGTGGGCAGGGCGAGGAGTTCGGGGGCCCCGGCCAGCGTGTCGGTCCAGAACCGGAGTTGGCGCGCGGCCACCGACGTCGCATCGGCCGGGTCGCCCAACAGGCTCTGCTGCCAGACCGCGAAATCGGCGTACTGCACCGGTAGCGGCGCCCACGCGGGCTCGTGTCCCTCGGCGAGCGCCGCGTACGCCACCACCAGGTCGCGGGCCAGCGGCGCCAGCGAGCCACCGTCACCGATGACGTGGTGGACGATGAACACCAGGACGTAGGAGCCGTCCTCGTCGAGTAACAGACGCGCCCGCAGCGGGGGCGCGGCGGCCAGGTCGAATCCCACGCCGACGACGTCGGCGATCGCCTCCGACAGTCCGTCGGCGCTCACGGGTTGCGGTTGCGCCACATCGACGTCCAGCGCGTAGCCACCCGGCGCCAGCACCTGCTGGAAGGGCTGACCGTCCTCGTCGGTGACGAATCGCGTGCGCAGCACCTCGTGCCGCTCGATGACGGCGGCGAGCGCCTTGTCCAGCACGACGGGGTCGAGCTTCTCCCCGAACCTCAGCACCAGCGGGATGTTGTACATCGGCGTCATCGGATCCAACTGCGCGATCAGCCAGATTCGCCGCTGCGCCGCTGAGAGCGGCACCTTCGCCGGGCGTTCGCCGGCGACGAGTCGCGGGCGGTGCTCGTGCGCGCGGCCGCCGACGCGCGCGGCGAGCGCGGCGACCGTCGGCGCCTCGAAAATGTCGCGCACGGCCACCGGGATGTCGAGGTCCTCGCCGGACCGCGCGGCGACCTGCGCGGCGATCAGCGAGTTTCCGCCGACGTCGAACAGCGACTCGGTCGCGCTGATGCGCTCGATTCCGACGACGTCGGCGAAGATCGCGGCAAGATCGGATTCCAGGCCCGGTGCCGGGGCGACATACTCTGCAACGGCCTGCACGACCGGGTCGGGCAGCGCCACCCGGTCCAGCTTGCCGTTCACGTTGAGCGGCAGCCGGTCCAGGGTGACCACGACGTCGGGCACCATGTACTCGGGCACCCGGCGCGCGACCGCCGCTCGGATGTCGGCGGTCTGGAGTTCGACTCCGTCATCGGCGACGACGTACCCGGCAAGCCAGTCGATTCCGTCGCGGCGCTGCTTCACCGCGGCCCCGGCCGCGTGCACGCCGGGAACGGCCAGCAGCGCCGCCTCCACCTCGCCGAGCTCGATGCGGAATCCGCGCAGCTTGACCTGTCCGTCGCCGCGCCCCAGGTATTCGATGCTGCCGTTGCGGGTCACCGCCGCATCACCGGTGAAGTACATCCGGCCGCCATCGGGATCGGACGGATCCGCGACGAACCTGGTAGCGGTCAAGTCGAACATGCCGGCGTACCCGCGCGTGACCTGATCGCCAGAGATGTAAAGGTCGCCTGGCACACCGTCGGGAACCGGGCGCAGCCGGCTGTCGAGGATCTGGGCGCGCACGCCCTCGATCGCGTATCCGATGTCGGATGCGTGCGTGACCGCGACGAATTCGGGCGTCAGTTCGCGACGCGTCACGTACACGGTCGTCTCGGTCGGCCCGTACATGTTGTTGAGCTGCGGCCCCTCGACACCGGCGGCGCGGCGGTCGGCGTGCCAGCGGCGCACCTGCTCGAAGTCCAGCGCCTCTCCGGCGAGGATCAGGGCGCGCAGGCTCGGGGCCAACTCCACGTCGTCGCGGGTGCGCAGTGCCGCAGCGAACTGGTAGAACGCCGACGGCGTCATGTTGACGATGGTCACGCCCTCGCGGTGCAGGACGTGGGCGAACTCGACGGGGCTGCGGGCGGTGTCGCGGTCCACCACCACCAGCCGTCCGCCGCTGACCAGCGACATCCAGATCTCGGCGACCGAGACGTCGAAGGCGAACGAGGTGAAGGTCACCCAGGTGTCGTCACACGACGGCAGGTAGTCGTGGTCGAGCGCGGCGAGCAGGTCGACGACGGCGGAGTGTGGGACGACCACCCCCTTGGGTGTTCCTGTCGACCCCGAGGTGTACATGACGTAGGCGGGGTGGCGCGGGTCCACGGCGGTCGGCAGGACGGCGGCCGGGGTGGTCGCGCCGAGTGCGACAAGGTCAGCCACGGTGCGCCGCTGGGCCGGCAGATCCGACCAGAGCTCGGCCAGCTCGTCGTCGACGATGATCACCGCCGGCTCGGCGTCGGCGACCACGCGTGACAGCCTCGCCAGCGGATGCGAGCGGTCCAACGGCAGATAGGCGGCGCCGGTCTTCACGACGGCCAGCAGGGCGACGATGGAGTCTGCACTGCGGTCGACGGCGACGCCGACGAGCCGCTCCGGGCCCGCGCCCACCGCGACGAGGCCGCGGGCCAGCGCATCCGAGTGCGCATCCAGCTCGGCATAGGAAAGAGTCGCGCCGTCCGGGCCGGTGATAGCCGTGCGATCGCCGCACCGATGCACCACCGACTTGAAGATCCCCGGCAGCGTTGCCCAATCCGACGATCCCAGGACTGCCGCCGCCGACGCACGGATCTGCGCGACGACCTCCGCGACGCGGGCCGCGGTGTCGGCCTGCGGTGCACCCGGCGCCGCAAAGAGGGGGGCGATGGCGGCCGTGACCGCAGCATCGCCACCCACGCCGCTGGCCGCCAGGACCGCCGCGGTGGATTCAACACGTTTCGCGAGGCCGCCCAGTTCCACCGGTCCCTGGGGTCCGGTGAAGGCGAGCACTCCCGGGTCAGCTACGGCAGCGGCGGCCATGAGGGCGCGCACCGGTTGGTTGTCCCCCGAGGTGCCCCACAACTCCGCGATACGCGTTTGCGGTGCGAGCATCACTGGTTGGGGGTTCCTTTCGCCGACCGGGGCCACAGGGCTTCAGCCGGGTTTTCGTCAGGGCTCCCATATACGTTACGGGCTTCGTCGGCGTTGGCACGAAGTTGGGTCAAAGCGTCGTCAAGCGATTCAGGTCCCCCGGCGGCCAGAGTGGGAAGCGCGGTGAAGAGTGCAGTGGTCAGGGCCGATCCGCCGTCGGAATCGGGCAGCACCGCGGCCAGGGCGGCCGACGTGGCCGCAAGCTCGCCCAGTGTGATGGCGGTCCCGTCAAGTTCGACGGCGAGGTGCTCTGGCGCGGCCGCGGCTGCGGCCGCAACCGCTTCGGGCAGAGGCAACGGCGCAGGTGCTCCAGCGGCATCGGCGGCCGGTTGGAGCGTCGTCACCAGCGCGATGTCACCCAGGACGATGGTCGGATCGTCGGCGACGGCTTCCAGGATGCCCAAGTACCAGTCGGCGAGACGCGTGATGGTGGACTCGTCGAAGAGCTCGGCCGCAAAGGCCCAGCTGGCACGCATGGCACCGTCTGTGCGGCCCGAAAGCGGATCGTTCGGGAACAGGGTCACCGCAATGTCGTTCTTAACCGTGGCGGTGGGGACCGGTTCGAGCTGCAGTTGCAGCCCCCCCAACTCGACGGTGGGGAAGCTGAGGTTCTGGAATGCGAACAACACCTGGAACAACGGGTTGTAGCCGGCGGTGTTGCCGCGCCCCAGGGCGGTCACCACTTCCTCGAACGCCACGTCCGCGTGGGCCAGGTCGGCGAGATCACTGCGGCGCACGGTGCCGACGAAGTCGTTGAACGGTGTGGCCGGATCCACCTCGGTGCGGAACGCGACCGTGTTGACGAACATGCCGACCACATCGTCGAGTGCTTGGGCCCCACGCCCCGCATACGGGCTGCCGATCACGATATCGGTGCGTCCGGAAACCTTTGCCAACAACACCGCGAGCGCGGCATGGGTGATCATGAACAACGTCGCGTTCGCCGTGCGCGCGGTCTCGGTCAGCCGCGCCACGAGCTCGGCCGGGATCTCCGATTCCACCTCGCCGGCGGCATACGTCGGCGTCGTCGGCCGCGGCCGGTCGGTGGGCAGCCTGAGCAACTCGGGCGCCCCGTCGAGCCGGTCGGCCCAGTAGGCCAGCTGGCGGTCCCGTTCGGTGACGCCATCGTCTTCGGCCGCCAACCGTTCCGCACTCCAGACCGCATAGTCGGCGAACTGCACTGTCAGGGGTGCCCAGCGGGGCACGTCGCCACCATGCCGGGCGTCGTAGGCCATCATGAGGTCCTTGGCCAGTGGCAGCGTCGACGCGCCGTCGACACTGATGTGGTGCACCACCAGGGAGACGATGTGCTCCTCAGGGCCCAACCGCAGTAACGCCGCCCGGATCGGCACCGCCGCGGTCACGTCGAAGCCTTTGTCGGTTACCGCCGCCACCGCAGCGGCCACCTGAACTTCGTCACTGCCGGTCAAGTCGGTGACCGGCACGTCGACCTGGGGCGCCACGGCTTCGGTCGACTCGATCACCTGCACCGGCACCCCGTTGATCATCGGGTACATCGTGCGCAGGGACTCGTGTCGGCCGATCACGTCCACCAATGCCGCACGCAGCGCGTCCTCATCCAGCTGTCCGGTCAGCCGCAGTGTCATCGCCACGTTGTACGCCGACGACTCCGGAGCGGCCCGGTTGAGCAACCACATCCCGCGCTGCACCGACGACACCGGCACCACCGCTGCCCGCGGCCGTGCCACCAGCGGCGGAACCGTGGCGCCGCTGTTCTTCTCGGCGAGCCGTACCGCCAACTCGGCCGGGGTGGGCGCCTCGAAAACGTCCTCCACGCCGACCGGGCGGTCCAGTACCTCCCCCAGTCGTGCAGCCAGTTTGGCCGCCGACAACGAGTTGCCACCGGCCTCGAAGAACCCGCTGGTCACACTGACGCGATCGATGTCGAGGACCGAGGCGACGACTGCGGCCACCGTGGCCTCCAACTCGGTGCGCGGTGCGACGAACTCCGCTGCGACGAACTCGATCGCCGGGAGCGCGCCACGGTCGATCTTGCCGATCGGGGTGCGCGGGAACTCCTCGAGGACCCGCACCGTGTGCGGAACCATGTGCGCGGGCAACCGCTCACGCGCGTAGGCCAGCAGCGCGTCGGGCGCGATCACCTCCTCGGCGCGCGGTGACACGTACGCCGCCAGCACCGTGTCTCCGCCCGGGCGCTCCACGCCCATCGACAGGGCTGTCGCCACCGACGGGTGGGACTCCAACACCGCGTCGATCTCGCCCGGCTCGATCCGGAGGCCGTTGATCTTCAGCTGGAAATCGCTGCGGCCCTGGTACACCAATCGCCCGTCGGCTCGGCGCACCACCCGGTCGCCGGTCCGGTACAACCGCTCGCCGGTGCCGAACGGATCGGCCACGAACGCGGACGCGGTCAGCCCCGGGCGATGGCGGTATCCCCGCGCCATCTGGTCGCCACCGAGGTAGAGGTCGCCCACTACGCCCACCGGCACCGGACGCAGACCCGCATCCAACACCAGACCAACCACCCCCGGCATCGGCGGGCCGATCGTCACCGTGGCGCCCGCCGACATCGGGCCGTCGACGCCGGTCCACACTGTCATCTCGGAGGGCCCGTACACATTGAAGAAGTCACGAGACGGCGCCCACGTGGTCACCAGGTCCTCCGGGCATGCCTCGCCGCCGCTGCATACCGTCCTCAACGACGGCACCTGCGCGGGCTCCATCGTGGCCAACACCGATGGAGTCATAGTGGCGTGCGTCACGCCGCCCTCGGCAATCGTTCGCGCCAGTGCCGGCCCCGCATAGGCGTCGGGCTCGGCCACCACCAAACGCGCGCCCGATCCCATCGCAAGCAACAATTCGTGAACCATCGCATCGAATGCCGGTGACGCCACGTGCAGAACCACCGAATCCGCCCGCGCGCCCAACACCGAATTCGTGTTCGCTACGAGGTTGGCGATACCGCGATGGGAGACTTCGACGGCCTTCGGCTTGCCGGTCGACCCCGAGGTGTAGATCAGATAGGCGGTGTCGTCGGGATAGACCGGGCGGGGCAGGTCGCTATCGGCGACCGCAGTGGTCGGATGACCTGCCAGGTGCAGCTCGGTCGACTCGTCCTGCAGGACGATCCAATTGACGTCCCCAACCGCGGGTGTATCGACTGCGGTTGTGGTGACGCCCGATATTGCGCCACTGTCGGCGAGCAACTCCGCCTGTCGCGCATCCGGATGCTTCGGATCGACGAACACGAACGCCGCACCAGCGACGGCCGCGGCCAACATTGCCACCACTGAGTCGACCGAGCGCGGAATCCGCACCGCGACCACCGACCCCGGGCCCGCGCCACGGGCCAATAGCTCGCGCGCCAACTGGTTGATCCGCGACGACGCCGCCGTCGCGGTGAGCCGCACGCCGGCACCGACCAGCAGCGCCTGTTCGTCACGCCTGTACCCGGCGGCCAACCAGTCACCGACAAACGCCCGCAACGGACGGGGCTCCACGACTCGCGCGACGGATGCGACCGCACGGTCGACCTCGTCGGCAGAAAGCAGGTCGATCCGCCCGATCGGGGCCTGGGCCCCCGCGGCCATTGCCACCAGGACGCGCTCGAGGTAGTCGGCGAAGGACTCCACCGACGACTCATCGAACAGGTCGGTTGCGTAGTTGAACTCCAGCGCCAGCCGACCCGAATCGAGGTAGTCCGTCACCGTCAGCGTCAGGTCGCTCTTCGCCGCCGGCACCCGCGCATCGACGACCTCGAATCCCAGATCGTCGTCGATGACCCCCATTGCGTCGGTCACCATCGTCAACGCCACCTGGAAGACCGGGCTGTGCGCCAGCGTGCGACTGGGCGCAACCGCATCGACGACCTGCTCGAACGGGGTCGTCGAATTGGCCAGCGCCTCGGCGCGCCCACGGTGGACCCGCGTCAGCAACTCCTCGACGGTCAGCCCCGGTGACACCGCCGTGCGCAGCGCCACCGTGTTGACGAACATTCCGATCAGATCGGCGACTTGCGGTTCGTCGCGCCCGGCCACCGCAGTGCCGACGACCACGTCGTCAGTGTCGTTCAACCGGGCCAGCACCAGCATCAACGCCGCTTGGACCACGCTGAATAACGTGACGCCCGACTGCGCCGCAAGCGACCGCAGCGCCGCCACCGCAGACTCCGACAGCACGCGGTCGACGAAGTCCCCGTGACCCGACGGGCGAGTTGGACGCGGCCGATCGGTGGGCAGTGAGATCACTTCGGGTGCGCCAGCCAGGTGCTCGGCCCAGAACGCGATCTCACGCGCGGCCACCGAATCCTCGTCGGCGGCATCGCCCAGGACGCGGTCGTACCAGAGCGAATAGTCCGCGTACTGCACCGGCAGTGGCGGGAAGAACGGAGTGAATCCGTAGCGCCGCGCGTTATAGGCCGTCAGTACATCGCCGATCAACGGCCGCAACGATGCGCCGTCACCGATGATGTGGTGCAGCACCACCACCAGCAGACTGGTCTGTGGGCCACTCACCAACACCGCACGGAACGCACCTGCCCCCAGGTCGAACCCCGCTGCGGCGACCCGGGCCATCTCGTCGTCGACGTCGTCGGTCTCCACCACCGACACCACCGATTCGACGGACTCCACCGGGTCCACGACCTGTGTCGGCTCGCCGCCTACCTCGACGAACCGCGTCCGCAGCGACTCATGCCGGACGACGACGTCGGCTACCGCTTGGCCCAGTGCCTCCACATCGACCTGCGCACCGAGCCGCACGGCTCCCGCCATGTTGTAGGTCGGCGAGGCAGGGTCCAAGCGGTTGATGAACCACAGCCGCGTTTGCGCCGCAGAAACCGGGACCGAGTCCGGCCGATCCCCGGCGACCAGTTCGGGTCGGGCCTCGCTGCCACCTACCTCAGCTGCTTCGGCGAGACCGGCGATGTCAGAGCAGTTGAACATCGCGGTCAGTGGGATGTTGAGGTCGTGTTCGACACGCAGTCGCGTCGCCAAGCGCGCGGCCGCGAGCGAATCGGCGCCGAGGGCAAACAGGTTGTCGCCGAGGCCCACCCGCTCCAGGCCCAACATGGCCTGGATTTCCTCGGCGATACGCGTCTGCACCGCACTCACCGGCGCTATGTACTGTGCCGCCGGGCGGTCGACGACCATCGGTTCCGGCAGCGCCGCCCGGTCCAGCTTGCCCGCCGAATTCGTCGGGAACTCTTCGAGAACCGTGATCGCCGCCGGGACCATGTGACTCGGCAACACCTCGGCGGACCGGCGCAACAGCCGGTCGACCAGGTCGGGATCGTCGTACGCGGTACGCACGTAAGCCACCACGCTGGTGCCTGCGGGCAGGTCGCGGACCACCGCCACCGCAGCTTCCACCGAGTCATCGGCGACCAGTGCCGCCTCGACCTCGCCGAGCTCCACGCGCTGGCCGCGGATCTTCACCTGGAAGTCGGTGCGCCCCAGGTACTCCAGATTCCCGTCGTCGCGCCAGCGCGCCAGGTCTCCGGTCCGGTACATCCGTTCGCCTGGGACGAACGGATTCGTCACGAAGCGCTCGGCCGTCAGCCCCGCTTGCCCCGCATAGCCGTGTGCCAGCTGGCAGCCGCCGAGGTAGAGCTCGCCCACCGCGCCCACCGGGAGCCGCTGGAAATGCGCATCGAGGACCAGGGTCTCGGAGTTGGGCGTGGGCCGCCCGATCGGCACGCCGCCGACGATCTCGCTCTCGACTGAGTAGGCGGTGATCTCCACCGCTGCCTCGGTGGGCCCGTAGGTGTTCAGAATCTCGATCTCGCGGCCGCTGCGCACCTCGTTGGTGAGCGCACCGGGAAGTGCCTCGCCGGTCGCCTGGACACGGCGCACCGACGCGGGGAACGACGGTCCGACCGTCTCCACGAAGACGTCGAGCATCGACGGCACGAAGTGGACGATGGTGACGTTCTCGCGCTCCATCAGGTCGCGCAGATAGTCCGGCTCCCGATGGCCGCCCGGACGGGCGATCACCATGCGGGCGCCCACCTGCAGCGGACCGAACAGCTCCGATACCGAGCAGTCGAAGGTGATGGGCGTCTTGTAGAGCCACGCGTCGGCGGGGGTGATCGGGAATTCCTCGCGCATCCAGGCCAGGCGGTTCACCACGGCGGCCATGCCCAGCTCCACCCCCTTGGGGGTGCCCGTGGACCCGGAGGTGAAGTAGACATACGACGGTGCGCCGGTCCCGGTCAACGGCTCCGACGGCCCGTCGGCCACCTGATCGGGGTCGAAGCCCTCGCGCTCGAGGAACTCGGCGTCGACGACCACGACCGGATCCGCCGCACCCAGCACCAAGTCCCGCCGTCCGGCCGGATCGGCGGGGTCCAACGGCACGTACGCCGCCCCAAGCGACGCCGCCGCGTACACCGCTGCGACCTGTGCCACCCCGCGATCGAGCACGATGGCGATACGATCGCCCAGCCCGACCCCGTGTGACCTCAGCACGCGCGCGAGCTCCGAACGGATCGCGTCGAAGCGGGCATAGGTGTACTCGCGGCCGTCGTCGGACACCGCCACCGCCTCCGGAGTGGACGCGACCTGCGCGGCGAACCGGTCAAGAATGTGCTCGGTCTCGATCGAATAATCGCGCTCCAGGCCCTGCTCGAACCCCGCCAGCAGCGCCTCCTCGCCCGGCAGCAGCAGCGGCAGCGCCCAGACCGGAGTGGTCGGATCGGCAACAAAGCCCTCGATGAACGCCATGAACCGGCGGTGGTGGTTCTCCATCTCGGCCCGCGTGTACCGGAACGGATTGCCGTGCAGGTCGACGACCAGCGGCGCGGTCGGACTCGACTGGTACAGGTTGACCAACAGGTCTTCGAGGATCCCCGAGGCCAAAATGCGGTACTCGACGCTGGCCCCGTCGATCTCGATAGGCGCGTCGAAGAAGACCATGTTCAGCGTCGGGCCGAACCCCACCGCATCGGGGTCCAAACCCGCGTCGCGACGGATGTCGTCGGACCGGTACCGCTGGTGGCGCAGCGCACCGGTCATCTCGACCTGCACCGACCGGACCAGTTCGGACACCGTCGCACCCGACAGGCCGTCCATCCGCACCGGCAGGATGTTCGACGCCATGCCCCCGGCCCGCTTGATCTTCGCCGTGGCCCGCCCCGTCACGGGCAGGCTGATCAGCACATCGTCGTTGCCAGTCATCCGGTAGAGGAAAGCGCCGTATGCCGCGGCCATCACCACCGCCATCGAGCTGCCCAGTTCGGAGGCGACCTGCTCGACGCGGGCCTGCACCTGCGGCGGCAACGCGGCGCTGGCGACGATGTTGTTCGGCGAGAGCTCCGTGGCCGAGGGCCGGCGGCTCAAGGTGACGCGCTCGGGAAGATCGGCCATCACTTCGCGCCAATGCTCACCGTCGGACTCGCGCCTGGTGCTGTCGGCGTACTTCTGCTCGTCGGCGACGATCTCGGCCAACGTCGCGGCGGGCTTCTCGTTGACCTCGACGCCGGCGCGTGCGGCGTTGTAGCGGTCCACCGTCATCCGCACCATCGTCAGCGCCGCGTAGCCGTCGATGACGATGTGGTGTCCGCGCCCGTACCAGAACGTGCGGTCGTCGGCGATGCGTAGCAACCGCGACAGCACCAGCGCATCACTGCGGATGTCGAGGGGCCGCCGGTACTCCTCACACATCCACTCGATCGCGGCGGCCTCGGGATCGTCCTCGCCGCGGAAGTCGATGATATCGACGGTGATCGGCAGGTCCGGGTCCACCACCTGGCCCGGCGACCCGTCCTCCAGGTCGACCAAACGGACGTACGGCGACTGCAGCACCCGGCCTGCTGCCAGCGTGCAATCGCCGAACAACTCGTGGTCGAACGAACCCGGCTCGTAGCGAATGTCCAGGTACTGGGCCACATTCACCGAATAGTCAGGCGAAAGGTTCTCGGCGAACCACATCCCCCGCTGCGCAGGCGTCAGCGGAAGAGCTTCCACCGACCCCTGGGCAGCACCGGACGCCCGCTCCACCGTCACCCCGACCTCCTAAACAGCGTCATTACAGTTTGTCGGTCCCGGCGATCCCCTCGTTACTCGGGCGTATCCAGTTGTGAGCCCCGACACAACACCCGCAGTTTACCGGCCGGTCAGGTGTGGGCGTGTCAGCAATGTGCGGTGGCGGGTGATGCCCGAGCGCCCAGTCGTGACAGAATTGGCTGGCTGGGTGACGTCTGCGTCGGCCGGGTCTGCGTGGGACCGGCGAGTAACACTCTGGCCTTCGGACACGATTTGGTGACACGACGGGAAGGGGTGCCGCGGTGGAACGCGACGACGAGGTCGGCGGTTGGAACGTGCACAAGCGCAGTGAACCGTCCCCACGCATCCAATGGCACGCCGAGTCACCCGTTGACGGCCCACCGCCGGTCCGGCGAAGTCAAGGTGCGCCCGCAGCCAACATCTCGCCGTCCGCGCCTGGGCCACTGCCCCCGGCGCAGCGTGTAGCGCTCCCCCAGAATCCCGTCCCCGCAGTCACCCCGATGTTCCCCGCGCCGGCCGTGACGGCACCTGCGCCGGCCACGACCACGGGTCGGCACTCACACGACGGGCGGCACGCATTTCCGCAGCCGGACGGCGCAAGCCCGGTCGGCCAGCGCGCCGCAGTCACGCCCGCGGCGAACATCCGCCCCGTCGACGCCGATGCACCCCAGGTGTACGACGACTATTACGGTGCCCTGCCAACGCCCGACCAGTCCGCCCAGACGGTCGACGGCCGGGTGGCCCTCTCGCCCACCGGCGCAGCCCCCATAGGGGCCACGCCCGCCGGTGCGCCCGGGTGGCTGGACGCTGGGGGAACGCCAGTGCCACCGCGCAGCCATGCCTCCCGGATACCGCGACCGCGCGTACCGCTGAGCGAGCCCGCAATCGAGGTCGTCGGGCTGACCAAGTCTTTCGACGGCAAGACCGTCGTCAACAGCGTCTCGTTCTCCGTGGCGCCCGGTACCGTGCTCGCCCTACTGGGCCCCAACGGCGCCGGCAAGACCACGACGGTGAACCTGCTGACCACGCTGCTCAAACCGGACTCGGGGGTCGCGAAGGTCGCTGGCCATGATGTCGTCAAGGATGCGCGTGAGGTGCGCAAGAAGATCGCACTCACCGGCCAGTTCGCTGCGCTTGACGAATCCCTCACCGGCCGCGAGAACCTGGTGCTGTTCGGCCGCTTGCAGGGTTTGCACAAGAAGGCCGCCCAAGCCCGCGCCGACGAGCTGCTCGTCCTCTTCGATCTCGTTCAAGCGGGCGCGCGCAAGGTCTCCGAGTACTCCGGCGGTATGCGGCGGCGCGTCGACCTCGCTTGCGGCCTGGTCACCGCGCCGGAGGTTGTCTTCCTCGACGAACCGACGACCGGCCTCGATCCGCGCAGTCGCCAAGATGTGTGGAGCCTCGTCGAGCGCCTGCGTGATCAGGGCGTGACCATCCTGCTGACCACCCAGTACCTCGAGGAGGCCGACCTCCTCTCCGACGAGATCGTGGTCATCGACACGGGCCGGATCATCGCTTCGGGCACGGCCGAACAGCTCAAAGCACAGACTGGTGGCACCTTCTGCGACGTGACTCCGGCCCATCTCACCGAACTGCCCCATCTGGAGTCGGTCCTCGCCGACCTCCTCGGTGTGGGGGGCCACCGCAACGACGTGTTCCTGTCAGTGCCCGCTCCTGGCGGCGCCGACGTCCTCGTCGAGATCGTGCGGCGCACCACCGAGGCCGGAATCGATCTCGCCGACATCACCATGCGGCGTCCTTCCCTCGACGACGTCTTCCTTGCCCTCACCTCACCCGGCGCCCCGGGCGCCCCAGTCCGATGACGGCGCTGACGGCCGGCCAGGCGGCAGCATCGCTCGCTCCGGCCGCAATACCTGTCGCCACCCCCAATTCGGTGCGACAGTGGTGGACGTTGTCTACGCGCGCCATTCGCGCGGTCGTCGTCAACGGCGAGATCATCATGGCCTTTGTGTCCCCGGCGTTCCTCGCCGTCTGTTTCTATCTGCCGCTGCGCAACATCATGAACATCCCCGGCATGAACTACGCACAGTTCCTCATGCCGATCATCGTGCTCCAATCGGTGGCCTTCACCGCGACCTCGGCGGCCATGCGCTCGGCCCTCGACGGCAAGAACGGCATCACCACGCGATTCGCGACGCTGCCGATGCCCACGGCCGTCCCACCGGCGGCGCGCTTCTCGGCGAACATCTTCCTGCTCATCATCTCCCTGGTGTGCGGTGCGGCAGCAGTGCTCATCATCGGGTGGCGCCCCGGCGGCGGGCTGACGGGCACGCTGGCCCTGATCGCCATCGCGGCAGCCATCGGCGCCTGCCTGATGACGATCGGCGATGCCCTCGGGGTCATCGCGCCGTCGCCAGAGGTCACCAGCCAGGTGTTGTCGCTGCCCATTCTCATCCTCGGCATGGTGTCCACCGGGTTCGCCCCGGTCGAGAAGTTCCCGCCGTGGATTCGCGGCTTTGCGCAGAACCAGCCCATCTCGGTGTGGGCCGACACGATGCGCCACCTCGACGGCGCGTCCGAGGCACCCAACCGGATAGGTGCCTCCCTCGGCTGGGTGGGCTTCCTCGCCGTCCTTTCGATCACGCTGATCCTCTTGGCCGCACGCAAGAACAGGCAACGATGAGCACGCCTACAATGTCGATCGGCCAACCAGCCGTCCCCACGCCGCTCGCCGACCCGGCCGCAGCGGTGCTGGCACAAGCGGCTCCGCCCAGCCCACGGGGCTGGGCCGTGGAGACGATGGTCCTCACCGGGCGACAGCTACTCGTGTGGGTACGCGACCCATTGGGTCTGATGACCGTGCTCGGCATGCCGGTGCTGACCATGATCATGTTCAAGGTGGTGCTCGGTGAGGTCGTCGGTTCGTCTACCGGACAAAACAGCGCTTTCGGCACTGTCCCGTTGGTCATCCTGTTGAGCGCGATGTTCGGTTCACTAGCCGCGGCGATCCGGCTCAACACCGAGCGCAGCACCGGCCTGTTGGGCCGGTTGGCGACACTGCCGATCAACCGCGGCGCCGACCTGAGCTCACGGGTGGTCACCGAACTCATCCGCATCCTCGTGACCACCGGAATCCTGCTGGGTGCCGGCCACGCCATCGGATTCCGCTTCACCCAGGGCATCGGACCCGCACTGGGCATCGTCGGTGTCGCGCTCGCCTTCGGCGGGGCATTCGCCGTCATGGTGCTCGCGCTCGCGGTCTTCTTCCGTACGGGTGCGCCAGTCGTCCCGCTCATGTCGCTGCTGACGAGCCTGTTGATGTTCTTCAACTCCGGTTTCGCCCCGGCCGACGGCTATCCCGGCTGGTTGCAGCCCATCGTGCGCAATCAACCGATGACCCCGGCTGTCGACGTGATGCGCAATCTCGCAGTCGGGGGGCCGGTGGCCCACAACCTGCTGGTCGTACTCGCATGGACAGTGGGAATCGTCGTCCTCTTCACCTACCCCGCGCTGCGGGGGTACTCCCGGGCAGCGACTGCGCGGGACTGAATGCACGAAAGGATCGCCATGGCGCCGACGTTCGACGAAGTGGCCCGTTCCCAGTACGTCAGCCTGACAACCTTCACCAAGGACGGGCGACCCAAGCCGACCCCGGTGTGGCTGGCGCCAGCGCTGTCGGGGGATGGCGCCTACTGGATCCTCTCTCAGGCCTCGGCATGGAAGGTCAAGCGAATCCGCAACACCCCCCGCGTGACGATCGCCAAGTGCGACGCCCGCGGCACGGTCAAGGGCGAGGCCGTGCAGGCGACGGCAAGTCTGCTCGACCCGTCTCACAACGACGAGGTCTACCGCGCGATCACCAAGCGCTACGGCCTGATGGGACGCGGTTTCGCCTTGTTCTCCAAGCTGCGGGGCGGCAACAAGAACAACATCGGGATCGAACTGCGGACGCTTGACTGACTCGCCCAAATCGGTCGGCTAGTCTGATTCGCGTTATGGAAACCACACCTGTCGCGCAGGTCTCGCCGCGCCACCCCGCCCAAGAGTCGTTCGTCCGCTTCATCGGATCCTCGATCTTCATCAGCCGCTGGCTTCAGGCCCCGCTCTACATCGGCCTGATCGTCGCCCAGGCGGTCTACGTAGTCGTGTTCTGGAAAGAACTGATCCATCTGGTCTCCGACTTCGACCACTTGTCCGAGGAAAAGGTCATGTTGATCGTCCTCGGCCTGGTCGATGTCGTCATGATCGCCAACCTACTGATCATGGTCATCATCGGCGGCTACGAGACGTTCGTGTCCCGCATCGGGATGGAGACCCACCCGGACAAGCCGGAATGGCTCTCGCACGTCAACCCGAACGTGCTGAAGGTGAAGCTGGCGATGTCGATCATCGGCATCTCCTCGATCCACCTCCTCAAGTCCTTCATTGAAGCGGGTACGACGGTCAACGAGCCGCACGGCGGTGACAAGCTCCTGTGGCAGACGGTCATCCACATGGCGTTCATCGCGTCGGCGATGGGATTGGCCTTCGTCGATTGGCTCTCTGCGAAGGCCGCTGCGATCAACCACACCTCGCAGCACTTCGCCGACGAGGTCTGACCTCTCTTACGCCTCGCCGTCCCCGTCGGCGCGGCGCAGCGCCGCCGCCAGGAGCGGGCCGATCACGGCAAGCGCAGCGGTGTCCGACATCTCCAGATGCGCCACGTCGATGTCGTGGTTGACCACCTCACCATCGGTGAGCCCGCGCCAACTGTCAGACAGAACAGCCGGCTCATCCTTGTCCGCGGCCGCGGTGAACACCAGCAAATCCCCGCCGTAGTGGCGTGAGTGGTGGCCCGCCCCGATCTCGGCGGCCCCCTCGAAACTGCCGATGACCCGGTCCACGACCTCGTCGGGGATCAACGCCGCCGACCGCAGTTGGGCGCGGATCAACTCGAGGACGTCATCCCCGGTGGCCTCGGCATCGGCTTCCATCTGCTCGACGTCGAAGAAGTCGCGCCAAGTGCCCAACAACTCGGCATAGTCAGTCGCCTCCGCAGCAGCCTCGGCCGAGAGGTCCTCACCGGTCAACGGTGCCGCATCCATGAGCCCGACGACCCCGACGTCCAGACCCGCCTCGCGCAACTGGACCGCCATCTCCTGGGCGATCATCCCGCCCAACGACCAACCCAACAGGTGATAGGGCCCCTCGGGCCGCAGCGTGCGGATCTCCTCGATATAGCGGGCGGCCAACCCCGCGATCGAGGACGGGCCGTCCTCACCGGCCACCACATGCGGATCCTGCAAACCATAAACCGCCCGATCAGGCAGGAACGGCGCCAACCCGCCGAAGAACCACGCCAACCCACCAGCGGGATGGATGCAAAACACCGGCGGCAACTCGCCATCGGGCTTGAGCGTGATCAACACGTCGGTCAACCACGACGGCGCCGCCGACGGACCACCATTGGCGATCATCGCCGCCACACCGCGAACCGTCGGATCGGCGAACATCCACGTCAACTCAAACGGGCGGCCGGTGTGCTCGCGCAACAGGCTGCACACCTGCACCGCCGACAACGAGTTGCCACCAGACTCGAAGAACGACGCCGTGGCACTGACCTGGTCAACAGCAACACCCAGCACCTGCGCGAACACCTCGGCCACCACCAACTCCCCCGCACCCTCGGGAGCCACATAATCGGCGGCCAACGCCGAGAAATCCGGGGCCGGCAACGCCCGACGATCCAACTTCCCCGTCCTGCTGCGCACGAACTCCTCGACCACCACCCACACCGTGGGCACCATGTAGGTCGGCAGCGATTGTCCCACCGCGGTCTTGACGACTTCGAGATCAACCGCCGGCCCACCCGCCGACGACACATAACCCACCACATGCTGCGAACCGCCCGGCCCCTCGGCAACAGTGGCCACCGCATACACCACACCCGGCGCCGCCGCGAGCGCGGCTTCCACCTCGCCCAACTCGATACGCAACCCCCGGACCTTCACCTGGTCATCGCCACGTCCGAGGTACTCGATATCCCCATCGGCGTTAACACGCACGATGTCTCCGGTGGCATACATCCGGGCGCCGGTCGCACCGAACGGGTCGGCCACAAACGCTCCAGCAGTCAGCCCCGGCCGGCCAAGATAGCCGCGTGCGAGCCCGGCACCGGACAGATACAACTCCCCGGCAACCCCGCGCGGCACCGGGTGCAACCGGGCATCGAGCACCCGCACGGTGAACCCGTCGATCGGGCGCCCGATCGTCACCGCCGCGTGCGGGCGCAACCGGGCCGCCGTCGCCCACACCGTCGCCTCCGACGGGCCGTACAGGTTGAACATCTCGATCCCGGGCAGCCCGGCAAACCGCTCCACCAACTCCTGCCCGCACGCCTCCCCACCGCTGGTCAACCGCCGAACCGAACCACACGCACCCGGATCCACCGTCGCCAACACAGACGGCGTGATCAGCGCGTCGGTCACCCCGTGATCGGCGATGACCCGCGACAAACCGTCCCCGGCCACCGCATCAGCCGGCGCCACCACCAGGGTGGCACCCAACCCGAACGCCCACACCATCTCGAGGACCGACGCATCAAAACTCGGTGAGGCCACATGCAACACCCGCACCGACCCCGGATCGGTCTGTGGACCAGTAAGTTCCGCCAACCCCGCAGCCAGTGCCGCCACCCCCGCATGCGAAACCCCCACTGCCTTCGGCCGACCGGTCGACCCCGAGGTGAAGATCAGATACGCCAAGTCGTCGAGTCGCGGTGCCCGCACCAACTCCGACGTCGAAACCGTCTCGCCCCAACGCTCTGCACAATCCAACTCGGCCACCGTCAACCACGGGTGATCGGGCAGGCCTGAGCGGAATGCCTCGGTGGTGATCCCCACCGACGCCCCACCGTCGGCGACCATGAACCCGATCCGGTCACCGGGCAGTCGCGGATCGATAGGCAGGAATGCCGCCCCCGACTTCACCACACCCCACACCGCGACCACCGATTCCACCGACCGCTCCACTGCCACCGCCACAATGTCGCCGGCACCCACACCCCGATCGATCAGACTCCGCGCCACCCGATTCGTCATCGACTCGAACTCTTGGTAGGCAAGCACCTGCTCGCCCGACACCACCGCCGCACGACCCAGATCCAACTCCCGCGCCGCCAACAACTCCATCAGCGTCGCCGATCCCACCGGGCCGACCACACCACCCCGTACCCCCGAACCCACCAACACCGCCGCATCGTCGTCGACGATCCCGATATCACCGACTATGACACCAGGATCGGCGATGACCGCCGCCAATACGGCTCTCCACACAGTGATGAACCCATCAACCGTGCCAGAGTCGAACAACGCCGTTGCATACGAGAACCCCACGCGTACACCACTCGCAGATTCCTCGACGGCCACCGCCAAATCAACTTTCGCGTCGATACCGCCGAGGTCGATTCCATCGGCCGACAACCCGAGAGCGTCGAGCGCAGCCTCCATCGCCCCCGGTTCCGTGACCGCATAGGTCAATGCGATCTGGAACAACGGCGAATGGGATGTCGAGCGTACGGGCGCCACCTGCTCGACCACCTGCTCGAAAGCTGCGTCGGCGTGGGCAAACGCATCCAGATCGGTCGTCCGGACCGTCGCGAGCACCTCGGCGACGGTGTGGTCGCTGCGCACCGGCGTCCGAAGCACCAGCGTGTTCACGAACATCCCCACCAACGCTTCGAGTAGGGGATCGGTGCGTCCGGCGATCGGCGCCCCGACCACCACATCGTCGACCCCGGCCAACCGCGCTACCGTGATCGCCAACACCGCATGGTGCACCATGAAAGGCGTCACGCCGTGACGAGATGCCACCCGTGAGATCCCCTCCGCGACCTCTGGCCCCAGTTCGAGATGCGCCGAACTGGCTCGCGGGTCCATCACCGCAGGCCGCGGCCGGTCCATCGGGAGATCGGTAACCTCTGGTACGCCGTCCAGACGATCAGCCCAGTACGCCAATTGTCGACCCAAGACGCTGGCAGGATCACCCGCCGCTCCGAGCACCCGCGCCTGCCACAGGGCGTAGTCTGCGTACTGAACCGGCAGCGGGGCGAATGCAGGGGCTCCACCATCCTGGCGCGCAGCAAACGCAGTTGCCAAGTCAAACGCGAGCACCGCCACCGATCCGCCGTCGACGGCGATGTGATGGACGACTACCACCACTTCGAGGGCGCCGTCATCAGTGGCGAGCCACGCACCGCGTAGCGGCAGTTCGGCGCTGACGTCGAACCCGTGCCCCACGAGCTCCATCAGATCGTCCCTAGTCGAGGCCTCGTGCCAGGACAACCGCTGCGCGGCGGCATCGATGTCGAGGACACGCTGCCGCGGCCCCACGTCGTCAGACGGGTACACCGTGCGCAAGACCTCGTGGCGCGCCATTACGTCGACGAGCGCCGCGCTGATCACCTGCGGATCCGCGCCACCGGTGAGTCGCAGCGGCAGCGGCACGTTGTAGGCCGACGACCGCACGTCGAGCCGGTTGAGGAACCACATCCGCTGCTGGGCGGCCGACAATGGCACCCGGTCAGGGCGTGGACTCGCGACGGTGAGCGTGGGCAACCCCGTCCCGCCCCGCCCGGCACTCAGGGCGGCAATCTCGCGGACTGTCGGCGCGTCGAACACGTCGCGCACCGAGATATCAACATCCAGTTCTTGGGCGACTTTCGCAGCCAATCGTGTCGCCGACAGTGAGTTGCCGCCGAGGTCGAAGAACGAGGCCGTGGCGCTCACCTGGTCGAAGTCCAAATCCAGAACCTCGGCGACAACCGCTGCGACCCGTTCCTGAGCCAGCCCAACGGGCGCGACATACGCCTCGTCCAATGCCGCGAAGTCCGGTTCTGGCAAGGCTTTGCGGTCGAGTTTCCCCGCACTGTTGAGGACGAACTCGTCCACGACCATCCACACCGTGGGCACCATGTACGGCGGTAGGGCCTGCGCAACGGAGGCCTTGACCGTCTCGAGGTCGACTCCCGCCCCACCCGAGGAGAGGTAGCCGACCAAATGCTGGCTACCTCCCGGGCCGTCGGCGACAGTCGCGGCGGCGTGCACAACTCCAGGCGCCGACGCGAGGGCAGCTTCCACCTCGCCAAGTTCGACACGCTGCCCCCGCAGCTTCACCTGGAAGTCGGTACGGCCGAGGTACTCCAGGTTGCCGTCGCGGGTGCGGCGGACCAAATCGCCGGTGCGGTACAGGCGCGATCCCGGGGGGCCGTACGGGTCGGCGACGAACCGCTCTGCGGTCAGGTCTGGACGCGACGCGTACCCTCGGGCCAATTGCACACCGCCGAGATACAGTTCGCCCGGGACACCTGGTCCGACACGGTGCAGGCGGGAGTCCAGCACAACGGCCGAACTGTTCCACACCGGCGTCCCGATTGGCACCGACATGTCGTCGGCACGGACCCTTCCGATGGGTTCGTAGGTGATCTCCACGGCGGCCTCTGTCGGGCCGTAGAGGTTGTAGATGAGCGCATCGGGAAGACACTCTCGAAGCTGGGCGGCCGTCGCCGGCGGCAATGCCTCACCGGTCATCGAGACAGTCCGCACCCAGTCGAGAGCACGGACGCGCTCAGCGCCGATGATCTCCAAGAAGACCGCCAACATCGACGGCACGAAGTGCACCATCGTGGTTGAGGTCCGCACTATCTCGTCGTAGACGTACTTCGGATCCTTGTGGCCGCCATCGGCAAGGACAACCACCGCGGCGCCCACCATCAGCGGCGCGAACAGCTCGGGCACCGAGCAATCGAACGTGTATGGCGTTTTTTGCATCACTCGGTCAGCGGCGCCGCTTTCGGCTCCGCCGATGGGCAACTCGTCCAAACCCCACCACAACCTGTTGACCACTGCCTCATGTGTCAGCGTCACCCCCTTGGGCCGCCCAGTCGAACCCGAGGTGAACAAGGTGTAGATCGCGTGATCGGGGCGGAGGGGCGAGCGGCGCTCCGCGTCGGTCACCGGAGGTATGTCAAGGTCGACCGGGGCATCGTCGTCGACGACGATGATCTGCAGGCGATCCTCAGCTTCATGGAGTGCGCTCGGCAGGTCTCCGGGGCTCACCAGCGCGACCTCCGCGCCCGCGGTCGAGACCATGTACGCGCCACGCTCAGCTGCCACCACGGTATCGATGGGCACATATTGCCCACCGGCAGTGACGACGGCGTGGACGGCGATCATCATCCCCACCGAGCGCGGCATGCAGACCACGACTGCTGTGTCCGGACCGACGCCCAGGTCTATTAGTTGCCCGGCCAGTGCGCGTACGCGCGCCCCGAACTCGCGGTAGGACACCTCGCGGGTATCGCTGATCAATGCCACCGCGGCGGGCGTACGGGCGATTGCGACGTCAACCGCAGCGGCCACCGTGGACGGTTGGTCGATCGTGCGGACCAACCCATGCTCTTGCGCCGCGATCTGCGCCTCAAGTCCCTCGGTGAGCACCGGCGCATCTCCGACCGGCGCCATCGGGTCTGCTGTCATTGCGTCGAGCAACGTCACGAACAACTGAAGGATGCCCTGCGCTGTTGTGTCATCGAACAGATCGCGCGCGTAGACGACCGACACCGGCCAGTCGTTCCCGGTCGTCGATGTGGTCACTGAGAAGTAGAGGTCGAGTTGGGCGGGGAGCTCCGCCGATTCGACGGGGGTGACGCGCAGCCCGGAGCGGGCGTCGTCGAACCCCTGCACCGACCCGCCCGGATCGTAGGAGAGCATGACCTGGGCGAGCGGCGCGAAGGCCTCGGAGCGCGCCGGGTCGACGGCATCGACGACTGTTTCAAAGGGCACGGCCGCATGGGCGAACGCCGCGAGGTCGGTCTCACGGACCTCGCGCACGAGATCGGCGAAGGCCCGGTGGGTGTCCACGGACGTGCGCAGCACCAGGGTGTTGACGAACATGCCGACCAAGGGGTCGAGTACTCGGTCGCCGCGACCGGCAACCGGTGTTCCGACGGCGATGTCATCGGTGCCACTGAGCCGCGCGAGCAGCACTGCGAGGGCAGCGTGCACGATCATGAACGGCGTGGCTCCGTGGTCCAAGGCAACCCGCGTTAGCCGCTCTACCACGGCAGCGGGGATCGCCCACGATTCCTCGCCACCACGGTGGGTTGCGACCCGCGGACGCAGTCGGTCGGTGGGTAATTCGAGGACGTCGGGCAGTCCCGCCAACTGGCGTGTCCAATAGGCAAGCTGCTGTCCCACGATGGAGTCCGGATCGTCGGGCGCACCCAGCTCGCGGTGTTGCCACAATGCGAAGTCGGCGAACTGCACCTCCAGTTCCGGCAGCTGCTGCTCCTCGCCCGCACGGCGCGCCGCATAAGCGGTCAACAGGTCGCCGAACAATGGCACCAGCGACTCGCCGTCTGCGGCGATGTGATGGGTGATGATCGCGATGCGGTAGCTCGCCTGACGACCTTCTCCGGGCGCCTCGATCTGAACCAATCGCACCCGCAAGGGCCACTGCGTAGCGACGTCGAAGCCGGTCATCACCGCAGCCGCAAGCTCCTCCGGTTCGGCCGCCTTCCAATCCAGCCTCGCTGCCACGTCGTCGGCATCAGCGATCAACTGGTACGGCACACCGTCCTCGGCCGGGAACGTCGTCCGCAACACCTCGTGGCGCACGACGACATCGACCATCGCCTGCCGCAGCGCCGCGGTGTCCACCTCGCCGACCAAGTCGGCAACCAACGGAATGTTGTACACCGGCGAGGTGGGGTCCAATTGGTTGATCAGCCACATCCGAAGCTGGGCGAAGGACAGCGGCACCCGCTCGGGGCGGGGGTGGACTGCGGTTACCGGCGGCAACAACGCGCCTTCCGACTCGGAACCACGTGCAGCCAGTCCGCGAACGGTTGGCTCCTCAAACACGTCGCGGATCGTCAGCGCCACCCCCAGCGCCTCACTGACCCGTGCCACCAGCCGCGTCGCGCTCAGCGAGTTGCCGCCCAAATCGAAGAACGAATCGGTGGCACCGACCCGCTCCACACCCAGCACCTGCGCAAACACCTGCGCCACCGTGCGCTCAACATCGGTGGCCGGCTCCACGAACTCACCCACCACAGCCAACACCGGCGCCGGCAACGCCGCGGTGTCCAACTTGCCCACCGGCGTCAACGGCAACCCATCAAGCACCCCAACCCCCGAGGGCACCATGTAGGACGGCAACGCCACCGCCACATACTCCCTGACCACATCCACATCGACCACCACACCGGGCTGCGCCACCACATAGCCGGCCAACCCTGCAATCACCGAAGTCCCCGACGCCGCCACCGCACCGTCCTCGGTCACCCCCACCACCACCGCAGAAGCCACCCCCGGCGCCGACGCCAACACCGCCTGCACCTCACCCAACTCGATCCGCAACCCCCGCAACTTCACCTGATCATCACTACGACCCACATACTCCACACTCAACCCACCCGCACCATCACGCGCCCACCGCACCACATCACCAGTGCGATACATCCGCTGCCCCGCCACCCCGAACGGATCAGCCACAAACCGCGACGCAGTCAACCCGAACTGGCCGTGATAACCCCGCGACACCCCCAACCCCGACACGTACAACTCACCAGCCACCCCCACCGGCACCGGCGCCAACCGCGCATCCAACACCACCAACCCGACCCCCGGGATCGGCGAACCCAACAACACCGGCCCACCGTCGTCGACCATGGGCGCCGAAATCGTCACACCGATGGTCGTCTCGGTCGGTCCATACAGATTCTGCAGCGGCGCG
>WBZU01000446.1_pt1 | contig 35673 bp, 26 predicted proteins | sample 5204311 | NCBI WGS metagenome assembly WBZU01 (sample SAMN12344359, study PRJNA552823) | activated sludge metagenome | biome: Activated sludge suspended growth; feature: Nitrification reactor; material: Wastewater; isolation source: activated sludge from nitrification reactor of wastewater...
CCCGAAAGCGGATACAGTCCGCCTTGGCCACGTCCTGAAGAGGTCGATCACCTCCCACGCTATCGATGAATCTGGTAAAGATCACTTGCTTCTCATGGTTCGTTCGCTGATCCCTGTGTTCGTAATGTTTGAAATAATCCGTCAAGGCTTCTGAGATGAGCCGCACCTGTTGAGGGTGTTCGCGGTGGGCAGTCCCTTGGTCAAATTCTTTCCAGTAGTGACCATCGAGCCTATCGAGTTCTCTCTTCAGAATGTATTGCTTCGCCTTGAGGACTTCCCGACAGAGGCGTAGATAAGCATCAGAGTTCTTGGGTAGGGTGCGCTTATGGGCCTGAAGGAGTGCGTCTACTTCCTTGGAGACCGTACGGTAGTCGTTCCCCTGGAGATACCCGGCGGTATCATCGAGTGCTGAGGTAAGAGCCAAGTCAAGGGCTTCCCGCTCGTCATCATCGCCGCCGTTTCCGTGTAAGTGCGCTTGCTCGCTTTCTTCGAGAGCTGAATCAATATAAGCCTGAACCAAGCGCTTGATCTGTTCGAGAGTCATAGATACTCCATGGCAACGGAGACGGGTGAAGAGTTCGGAAAGCCGACCCTCCCACCGACTCGACAAGATCCTAGCATCACGGTACACGACCGTCCTAAGGCTCTTGCGAATCTCGACACGACCAATCAGCGGGCGCAGATCGGCAGGGATGAAGACCCGCGAGTAGTACCGGCCACGAAGGAAAACCGTACCCATAGAGAGCCAAATACCGTACCAGTATCGGCCCCAAGGAGCGTCTTGAACGCTAACTAGCTGGAATTAAAGCGGGTAGGAGGAATGTGGTGCCGAGGGACAGAATCGAACTGTCGACACCAGCCTTTTCAGGGCTGTGCTCTGCCAACTGAGCTACCTCGGCACGGTACAGATGACGAACGCGACGGCATCATACCAAGGTCACACCCCAGACTTCCACATCTTTTGTAAGCCATCATGTTCAGGCCGGCAAGGGGCTGCTACAGCTGACACGGCCTGATGTTACGAGCAAGACTCTGTTGAACGGACTGATGGAGTGATAGCGGGCAGTTAGATGGGAGAGATGTGAAGCTGATGAGCGTGCGCCATGAGTTTCTGGCGATTTGGGACACCCACCTTGTCAAAAATGTTCGTCAGATGGTGTCGGACGGTGCTGTCTGAAATAGATAACTGGTGAGCAATATCCTTGTTAGATAGACCTTGTTTAACAAGTCCGATCACTTCTCGTTCGCGCTCCGTCAATGCATCAGGCCAACCTGTTTGCCGTAGGATTGGTTTTAACGGCACCTCAAAAGGATTTGGGGAATCTCGATAGGTGGTCGTATGGTCTTCAGTGTCAGGAGAGCGATGTGATGGTGGGAAGAGCGCCTGGATTGCGGCAATAATAACAGCGGGTGGGTGGATCTTGAGGATCACTCCGTCAATGCCGTATTCAAGTGCTTCGCGTACCGGATCTTTTTGTTCAAATCCGCTCAATAGCATTATCTTGCCGTGGGGAATGGAATCGCGGAGCTGTTTGATTCCATCTATGGCATCGCGCTCAGTTTCCGTGTCGACAATGATGACATCTGGTTGACAGTCAGCAATAATCTCAGGGGCAGTCAGGCGTTGAATGGGTGTTCCTACGATCCGGAAGTTGTGGGTGCTCTCGAGAATCGTCCGCAATCCTACCCAGATAAGCGACTGACCGCTGAGAATGGCGACCTTCGTGAAAGAACCAGCGCTTATGGCCATGATACATCCCTCCCGACTCTGGTCAACCGCTTGGTGCCCCATACGGACCTAGATTAAATACCTATATCATGTCGGTAGCAGATACTTGCCGTATGTGCCACTGTTGATGGTCGGCATTTACAAATTCTTCAGAAAAACGTTGAGATGTTAGCTAAGGGCCCTCTTGCTCTGTACGCGCGCAGATTTGCAAGATACGGAGCATCTGCCAGTTGAGCAAGCCGAGAACCTTGTGACAATTGAAATTGAGCCGCGCGTGATCCGAAGCCGTTCGAATTCCACATCTGAGCTCCTTGTCTTGTCACTAGCAGCTAGAGAGGAGCATTTGGTCTTGTATCATGATGCCTGCCAGATAGCCAGACCCAAAGCGCTAGATAGGTAGATCTAAATTACTAGATGGCCAGATCTAAATTACTAGAAAATAAGATCAAAGTTACCTGCAGGCGGATCTAATTAAATATTCATTTGATAAGTATTTGAATTTAAAAAGTAAAATCTTCTATAGAAGACGATCGGCAATATCAGAAGTCGAGAGTGGCACGTGTCAAAAGTGTTTTACAATGAAACAATGATTGACGTATAGCAATAACGTTCTCATCCAATTCAGGTGATAGAAGTCCTTGTTTCTTGAGGTTTAGAGAGTCGAGTGAGCAGATGAAGAGATGTCCTCCATCCCATGAGTGTTAGTTATCTCACACCGCTCAGCTAGGCATTAGGCTTATAGCACAAACGTGCTAGCGAGAAGTATGTGATGGCACATAAACCAGACATATGTCCGATGGTCATGAGGCAGATGTCCATGTATAGCTGTCAAGTTGGTTGGGGATGGATGGGACTCACAGGGCGAAGCTATGTCCGCATTCAATTCGCGACAGGAATTGATGAAACAAGAAGAAGGGTTCATCCCAAGGGACGAGTCTCTCTGGTATGCCCTTCAAACCCGCGCTCGTCATGAAAAGCAGGTTCGCGACCGGTTGGCGGCAGTTGGGATGGAGCCATTGCTGCCGTTGAGTCGGCAATACCGTCAGTGGTCTGATCGGAAAATGTTGACGACCGTGCCGCTCTTCGGCGGGTACTGTTTTGCAAATGTTTCAGTAGCCAGGATTCGGAACGTCCTTCAGATTCCCGGTGTGGCCAGAATAGTTGGACCCACAAAACCAGAGCCTATCCCTGATGAGGAAATTGCTGCTTTCCAGCGGCTCTCCTGTGTCGATCGGATGGTAGAACCCTGTGACTACTTGATTGAAGGTGCATGGGTAGAAGTTGTGCGAGGGCCGCTCGCCGGACTTCGTGGCCAATTTGTCAGACCAAATAAGCATCATGGGTTGGTGATTCGCGCCACACTCATTCAGCAAGCTGCGCTCATTCACATAGAAGCTGATGAGGTTGTGCCGATGCGGTGAGTTTCTTCCCCTCCCCCTTTTTAGTGAACTGTTAACTAGCAGTAGAGCAGACCCTGGTGGTGGCCGAGATGGCCAAGTGCGCATTGACTCAAGAGCAGAAGAAGAAAGCACTACTCAAGCTTGATGCCGGGTGCAAGGCCAGAGATGTCTCTCGTGAGCATGGTGTATCCGTGCGGACGCTGTATCGGTGGCGTGCCAATGTGATGCGGAACCGGCAACGCGTCGATGGTAATGAACGGTTGCGGACCCTGGAAATCGAACATCGACGATTACGACAGCGATTTGCCGAACTGACGCTGGATTACGCCACGCTCAGGGCCGCATTGATGAAGGATGTCAAAGGAGACTGTTAACGTATGAAGACTGCGGATGGGATGTCTCGCATGCAAGGAAACGTCGTGGGGGTTATGAAGGTTGTCGGACATTTGGTGGTCCTTGTGACGGTCTTGGGGCTTAGTGCTTGTGCCGCATCACTGCCATCGCCTGATGTTGTTGCTGAAGCCAATAGTGCGACCATGAAACAATTTCTCCTGGGGCCTGAGGATATCCTTGAAATTGCGGTGTGGAAAAGTGAGGAGCTGACCCAAAAGGAAGTGGTGGTGAGGCCAGATGGAAAGATTGGAATACCGTTGATCGGAGATGTGGATGCCAGCGGTCGGACGGCCGATGAACTTGCGAGTCATATTGCAGGGTTGCTCAAGAAGTTTAAGGAAAATCCGTCGGTCTCGGTGAAGGTCAGAGAGGTCAATAGCTACTATGTATATGTCCTGGGAGATGTGGTAAAGCCGGGCAAGTATCAGCTGAAGTCTCAGGCAACTGTGTTGCAAGCTCTCGCAATGGCAGGGGGGTTCACACTCTATGCAGCAAAGAACAAGATGCAAGTCCGGCGCACGGTCGTTGGTCAAGATGGTGTCTCCAAAGATTTCACGATTCCTGCCCGGTATGATGACTTGATGTCGGGAAAGGGAGCGATAAAAGACTTTGTTCTGAAGACAGGAGATCTTGTGGTGGTACCGACTAGAGCGTGGTAACGAGGCATGGGATGGAAGCGCGACGCGCTCAAAAGTTGCCTCACTCTGGCTACAGCCTGTGGAATGGTGCTGGAGGGTTTCTCTCTGGGATACGCACAATACTCTCCCGTACCGGCTGCAGAGACGCGCGCGATCGCGGGGCCTGAGGGGAGAACAACGGGTGAATCCGCGACGACAATTATTCCATCGCTTCGATTGGCCGAGCGGTACGATACCAATGTCTTTTTCGTGAAAGGACAGGGTCTTGAAGACTACGTGACGACGGTGTCGCCTCAGCTACAGGTGATGCACAAGAATCAGTGGGTTGATGCCACTGTCGGCGGGGGGGCAGTAGGGGAAGCGTATGCGAAAAATCCAGGCTTGAACTATATGGGGGCCAAGGCAAATGTCGCGCTCAACCTGGATAATGCCGTCAGTTTATTGGCTAGAGGCATGGGACTCCGTATCACACACAGTATGAACTACACTCCCCAGCCGCCGGCGTTTACTTCCCCAATAGGGGGAAATCAGATTTCAGAAGCCTTCGTACAAGGGCTTCAAGCGCGGCGGGCCAACTCTTTGGTGAATATTACGAATGTGGAGGCAACCTACTTTTTCTCCCCGTTTCTCGGTGTTTCCTCAACGTATGTCGACCGACGAATCCGATTTGGGACCGCAGTGGCAACACCCACTGGAGTCGTTCCTTCAGGGGAGTTTATCAATACCAATTTCCAAACGCTGGCATCGGGGCTGGTAGTGAGACCGTCGCCCGACGATACAATCACATTTTCGCACCAGTACAGGACAACCGCTTTTTCATTTCCTGGTAGGAGCAGGGGGGCAAGCGGGTTTTCTACCCAAGGAGCAATGATGGGCTGGACGAGGCTACTTACGCCTGAGCTTAAGATTTCTGGCGAGGGCGGGTTTTCTGTGCTGAGTCAAGGCAGTAGCGTATACCCGGTTGGCGGAGCTTCTTTAGAATGGATAGGGGGGCAGCATACAACTGTTCAAGTCTCGTATTCAAGGGCCATCTCCCCGAGTTTTTTATTTCTGTCAACGGCGATGCTAAGTCAGAGTGTGACGGCATTAGCGACCCGTCAGATTGCTGAGCCGATGACTCTCTCGCTGAGTGCGAGCTATGCCGTCAATGAGTCCGTCCCCGACAGCTCACGGTTGCAGTTTAAATCCTACTCGGTGACGGCAAGTGCAGTGTATCAGTTTAGTCCGATTCTTAGTGGGAGGTTCTCCTACACGCATAGCGAATTCCAGAGAGGGTCCTCCGGACAGGCATCGGAGTTTAATCGAAATATGGTGATGTTCCAGCTTTCGGCGGAATGGAGATGAGCATGTATAGCAATATGCAGTCTAGTCAATGGGATAGGCAGACCGAACCGATGTTGGTCAAAATGCAAGAGTATTGGGGCGTCGTTGTTCGGAGGAAATGGATGGTTTTAGCTTCAATTATGGCAGGAGTCGTCATCGGGGGAGTGCTCTGCGTGGTGCTTCCCAAAAGCTATCGTTCGAGTACGGAAATTTTGATTGAGAATCAAAAGATTCCCGATGAGTATGTCAAAGGTATTGGGGTGGGTAACATTGAAGCGCGACTTGTGATGATCCAGCAACAGGTGATGAGTCGTGGGCTGCTCGGCCAGATTCTCGAGGAGCATAGCTTGTATGAAGGGCTTATTCAACGTGACGGCCTTGAATCAGCCATTGAGAAGTTGCGTAAGGGTATCAAGGTAGAAATGGTTCGATCTCCAGACCTCAGAAAGCAGACAGTTGAGGCGGTCAACATATCCTTTGCGGACGAAAATCCGATGACGGCCATGAAGGTGACCGCAAAGTTGGCGTCATTGTTCATTGAGGAGAATCTCAAGAACAAGGAACAGCTTGTGACAGGCGTTTCCGCGTTTCTGGAGCAAGAATTGGAAGATGCCAAGAAGGCCTTGGAGGGGCAAGAGCAAGCCATTAGTCAGTATAAAACCAAATATGCGGGACTTCTGCCCGAACAGATTGAAGGCAATCTGAGAGCGCTCGATCGCCTTCAGATGGAATTGAGTACGGCGACTGATTTGCTTCATTCCCGGACCGACAAGTTAAGTTCACTGGAACGGTCGATCGCTGAATATCAGGCCAGTGTCGCGCCAGGTGTGGAATCCGATGGCCCTAAGCTTATTCGAAAAGATCTCGATCCTCTGATCACGAGGCTGCGCCAACTTGAGCAACGGCTGACCACGCTCCGAGCCGAATGGAAGGAGACGTATCCCGACATCACGGACACAAAACAGGAAATCCTCAGTTTGAAAGAACAACTCGGGGAAAAGTACGGAACTGCATTCGTGGATGATGCTGCCGTGGTGAATCAAGACAGTGAGCCGATGGGACGGAAGGACTTACCCCCGGACTTCTATATCTATCTCAGGGAACTGAAGACACAACGCAATGATCTGCTGACGGAGCTTTCCTCGCTCAAGAATCGCCGCGAGAGACTGTTACAGGTCATTAAGGAAACGGAGCGACGTGTTGAGCAGACGCCAGTCCGTGAACAAGAGCTCATGATTCTTGTCCGAGACTATGAAAATAGACAGAAAAACTATCAAGCGCTGCTGGATAAACGACTCAACGCCCATGTGGCCGTCAATATGGAGAAGCGACAGAAAGGAGAGCAGTTTCGGATCCTCGACCCGGCAAATCTTCCCAGTAAACCAGAGAGCCCCAATCATCTGCAGATTATGGCGGTGGGGTTGTTGGGAGGATGTGGGTTGGGTGCCGTGTTAGCGTTTGGACTTGACCATGTGAATCCGACGTTTCGGCGTCGGGAGGATCTGGAGCAGATTCCTGGCGTACGGGTGTTGGCGACGGTACCATTGTTCACGGCAACGTCTGATCATGGTCCGGTGAAGAGACGTGCCGAATTGTCGGCAAGCAAGAACGATAGTGTGGTTCGTACGCCGTCCACTAAATCTGTTCCACACGGGGGGCTGGTTGCGAAGTGGCAGCCAGGGTCAATTGCGGCCGAACAATATCGTATGGCTGCGACGAGAATGGTCCTGTCGATCGAGAAACGTCTGTCAACCGTCATTGAAATCACCAGTGCGTTGGAAGGTGAAGGCAAGACAACAACGGTTGTAAATTTGGGATATACGATCGCTCGGGACCTTGGAAGACAAACGCTACTGATCGACTGTGATTTTCGCCGCCCCGCACTTCACTATTATGTCAGTCTATCGGCCCGTGCGGGACTGTTGGATCTGCTGGATGGAGGCGCGGCTATCGAGGAGTGTGTCTCGATGGTCGACGAATCCTCTTGTTCCATTATGACGGTGGGTCGGTCAAGAGGTGAGTTGAATGAGTTGGGGAGAATCGAGCAGCTCAGGGAGCTCTTGCCCGAGCTACGTACCCGGTTTCAGTATATCATCATCAATACTCCCCCGGTCCTGGCCAGTGCCACAATGGGGAGTCTGGTGAGTTTGGCCGATGAGGTGGTGATGGTCATCAAAGCGGGCTCGTCTCCGCAGCACGTCGTACAGAAAGCGTTTGCACTGCTTGGACTGACGGGAGAGAAGTACGCTGTGCTGAACGGAGTCGATGAGCATAGCCTTCCCCACTACTTATATGGGTACAGCATGCCATATGGTGGCGACCCAGTAGTTGAAGAGACGGTAGCGAGGTAGTTTGTGCATAGATCGGTGTATGTCTGCCATCCTCTGGCGAGTGTGCTGCCGGTGCGGCTCCGGACCGGTGCGATTTCAATTTATCCCGTCGAGTCTCTCCTGGTCGTCCCGTAAAGCACTCAGGCCTGCAAGACGACCATAACAGTGTTTCACGGACAATCCTCTTCCACAACGGTCATTGCGAAATCATAGTCGGCTCATGTCGAGGGTTGTAGAATCGTGGTCGTTCCACGCGCCGCATCGTTCCTTGTCTGGACGTGTCAGGGGTCTGACGTTGTAAGTGGTTCATGGCCGAATGACTAACGCAGGAGCACGAATGATGGATGCGATTGTTGATACCAGATCGTCAGCCGCACCGCCTCGAGTACCGCTGCATCCAATCACCGCAGAGGAGTTGAAAAGCCGGCGGCAGGTATTAATCCTGGGTCAGGGAGAATTCGCACTGACTTGTCAGCAAGTACTCATGAGCAAATCGCGCATGGCTGGACGGGTCATTGGATTTGTCAATCATTCTGACAGTGAACCCACCGGATACCCTGTACTCGGAACCTTTGCCGATCTTCCTGAACTGGTTGATCGATATAAAGTTGGACTCATCGTTGTCTGCCTGGATGATCAACGAGCTACTCTTCCAGTGGATCTTCTACTTGATCTCAAGGTTGCCGGGATTGAGGTCATCGATGGCCATCGCTTATTTGAAAAAGTGACAGGTCGACTCTCCATTAATTCTCTCAGGCCCAGTGCGCTGATTTTCTCCCCGGGCTTTAAGCGTCATGCAGCCGCTGCAGCGGCGAAACGTGTGATGGACGTCACGATTGCCTCAGTGAGCCTGCTGATGATGGTCCCGTTCTTGCTGATTGTGGCCATGCTGATCAAACTGGACTCTCCTGGACCGATCTTTTACCGTCAAAAACGAGTCGGATTCCACTCCCGTCCATTCATGATTATCAAGTTTCGATCAATGGTGGATGGCGCAGAGATATCAGGACCTCGTTGGGCGCAGGAAAACGATCATCGTGTGTCTCGTGTGGGACGATGGTTGAGAAAAGCGAGGATCGATGAAATCCCCCAGTTCATCAATGTGCTGAAGGGAGAGATGAGCGTCATCGGGCCTCGGCCTGAGCGTCCAATTTTCGTGGATGAATTGCGTACGCAAATTCCGTATTACGATATTCGACATACCGTGAGGCCTGGTATTACGGGATGGGCTCAGGTCATGTTCGGCTATGCGGCCTCACAAACAGATTCGCATCTCAAGCTCCAGTACGATTTGTATTACATTAAGAACCGGTCGTTCTGGTTGGACCTCAAGGTCTTGGGAAAAACTGTTCGTGTTTTGCTCAAAGGTGACGGAGCTCGGTAGCGAGAGTGAGATTGAGATTGAGAGGTTGTGCTCATAGACGTTCTCGGGAACACAATATTGGCGGCATAGCAACGTGATGCAATGAGAGATCGTATAGCCAAGTCGGTGGTTTGGATGGCGTGTTCTAAAGGCGGCATTCAGACATTGTCCCTCGTGAGCACTATTCTTGTGGCACGGTGGCTGTCTCCGGGTGATCATGGGTTGATGGCGTTGGCAGGCATTTGGATTGCGAGCATTGCTATGATGACGGAACTCGGGCTTGGGAGCGCCATTATACAGTTTAGGGATTTAAGCAGAGAAGAGTTGAATAGCTGCTTTTGGCTCAGCATAGGTATCGCGATGCTCAGCTATGTTGCCATATGGGTGGTAGCCCCATTCATAGGGGAATGGTTTGACTCGCCTAGACTGCCCTTGGTGTTGCAGGTGTCTTCGTTATCAATCCCTTTAGGAGCTATTCGTACCGTGCCTGACAGTTTGCTGAGGAAGAGCTTGTCATTAGATAAAATTGCTCAAGCAGAAATTCTTGCCGGTGTCGTAACCGTCCCCCTTGTCTTATCCATGGCCTGGGCAGGATTCGGGGTGTGGGCATTGGTGACGGGCACCGTCAGTGCTCCGTTGGCGCAGAGTGTGGCAACATTTTGGTACTTGCGATGGGTGCCTGGGCTGTCTTGTTCGAGTGAGCGAGTGATGTTGATTATGCGGTTCAGTCTTTCCATTATAGGGTCCCGGTTGTGTTGGGCGACCTATGCTCAAGCAGACATATTCGTCTTAGGGAAGGTAACGGGAGATGTTGTTGTCGGCCTCTATTCAATGGGGAAGCAAATCGCGATGTTGGCCGTCAGTAAGATTTCTGCGGTTGTCAATCAACTGGCGACTCCAATGATGGCAGAATTGCAATCGGAGCAATTGAACATGCGAAATACGTTCATAAAAGGAGTGCGCATGGTGTCGTGTGTGACTTTCCCTATCTGTGTCGGGATGATCATCGTATCAGAAGATCTTGTCCGGGTGGTGTTGACAGAGAGCTGGATGCCGATGGTGCCGGTGCTAAAGATCTTGTGTGTATATGGACTGATTCGTTCTGTAGACGTGTTGTTTCCGCCTGTTCTCTTGGCAAAATACCGATCGAGCTTCCTGCTTTGGTATGGAATCGCTCTGCTCGTCGTCATGCCGCTTGCTTTTTACATAGGGGCATTGACGTCAGAAGGTTTCGGGGTAGCCTGTGCCTGGGTGTTGGTGTATCCGTTGCTCGTCATCCGATTGGTTCAGGCAGTGCTCTTAGAGTTAGGGCTGCGATGGACTGACTTATGGCGACAAATTGAAGTTGCTGTATGGCCTACTGTCCTAATGGCTCTAGTTGTGATTCCAATACGATCCTGGGTTCTGTCGAATCAGATTGTCAATCCGCTCGCGAGGCTCCTCACGGTTTCTTGCCTGGGTGCGATTGTTTATGTTGCAGTATTATATTGTCGTGGAGGCGAAGCGCGCCAAGACATGCAAATGGTTATCGCATGGGCGGCTCGTTCGCGTGCATCGGTGTAAGAAAAGGTCTGATGAAGCTCCAGAGTCTTGTTCAGTTGAAATGGTATCGAAATCTTCTCGCGTATATTCTACAGGTGTCGAGGCAGGAGTTCATTCAATGGAGTATGGCATTCTTGATGGCTATACCGGGAGGCACAGGATCGGTCATTAGAACTTACTTGATCCAGTTCAAGAGTATTGGCCGGAACTGTCGTATCATGAGTGGATCAACTATTGAATATCCCTGTAAGCTCTCCATTGGACACTCCACGCAAATCAATCGTGGGTGTGTGATTCACGCCGGGGGTGGCATACAGATTGGAACTAATGTCTTGATTGGTCCGGGAGTTGTGCTGTATTCCCAGAACCACTGTTATAAGGATGGGAATGTTCCAATCTCTTATCAAGGGTGGCACAGCGAAAAGGTCATTATAGAAGACGATGTCTGGCTTTGTGCGCGAGCGATAGTTCTTCCTGGAGTACGGGTAGCAACGGGAACGGTCGTGGCGGCAGGGGCGGTGGTAACCCATGACACGGAAGCTTATTCCATTTGCGCTGGTGTTCCAGCAAAAGCAATTGCCCATCGCCTCCGCGCTAGAAATGATGAAGGAAATCACTCTCAAAACTGTCGATGTGATATTGATCCATCCTTGTTGCCCCTGTCGACATGACGCAATGTGGTTGTAGGGTTCAAGTGGGCCACTTAAATCTCCAGGCGCTGATATTCAATTTCCATCGCGTGTCAATGTCGTGATGGTAATGCTATAGCTTAATTCTAGTTTTTAGTGCTGTGCTTGGAAGTTGAGGGCAAGAGGTCAGATGTTCGCGAGGCGTGGTGAATGACCAAAGAGGTCCTGATCGTTACTCACAGTTGGCCGCCGGATGCCTGTGTCGGAGCAGTACGTCCCGTGAATATTGTGCGTGCAACGAAGGCCCATGGTTGGCAAGCAACAATTCTCACCGTGCAAGCCAGATACTATCACTATCGCCAGCAACAGGATGACACTGAGTCTGCCTTGGCTCAGGTGACTAGGACTCGTTGTGTTCCTCATCCATTGGAACTGTACCGGGCGATGAAGAAATGGATACCGGGTGCTTCACGTTCGGCAACCCCTACGCATGTATGCCAGGAAGGCGGCCCTAGATCTCCGTCCAGTTCGCGAACGGATGTGCAATCGATCACGAGTCGTATTCGGCAAATGATTATATCCATGTTGAATGTGCCGGACGAGCAACTGGGGTGGTTACCGTTTGCGGTCGGGAGAGGCCGTCGATTGATTCTACGACAGCACATCCCTTGCATGATTACGACGGGACCTCCGTTTTCCACCCATCTTGTTGGTTTGTGTCTCCGACGGGTATGTCCGGTTCGCTGGATCGCAGAATTTCGGGACCCTTGGGTTGGAAATGTCCAAAAAGATCTATCCATGAGAAGTGCGTTGGCAGATCGCTGTGATCAATGGCTGGAAGCATTGGTCATTCGACATGCAGATCGTGTGTTCTGTGTGACGGAATCAATGACCAAGCTGTTCCAGCAACGATACCCGGGGGAACCGAGAAGCAAGTGGGTGACGATGCCCAATGGTTTCGTTGAAGAGGAGTTTAAGACACTCGCCCCTATTATCCGGGAAGAGCGTTTTACCATTACGTATGTGGGAGGATTTAACTATACAAGAAGTCCTCGAACATTGCTGCTGGCGCTCCAACAGGTGCTGAGTGGCGGGGCGATTAACAGAACCGACCTGCGGGTGCGATTCATCGGGGTGTGCCGGTCTGCCGGTGGTCGTTCAGTGCAGGAGATGATTGAAGAATCAGGGTTATCAGACCTGGTGGAGATTACTGATCTCTTGCCAAGGAGCGAAGCGCTTAGAACGATGAGGGAAGCCCATGTGTTGCTGTTGTTGGCAAACAACCAGCCGTTGCAGATTCCAGGCAAGGCCTACGAGTATCTTGCAGCAGGAGGATGGATATTGGCTGAGACGGAAGAAAAAAGTGCTACAGCAGACTTGATTCGAGATGCGCAGTGCGGTGAGGTTGTTGAACCAGGGAATGTTGGGCAGATGGCCGAAGCGGTTCTCCGGGTGTATGAGGCTGCTCGTGCATATGGTTCGCCACACCCTACGGAGATGAACGACAGACGGTCTCGATATTCGTGGGATACGCTTGGGGCGAGATATGCGGAATATTTGGAACGATTGGCTGGAGTTCCGCTCTTATGAGTTCTAATCCAGCGGGAGGTCCCCGCCTGTAAAGGCGGGGGAATCTATATAAGAGCAGGCTTAACCTTCGATATCGCTCGGCAAAGCTCTTTCTCTCGGACATACATGAAATGTGGATGGAACTGGCGTCCTTTGGATTACGACGCGGTACGATTGGCTTTGTCTGGCTGGAAATGATGGAAGGAGAGTCGATTCAGAAACGCTCCTATGAACGATTAACAGGGGGCCTAATGGTCTCTTTATAAGCAGGGAGTGTGGGAGCATACCGAGCGAGGCGGTCAAGCGGTCACATATCTGGCCGAGTGCGAAGTGGACGACGTATCCAACCTCATGTTTGGCCAAGCCGATTCTCATGCATAGTCGGTCTTTCTTGATTTAGGTTGCGGGCTGGCCATGCGCTGATCAAGCAAATCAGTTGCTCGCACTGCCCAACCGAGTGGTCGTGCATGGCCAGCATACTCTAGCAATGGGGCATCTCCACTCTGTTGCATAGAAGTAGCCAGTTATATTTGGAGTATTCAGGAATGAAGGTGGCGTATGAGCGGGGTAACTGCCGAACTACAGGGTAATCTCGACAAGTCGGCTCAATCGCTGGAATCCTCTGGTGCAAAAAATGAGATGACCGTTCGTGAGTTCATAGGATGGGAAGCGCTCCAACAGGCCTTAACCGACGATCAATTGGAACCGCGGTGGGAAGAACTGTTGGCTGGAGATGAAACCGCATCATTTTTTCAGACCCCTCTATGGTGCCTGACCTGGTATCGTTGCTATCAGAATGAATACGAGCCCATCGTGTTGACTATGTGGAGTGGCACTCAGCTTCGCGGTCTCGCGCCATGCGCTCAGTTGAAGCCGAGTGGACAATTAGTCTTTGCCGGATCAGGAATGGCCGATTACCGGGATGTTGTTACCGCGTGGTCGGATCGGGCAATATTTCTCGATCTGATCATTCCGCGAATGCAGGCACATGCAGGGGGGCATCCTATTGCGTTTGGTCACACGCAGCCACAGTCTCCCACAACCGCACTAGTTGAAGCATGGGCGCAGCGCGTCTCGGGCCACGGGGCCATTAGGATCTGGCACCCTTGTTGGCGGTTCATCTACGGCACGAACAGCGAATCGGAGATTGCCGAGTTGTGTAGGAAGAAGACCATCCGTCAGGCATTTGCCCATTATAAGCATGTTTCGGGGGTCACCTTACACCTGATCGACACAATGGCGGAATGGGAATCTCTCCAACATCCCTATTTTACACAGCATTGTTTGAGGCAGGCTGGATCTGGTCGCGAGGAGTCGTTTGAAGATGTGAGAAAACAGCAGCTGTATGCTCAGTTATTCGCCAGCAGAAATCCAGCCATTCATTTTTCTTGTCTCTGGAACGGGAGTAAACCCGTAGCATTTGCCTTTTGCTTCTCCTATCGCCAGGTTCTGTATTACGGTGCTCCCTCTTTTGATATTTTAGAGTCAAAACACTCCCCAGGCATGTTGCATATTATCGAATTGGTGAAACGATGTCATTGGGAGGACTATGTTGAAGTCGATCTCACTCTGGGGTCCTCTCCTTTCAAGGGGCGTGTAGGAAACCGGTGTCTTCAATTACCGACTGTCTATCTCTACCCCAGTCGAACAAAATATTGGACTGTCTTGGGCTTACAGCAAGTCAAAGCCTCGACGAGAGTTATTTTGGAAACGCTCGCTCCGGGCTGTAATCTGTGGGAACAGCTGAAAACCTTCCTTGACCGAGTGGCGTGGTATCGAAATAGGTTCGGCCAGGCCACATGGCGCAGCATCGGTCACTATGTACGTGTGAAGCTATCCAACTTCTTCTATTGGAATTATCTCGCAGATATTTATGTGTTAACACAGGATCGATTGGCAAGAGTTACACCATCAATTGAGTCCACGACCCCTATGGAGTTTCATACTAACCAGCCAGGGGATTTCTTAACCTTGCAGGGTAGAGAGCGCCGAGATGTGGCGTATTATATCCAGGAGGCAGCCAAAGAAATTAACCAGGGGCGAACGCTCCATACTGTCTTAGTAGGTGGAGAGTTAGCCAATTTTGGATGGTCATACCGACCGACGGGAGTTGTTCACTTGCCGGAAACCGAATCACAGTTCACAGTTCCTGAGCGGGCAGTGTCACTCTATAGCTTCTATACTTGTGAGAAGTTTCGCCGAAAACATTTCTATACAGCTAATCTCGCCAATATTGCGCAGCAAAGATTTACGGAGGGGGCCTCTAAAATCTTTATCGTTTGTGAACGTAGAAATATAGGATCTAGTTCCGTCATTCAACGGGTTGGATTTAGTAGCCAGACATCCCATTGGCTCATTCGCTGGGGTTGGTGGAAGCGAAAGGGTGTCGTACTGAGACCCGATTCTCTGAAAAATGCCGATGGCTAGGTAAAAAGGGGATTTATCGAATGAGTATGTTGGTCATTGTCGGTCTCCTCGCTGGAACGGGAGTTCTGGGAGTGGGAATCATCTTACTTTACATACGCCAGAAGCATGTACATCTGTGGCTGGGTCCCTATTTCGTGCAACGTATTGCAGGACGGCAGGCACGGCGTGAGGCCGACCGGCACCCGTTGACTCATGTCCTCTTCTGTCTGGTAGACCATTTCGAGCCAATTGTTTGGGCTGGGTCAACAGTAGAGGTGCGGCGTGACTGCCTGCACGATTGGTTGGCCCATTATCCGGCGCTTGCCCATCGGCATCGAGATTCCAACCGCCGTCCCGCACAGCATACCTGGTTTTACCCTGGAGAGGCGTATCATTCTGAGTGTTTGAACAATTTAACCCAGTTATGCAGACAGGGATTGGGCGAGATCGAGTTGCATCTCCATCATGGACACGACACGGAAGAGACATTGACGAGACAGATCAACCACGCAATTGAATTGTTTGGTCAGCATGGGGCTTTATGCCCACAGTGGGGACAGGCGCGACCTGTTTACGCATTCATTCATGGAAATATGGCACTGGATAATTCCCGAGATGACCCACGATACTGTGGGGTGAACGGGGAACTAACCGTGTTGAAGGATACTGGATGCTATGCGGACTTTAGTTTGCCGACCGCACCGTGCGAGAGCCAGTCTTCTATGGTGAACAAGATATTTTATGCCACGGATGATCCCCACAAGGCCAAGTCGTTTGATAGTGGTGAGGAAGTCGTTGCCAGTGGAGAGAGTTCTGGTGATCTCATGATCGTGCCTGGTCCGCTCACATTCAATTGGGCCAGTCGGAAATGGGGCCTCCTTCCTCGAATTGAAAACGGCGAGATCCAAGGTTCAAACCCACCGACACGTCATCGCGTGCGTCAGTGGGTAGAAACCCACATACATGTGAAGGGACGACCCGAATGGGTCTTTGTGAAGGTTTCCTGTCATGGAGCCGAGGAGCGAAGTCGTGATGCATTACTTGGTGAGGCGGCTGATACTATGTATGACGAACTGGAGAGTCGATATTGTAAGGGGCGCTATCGGTTGCACTATGTTACAGCTCGTGAAATGTACAATGTCATTAAGGCCGCAGAGGCAGGTCAGACCGGCGATCCGTCACAGTATTATGACTATATAATCAGCCCCTATCGGACACATAACAGCTCGTTTAGAGGGCAGGTTGCCAGTTCATAAATTCCATCCTGTCAAATCTATTTTGTTAGACATGACTAAGTATAAGATACAGTGCTTGAGGGAATATGAGGTCATCTAGCCACCCTGCAGGGAGTTTCGTTTTGCATGCAGCTGGCATGCGCGGCAGTGGCGATTCGCCCATGGCCTATCGTGCGCTCGTGTTTTTGATTTTTGTCATCTATGTTGCGCCCCAAGCATTTTTCCCTTCATTGACAGGGCTTCATCTTGCCAAAGTGTCGGCGGCTCTCGCGATCGTTGCCTATGGTGCTCACGTCATTACACGCGGGGTAAGATGGACTGTCATGACAACGGAGGTGCGACTCATTGTCGTGCTGTTTTGCATTGCTTTGATATCGATTCCATTCTCGCTCTGGCCCGGTGGCAGTGTTGGCTTTGTAATCGACCAGTACTCGAAGTCCATTATCATCTTCTTTTTGGTTGCAAATCTATTGCTGACAATGGATCGGTATCGATCGTTTCTTTGGACGATTGGTGCGTTTGCAGGATTCAACGCATTGTTGGGCATAAAGAACTACTTTGGGGGTGTCTATCGACTCGGTCGTATTCAGGGTGGAGCATCTGGAATTGCCGGGAACCCTAACGATCTAGCGCTCGTCATGAATCTGACCCTACCCTTCTTGTTTTTCTTGTATGCAACGGCTCGCTCGACATCACAGCGAATTATCTCCGCCGCCTTAATCGCTATAAATATTGTCGCCATTATCCTCACATTTTCTCGCGCCGGGTTCGTGACGCTGGTCTTCTTAGTTTTGTGGTTGGCTTGGGTGCGTGGGCGTCACCAGGGGATGGGCAGCTTTTGGAAGATGTTTGCAGGACTTGGCGTTATACTGATCATTCTTAATCTGGCGGGCCCTGGCGGTTATGGATCGCGGATGGCCACGATTGTGGACAAAAATACTGATGAAACGGGATCGGCGCAGGCCCGGTGGAATATGATGGTAGGAACGGCCCAGGGGATGCTAGCCCATCCTTTGGGAGTCGGGGTACATATGAACAACCTTTTGTTACATGACACAGGGCTTGGGTGGAATGGAGTGCATAACATCTATCTTGAATTGGGAACTGAACTTGGGATTCCAGGCTTCATCGTATTTCTCTATCTGCTCCATCGGTTACTCACTGTTATGAAAGTGATTCGTATTCGGCATGACTCCAAGTCAGAACTGTCCCGATTGGCGGAGGCTGCCGGTGGGGCGATGGTCGCATATGCGGTATCAGGTATGTTCTATCCTGTGGCCTACCATTTCTATTTCTATATTGTTGCTGGTCTCATAGTAGCGTGCCAGCAGATAGCTCTGCACGTCGAACCTGTTGAAGTACGACATGTGACTCATAGCCAACGCCTTATTCACCCGTCCTGGCTATCTCCCAATCGCTTGTAAGAAACCCCCAGCATGTGTGGAATTGTCGGGTATACCCACGTGCGCGCCTCCCAGAGAGCGGAACAGGCCGTGCTTGCAGCAATGTGTGACACAATTGTTCATCGGGGGCCGGATGATGAGGGGAGCTATCTGTATGGTCCCACTGGTTTGGCGATGCGGCGCCTCAGTATTATTGACCTTCATACGGGCCACCAGCCGATTGCCAACGAGACAGAAACCGTGTGGATCGTCCTGAACGGCGAGATCTACAACTATCGAGAATTAGCCCAATGGCTCATTGAGCGTGGCCATCGATTAAAAACGTCTTCAGACACCGAAGTCATCGTTCATCTGTATGAGGAGCTTGGAGAGCGGTGTCTCGATCGATTGAGAGGCATGTTTGCTTTTGCCATTTGGGATCAAGACCGGTCCAGACTGTTTATGGCCAGGGATCGTCTTGGTGTGAAACCGCTCTATTATTACTGGGATGAAAAGCGACTGGTCTTTGGGTCTGAAATGAAGGCGTTGCTGGCTCACCCTGATGTCGATGTTTCGATAGACGTCTCCGCAATTGAGACCTTTCTCCGGTATTCATACATTCCAGATCCACAGACGATTTTCACACGGATTAAGAAGTTGCCACCGGCCCACTATTTGGTCTTGGAAAAGGGACGACTTTGTATAGAGCGCTATTGGCAGGGGCTAGAACCTCACCCATTGACACCGACAGAATTGCCTGAGGCTGAAGCGCTTGTCAGGCTCGAACACTTACTCGAAGAGTCCGTGAGGCTGCGCATGGTCAGTGATGTGCCGGTGGGGGCGTTTCTCAGTGGGGGGCTAGACTCCAGTCTTGTTGTGGCGTTGATGGCGCGTCACACTACTCGTCCAGTGAAGACCTTTTCCATCGGTTTCTCTGAGTCTGCCTATAACGAACTACCCTATGCTCGGCAGGTGGCGCAACAGCTGGAGACGGATCATCATGAGCTAATCATTGAACCGCAGAACTGTGATGTGATTGAACAACTGATCTTGCATTTTGATGAACCGTTCGGTGATGTATCCGCTCTTCCCATGTACTTCCTCTGTCAGATGGCGGCGCAATCAGTCAAGGTTGCATTAAGCGGTGATGGCGGTGATGAGCTGTTCGCGGGGTACGAACGGTATCACGTGGCCTTGCGGCAACAGCGTCGAGCACGGATTCCCACTGTTTTGCGCCAAGCTTGTGGATGGGTCGGCACGCAGCTCCAGGATGGCGCAACAGGAAAGCGGCTTCTTCAGAACATGGCTCTTTCTGGACCCGATCAATATCGAGAGGCAGTGACGTATACGCCTGAGACGCTCGCGCACAAGCTTCTAGCACCCGACATTGTACGGTCCCTCACCGCAGCGTCGGCTGGTGATGAGTTGTCCCGGCATTTTGCGATGGTGGAAAAGCAACCGTGGTTGGCGCAACTGCAGTATGTCGACGGACAGTGCTATTTGCCTGCTGATGTCATGACGAAAGTAGATCGTATGAGTATGGCGCATTCTCTTGAAGCACGTGAACCGCTGCTCGATCACAAACTCGCTGAGTTTGCGGCCTGTCTGCCGATGGAGCATCGCATGCAAAATGGTTCAGGGAAGTACCTTTTGAAGCGGGTGGCCGAACGCTATCTCCCCCTGTCTATCATCCATCGCAAGAAACAAGGGTTTGGCGTCCCACTTGAGCACTGGTTCAAGGGAAATCTGCGTGGGTATGTGCGGGACATACTGTTCGATCGTGTGGCGAGGGAGCGGGGCCTTTTCAATTCACATGCGATGGAAGATCTGATGACACGGTACGAGTCTGGGCGATCCGAATATGCCCATATCATTTGGTTACTTGTGGTATTGGAGATGTGGTGTCGGCTCTATCAGACGCAGGTGGGCCTTGAGGAAATCGGATAATCCTGCGGGCTTTAAATGGAAGCGAAGTATTGAGGAACAGTATGGTGCGACCGCGGGTGGTCGTCTTTACCAATAGCTTTAGGATTGGGGGATCAGAGCGCCAAGCCTTGGAGCTATTCAGAAATTTGGATCGTTCAAAATACGACCCTCGTTTAGCCACGGCAAACGAAGAGGGGCCGCTTCGTGCCCTCGTGCCCTGTGCGATGGATGATGTGCAAGTCTATCCACTCGTGAGTTTTAAAGATCCCTCGTACCTGCAGTGCGCTGCCCGGTTCTATCGATATCTTCAGCGTCAGAAGATCGATGTGGTGCAATGTTTCGATTTTTACTCCAACCTCTTTGCCGTGCCCATCGCTCGACTAGCCCGCGTTCCGATTATCCTTGGCGCGCGTCGAGAAGGAATGACGCTGAAGACTCCAACACAACGGCGAATTCAGCGATGGATCTATCGGTTGGCGACAGGTGTGGTTGCAAATGCTGGTTCAACTCGCGAGTTGCTGATCAATGATGAACAGGTTGCGCCCGCTCGAGTCTGGACGATTCCCAACGGGTTAGATTTGGATGCGTTTGATACTGTGGCTGGGCAGATGCGGTACAAGAGAAATGATAAATTCATTCAGTTTACGGTCATCGCGAACCTGAGACCTGAAAAAGGACATGACGTTCTCCTCAGTGCTGTGGCCCGGTTGGTCGCTGACCACCCGCGCGTCCGCATTCTTATTGCCGGAGAAGGTCCGATGCGGGGAACTATTCAAGCGCATATTCGACGATTGCATTTAGAGGAAACCGTCGAGTTGATGGGAGAGGTTCAAGACGTCCCAGCATTTTTGGCATCACTTGATGGGGTGGTTCTGCCGTCCAGTAGTGAAAGTTTCCCGAATGCCGTGATGGAGGCTATGGCGGCCTCATTGCCGGTGGTAGTTACCGATTGTGGCGGGACACGCGAGTTGGTTGTTGATGGAGAAACAGGGTTTATTGTGCCGATACAAGATGTCCCATCATTGGCGTCAAAAATGGGGGTTCTCTGTCGCGATGCCGATTTGCGAAGAAAGATGGGAGAGGCAGGGCGGTGGAGAATTGCCAGGTATTTTACCGTTCAGCATATGGCCGGGCAGTATGAATCCCTCTACGAAACGTTGCGAGCCAAGCAACGCGACTAAGTCTTGGTGAGATAAGAAAGCCCAAATCAAACATGTGTGGCATAGCCGGTAAGGTTGGATTCCATCCGGGGGCATTCCCGACACAATCGGGGATTGCGGATATGTGTAGCCTGTTGGCGCATCGAGGGCCCGATGACGCGGGGTATTTCGTTCAAGGTCCGGTGGCGCTGGGACATCGTCGGCTCTCGATAATCGATCTTGATTCCGGACATCAGCCGTTGAGTAATGAGGACGATACCATCTGGGTCGTCTTCAATGGAGAAATTTATAACTTTGTCGAGCTGCGAGAACAGCTTGCAAAGAAAGGGCATCGATTCCGGACCGATTCCGATACGGAGGTGATCGTACACCTTTATGAAGAATACGGTGAGGCGTTTATTGAATGCCTCCGCGGTATGTTTGCCATTGCCCTCTGGGATACGCGTTGCCGACGGCTAATGTTGGTCCGAGACCGACTAGGGAAAAAGCCGCTCTATTACACGATGGTTCCTAATCATGGCATTGTGTTCGCCTCAGAAATCAAGGCGATTCTTGAAGACTCGAGCGTGCAGCGAGCCCTGAACTACGAAGCGTTCGACGCGTATATGAGCCTTCTCTATGTGCCGAGTCCGATGAGCATGTTTCAGGGAATTCAGAAACTGCCGGCCGGTCATCTCTTAACCTGGTGTGATGACAAACTTGAGGTCAAAGAGTATTGGGATTTGGTCTTTCAGATCCGCACAGAACTGAGCGAGAGTGCCGCGTTAGAAGAATTAGAAGCCATGATCCAGGAGGCCGTGCGGATTCGACTGCGGAGTGATGTTCCCCTTGGAGCCTTCTTGAGCGGGGGCATCGATTCATCAATGGTTGTGCGGCACATGGCGGCGTTATTATCCAGACCGGTGCTCACTTGCTCCGTAGGGTTTGATGACCATGATGAGAACGAGTTGGTGTATGCGAAAGAGATCGCGCACTTTCTGCATTGTACGCATCATGAGCAAATCATTGTTCCGCGGGTTGAAGACATTGTGGGGAAGTTGGCGCGATTGTTCGACGAGCCGTTTGCCGACTCTTCGGCAGTCCCGACCTACTATGTGTCTGAGATGGCCAGACGACACGTCAAGGTCGCACTTTCAGGAGATGGAGGCGATGAAGTATTTGCCGGCTATGCTCGTCACTATCTGCATCGTATAGATGGTGTACTGAGGAAATATCTTGGACCGATGGGGTGCCAGGCGGTGAGTCGCGTGGCGCATCGTTTGCCCCCGTTCAAAGGGCAAAAGCTACTAGCACGGCTCGGCGTGGATCCGGCAGTTGCCTGTGCCAAACCCCATACCGATATTCTCTTCGGGACGGAGTTAAAGCACCGGGTGTACTCGACGGACTGTGCGGAATACTGCCGGCGTTTTCACATCGATAACTTGTTCACACGCTTCTATGATCGCTGTACGGCTACTGATCCCTTGGACAAGGCACTCTATGTCGATATGAAGACGTATTTAGTCGACGATATTCTGGTAAAGGTTGATCGGATGAGTATGGCACATGCACTCGAAGTTAGGGCTCCACTGCTGGACCATAAGTTTATCGAATTCAGTGCGACGTTACCCTCTACCATGAAATTGCGAGAGCACACGACCAAATATCTCTTGCGGCAGAGCTTGCGTGGGCATGTTCCAGATGGCGTACTCGATCGAAAAAAACAAGGGTTTACCATGCCGTTGGCAGCATGGTTGAGAGGGCCACTTCGTTCGATGGTGGAGGACACGGTGTTGAGCCAGCGAGCCCTTCAGCGGGGACTCTTTAATGGAAAGGCTCTCAAAGATCTCTGGAGCGCTCATCTCGACCGGCGATGCGACAATTCGCATCAGCTTTGGCAACTGTTTATGCTCGAACTCTGGCATCAAGAATATCTGGACCCGGTGAATGGATGAGAAAAGTGTTGCTGATCGGGCCGTATCCTCCTCCATTCGGAGGATTGGCCGTACAGCTCTGCCAATGGGCGCGCCATCTGGCAACGACCAGAGAATACCAGTGTGAGGTGCTGAATATTGGAGAGGGGCGAGCCACTCCTTTGGAAGGCTGCCTTTCTACTACAAGTGAATGGCATTTTGTTCAACAACTCACGCGCTATAGTCGTCAGGGGTATCTGCTTCACCTGTTGACCAACGGGCATAATCGAAAAAGCTGGCTCTCATGTCTTACCTGCGCAGCAGCAGGATTGCTGAACAGCCGACGAACTGTTCTTGTCCTTGGGTCTGGAAATACGGCGAACTATCTCTCACACGCAGGGTTTACGGATGGGAGGGTTGCTCGGTTAGCGATTAAGCTGGCAGGTCATATGATTTGTCGTAGTGAATCAACGCAAAGGGCCTTGATTGATATGGGTGCTCAGGAGAGCCGGATCTCAATCATGCCGGGATTTTTAGGCGTGGGATATTCATCAGATCAAGCGGTGCCGTCTCACGTACGGCAGTTCCTGAACGACCATGATCCTGTGTTAGGGGCAACGGCCAGTAATGATCCCGAGTATGGCATCCCGTTGATGATGGATGCGCTTGCTCGTCTGCGGATGCATCATCCCCAGGCTGGGCTCGTTGTGATGGGACCCTGTCCTGAAGAGGTCCGGTGGCGATATGGTCCTGTTCCGAAATACATGCTTGTCGCAGGCGGACTACCTCATGATGCGGTGATCGTAACAATGAAGTGCCTTCGGATCTTCCTGCGTCCGACATTGTTTGATGGGGACTCAATCTCGGTACGCGAGGCATTGGCGATGGGGATTCCTGTCGTTGCCAGTAATGTGGGGTTGCGTCCAGAAGGAGTGATATTGTTTCCAGTAGGTGATCTCGATGGATTAGTAGAGACGCTTCTTATGACACTAAGTCGCAATCGTCAGCGAGTAGATTGTGTAGACACTCAACAGTCTGCAACTAGGGATCAGATACTTGCGTTATATGACAGGTTATTCGCAGCGGACTCGTCGAATGGTCAGACGCATGTTCCTGCATGAAATATGTAACTCGCATTGTGGTTGAGTTGCCCAGTGAAGAAAAAAAAGAATTCCAAAGATCTCTTTCTGGCGGGTAGGTAGGAATGAATGCGATTACCTTGTACCGAATTGGTCACCGCTTGAGGCAATGGGGGGTGCCGTTTATCCCGCGACTCATCGATAAGATGATTGTAATTGTTTGCCGCTGTGTTGTTCCTACTCATTGTGAAATTGGGGTAGGGTCGGCACTCGGATATGGTGGAATTGCAGTGGTTATTCACGAGCGCGTGCGCATCGGGAAAAACACGATGATTGGGCCTTGTGTGACCTTGGGAGGGCGATCAGGTATCCTTGGTGTTCCAGTCATCGGAGACGATGTCTTCATCGGGACGGGTGCAAAAGTCTTGGGAGATATTCGCATTGGGCATCGAGCTGTCATCGGCGCCAACGCCGTGGTATTGCAATCGGTTCCTGACGATGCGGTAGTAGCTGGTGTGCCCGCAAGGATTATTCGAATTCAGCCTCGAGCGTCTGTGTGATGCGACGCGGCACCTGTGGTCGGTGTTGCACCTGAGTGATGGCTGTAGGCCTGGCTGTGTCATTAATTTTCTGGGGATCCTTAACAGGAGTGTTGTTTGCTTACCTGGGGTACCCCATTGTCATTTTTTTATGCTCTCGACTGTTCGGCCATCGCCCTCCTCCTCCTGCCTCTCAAGCGCCTCAGGACCTGCCGACTATCACAATTCTTATTTCTGCCTTAAATGAAGAAGTCATCATTAAGGAACGTCTGGAAAATGTGTTATCCATCAACTATCCTCCGAATAAGCTGGAAACCGTTATCGCCTCAGATGGCAGCACCGATCGAACCTGTGCGATTGTCCGTCGCTATACAGAACGCTATCCTGGGCGTGTGCGCCTGCTAGACTTTCCAGAACGGAGAGGGAAATCAACCGTCCTGAACACTGTGCTGCCGCGCCTCCAGTCTGAGCTAGTCATATTCTCAGATGCGAATACAATGTTCGATTCCAACGCAGTCTTGAATCTTGCCCGTTGGTTTCAGGATCGCACGGTGGGAACGGTTTGCGGACAACTCCATCTTCGAGATGCTGTTTCAGGAAAAAACGTAGATGGGCTCTACTGGCGCTATGAGAATTTTTTGAAGGATTGCGAGGGAAGACTGGGAGCACTCCTCGGGGCCAACGGTGCGATCTACGCCATGCGACGTTCGGCATTCGTACCGATTCCCAGCGATACGATCATCGACGATTTTGTCATTCCTCTCCTCTCGAAACTATGCTTCAACCATCGGATCATTTATGATATAGAGGCTATTGCAACGGAAGAAACGGCACCTGATCTCGAAGACGAATTCCGTCGCCGGTGCCGAATTGGAGCAGGAAACTTTCAATGCCTCACCCACTTGTGGCGATTACTCCTTCCACTGGAAGGCTGGACGAGCTTCGCTTTTTTCTCGCATAAGATCCTCCGGTGGTTTTGTCCGGGCTTTCTCATTCTCGCATTGGTGAGTAATATCTGGCTGTATGAGCAACCCACTTACCAATGGTTATTCATTGGTCAAGCCGTATTTTACCTAGGAGCCTACCTTGGACATCGATTCCCCAAAGATGGGCTTGTGAGTCGTATTGTCCAACTCGTCACAATGTTTGTCGCCATGAACATGGCGTTGGCTGTCGGATTCTGGCGATGGATGACGGGACAGCATCGAGGGACCTGGCAGCGGACATCTCGATGAGTCGAAATAGCTCCCGTCGCATTCGTGTGTCAGGAGGTGGGCGGTGGTGCGCTTCTGATCCGGACAATTTTTGCAGGTATACCTACGGCTGTGGCACCAGTGGGGATATCATCAAGCACAACGGCATTAGCTCCGATGTTGACATCGGATCCAATCGTGATGGCTCCCACGATTTTGGCTCCAGCGCCGATAAAGATGCGATCTCCAAGGATAGGGCTTGTCCGCCGCTGTGCGCCTATCGTCACCTGATGTTCAAGATAGACATGTGTCCCTCCTCGCACCTGACCGTTGATCACAATGCCGGTCGAGTGGATGAATACCAGACCAGGGCCAAACTCGGCTCCGCGGCCGATGATGCAATTGCAACAGATCACATTCAGTTTATTGAAGAGTAGCTCAAGCGGAGTCAGCCGATATCGCCGAGACCACTGCATCAGACGGTACCACACCATTGCTGCGGTGCCGTCGGTCAGCAGAGTTTTTATGATTGAGCGCCAGCGGATATCTTCATAGCACCAGCGAGACTTGGCCTGAATGTCTTTGGCGAGGAGGTAAAGAAGCGAAGGCTGGCGATTCAGGAAGTCCACGATACTCACGAGATTAGTGTTCGTCAAGAATACTGATTTGATGACCGAAGATCTACTCATTTCTGCTGCACGCTCCCCCTCTCGATGGATATAGAAATAACGGGAGTACGGGTGCGGAAGAAATGATGTTGCGGCAAGAGGCGGCTGGAAGCGAGAGATGAATCTTTCTTGTAGGAGTATCTCATGAGCATGTTTGATGCGGAGGTTCGAAGGGGAGAGCGCTTTGAGTTCGGAAAGAATTGGCAAAGCTTCTTGTCAGTCTTGAATCCCGAAAGAATTGCAGTCGCTGAGTATTCAATAAAGAACATGTTAGAAGTGGAAACCTTGAAGGGGAAAACGGTGCTGGATATCGGGTCAGGCAGCGGCCTGTTTTCTTTGGCCGCACGTAATCTTGGCGCAACTCTGCACTCGTTTGACTATGATCCCGCATCAGTGGCATGCGCGCAAGAACTACGAGCCCGGTATTATCCGGATGATCCGAATTGGATTATTGCACAGGGGTCTGTTCTTGATGAAAAGTTTATTCGGTCACGTGGTAGTTTTGATATTGTGTATTCATGGGGCGTACTTCATCATACGGGAGATATGTGGAGGGCGATTGACAACGCAGCATTGTGTGTGCGGGAAAATGGGCTGCTTTTCATTGCCCTATATAATGATCAAGGTGGTAGGTCAAAAATGTGGGCGGTTGTTAAAAAGATGTATTGTTCGGGAATCATCGGGAAGGTCGTGATGTCCGGTATCTTTATCCCCTACTTTTTTGGCATGACACTCGTGGCGAGTCTCCGACAAAAAGAAAACCTCTTTGCGACTTACAGGAAGAACAGAGGGATGTCAATTATACATGACTGGTTTGACTGGTTGGGCGGGTTACCGTTTGAAGTCGCGACAGTCACCCAGGTGTTTCGCTTTCTTCGCGGCAGAGGCTTCCAACTGAATAATATCGAAGTCACTCATAGTTTAGGGTGTAATCAGTTTGTTTTCACGAAGCTGCCAGATAGTACAGAAGTCTCCTTCCCCCACCACATCTCGTCGGACGAATTTGTAGGACAAGAATAAAGACGTCCCTCATGTGTTCGCGCATACAATCGAAACCAGCTGTTTAGTGCGAATCAGGAACTACGCTGAGATCAGAGGGCGGCGATAGATCGACATGAGCGCGAGATCCATTATTATGAGCGATTTCTGGCAATGCGGCTTGCAATCGAGCCCAATTGACACCGACATCAGTGCCATCGGTTGCCTTCTGGGAATAAGGGCTCGCTGAGGTGAGTCGATAGTCTTCCGTAGCGACATCCGTGAATCCAACCGCCGAGATCCCCGTGGCATTGTAATTGTCTGCTGGGTATTTTGTGGGGTATGGATTCGAGATCAGGACATTGGCTATGAATTGAATCCCCGGGAAATATTTATTGATCGCTGTGAGCCCGACACCAGCCCCATCGCCAAAAACTCCGTACGCATTGTGTGGTGCGATGTTGTCTCGGAAGACAAAGTTGACGCTAGGGGGCGATCCCGCTGCCATGATAATTGGCCCAGTCTGAAACCCTGTATTGTGTTCGATGGTCACGTCTGATGGACCGAGGGCAATTTGAAAGAGACGCCCTCCGCCGCCCCATTGAGGGGTCCCGACATCGAGCCAGAGATTATTCTTGATCAGGACACGCTTAGTTGGTTGACTGGGAGCATTACTATCAGTTCCGGTAAGATTTAACCCATGTGCGACGTGTCGAATAATGTTATTCGTAAACGTCACGTCCTCAACTGTAGACCAAGGGGCCGTGTGGCTTTGGTTACGGACTGTGAGCATAATGCCATAACCGACTTGCGCATCGGCCCAGCAATACTCAAAGATGTTGCCATCCACGAGCACACGCTGCGCATTCTTGAGTTCAAACAGATTTTTAATAGACCAATGTGTTCCGGCATATGAGGGGTCTGACATTTTCCAGTGCAGAGGTTTAGAGAACAGGTTTCTTCGTATCTCAATATCCGATGGGACGAGATCCGGGATACGGGGGTCGGCTCCTCCAAACATCACATTTTCTCCCGCGCCCTCCAGATAGTTATTGATAATGCGGAATGGTCCTGGGCCGTTGTACCCTAGGATCGCTTGCGAGTCGAATCCGACGATTTTGCACTCAGAGACATAAGAATTTTGAACGGTGAGCGCGGCTCCATTCAGAATGATGCATTGTTTGAGCGAGGATGCGGGAAGCCCATGTACATACACGCGATCCAGTTCGATATGGTGGGGTACTTGACTGAGGGATGTCATCATTGCGTCCCCCACGTCGATCAGCACGGAGACCGTGACCGCTTCATTTGCTTTTGTAAATTCGATGCCGATGAACTTATAGTGATGAGCGCCGTTCGCGACCTTCAGTGCGTTTTGGTTAAAGCCGGGTGACACAATTTTCGCCATCACGTTGGCATACGCCGGAGAGATACGCTCGCCAGTCGGCGGCAGGGCAGAGTCTGGGGCGGAGGTGCGGATGGTGATGCAGCCGGTGCCCGGTTTCACTTTCAGGGTAATGGGACCGACGAATGTCGCACCGGCCTCAAGCAGGATTCTATCTCCAGGAGAGGCCGCATCGATTGCGGCTTGTAGTTTGCCTCCACTAGGAACCACTGTAGTCTTGCCGGACGAAGTCCCGCAGCTAATATCCGGGATCACCGGCAGCTGAGGAAGCGTCTGACTGAAGGCCAGGACTGGCCACCCCATTAAGAGGCACAGTCCAGCTGAAATCGCATGGTGATTGAATCGCGTGAGATGGATCATCGTAGATCTCCAGGTTATCTGCCCAGTGGGATGAATTCTCCTAATCGAAACGCTGTATGAATCTTGTCAAGGGACTGTCCGTTGATGCTTCCGGTGGCATAGACTTTCCTTCAAGGCACGCAATAGGCGTGCCACCCGACTAGTTCTGCAGTTGAGAAAAACCACCCTCAACTGCTCCAAATCACGAAAGTGGTGTGAGCACCGTAGCTTGTTGTGAACGTCAGACGCAACAACGTCGTTCACATTTATCCAAGGCGTTAAGACGATGATTACGCACTGCATGGCATCCGTCGCCATGATCTATTTGTGCCCCTGGCAATGCGGAGGACATGTTAGGTAACACGATGAGTGGGAAACGGACAGTGTCTCAACTTCAGCATGCGTTACGCGCGCTGAAGCGCGAAGCGGTCGGATTCACCTTCTCGTTTCCGTTACAGGCGCGCGTGCACGCGGCCTGTGCAGGGGCACTGGAGTACTACATTGTCAGCGATGTTCTCTTTTTAGACGATATGCGCTTTGATGCGCAAGGCGTGGTGCAGAAAGTGTATCGAGCGCAGGGTCCACAATACAATCCTCTGTTTATTGCGTGGTGGGGGTTGCATCGGCTAGGAGTCTTTCATGCCACCGGGGACTCGGATGCGTTAAAGGATTTCTGGGTGCAAATCGAGTGGCTGCGATTGCATGCCCTGCGACGACAGGATGAGGCGGTTGTCTGGCCCTGTGCCTTTGATTGGCAAGAAGGAGCCGCGCGACTAAAGTCGCCCTGGATCTCCGCGATGTATCAAAGCGTCGTGATCAGCGCGCTTGTGCGGGCCTATCGCTTGAAGAAGGATTCCGAGTTGATCGACCTGTGTCTCAAGGCCACAGAAGTATTTTCCCTCTCGATTGAAGACGGAGGAGTACGTACTGTGATGGGGCGCGGCGCGCTGTACGAGGAGTATCCAGTGTATCCACTTCCTCGGGTCTTAGATGGGTTCTTATTCAGCTTGTTAGGGCTGTACGATTTGGCGGTCGAAACGGGCGCGCCACAGATTCATGGTCTCTTTGCGGATGGTGTGTGCGGTCTGCGCGAGGCCCTTGGTATGTGGGACTATCGCGGGAAGTGGAGCTGGTATGGGACGCATGGTTATCTTTGTCCGCCTCATTATCATCAATTGAATGCGTGTTTGCTCGAGTTGGTTGGGACGTTGGTAGGTGATGAGGAGCTGGTGGTCCGTGCGCACCGATGGCTTCCACCGAAACGATCCTGGCTCGACCAGGCCGAAATTTATAGTGCTTTTCTGCTCACCAAGAATCTGGCGCGACTTCGCCTTCCGAGGAACTAGTCCATGTGTGGAATTGCGGGAATTGTACATCTAAACAGAGCGGGGACTGTTCGACAGGAGCAGCTTCACGCGATGGCGAATACCATTGTGCATCGGGGGCCTGATGATGAGGGGTTTTGTATTGACGGACCCGTCGGGTTGGCGCATCGACGGTTGAGCATTATTGATGTCAGTCAGGGGCATCAACCCATGTTTAACGAAGACGATCGCCTCGCAATCGTCTTCAACGGAGAGATTTACAATCACGCTCAACTACGGAGTCGATTGGAGGTCGCCGGCCATCGGTATCGGACACATTCCGATACGGAATCCATCCTACATGCCTATGAAGAATTTGGAGATGAGTTTGAGTCTCAGCTGACGGGCATGTTTGCCTTTGCCATTTGGGATCGAGTGCGGAAGCGATTGGTATTGTCCAGAGACAGGCTCGGGATTAAGCCACTCTACTATGCCATCGTTGGCGATCAGCTGGTGTTTGCTTCAGAGATCAAGGCGCTGCTCACCATTAAGGGGATAGAACGTCAGGTGGATTACGACGCACTCGATGCATACCTGAGTTTACGGTATGTGCCGGGAGAGAAGACGCTATTTCGGGGGATCTTCAAACTATTGCCGGGACATACCCTGGTGGTGGAAGAGGGGGGGTGGGCGGTCCGACAATATTGGGATCTTACTTTCCATCCGGAACCTCGAGATGAGTCTCAGCTCAAAGCGGAGTTTGAAAAACTACTCTTTGAAGTCTGTCAAGATCATTTGATGAGTGAAGTGCCGTATGGTGTGTTTCTTAGCGGCGGGATTGATTCCAGTACTGTTGTGGCTGTGCTGCACCGTATCCTGAAAGATCCGGTTCGGACATTTACCGTTGGGTATGAGCAGGCTGCAGATGTGAATGAATTCGACTATGCCGGGCTCGTCAGTCGGGCTACGGGATCTGAGCATCATGAGTTGCGCCTATCGGCTCAAGACTTTGCTGAATGGATTCCTCAGCTCGTGTGGCATCTTGATGAGCCTGTGGGAGATGCCGCCTGTATACCATTGTATTTCTTGGCGCGGTATGCCAAGCCGCGTGCCACAGTTCTTGAATCAGGGGAAGGGGCCGACGAGATTTTGGGAGGGTACTCGATCTATCACAAGATGCTCACCATGGCACGGACGCGAGCGTTGATGCCTGCGTCTGTATCCACTTTGCTCAGTCGGCTTGGAGAGACTGTCGGTGGAGGGGGGAAACTATCTCGGTATTGTCGCCTCTTTGGGAAACCACTTTCGCTGGCCTATCGTGGCGTCTCCGGGCATTTTCTCGAAGGTATGCGGCACACGTTGATCAGACCAGAGTGGGGAGCCTCTGAGGGAGGGTACAACTACCTCTCCCACACTCTCTCATCATGTTTCGCCCGTGTGCAGGATTGCGATCCACTCAATCAAATGCTCTACATCGATTCGAAGACGTGGCTGCCGGATGATCTGTTAATTAAGGCAGATAAGATGACGATGGCTGCATCCGTCGAGTTGCGGGTGCCGTTTCTTGATCACCGGCTCGTGGAATTTGCCGCAGGGCTTCCCACCGATTATAAGATCAAAGGCCGAATAACCAAGTACTTGCTGAAGCAAGTTGTCGAGCCGTATCTGCCGCGTGAAATTGTGCATCGTCCGAAGAAGGGGTTTCCTGTTCCTGTGGCTGATTGGTTTCGAGGAGGGTTATATGACGTGGCGCATGATGTATTGCTGGGACGGAATAGCCGCATCGTTGACTATCTTCACAGAGCCGAAATAGCCGCTCTTTTGCAGCGGCATAAGGCAGGTGGCGTTGATTTCTCGAATGAACTCTGGGGGTTGTTGGTCTTGGAGTATTGGTTTCAACGATTTGGAGTACGGACATGATGCATGGGCAGAATATTATCTGTTTTGCGAATGATTGGGATGCGGATCCGACCAGCAAACACCAGGTCATGAAGATTCTTGCGAGAAGCAATCGTGTTCTGTGGGTGAATTCTATCGGATTGCGGCGGCCAGGGGCATCTGCGGGAGATGCAGCGAGAATGCTGCAAAAGCTCAAGAAGTTCATGCGAGGGCCTGTGAGTGTCATGCCCAATTTACATGTCGTGACTCCTCTGGTGATTCCCTTTCACGACATCAAAGGAGTTCCGACGTTTAATGCGTGGTTTCTCGCTCGGTATATACGATATCAGGCCACCCGCTTAGGGATGAGTGACTTTCAAGTCTGGACGTTTATGCCGACGATGGCTTCGGTGATTGCCCACTTACGGCCTCAAAAAGTTATTTATTATTGTGTGGACGAGTGGTCTGCCTTCAGTTTCCTCAATGCGAAGCTGATGGCAGACATGGAAGCTGAGGTGATTCGACAGAGCGATCTTGTCATTACATCAGCAGAGACGCTCTACGAGAGTAAGCGGGCCCTTCACCCGCAGACCTACCTGGTCTCACATGGGGTTGATAGCGAGCATTTTGGGAAAGCCACTTCCTCTGACACCGCTGTTCCGAGAGAGGTTGCAACACTGCCGCATCCTGTGATCGGGTTTTGGGGACTGATTCATGAGTGGATCGATCTCGAGCTGATCGCAGAGGTTGCGGCGAAGCGACCGCAGTGGTCTTTTGTGCTGATCGGAAAGAGCGGCGTCGATTGCAGTGTGCTCGAGCAGGTACCCAATGTGCACCTCTTGGGTGTTCGGTCGTATGACACATTACCGGCATTTGCAAAGGGGTTTACGGTCGGCATCATGCCGTTCAGAATTAATCGGCTAACCGACAATGTGAATCCTATCAAGCTACGTGAATACTTGGCCGCCGGGCTTCCGGTCGTCTCCACGCCGTTGCGAGAGGCGAGAGCGTACCAGCATGTGGTGCGGTTTGGTTCGACGGCTACGGAGTTTACTGCCGCATTGGACGAGGCGGTCGGAATTCGTCAGGGGTTGGACTCCCGGGTCTTTCTGGATGCCGTAGCCGATGAAACGTGGGTTTCTAAGGTTCAGTACATCTCAGAATTGGTCGACGGGTTGAACAGTTCCACGCCCTCTAAGAGCCAGGGGCGGTAGGATGCTCGATCGCGGAAGGATGGTACCATGAAAGAAGCAGATCATCTCTCTCAACCGATGAGAGAGCCCATCGGGTCCGATGCCATGGTGACCGGAAGTTTGCTGGTCGGCCTCGTGGGATTGCTGGCGATACTGTACTATCCTGTTCTTTATCACATGGTCGTGCAGTGGAATGATGACCCGGACTATTCTCATGGATTCTTGATTCCATTCATTGTGGCCTACTTTATCTGGGAACGACGTCAGCATCTTCTTGCCTGCCCACCTCAGCTCGATCGTTTCGGCATGCCTCTGATCGGGCTTGGACTAAGTATTTTGCTGGTCGGCCTTCTCGGAGCCGAGTTGTACATGCAACGTGTGTCGCTGCTGATTGTCCTTGCTGGCGGAGTGCTTCTGATTCTCGGGCGTGAAGCGCTCAAAGTTCTCGTGTTTCCAATCGGGTTCATGCTGTTCATGATCCCTCTTCCTGCCATCGTGGTCAATGCTATCGCCTTCCCGTTACAGGTATTTGCTGCCAAGACGGCTACGTATTGTCTCGATACGTTCGGTATTCCCGTGTTGCGGGAGGGGAACGTCATCGTGTTGGCCAGCACGAGACTTGAAGTCGCGGAGGCCTGCAGCGGAATTCGTTCTCTGCAGGCGTTAGTAGCCTTAGGGACAGTGTTTGCTTACTTTTCCCAGACTCTGCTGTGGAAACGGTGGGTCTTGGTGACGCTCTCTGTTCCCATCGCGATTGCGGCGAATGCGGTGCGAGTGAGTGGCACAGGGGTCTTGGCCCACTACTGGGGACCTGAAGCTGCTCAAGGGTTTTATCATACCTTTGAGGGCTGGGTGATCTTTCTGGTGGCGTTTCTGTTTCTCCTCCTGGGAGGTTTCGTACTCTCGAAGTTAGGCCGAGATCAGGTTGGCGCAGGCCAACACAATATGCCCACTGTTCCACGCCCACAGCCGTTTGCCCTTCAGAAGAAACCGATCGGGATTGCGATGGGCTTCCTGTGCTGTGCTCTCCTTGCTGTGCAGTCAGTATCCCAAGGAGAACGCATTCCCACAAAGCAGTCCCTTCAGAACTTCCCACTCACCATCGCCGAGCGTTGGGCTGGAACAGAATTGGGTTTAGAAGAAGAGGTCTTGAAGGTTCTCCGACTGTCTGAATACATCATGCGGGTGTACGTCCCGATTTCTCCCTTGGTACCTGAAGCACGACCGGTTTCATCAACGGAGCACACGCCAAGACCTGTCGCCCGGGTAATCGCTGATCGCTCATCTTCGAACGGGCCGGTGTGGCTCTATGTAGGTTATTATGAGTCACAACGAACTGGTGCTACATATCACTCACCGAAGAACTGTCTTCCCGGGGCCGGATGGCAATTTGTCGAGTCTACGGAGATGGTTGTTTCGGTAGCTGATCGTTCCATCACGGTCAACGAGGTGACGATACAAAAAGGGCTTGATAAGCAGGTGATCGTGTATTGGTATCATGATCGTGGGCGGGTGATTGCCAGCGAGTACTGGGCCAAAGCGTATCTGATCTGGGATGCCGCAATCAAGCATCGATCGGATGGCGCATTGGTTCGGATTTCGGTACCTGTGACGACGACGGTGGAGGCGGCACAAGCGCAGGCGCGCATGTTCCTTCAAGACTCATGGCCGTTGATCGTTGATTTCATGCCAGCAAGCTGAAGCACTCTCATGGCGTACGACCGCCGAGGTTCCGCACGATCCGTTGGAGCTCACTCTGTCCATTCACTATCGATACGTATAAATGCTGTCCTCATTTCACGGGTGTTCCGCTGTCGTTTCATAGGTTACAGGATCTCCGGGTTTCACAATGATTGACATCATCGTCCTGCTCACGGTTTCGACCTGCCTGGCGTTGACTCTCACCACTGTTCTCAAGGGGTGGGCAAGCCGCTTTCATCGGAGTGTTGCCGGCGTGTTGTTGGGTGCAGCAGGTGTCTGTGTCGGCGAGTGGCTGGTGAGCGTTCCTCAGGCACTGTCGGGATTCGGGTCTGCCCTGTGTTTTCTGAGTGAACTGCTACTGGTGGTGATGTTGTTTCATGCGGCGACCGCGTTCGAGCAGGAGCTGGACGAAGATGTAACTCGCATTCGCTGGCTGCAATACCTCTCAACTGCTGCGTCTATTGGTTTGGGCATGTGGG